>TARA_R110000782_G_scaffold3275_1_pt1 | contig 27657 bp, 33 predicted proteins | sample TARA_R110000782 | Tara Oceans TARA_R110000782 (sample SAMEA4397859) | marine metagenome | biome: Polar Biome; feature: [SRF] surface water layer (ENVO:00010504); material: water (ENVO:00002006), including particulate matter (ENVO:01000060) such as... | depth 5 m | reverse complement strand
CCAACTAGCGGTTGGCAACGCCTTGCATTAAGAAGAAATAGTAGCGGTACTATACAATTAATTAAAGACTCCACAGTTGTTGCCAGTGCTTCATATGATGGAAGAATACAAATAGATTCTTCTACTTTTGATCTCCGTGGTGGATTGTATTCAAACCTAAGCAACGGACAATCTACTAGTAGAATACTGTTTGATAACTGGATCTTTAGACGCGGTGAATCTGCATTAACAACTAATGTTGCACAACCATATAACCAAGACAATGTAGTTTGGCATTACCAGTTTAACAATGATTACGATGAAACATTCCAAGCATTGCTTGAAGGTGTTGCTACACTTCCAACAACATCAACAATGGTTGCTGTTCCTAACGCAACCTTAGACGGTATTACAATACATCAGTCAAGTGGTACACTAACTGCTGATGCTAACATAATTCAAGGTGCAAGTGCAGACATTACAAGTACAGCAACTTTAAATGTAATACCTGGATTTGTCAAAGACGCAAACATTAGCACTGACAGTATTGCAAGTCAAATAAGTGTTGTTGCTAAAATAGGTGACTTCTTTGTTAACGCCGATGTCGTTGCAAGTTTAGCACTTGACATAAGCAAGATTGCTGGTGTCACAGCAAGCATACAAGCGTCATACACAGCGTCTATTGATGTACACAAGCAAACTGACACACAAGCAATACCAAGTGCTACAACAACACTTAGTGCAGACGTAAGCGGCGGCTTTGTTGGCGGCAGTGCTCAACTAGATGTTACAAGTACATTAGGCATATTGTCGACTGTATTCAATAACGTTGATGCAAATATAAATGCAACAGCAACAATGATTGCAAATACAAGTGTTATTAGAAGTGCTGATGCACAAATGTCAAGCACAGTTGCACTTTCTAATACAATAAGTCCAATAAGAGGCTTTGACATAAGCACTGAGTCTATTGCTACACAGTTAGTTGCAGTTGCTAAAGTAGGTGACTTCTTAGTTGACACACAAACAGTTGCAACCTTAGCAATAACAGCACAAGTAACAAGCGGAAATGCGGCAACACTAGACACTACAACATCACTTGGAATTGATACTAGCAACATTATTAGAACTGTTGACACTAATATGTTTGCAGTTAGTAGTTTAACAACTGTCATAACTAGTGGATTAGATGCAATATCTAATCAAGAAGTTATCACAAGCCTAGACGTAACACCGGTTAAGATAGTTGACGCAACAGCAAGTCTTGCAAGTGAAAACGCATTTACATCTATAATTGTTGCAACACGCAACAACGAAATTGAGCTTAACAATGTTGTAGAACTTAGTGCAACAGCAAACTCAACTCTGTCAGCAAGTAGTACACCAACAGCACAAGTAACAGTAGTTGCAACTGGCGATAAACTAGTAAATTTTGAAAGTTTGATAAGTACTAGCGTAAGCATAACAGCACTTGGACAGTTAGTACACGTTACTGAAATTGTATATGTTATTCCACGTGAAGATAGAATATTTACAATACACAATGAACGAAGAACACATAAAATTACAAACGAAATTAGATCATATAAGGTAGGAGAATAACATGGCGATTAACAGAACAGGATTTGAACAAACAAATGTTGGGCTTACAATTGATAAGGATGTTGAAGCACAATTAACATACACATTTGATTGGAGCGAATGGCTTCCAAGCAGTGATGCAGTTAACACAGTATTATATTCAGTTGCCGCAAGACGCAATGACCCAACACCAATGGTAATTCAAAGCCAGGGTAAATCAAACGCAAACAAAAATACATTTGTTGAACTTAGCGGCGGTGCAACTGGTAAAGTTTATATTGTTACAGCAAAAGTTACAACAACAGACGGCTTAGTAGATAGAAGAAACTTCCGTGTAAACGTAGTTGATAGGGCAGCCTAAACATGCCTGACACTACTGAATACGAACGCGAACATCTAGAAGCACACGTTGATTTGTGCGCCATAAGGTATGCACATTTGAACGAACGCTTAGAAAAAGTTGAAGCCGCTGTTGTTGATTTACACACAGGCGTTGTTAAAGGTAACAAAGGATTAGTTAAAGCTATGATAGTTGCAGTAAGCACTATTGTTGTTGCCCTAGTAGGCGCTGTTGCAACAATTATAAGTTCAATGCCAGTTTAACTAAGTTCAATCTTAAGGTTGTTTAAATAGATGTATGAAGAACATACCAAAAGATCTATCTGACAGACTATTATTTGAAACACCAACAAGAAACGGTCCAGACACTAAAGACCCTATTGTTAATAACACTTTGCCTTTAGAACTTAAAGAAATAGTATACGACATATCTTGCGAAGATTGCAATATGCATCTAAATGAAAGTAGAGTTGTACAGTACAAAAGGTTGAGAGTACCTTACAAGTATTGGACTAGTCAATGTTTGGTATGTAAGAACTACAAATGTCCAATCACTAATGAATATAATCTAAACAATGTTGAATTAAGAAACCAACACAACATTATTGCTGGCAAAAAGCCTAAAACACAGCGCCAGTCTAGCACTGGTAAAACACTTGGTAGACCACGAAAAGAAACAGTCCTAAATTCAGAACAACAATTTATGAAAAAAATTGGTAGACCACCAGGGGCCAAGAACAAGCCAAAATGTAACGTATATGATAAATAATACTGTAGCAGAAGTGTATGGCTGTCACTGTACTCCTGAATATGTCCTAATGCCATTGGGCAACTCCGTTGGGAAAACTTCTGCTACATCTTTTAGTTCTGACGAATAAAAAGGATAAAAACGCCAGTCGTTTTATAGTCTGCTAAAACACTTAAAAGCGTGTTGAGGGCAGACTTTTTTTGGCTTAAACTTCAATTCAAGCGTTAACTATGAAAGCAATCCGTTGCAATGTGCCTTAACAAGTGATTGTGTTAGTTTATATAGTTTATGTGTCGTTGTGTGCCGTTATAGCGTATACTCTACAACAGTGTAATTAAGAGCCATAAATTATGCTTGACACAAACCACAAACCATGCTAAAATTGTAGTATTGCATAAATACTATTGTCAGAACAACTAGGAGAAAACAAAATGGCTATTACAAAACTAAAACACCACGACAAATGTCCAGTAAGCGTTAACAAATGCAAAGACAAAGAAGACGGCTATGCACGATTGGTCTGTGATAAACACAATGTAGAAATACAAATGTTAAGCAAGAATGATGTAATTGCAATCACGGGGAAATTATTATGAGTACAGCAATAATGGAACTAATTGCAAAAGATACAGCGATACGACAAAATGGCGTAGAGTATTATAACATAGAAGAACAAAAGAATAACAAAGAAGAACATATTGCAACGACTCCGTCTCTGATCTCTCTTGACAAGGCTTCGCCTAACTCAATAGATATTGAACTTGCTCAAGAGCGTCTTGACTCAAGAGAAAGAAAGGTGGTTATGGAAGACGAAATTTCTGAGGAGGAACCACCCCTTGGTCCACACAATGTCAAGCGAGCAATTGTGCAAATGTTTAACAATGAAGGTGGACAACGCAAGCTAAAAATTAGACTTAACTTAGATGATGGTACTAATGCAGAGTTTATTGCCCCTATGCAACCCAAGAGCAATTTAACCAACTTCCTACGTTACACAGCAGACAGCAAAGAAGTGGCAAGAGAAGTGTTTACCGGTATGCGTAAGCACGTAAAGGATCTATTAGGAGTAACTCCACAACAAGGCAAGTTCCACGAAAACACAGGTGCTCGTGCTACTACAATGAAACCAATACAAGTAGAGCCAGGCTGTTATGGAGCAATAGGATGGAATGGTGAAGATAAAACATACATCGGTTGGATTGTACTGTATGGATTGTACCTTAGGGCTTTTGCACTAGACGACGGTTACATCTCAGACAAACAAAAAGCAAGCGGAGTACGTGGACAATACTTGTGGATTAATCCTAAGTTTGACCAACGCAAAAGACCCTTGACTTGGGCAGAGAAGCGTAAGCAAGCAAAGAAGTCATAAATTACCACTTTATTGTCTCTTTTGATAAATACTTTTATGGAAATAGACAATAGCAAAACTGGCCCAAAGCCAAAGACTTTGGTAGAAGGAAGCATTACTGGACTTACTGTTGGTAGGAATAAAACAGTAGTCCCTCCTGATCAAGTAGAAGCCCTTGCAGAACTTGGATGTTCAGATAGAGATATTGCAAACTTCTATGGTGTAAAAGAAGACACTCTACGTTATAACTTTGCGGACAATCTTGTAAAAGGTAGAGAGCAGATGAAGATAACTCTTAGACGTGCAATGTTCAAAAACGCTTGTGTGAATATGAGTGCGGCAGTACAAATATTCCTCGCTAAGAACCTACTTCAGATGAGCGACACTGGCATTACTAACAGTGATGAAGCTTTGCCTTGGAATGAAGTACAACAAGAGGAAACTGTTGACGATGCCAAAGAAGCCTAAAATTGTAGACAGTGGCACAGTAGTAGTAAAGCCCCCTAAGCAGAAATGAGTAATACAGCCGAACTTAGCGTAACTATTATGTGTCATATGCAAAAGACCCTTAATGGTATTGTTGCTGAACACGGCTCAATTAGTATTAACAACAAACTTATTTGGAACAAATACCTACACCAAATGGACAATGTGATATGGCGTGGTGTATTAGAAACACTAGTGGATCTACACCAACAAGAGCCTGAATACTTTGACCTACATCAAATAGGTGCAGTAACTCAAGGATTAGAAACACTCAACAAGTATTACGACTATTACGACAATGTGTTGCACATCAACAAGCCCACTATGAAGCATAGAGGAATTGCTTGGAGATGCTTAATGGTTGTTAGAGAAGTAATGAATACAATAGAGAAACGCAAATGACACTTAGAAAAGAATATATTAACGAATGGCGCATATGGTACAACGCATTTAACAAAGCCAATAAAGAAGAAACGTTTGTACATCCAGACTGGTTAGACTTTACGTCCTGGCTTAGTGAACTAGGTCCGAGACCAAACAGCACTGATCAATTCTGTAGAGACGATTGGACTAAAGGTTGGACACCAGACAATGCTGGATGGCGCACAATGCCATATGGTCGTAATAGAGACTATGGCTACAATAAGATTAGACATTTAAGACATTGCACTCAAAACAATACCCCTTAACGGGGCATTGTATTCTTTAAAACTATATTACAATCGTTATGCAAAGTAGTGGAATTGATCCATTTCTTCGTCCTCAATTGAAATACTTGCGTTTGCATCAACTGTTACACCCAATTGTGTAAGTGCTAATACTAATTGTTCTTTTGTACTGAATGTACGGTCAACAATACTATCGTCAAGTTTAGTAATATTGCTTCCATTCCATAATGCAATTGTGTTTAAATATTCAGTTCCAAGTTGTGTTTTATTAATTAAGTTTGCCATTAGTGTTTCTCTCCGTTTAATGAAAGGCCTGCCAGTTGAAATGCTGTGACCATTTGTGCTTTCTTTGCTATTGATTCGTGCTTTGGTAAGTTAATTGCGTGTAAATGTATTTGAATGTCGTTAGCTGTTGCCGACGGACAATGCTTATTAAACCATTCACTATTTGCAATTTCGTTGGGGGTGCGTTGATCGCTTCGTACTTCAACAAAGTACTTGTCTTTTATTTGAATTGTGCGTAAATTGTATGCCATTAATAGTTCTCCTTTGTGTTAACTATACTACTATTATACAATAGTATTTATGCAATGTCAACCTTTTTTGGTTATTATTGGATCATACAAATAGTGCTAAATGTGGTGGAAGTAAACTAATCTTCTCTTGTGGTACAAAGAACAAATCCATTTCGCCTCGTCCTTCCTTGTGAGTTCGCAAGTCAATCCAACCGTTAATCTTTGAACAGCAACGATAGTTAAGAGCATCAAACAAGTCAGCAATGTCAGTGCGAGCATAGTTAAACTTACGGCATTGCTTCTCAACTAATTCTAATTGTAGTACTGGACGATTGGTTGTTATAGTTTGCATTGCTCCTTGTAATACAAACAGTTCATACCCTTCTACATCTATCTTAATAAAGCCAACTTGAGTAAACTTGTATGAGTCTAGTGTACGCACATCTACATCTACTGTAGCTTTAGTAGTGCCTCTACTTCTAGGGTTCTTGTCAAAGTGTTGTAAGTGGTTATGTCCGCCATTGCGAGGATGTGTTATTATTTGTGTTGTCCTAGGTGTTTCGCCTAATGCACTTGTGTGAAGTGTTACGTTAGATACACTGTTGTCTCTTACAGTGTTTGTCCATAATGTTTGTGCTAACGGAGTCGGTTCAAAGCACTCAACAGTGTTAAAGCGTTTAGCATAGTGTATTGCGTTCACAGCATTGTTAGAGCCAATGTCAATACAACGCTGCCAGGATTGTACAATTGTTTGTGCAAAGTCCCAGTTAGTTGATTGATACTGTCCGTGCTGAAGTCTTCCGTAATACATTGTATCACCTTGCTCAATCCAGTAAATATTCCCGTCCTTGCTATGTATTGCTTCTATGTTCATAATGACGTATCCTTTGTAGTATTTATGCAAACTTAGATTTTACTCACGAAAACAGACTCCGAAGAGCCTGCTCGTAACTATACTACAATGTTTTGTTTGCCTATAAGCGTTATTGCCTATACATTAAGTATACTGTCAAATTGCTACATTGTCAACCGTTTTGCCACCATTTAAAATGAATTATGATAAATACTTTTATGGACAATTACGAATTTAAATATGCACTAAACAAGACACGCACAAGCCCAGCAGTTGGTCCAGGACGCACTGTTGATCGTAGCAAATGGATTAAAGGTCCTTGTCCTGTTAGACACGATAAGTACTATGCTTGGCTTAAACACCGCAGTCAAGCAAACTATCGCAAAGAGCCTCATACTTTAACTTGGGATCAATGGGAAACGCTTTGGACAGATGACTTGTTCTTACGTCGTGGAAAAGGACCAGACAGTGTTTGTCTTAAACAAATTGATCGCACGGTTGGGTGGGAAGTAGACAACGTAGAAATAATAGTTCGCAAAACACATTATAGTGGCACACGGATGATTGATAGATAATGATAGATCCCGGCTTTGATCCTTACGATACAATGATGCAGTTAATTGAAACAGTTAATTCGCAGGCACGATTACTTGAAGAAGTAGTACGAGCACACAATAAACACGAACGAAAGATGATTGCACTACAAGATCAAAACAACTTCCTTAGACACGAACACGAAGTAGACCGCAGCCAAATAGTAACAATTAGTAAAGCGTTAAATGAGTTAATGAATGATACTGAGTGATCCCCAACAAACTATTGCAAATGACAAGCATCGCTTTAAGGTAGTAGTTGCCGGTAGACGCTTTGGTAAAACATTCCTAAGTATCCGTCAGCTTTGCTATCATGCTCGCTTGCCTAATCAGAATATATTCTACATCACAAGTTCCTACCGTGCGGCAAAGATGATTGTATGGAAGCCTCTAAAAGAACGCTTACTAAATTTAAAGTGGGTAGTCAAGGTTAATGAAAGTGAACTAAGCATCACACTCAAGAATGGCAGTGTAATAAGTCTTAAGGGTGCAGAGAATCCAGATAGTTTACGTGGTGCAAGTTTAAGCTATGTAGTAATAGATGAAGTTGCAGACGTTGATGCAGACTTATGGATTAGTGTTATACGTCCAGCACTTGCTGATCAAAGAGGTGGCGCAATGTTTATTGGTACACCCAAAGGCAAAAGCAATTGGCTCTACGACTTGTACCTAATAGAAAAAGAACAATCTAAGATATGGGCTAGTTGGCAGTACACAACAATTGAAGGTGGCTTTGTTGATGAAGAAGAAATAACACAGGCTCGTGCAGACATGAGTCTTAAACAGTTCCGACAAGAGTTTGAAGCAACGTTTGAAACAACAGAGAATAGAGTTGCCTGGGCGTTTATTAGAGATGACAATATTAAAGAAGCACCTGACCACATTGATCACAGCATCATACATATTGGAATGGACTTCAATGTCAGTCCTGCAACTGCCGCTATCTTTGTTAAGGATGATGCAAAGATGTACCAAATAGACGAGATACTAATGTACTCATCAAACACCAACGAATTAGTTACAGAAATTAAAACACGCTACCCTAAGAGCAAGATATTTGTTTATCCTGATCCTAGTGGCAACCAAAGACGTACGAGCGCCGGTGGCATGACTGATCACACTATATTATCCAACGCTGGGTTTGTACTTAAAGCACCACGCAAGCACGATCCAGTAAGAGACAGAATCAATGCATACAATGCTCGTTTATGTTCAGCAGATGGCACTAATAACCTTTATATAAGTAGCACTGCTAAATATACAATAGAGAGTCTTGATAAATTTACATTTAAGGAAGGTACACAAGTACCGGACAAAGATAGCGGATACGATCATATGTTTGATGCGGCGTCATACTGTATCGCATATCTATTCCCATTAACACGGGACATAGATCCTGACAGTCAACAACCGCAACGCTGGGGCATTGCATTAGCATAAAAGGAAAAAATAATGGACGCAATACAATTATTAACAACAGAAGTAGCACAAGCAGTAAGTGGCAACGCTATATACGATGCTTACAAAAGCCAATGGCGCTATATGTTGGAATCATACATGGGTGGAATGGAGTATCAGAATGCTCAACACCTTGTAAAATATCAATTAGAAACAGAAAGTGAATACCAGAACCGTTTAGATACTACTCCACTACAGAACCATTGTTCAAGTGTTATTAGTGTATACAACAGTTTCTTGTTTGGACAACAACCACAACGATCGTTTGGTAGTGTTAAGAATATGCCCGAACTTGAAGACTTTCTTAATGATGCAGACTTTGATGGACGCAGTTTAAACAGCTTCATGAAAGATGCGGCAACTTGGGCAAGTGTGTTTGGTCATGCTTGGGTTGTAGTAGCAAAGCCAGACATTGGCGCAACTACAAGAGCAGACGAGTTAGCACAAGGTGTTCGTCCATACCTAAGTTTACTTACTCCATTGGTTGTTCTAGACTGGCGTTATGCAAGAGCACCAAGCGGACGTTATCACTTAGAATACATTCGTTATGTTGAAGAAGTAAATGGTGATGTAAGTGTTGTTAAAGAATGGACTATGGAAACAGTTCGCACAATGACAATCAATACAACAGACGATGTGTTAATTGGTGATGAGCAAGTACCTAATCAACTTGGAACAGTTCCGGTTGTATGTGTGTACAACAAACGCTCAACAGTTAGAGGCATTGGTATTAGCGACATTGGCGACATAGCTGATGCACAGAAGTTTATCTATAACGCCACAAGTGAAATAGATCAAAGTATTAGACTAGACTCGCACCCGAGTTTAGTTAAGACTTCAGAAACAAATGCCGGCATTGGTGCTGGTAGTTTAATACACATGCCTGAGAACTTGGACCCAGGACTAAAGCCCTACATTTTAGAGTTTAGTGGCGCAAGCATTGACAAGATCCTAGCGTCAATTGAACACACAATTGAAAGCATTGACAAGATGGCTAACACTGGAGCAATCCGTGCAGTTGAAAGTCGTACACTGAGTGGCGTTGCAATGCAAACTGAATTTAGTTTACTTAATGCAAGACTCAGCGAAAAGGGCGGTGCTCTAGAACTAGGTGAAGAACAGATATGGATGCTATGGTCACGCTACATGGGCAAAGTATGGGATGGTGACATTGATTATCCAGACAGCTTTAATATTCGTGACAACCACAGTGACTTAGACTTGTACCTGAAAGCATCAACAGCAAACATCAACAGCAAAACATTCGCTAAAGGTTTACAGAAAGAAATTGCTAAACTTATCGTTGAAGACGAAGGTGAAATGCAAGCAGTTGTAAATGAAATTGAATCACAACCAAATGGCGTTGAAAATATGATGATGGAAGTACACGACATGATGGATCCAGTTACTGGCGATGTTCGTACAGTTAGCACAATGGAACAGCATGAGTTACTTGTGTCACAAGGATGGGTTGAAGCAGTCTAATGGCAACTCAATCCCAAATAAATGCACATGATGCACTAATAGATAAACTTAGTACTAGGTTTGGTAAAGGATTGCGTCCACTGTTTACTAGCCTAGTTACTGAACTTGCATTTCTTGGATCTAATCCTTCAAGGACGCAAGTGTTAGCATTGTTTGCTCCTATTAGTGCATACGTTGCAAATCAGAGAGAGTTGCTTAATGAAATATATGCAAGCAACATTCTAATGAACGCTGATGTCATTGACTCTAGCATAACAAGTCTAGACACTGAAAGTATAATGCAAGAAACATTATTCAATGTGCAAAAGACACTAGAGACTCAGCAGAACACTGTTATTAATAGTGTTGTGCTTGGAGGCCTTACAGGTGCCGCCATAGGTGTAATCCTTAAGGACCTCCGGGCCATAGTGAGTAAAAGTATTAAAACTATTACTAATACCTTTAACACTATTGTAAGAAACTTTGATGGAGCAGTAACTATCCTTAGGGGTAGCATTGCCGGTATTGACAAGTATCGTTATGTAGGTGGATTGATAAAGACTTCAAGACGCTTCTGTAGCAGTCACAATGGGCAAATAATGACTGTCAAAGAAATTAATAGAATATGGCGTGGAAGTTGGGGTGGTAAAGCTCCTGGCTCACCGTTTGTAGTCCGTGGTGGATACAACTGTCGTCATATATTTGTACCAATAAAGGAAACAGTATAATGGCTTATGGAAAAAAGAAACCTAAAGGTAAAGGTAGAGGTAAAGGCACAAAGAAGAAGTAAGTACCGTGTTTAAACCAAAATTTAGACAACTTATATAAATAACAATATAACAAAATACAAACTCTTAAAGGGAGGCGATGCTACAATGTCAGAAAATACGTTGGTAAATGAAAGCGCGACTGATGCGAACACTCTAGAAGTTGAAAATCAGGCTATAGAAGCAAAATCTTATTCACAGGAAGAAGTAGATAATATGATGGCTCGCATGAAAGGCAGTCTTCAGAAAAAACTATTAAAGCCATATGAAGAACTAGGTGACGTAGATGAACTTCGCAATATGAAATCTCAAGCTGAACAATTAAAGCAAGAGGAAGCATTAAAGCGTGGTGAATTTGAAACTGTTCTAAAAGAATTAGCTTCTAAAAAGGATGCTGAAATCCAAAAACGAGACAGTGTTATTAAGGAATACAAAGTCAATACGCCATTGCTAAGTTCGGCTGCAAATAATCGTGCAGTCAATCCAGAGCAAGTTAAAGCGTTATTAGCTTCAAATGTAAGACTTAATGAAGACGGTGAAGTTGAAGTCATTGATACAAAAGGAGCAATACGTTACACAGATAACGGAAGTGTTCTAGGTGTTGATGATCTTGTGCGTGAATTCTTAGATTCCAATCCGCACTTTGTACAACCAACTGCGGCAACTGCCAACACTAAAAGCAGTCACGGAAGTGACCTAGGTAATGGCTTTGATGTCTCTAAATTAGATATGAGTAACCCGGCCCACAGAAAACTATATGCTGAGGCAAGAGCCAAAGGCAAATTATAAAATAGACAACTTAGGAGATATTTAAATGTCTAACACAACATCGGTAAACAGCGAATTATTCGCACCCCTAGTAACCGCGGCACAGTTTGCGGCTTACGAACAGTCAGTTGCACGTCAGATGATGACTGTATTTGATGCACCAGTAAACGCTGGTAAAGTACTACAAGTTCCAGTATGGTCAGCAGTAAGTGCTGAAACAATTGGCGACGAATCAGCAGCCACAGCCGCTGACACTAACACAACTTCTGCTTCAATCACTTTGAGTGAGCACGTTGTATTCCACAAAGTAACTGATATGTTACGTGACAGTGCTTATGGCAATGTTATGAATCAACTTGGTGACCAATCAGGTCGTGCTATTGCTGAAGCAATGGACACACAAGCATTTGCTCAATTTGCTAACTTAGGTGGAGCCACTACTGCTATCGCACTTGCCGCTTTTGGTAAAGACGACATCATGGATCGTGTTGCTGATCTTAGAGCAAACAAACTAACTGGTCCTTTCTACGCTGTTATTCACCCGAAAGCAGCCAACGCAATCAAGAAGTCCTTGACTGCTTCAGACAACTATGCCGCTTCAGGTTCAGTTGCTGACAACATCCTTGCTAACTACTTTGTTGGTCAACTTGCTGGATGCCGCATAATTGAATCTGCATTGGTTCCTTATGTTGACGGTACTGGCGTTGCTACTTGTGCTGTATTTGCAGGTTCTGCAATTGGACATGCAATGCGTGGATCAATTACTATGGAAGAACAGCGTCAAGCTGCCGGCCGTGCTACTGATGTAGTTCTAACTGGCGTTGCTGGTGCAAGTGTGCTACAATCAGCACATGGTTTTATCATGAACGTTGACTTAGTAGCCTAAGGAGTAACATAGAATGGCTTTTATAACAGAAAACTCAACCGTAATTAGCTTTGCTGAATATGATGACGTTATCGCAAGGGATCAAAGACTATTTGATTCTAATGAAAGCCTTACTGACGATGTTGTAGAAACTTCTTTAATTAGAGCTACTGAACGTATGCTATCTAAGATACGTTCAAGTGCTTGGTGGACTGATTACTATGTCGCAAGATCTAGTAGTCAGACCTACCGCACTGTAGCTGATGTTCCAGCACTTGATGTGGATCGTATTGTTGCAAGACAAAACGACTTCACAGACTTGTGCGTTTACACTGCCCTAAGTGAATTCATATTACCCATGGTTGCTGACTTTGGTAATGAAGAAGACGCTGAAAGACAGAAGATGGGATATTACACTACTAAAGCAGAGGCCTTACTGGCTGAACTGCTAGGTGCAGGTGACTGGTATGACTTTGATAATGACGGTACTATTGTATCATCAGAGAAGTCACCAGGAGCCATTAACTTGAAGAGGGTGCGATGAGAGAAGATATTCTAAACTATATCAAAACACTTAGCTTGGGAAGCTTCACTGTAAGTGATGAACTGCCAAGAGAAGAAGCCGGACTAATGATGTACATAAAGAATCCAAAACGAATATATGTTGAAAGAGAACAGTATTCAGAGGAACCTTTAATACAAACACTAGACGGACTTGATATCCACTCAGAAGCAACAACTGTCAGTATCTACTTTACTGCGGATGCGAAGACAATACCAGCAAACTATGAAACGTTAATACAAAGTTTGAGATTAGGCAAGAACGTAAATACAACATCAGGATATAATAATCGTGCTGTTGAAGTTCAAAGCGAATACGTCAATGACTTATTAGTAACGCAAATAGACTATACATTTAGTAAGCTAACATAAAGGAAAAAGCAATATGGCTACATACATTACTAGTCCAGGTGGAACAACAGGAGCAACATCCAGTCCACCAATCTTAACACTAACATCGTCTGTCTCAGGCAGTTTAGTGTTACCCGGTCTCCAGGACGTGACCGTTAACAGTGCAAACGATGTGTTTACATGGACACAATTGGATCAGGCTGCAAAACTACAGATCGCTACAACTTCAACCAACAGTATTAGTACTAACTTGGTTGTTGACGGTACGTTGTTCTTTGGTGATTCAGGTGGATCAGTTGGTGCCGCAGACACATTAGGCCTTTTAGGTCTAAGTAACGATAAAACAGCAATAACATTTAGCATCAACATTGGTGATAAAACGTTATCTGGTGCAGGATTTGTTACTGGTTTAGCACCAAGCGTATCAGCAGACAGCCCAGTTTGGGTATCTCCTGTTACTATCACAGTGAACGGCGAATACACCGTAAGCTAAGAAGTAGAGCGTGAGGGCACTACAAAAGGGGGGTTTGCGCCCCCCTTTTATTACAAGTGCTAAATACAATGTAGGAAAGATTAATGGACCCAGTAGATAAAAAGACAGACCAAGAGATATATCTGAGCATTGTTGCAGAGGCAGCAAAAGCAAAGAACGAATTAGGTTGCGCCCAGCGTGACGTAACAAAAGCAAATAGCAGACTAGAGTTTCTTCTAGTTCTTGCGAACACTTTGATTAACAGAAAAAAGGATTAACAGATGAAACTAGAAGCACTCGCAAGCAAACCAAAACTAATTAAAATTACTATTGACGATAAGGATATTATTGCCACCTATGGTGAAGCAGTTGAATTCCACGTCTACGACAGACAAAACATGGACACATTTATGAGTCTTGCGTCACTTGAAGGTGAACAAGAATTTGGCGAAATTGCTAAAGTAGTTGCCAAATTAGTACTTGACGATAAGGGTAAACAAGTACTTAAAGAAGGAGAAGTCTTACCATTAGACTTAACAATTAAAACTGTTGAGAAGGTGGTAGCACACTTGGGAAACTTAATGACCCCGACTTCAGCCAGTTAACACCTGCATTATACGCTTGGTTAACATTAGACTTTGTTGCCAAGCGTTATGGTAAGTTGCCAACTGAAGTTCTTAGAGACGGGTCAACAATAGACGTTAAAATTGCAAACTTTGCATTGCAATATGAAAACTATTTAAGTAATAGTCACACAGGCAATAGCGGCGATAACTTAACTGAAGACCAGATGCAAGAGATGTTAAATACAGCGAGGGCACACAAGAATGATAAAGAAGTTGACGAATAGAATTGATCCGCGAATGAAAAGGATTCAAAAAAACTTTGGTAGACTTGCTAAAGAAGCGTATGGCGAATTTAAGAAAGTTACACCTATCAAATCAGGCAATGCTAAACGCAATACAAACTTTAACAATAAAGACACTATTAGTGGAGACTACAATTACGCTAATAGATTAAACGCAGGATATAGTAAACAAGCAAAAGATGGCATGACAGAGCCCACAATTGACTTTCTTAAAGATGAAGTCAGCAAGATATTGAGGTGAACCCATGGCAACAACAATAGACAGATATAAGTTAGTACTTGACACATCTGGAGCATCATCCAGTTTAAATAGTTTAAAAGGAACTATTGCGGCAGCAGGCGCGGCGCTTGCAAGTGCATTTGCAATTAGTTCTATTACAGCAACAAGTGCAAGGTTTGAAGACTTACGAATTACTTTAGGTATTCTATACAAAGATACTGCAACAGGTGCTAAAGCATTTGACCAAATTAAAAAGTTTGCGGCTGAAAGTGTATTCAGCGTAGAAAACCTTACTGAAAGTGTTGTTAAATTAAAAGCCGCTGGATTAAATCCAACTATAGAGCAAATGAAATTATTTGCTGACGTATCAAGTGTAAGTGCAGACAGTGTTGGTGCATTACAAGCAATCACAGACTTGTTTGCAAGAACTACTGCTGGTGGATTAGGTCTTGAAGACTTAAACAGACTAGCAGACAGAGGTATCCCTGTATTCACTATTCTTAAAGACACACTAGGGTTAAGCAGACTTGAAATAACCAAAGTAGGTCAAAGTGCTGAAGGCGCAGGCCGTATATTGGCAGCATTATCAGACGGCTTACAAGACACGTTTGGCGGATCAAGTGCGGCAAGAGCAAACAGTTTATCTCAAGCATTTAGTAACTTTGGAGATGCTGTAGACAATGCGTTTGATGCAATTGGTCAAGCGGGACTTAATGAAGCACTAGGCGAAGCTACTAGAAGTATAACAACATTTATAGAGGAAAATAAAGCATTAATTAAATCAATTGGTGAAGGTCTAGGAACGGCAATTACACTTGTAGTTAATAATATTAAAATACTAGTAGCAGTTATGGCCGCAGCCTTTGCAGGTGCAGTAGCAGTTAGAATTATAACACTAGGTGCAGCCGCTCTAAAACTTGCGGCAGCATTTAAGGCAGCGGCAGTTGCAGGTACTATATTACAAGGTGTTACTGGCATTGGTTTAGTTAAAGTTGCGGCAGGTATTGCGGCAGCAGGAGTTGCAGTATTATCTATTAATAAAATGACTGATGAGGCTACTGCAAGTGTTAAAGGCCTTAATGACGAAACTGATAAACTTAATGAAGGCGGACCAAGCGACGGGCCACTAAGTGGTAAGGCTACCACTGCATTATCTGCACATGCAACTGCACTAAAGGCTGTACTTGCACCTCATCAGAGATTTATTGATCAAGCACAGAAGTTTGTAGATACAGATTACCGTACAGCATTAGAAAAAGCTAACCAACGTGTTGTAGATGCTCAAATTGTTATGGAACAGTTACATCTTGCATTCAAGCGTAGTAATGGCGAAGTTGAAAACTTTGTATTCTTACTTAAAGGTGTTACAGACGAGTTAGAGGCTGCTGAAGGAGCAGTTGTTAAACTTAATGAAGCCAACAAAATATTAACAAACGATGAAAAGTTTGCAGAATACTTTAAGGACTTAACTGAAAGTGCTCAGACACAAGCAGACCAATTAGCATTTAATAAAAGAGCAACAGAAGAATTAACATCAGCAATGATGAATGGCACAATTAGTTTAGAAGCGTACTTTAATGCATTAGAAGTAGTTAATGAAAATCTAGGCATATCAAAAGAAGCATTAATGGATTTGACATCAACAAGTTTAGACTTCCAACGTACCCTACGTGCAAGTACAGAAGATGCACAACGTGAATTTGCACAACTTAATATGGATCCGCTTGAACGTCAAATAGATGAAATTCAACATACTCTAAACAGAGACTTAGGCGATACAGTTAGAGAATTAGAAAATGCAAAGATACTAAACCCTGAATTAGCTAAAGACTACGATGCCGCAATAAAAAATATTACAATAGCAACAAAAGAAGCAATTACGGCACAGCAAGGACTTGCTACACAATCATACAATACACAGCGTACTTTTGCATCAGGTTGGAAGAAAGCGTTTAACGAATACGAAGACAATGCAACTAACGCAGCCAAACGTGCTGAACAAGTATTTGCTAAAACAACCAAGGGCATGGAAGACATGATAGTCAACTTTGCTAAAACTGGTAAGTTTGAATTTAAGAGCTTTGTTGCAAGTCTATTAGAAGATTTACTTAGAGCACAGATACAACAAAGTATGGCAAGTGTATTCCAACTACCAGCACTAGGTGGCGGAACAGGAACAATTGGCAGTCAAGCAGGCGGAATGTTTGGTGGCTTTTTTGCAACTGGCGGAATGATACCTCCAGGACGCTTTGGTGTTGTTGGAGAAAATGGACCTGAACTAGTAAGTGGTCCTGCAAATGTAACACCTAATTTAGGCAGCGGTGCAGTTACATATAATATTAATGCTGTTGATGCAAGAAGCTTTAAGGAGTTAGTTGCAGCCGATCCAGGCTTTATACACGCAGTAGCAAACAAGGGCGCAAGTGCGTCACCAAGAAGGAGATAAACAGATATGAGCTTCCAATGGATAGTTGACAATGCTGAAACACTTAGCATTAATAGAAAGCAAGTAGTTGCAAGCACTACAGCAAGAGACGGAACTGTAAGAGCAACGTCAAGAGGTACTGCTAAGAAGGTGTTTACTGTTAAACTACCAGACGGTCCACGTTGGACTGATCTTAGAAGTAATATACTTGCCGCTGAAGCATTAGACAAAGTTACAGCTAATGCTATAACACTATCATACGCAAACTTCCCCTGGTATTACGGAAATGTTGACCCTGGCGGCAGTGCTGAAACTTATAATGTAATCTGCATTAGCTTCCCAGAATGGACAATATTTGCAAGAGATCAAGTTAGTTGGGGCGGCCCCTTTGTGTTTGTAGAGGTGTAACATGAGTGTAGACTTAACAAGTTCACAAGCAGTTAGAACATCACTATTTGTTAGAATTGACGTTGCTGAATACAAAGCAACAAGTGGCGCATCGTTTGCAAACGAAGTGTTAACATTTAGTGACCATGACGCAACATTTACTATTGATGCAGAATCATATGTTCCAATTGGAAGTTTATTAAACATTACATCAAGTTCAAGTGAACTTAGATCAAGTTCAAATACAATTACAATTACACTCAGCGGCATTCCAGACAGTAGCATTGCTGAAATAATTTACAGTAAAATTAAAGGTTCACCGGTTAAGATCTACCGTGCATACTTCCATGCAACAAGTGGCACACAACTTGGAACAACACAAGGACGTTACATTGGCACTGTTAACAATTACAGTCTTGATGAAGAGTATGACGTTGGTGCAAGAACTGCTTCAAACAGTCTCCAGATTGAGTGCTTGTCAAACGTGGATATATTAAGTAGTAAGATAGCAGGACGAAAGACAAATCCACAAAGTATGAAACAATACTATTCAACAGATGTTAGCTTTGATAGAGTACCTAACTTAAAAGATGCATCCTTTAACTTTGGAGCACCACAATGAGTTTCTTAAGTACATTAGGCAGCATAGCAAAAGGCGTTGGTGGCTTCTTAAAAAGTAATAGCCTTGGATCAAGTTTAGCCAAAACAGCACTATACGGATTAGCCTTAAAGAAGGTTAGTGACAGTATTAGAAAAAGTGCAGATGCCGCACAAGCAGCCGCAGATACAGGCAGTCGTGTAACAGTTAGTCCAGACACAACTAATAGTGTACCAGTAATATATGGTGATGCTTTTGTTGGCGGAGTTGTTACAGATGCAGAACTTATTGGTAACAATACAGATATGTGGTTTTGCGTAACACTAAGTGAAAAGACAGGCAACCTTATTGACGGTACTGCTAGTGCATTTAGCTTTAAAGAAGTTTACATGGATGGCCTTAGACTAGACTTTAAACCAGACGGCGTTACTGTTGATCTTGCATATGACGAAGAAGGTAATAGTACTGACAAATGGAGTGGATATTTAAAAGTTTATCCATATAACGGCAACAGTGATTTACCAGCACAATTAACAACAGAATCAGGTGGCAACTCAATAGCAGCCTACAACTTGTTCCCTAATTGGACTAGTGCCCATGACATGACTAATTTAATCTTCTGCTTAATTAAAATAGAATACAATGCTAAAAATAAGATTACTGGATTAGGCAATTTGCAATTTAAAGTATCTAATACAATGAAGAAGCCAGGAGATGTAATGTTTGACTATATGACCAATACACGATATGGCGCTGGTATTAGTACAGGGGAGATTTACAGTCAATGAATAGTTTAAATTATTTAAATGGAGTAAGCGATACAGTTGTTTCGTTTACTGACAATAGACCATCAAATGTTTTATTTGATAGACCTAAAGCAAAGGATATTGCATTTACAGATACTTCATTATCCTTCAATGTTATTGCAGGCATTAACATAATTGAATTAATTGGCTCTCCAAATGTACGATACCAAATTGAAGTAGGTAGTTCGTATGCTACTGTAACTTTAGGCTCATTACCGACTGGCGTAACATTAGTACAAAGCGGAAACACTTATACATTCTACGGTATAGACAGTGTAAGTGACTGGAATGCTGTTAAGAGTCCATTAATAACATTAACTGCTGGATTTGCTGGCAATGTTTACTACAATCCTACAATCTTATATGATACTGATATTCAATCAAACCTACAACAACAATGGACTGTAGGAGTATTTGTTCCTGAAGCAGTAATGCCAACAACATCTTTGTGTACAATCACCGCAAATAAAATTACAGGCATACAGCAAGCACTTACAAGTGCATTTACTATTAATCAAGCAATATTAACAAGAAGCGGGTTTACAGACACAACTCAATTTGATTGGCTCGCAGGTGTTACTAACCAAATTACCGGTGCTCCGCAGTTAATTTATGAAAACACAAGTAATGAGTCTTGGAGTGTAACTGTAACTCCAGATCAAATTGATAGGGTTGATACAATACAATCTACAATAAGTGGCAATACTAGTTTTGACACCACTACTAAAGTATTAACAATTACCGGAACCTTCACTGACGTCAATACGCATCTTAATAATCTAACAATAACTAACCTTAGTGTTAAACAAGACTTTGTGTTAACTTATGTAGCAACGTCGGATGCAACAGAATTAACAAATAGAGCATACCAGGCATCACAAACTGCTAACTGTTCAAACATAGATTATTTGTCTGAGCCACGAGGAATAGCATATCATACTCCGGGAGTACCAACAGTGTTTGGCACAGTTGCTCCAAACATATTAGATCCAGGTTATACAAACGCTGGCAATTACACTTACAAAGCTACTGCCGTTACACCATCACAGTTAACAAGTATGTCTACTACTGGCATTACTAGATGGGGCACTGATCAAGAACTATCTAAAGACATTTACCTTAGAGACGAAGATAGGGGTGATGGACCTAGTGTTGCATTTAATAGCACAGGTGACATTATGGCAGTTGGATACAAGTACAACCTAAACAGTTTAGGTCAGCAGCCGCAAGGTGCACTAGAAATATACTATCTGCAAAACAACACCTGGACATGGGTGCAAACATTTACTGGCGGAAGCACATCATACTTTGGACAAAATGTTAGATTTGCAACAGACGACACATTAATAATTGCCGCATATGCTGACTTTAACAGTGCTGGACGAGTTTACATATACAAAAGAAACGCTGGCCTAAATACCTTTACGTTAGATCAAACATTAGTTGGTGAATCTAGTTGGCAACAAAGTAATGGTCAATATACCGGCTACTTTGGCTACAAAATGGACAGCAGTGCAGACGGTGACTTACTATTAATTATAAATCACTGGCAGCAGGCTGGAGGCGGAAGCGGCTCAGATGGCGTGACTAGATCATATGAAATGACTGCTGAGGTCTGGACTAGAACAGGTAGTGGCAGTTATAGCCGCGTACAAGTAATAAATGTTGATAATACATTTAACGGTACTAGTGTACTCTTTGACAGATGGCATGATGCAACTGTTAGTGGAAACGCAGATAGATTTGCACTAACATCTTGGTACAATGGTATTGCACAATATGGATACACTCAAATTTACAAACACAACGGAACGAGTTGGGCAATAGAACATACTGTTCAAACAGATACTCCAGGTAATGGTTATGTATTACTAAGCCCTGATAGTAACACGCTATGGCAAATGGTATCTCAGTCTAATCAAAGTCCAGGGGTTCCAGGTAAAATACTACAATACAATTACAATGGATCTAGTTGGTCATCGCCATCTACAATTAATGCACAAATATCGTCTAACGATGACTACTTTGGTGCAGACATGCGAATAAGTGATGACGGATTAAAAGTGTTTATCCGGGTGCAGGCAGATGAGATAGTTGAAGAACATTCCTTTAACCAATCAACTCATACACTAACTTATGTTAGAAGTCTTGCTGTTGACGGTCCTTCATCACCGGCGAGCATTATGTTTGTTATAAACACAGACGGCAGTAAATATGCACTTGGTGGTTTAGGCGCTGACCTAAAGATAAACTCGTATGGTCCAAAACCAGGTGTGTTTAATGCTGTTACTGGAGAGATAACAATTAATGGCACAAAGGCACAAGTTAATCAAGATATTGAAACAATGTCAATAACAACTCCTAGTGATAGTTTATACAATATAAGACTCAATTACCAAGTAACTACACCAGAAGCAAATACAGAATCTAAAACGCAAATTGTGTTTAAGCAAATTTAAGGATTAAAAGATGGCGAGTAGAAATAAATTTGAAATTAACGGTGTTATAGATACAAGTAATAATGTATTAGACAACATTGAACTCCTAGCAACTAGTTCTGGGTGTTTTGTTACTTGGAACCCTAGTCTAGGCAAATGGGTTGTTATTGTAAATGAACCTGGTGCAAGTGTTAAAAGTTTTACTGACTCAAATATACTTGGTAGTATAAATGTCGGCGGCAGCGGAGTTAATGAATTATACAACAGTGTTCTAATAGAATATCCACACAAAGATCTAAGAGACGCAACTGACTATCTTACTGTAACAACACCGACTGCTGATAGATTTGCTGAAGAACTTGATAACCAATTAAACATTAAACTTGATTGTATTAATGATCCAGTGCAAGCACAAATTATTGCAACACAGGAACTTAAACAAAATCGTATTGATAAGATTATACAGTTTGCAAGTGACTTTACAGCAAACGGATTGAAAGCTGGTGATTTAATTGATGTTACTGCTGGCATGTATGACTACACAAATAAAGTGTTTAGAGTAATACAAATTGAAGAACAAGACGATGATGATGGTGCAATAGTTTACAACATTACAGCATTGGAATATGATGCAGATGTATATGTAGCAGACCTAACAAGAGATCTAAGAACCAAGCGTAATGGTGTTGTTCCTAAAATAATGAACCAAGAAATCCAAGCAAGCGACGATATTGACGCTGGTGCAAGTATTGGACGTTTACTGTTAGCAAATGCTGCCGCTAAGATGTTTAACAGTTTGCTTGGCAGCTTGTTTGGTGATCCAACAGCAGAAGGTGCTCTAACAGCAGACGAAGTTAAGGAAGCTGAAGAGTTAGCAGAATTCTTCAGTAGTGCAAAGAAGCCACAATTAACACATAGTGCAAGCACAACAGCATTATGCGAAGGCGGGACTGTAACAATTACCTTAACAGATGATTGTGAATCTTGTTTCTTTGATACTCCAGACTATGAATACCCATATACAATTACAGGCATAGACGCAAGTGACATTAGCATTCCGTTAACCGGGGTAGTGCAAATAACAAGTAAAACAGGATCAATTGCTTTTGATCTTACAGCAGATAGTGACATAGCATACGAAACATTAACATTTACTTGTGGTGAAAACTCTAGCAACGTTGTTATCCAATCACCTAAGGCATTTACATATGACAGTGTAACAGCAAATCCAACAGCAACTACAGAAGGTGGCACATCAACAATTACAATTGCAACAACCGGCATTGCTGATGGCACAACTGTTCCGTATACAATTAGCGGAAGTGCAAGTAGCAAAGTAACAAGTCCATCACTGTCAGGCACAGTAACAATTACTAGCGGTGGCGCAACAATAGATATTACAACAAACAATGACGGTGTATACACAGGCGGACAAAGTTTAACATTTACACTTGACCCTGGCTATCAAGATCCGTGTGCAATTAGTCCACCAGATCTTACTGCTGATATTAGTGTTGCTGATGACGAAACTGCACCACCATATGTAGCACCTGACAACACTTGCCGGACAGTAACAGTTCCAGTTGCCTGGTGTGGAAGTTACGACCCAAGCACTAACTATCTTAAAAGTTTAAGTTCAGTACGCACAATGACATTTGCATTAGCAAGTGCAGGTGGCACAGCAGTACCTTCAGCAGTAAGTGTAACATCACCAGGAACAAGCAGTGCGGCAATTACAGTTGACTCAACAGTTAATGTTGACCCGACTAGTGGACAAAGTGGCATTGATGTAAATATAATTACATCGTTTGCTACTCCTTCACAATATCCTGACACACGCATTACAGGCACAACATCTACACTTAGAGGATATTAATCTTTTTTTGCCTATTTTAGACGTTTTTTGACGTTTGGGGCTAAATACATTGCAAGACGAATAAACAGGCAGCTTTGTCTGTAATAATCAAAAGCAGACAACATAGGAGAATTAACATGTCGGCAGCATCAAACTACACAGAAAACGCAGTACTAGACCACGTTCTAGGCGGAGCAAATTACACTCCAGCAACAACACTTTACCTTGGATTGTTCACAAACGCATCAACCAACGCGGCAGCTAATTTAGAAGCTGGAACATTGTCAGACGAAATTTCTGGCAATAACTATACACGTCAAACAGTAACTTTTGCTGGGGCGTCAGGCGGTTCAGCGGCTACTAACGGTACTGTAACATTCCCAGCGGCAACTGGCAACTGGGGTACAATTACTCACGTAGCAGTAATGGACGCATCAGCAACAGGCAACGTGTTGTTTTGGGGAGCAGTAACAACTTCCAAAACTATTGAAAATGGCGATACGTTCCAGGTATCTTCAGGCAACTTAACAATCAGCCTAGCTTAATTAATAGCAGGGATGTCTGCAACAACTGCAGGCATCCTCTTTAACTTTATAGGAGATTGGCGTGAGTACAATAGTATTAAGAAACACAAAAGGATCAGCGTTATCCTTTACGGAAGGTGATGCAAACTTCACTAACCTAAATAACGACAAATTAGAATTAACAAATTTAAGTGTTGGAGCAGACGCTTCAGCAAGTGGTACTGGCGGCATTTCGTACAATAACGCCACAGGTTCATTTACATATACTCCACCAATTATTCCAAGTTCAGGTATTGGAAATGTCGTTGATGACGCAAGTCCACAACTTGGTGGTACACTAGACTGTCAAGGCGAGATTATATCTAATCCAATATTACAAGATTATGCAGAAACAATTGATACACTAGGATCTACTGATGCACCAACATTAACTGTATCCAGTGGCAATGTAAAAACAGTTACTATTACATCTGGACTTACCCTAGGCGCATTTAGTGATGCGGCAACTGGTCAAAGCGTAACATTAATTGTTAGTGGTGGTGGCAATGTAACTGGCACAGGAGCTTACAAGTTTGCAAATGGTACTAAAACACTAGTAAGTGACAGTGTAATAAGCATCTTTTATGATGGCACAACTTATTGGACTTCAGTTGCGACAAACTATACAGCCTAAGGAGTGACACATGCCAATTGGAGCATTTAGATTAGCAGGACTATCATACACGTTTACAGATGCTTCCGGTACTGGTAGTACTGGTGGCCGAGGAAGAACAATAACAACAAACGGCGATGCCCAAGTTGATACAGGACGACAAGTATTTGGCGGCGGAAGTCTTCTACTAGACGGAACAGGCGATTATCTTAACGTTGATTTAGACACTTCAACGATTACTGGGGAATTTACTTGGGAATGTTGGTTTAATGTTGATATAGACGCAGGCGAGGGCACAGTTTCTATATTGTCAAACAGAACTGGTAGTTTTGGCAATGGCGACATTATGATGTTGTTTAGAAACTACGATATGAAAATTCAAGTTAATGCCGGCGGCGGAACTTCAGCTTTCTCCGCCAACGGTGTAGGAAGTGTGTTAGCAGTTGATACATGGCATCACTATGCATTTGTGAGAGATAGTTCAAATAATGTTGGAGTATTTGTTAACGGAACAAGAGTTGCTAATAGCACTTGGGACGGTACTTTAAGCACTGGATCATTTGGCATTGGTGCTCACGCAGATGGTGGCATTCCAGCAAACTCGGGAACAAGTGCTTGGATAGATGAAGTTAGAGTATCTTCTACAAATAGATACGATCCAACACAAACATCAATAACAGTTCCGTCAACAGCATTTACAGATGACTCTGATACTAAATTGTTGTTACACATGGATGGCGCTGATGGCGACACTACATTTAGTGATGACGATAGTGCCGCATCTTCAGGTGCAGGTGGTGCAGGTGGAGGTGGAGCCACTGGCAGAACAGCAATTACACTTACGGCAGGTGGCAATGCAAAAATTAAGACAAGTGCAAGCAAGATAGGCGGTGTAAGTGCATACTTTGACGGCACTGGCGATAGTGTAAGTTTTGGTAGTCTTGGAACAAGCTATGCAGACGACTTTACAATTGAAGGTTGGTTAAGATTATCCGCACTACCTTCAAACAATAGCTTTAAAATGTTCTTTGGGGCAAATGTTGGCACTGAATATATAACACTTAAGAATGAAGGTGGAACATATGTTACTAGTAGTGTATTACACACTGGAAGTGCATTACACGAAGCTAACTACACCCTTCCAAGTTTAGCTACAAACACTTGGTATCACCTAGCTATTGTTAAATCAGGCAGCACACTAAAACACTTTTGGAACGGCTCAGAACTTACTACCCTTAAAAGCTCTAGTGGAACAATGAGCAGTGCTCACGGTTACCAAAACCTAGATCGCATTGGGTTATACTCTAATGGAGGTTTAGGTTGGTCAGGTTATATTGATGAGGTACGTGTAAGTGACAATGCAAGATACACAAGCGACTTTACACCTGAAACTGTTCAGCATACTAATGACACTAATACTAAATTGTTGTTACATATGGATGGCCAAAATAACTCTACTGTATTCATTGATGACAACGGTTCAAGACAACCAGCATGTATTACTGAAGTATTTGGTGGTGAAATTGATACAGCACAATACAAGTTTGGTACCGCAAGTTGGTATCAAGATAGTGAGTATTATGGATTGAAACAAGGCCCTGGCGCTCAGGATAGATTTGATGCTATTGGAACAGGAGAATTTACTGTTGAAATGTGGGTAAGAAAAGACACAAATACCTCAGCTAATCAATTCTTATTCAATGCCAATTTCACATCATCTCTACATTACAATGATGTTAACAATAGATTTGAATACAAAGCCGCCGGTGACACACAGTTAAGAATTACAGGCTCAACGTCTATTAGTAATAATACTTGGTACCATGTTGCAATCTCAAGAGACAGCAGTGGAAACACAAGAATGTTCTTAAATGGTACTCAAGAAGGAAGCACATACGCAGATTCAACTAACTGGTCAACTAACTCAGAATATCTATATGGCGTTAGCAGAGATGGTGACAAAAGTTGGCGTGGACATATAGATGAATTAAGAGTGTCATCAATTGGTAGATACAGTAGTACCTTTACACCCGAAACTGTTGAGCATAACAACGACACAGACACAATGATATTATTGCATTTTGAAGGCGCAGACGGCGACACTACATTCAGTGATGACAATGCATAAGGAATAACCAATGGCTGATATTAGATATTACGAACCAGGTTACATTGATGACGATTACTTTGATGAAGTAATTAGCACCACTGGTTATTACATTGAAGGCTACATTGATGACGATTATATCGTTGGTGGTCAAGTTAAAGAGTTTAACGTAGCACTTGAAGTACAAGTTACTATCATTCCTGATGCCGGACTTATATTTGAAGCACAAGTTGACCTTGAAGCGTTTGGCGGCAGTACACTAGTTGCAGATGCATTAAAGAACCACGCAGCCATACTTGACGCAGTAATATCAATGCAAGCCACTGTTAGTAAGATTGCAAGTAATACAATTACACTTGACAGTATTATTAACCAAAGTTTACAAAGCGATAGAATTCGTGATGTAGACTCTGCACAAACCGTATCTATTGATATTCAAACAGCACCATCCGTCTTCAAAGACTTTGGTGCTTTGTTGTCAAGTACAGGCGGCTTTGAATTATTAATGACTGTTAACGCAGATGTTGCAATAAATGTAATATCAACGCTAACTGTTGCTCCAATGAGCTTTACTGGTAAAACATATCCAAATCGTATTACAGTTCCGCATTTCTTTGCATCTGCAAATACATTTACAAACGCAAGAACTACATCTCCATCTGCTACAAATATTGAAACAACGTTTGAAGGTACAACAGTATATGAAGGATCACATTCTCTAAAAGCTCAACAAACGTCTAACCAAGGACTAGTTTTACGAGACGGCTCTCCATCACTAAAATACATTGCTGAAGATGAAGAATTTATTCTAGAGTTTTGGATGCAGCCAACTAATAACTGGTGGCCAGACAACTATCTTGCAACTGTTGGTGCCAGGAGACCAACTAATTCAACATTATCTGACGGCCTTGGTACCTCAACTGCCACAATAAGTGGAAGTCTTGGTTATAATGCTGCC
>TARA_R110000782_G_scaffold182437_1_pt1 | contig 27701 bp, 24 predicted proteins | sample TARA_R110000782 | Tara Oceans TARA_R110000782 (sample SAMEA4397859) | marine metagenome | biome: Polar Biome; feature: [SRF] surface water layer (ENVO:00010504); material: water (ENVO:00002006), including particulate matter (ENVO:01000060) such as... | depth 5 m | reverse complement strand
GGTATCGCAAGATGTGGGGGTTCGAGTCCCTTCGCCCGCACCAGTGATGCCGCCCCTTGTCGGCATGGTTCCCGTTCGTGGGCGCCGACGCCACCGAATTTTCGAGCTATCAAGAAAGCACTGAGTAAAAACATGCAGACAGTCGAGACGCTGAACGAGGGCCTGAAGCGCGCCTACACCCTGAAGATCCCCGCCAAGGACATCGACGCCCGCGTCGACAAGGAAGTGGCGACCCTCGCGCCGCAGGTCCGCATGCCCGGCTTCCGCCCCGGCAAGGTGCCCGCCAATCTCATCCGCAAGATGCATGGCGAGCGCCTGCAGGCTGATGCGCTGAACAACAGCATCCAGGAAGGCGTGCAGAAGCTGATGGCCGACAACAAGCTGCGCCCCGCGATGCAGCCTGCCGTCGAGCTGGACGAAGGTTTCGAATTCGGCAAGGATGCCGAAGTGAAGATCGCGCTCGAAGTGCTGCCGGAAATCGCGGCGCCCTCGATCGAAGGTCTGAAACTCGAACGCCTGACCGTCGAAGTCAGCGAAGCCGCAGTTGATGAAGCCGCAGGCCGCATCGCCGAGCAGCAGAACGCCTTTGCGCCCTTCCCCGCCAGCCACAAGGCCAAGGCGGGCGATGTCGTCGTGCTCGATTTCGCGGGCAAGGTCGATGGCGTTGCCTTCGATGGCGGCACCGGCGAGGGCATGAAGGTCGAAATCGGATCGGGTAACCTGATCCCCGGCTTCGAGGACCAGCTTGTCGGCCTCAAGACCGGCGACGAGAAGATTCTCAATGTAACCTTTCCCGAAGATTATGGTGTCGATACCCTGAAGGGCAAGCCCGCCACCTTCGACATCAAGGTGACCGCGATTCTCGACAAGTCCAAGCCGCTGGTCGATGAGGATTTCGCCAAGGGTCTGGGCCTCGAAGGGCTGGAGCAGTTGCGCGGATTGCTCAAGGGCCAGATTGAGCAGGAACATAACGGCCTCACCCGCACCCATATGAAGCGCAAGCTGCTCGATCAGCTCGCCGCCAACCATGATTTCGATGTGCCGCCTTCAATGGTCGAGGCCGAGTTCGAGCAGATCTGGGCGCAGCTTGAGCATGAAGCCAATAATGAGGAAGACCCTACGGCCGCCATCGCCGAGATGGAGAAAGACAAGGAAGAGTATCGCGCCATCGCCGTGCGTCGCGTGCGCCTCGGCCTGCTGCTGTCCGAAATCGGCCAGGCCAACGGCGTCGAGGTGAGCAGCCAGGAAATGCAGCGCCTCGTGATGCAGGCGGCACAGCAATATCGCCAGGAAGACCGCGAACGCTTCGTTCAGTATATCCAGAACGAGCCAATGGCCGCTGCCCAGCTCCGTGCCCCGCTCTATGAAGACAAGGTCGTCGACTTCCTTTTCGAGAAGGCCGAAGTCACCGATCGCGCCGTGACCAAGGAAGAGCTGGAAGCCGCGATCGAGGCGGAAGACGGTGTCGAAGGCCATGTCCATGGCCCGGATTGCGATCATGACCATGATCACAAGCCCGCGGCGAAAAAGCCCGCCGCGAAGAAAGCCGCCGTGAAGGCGGATGACACCGCGACTGCCGAGGCAGTGGAAGACGCCAAGCCTGCCGCGAAAAAGGCCCCGGCGAAAAAGGCCCCCGCCAAGAAGGCGGAACCCGCCGCCGACGAAGCGAAGGCCGAACCCGCCACGAAGAAGCCCACCGCGAAAAAGGCTCCGGCCAAAAAACCCGCCGCGAAAGCGGAATAAGGTATAAGGCCGGATAGGCATGACTGGCGAACCCTTCGCCTCACACAGCCTTTCCGGCCTGCGCATCGCCGTGCTGTTGCCCTGCTACAATGAAGCGGGAGCAATCGCGCAGACGGTAGCCGGGTTCCGCTCCGCGCTGCCCAATGCCACCATTTATGTTTACGATAATAACAGTCGCGATGCGACCCGCGAGGTTGCATCGCAAGCGGGCGCCGTGGTGCGTTCCGTGCGGCAACAGGGCAAGGGCCATGTCGTCCGCCGGATGTTCGCCGATGTCGATGCTGACATTTATGTGATGGCCGATGGCGACGCGACCTATGAGGCCGCCGCCGCGCCGGACATGATCGCCATGATGCTGGCCGAAAATTTCGACATGGTCGTCGGCACCCGTCAAACCGAAGTCGAGGCGGCCTACCGGCGCGGCCATCGCATAGGCAATCTTATGCTCACCGGCTTGCTTCAGGGGCTGTTCGGCCGCAGCTTTACCGACATACTCTCCGGCTATCGCGTGTTTTCGCGCCGCTTCGTCAAAAGTTTCCCGGTATTGTCCGCCGGTTTCGAAATCGAAACGGAAATGAGCGTGCATGCGCTCGAACTCGCCATGCCCGTGGCCGAGCGTGTCACCGCTTATGCCGCCCGCCCCGAAGGATCGCAAAGCAAACTTTCCACCTGGCGCGACGGCTGGCGCATCCTGCGCACCATCATTACACTCTATCGCATCGAACGGCCGATCTGGTTCTTTGGCTGCATCGCCGGCCTGTTCGCCACTGTTGCGCTCGCGCTCGCGGTTCCCTTGTTCATAACTTGGCTCGATACCGGCCTCGTTCCGCGTTTCCCGACCGCGATCCTCGTCACGGGCATCATGATCATCGCCGTGCTCAACGGCATGTGCGGCCTCATCCTCGATACGGTGGTGCGCGGCAGGCGGGAGGTCCGGCGCCTCGCCTATCTCGCTCACAGCGCGCCAGCGGATTTGCTGATCCGGCGCTAAAAGCCTGTTAATCGGTTGGCGCTAACATCGGGCCGGGCGATCTCCTCTTGAACCTGCATCGATTTGCCCCGATGTAGGGTCCGAACAATAGCAAACAGGCTGAAAGAGCAACATGCACAAACAATTCGATCCTATGGCCGCACTGATCCCGGTGGTGGTCGAACAATCGAACCGCGGCGAGCGCAGTTTCGACATCTATTCCCGTCTGCTGCGCGAACGGATCATTTTCGTCACCGGTCAGGTCGAGGATCATATGGCTTCGGTCATCGTTGCCCAGCTTCTGTTCCTCGAATCGGAGAATCCGAAGAAGGACATCTACATGTATATCAATTCGCCCGGCGGCGTGGTGACGGCGGGCATGGCGATTTACGACACGATGCAATATATCCGCCCGAAGGTCGGCACGGTGTGCATCGGTCAGGCCGCGTCGATGGGCAGCTTCCTGCTTGCGGCGGGCGAGCCGGGTATGCGTATTGCCACCACCAATGCCCGCATCATGGTGCATCAGCCATCGGGCGGCGCGCAGGGTATGGCGTCCGATATAGAGATTCAGGCCAAGGAAATCCTGCGCATTCGCGCGCGCATGAACAAGCTCTATGCGCAATTTACCGGCCAGCCGCTGGAGAAGATCGAGGCGGCGATGGACCGCGATACCTTCCTCGAAGCCGAAGAGGCAAAAGCCTTCGGCATCGTCGATCAGGTGTATGACAAGCGCCCCACAGCTACGGAGTCGGGCGACGCGTAAAGCGGCAATTAATGTCAGGGGGCTATTCTACCCCTTGTGGAACAAGGAAATCGCGGTTTAGGATGATCGCTTGCAAACCCGGCCAAGACAGGCGACTCACTGTCGCTGCGGCCGGGTCAGGAAAGACAGAATGACGAAATTGACAGGCTCCGACTCAAAAAGCACGCTCTACTGCTCCTTTTGCGGTAAATCGCAGCATGAGGTGCGCAAGCTGATCGCGGGGCCGACCGTCTTCATCTGCGATGAATGCGTCGAGCTGTGCAACGACATCATCCGCGAGGAAACCAAGGGCAGCCTCGTCGGCAAGAAAGACGGCGGAGTACCGACGCCCAAGGAAATCTGCGATGTGCTCGATGATTATGTCATCGGGCAGGCGCGCGCCAAGCGCGTGCTCTCTGTCGCGGTGCACAATCACTACAAGCGCCTTAACCATGGCCAGAAGACCGGCGAGGTCGAACTCGCCAAGTCCAACATCCTGCTCGTCGGGCCGACCGGCTGCGGCAAAACGCTGCTCGCGCAGACGCTCGCCAAAACCTTCGATGTGCCCTTCACCATGGCGGACGCAACGACGCTGACCGAGGCGGGCTATGTCGGCGAGGATGTCGAGAATATCATTCTCAAGCTGCTGCAATCCAGCGACTATAATGTCGAAAAGGCGCAGCGCGGCATCGTCTATATCGACGAGATCGACAAGATCAGCCGAAAGGCCGAAAACCCGTCGATCACCCGCGATGTGTCGGGTGAAGGCGTGCAGCAGGCGCTGCTCAAGCTGATGGAAGGCACCACGGCCTCGGTTCCGCCGCAGGGCGGGCGCAAGCATCCGCAGCAGGAATTTCTGCAGGTCGATACAACCAACATCCTGTTCATCTGCGGCGGGGCGTTCGCCGGTCTCGAAAAGATCATCGGTGATCGCCTCGAATCGAAATCGATCGGTTTCGGCGCGCATGTCGCCGCGCCAGACGAACGTCGCACGGGCGTCTTGCTCGCGCAGAGCGAACCAGAAGATCTGCTCAAATTCGGCCTGATCCCCGAATTCGTCGGTCGTTTGCCGGTGATTGCGACGCTGGAAGATCTCGATGTTGATGCGCTGGTCAAGATTCTGGTCGAGCCGAAGAATGCGCTGGTGAAGCAATATCGCAAGCTGTTCGAGATGGAGGACGTGGACCTCAGCTTCACCGACGATGCGCTCATCGCCATCGCCAAAAAGGCGATCGAGCGGAAAACCGGCGCGCGCGGCCTGCGGTCCATTATCGAGGGACTGTTGCTCGACACGATGTTCGATTTGCCGTCGATGGAAGGCGTGGCCGAGATCGTCGTCGACAAGGATGTCGTCGATGGCCGCAAGGACCCGGTGCAGGTGTTCACCAAGAATGACAAAAAGGCCGAAGACGCCGCCTGATGATCGCGGGGCCTGACGATCAGAGCCCGATCGGGCGAGCGTAATCGCGTCCATGCTACAATAGCGCTCCCGAACCTGTCGGAGCTGGTCCTGCTTTTTGTAGGATTCCGCGAACGGCGAGATGTGCCTCAACACAACCTCAGGAGCCGCGGAGATTCAGCCCTTAGAGTGCCTCCAACTTTGATTGCATCAAAGTCAGCACTCTAAATTTAGCTGCGCTGGTCTTCGGCTCCGAGCCGCCAGACGATTACCTGCGGTGAACTGTGTTTCAATCTGGCTCGAAATCACTCTAGGCAACGAGGCGGCTGAACTCCGCCGACGCATCGGACAGCTTGCGCAACATGGTGCCCACTGTGGTGAAGCCCTGTTCCAGATCATCGATTTCGCTGGCGACGACTTCGGTATCGCGGCGAATCGTCGCCACCGTGCCGGACATGGAATCGGCGGCCAGCGCCGTCTCATCGACCGCGGCGGTAATCATCGTCACCGTCTGCGCCTGTTGCTCCATTGCCACGCGGATGCGCTCGGAGGCGTCTTCCACGTCACTCACCGTTTCGCGGATGCGTTGATTGGTGTCGACCGACTGACGGGTGCTGTTCTGGATAGCGGCGATCTTGCCCGCAATGTCATCCGTCGCGCGCGCGGTCTGGCTGGCGAGAGATTTCACCTCCTGCGCCACAACGGCAAAGCCGCGTCCGGCATCGCCCGCGCGCGCCGCCTCGATCGTGGCATTGAGCGCCAGCAGATTCGTTTGCCCCGCAATATCGCGGATGAGACCGAGAATCGATTCGATCGCCTGCGCATGATCGGAGAGCATGCCCGACATGGATACGGCCTCGCCCGCCTGACTGCTGGCGCGCCGCGCGATTTCGGCGGAATTTTCAACCTGGGCGCGGGTTTCCTCGATGGCGCGGATCAGCCCCGCCGAAATATGGGCCGCTTCCCGCATCGCCATGGCCGACTGTTCGGCCGCGGCAGCAACTTCGGATACCTTGTCGAGCATGCCGCGCGTGGCTCCGGCGGCATGCTGCGCCTGATCGCGCAGACCATCGCCGAAACGGGAAGCATCATCCACTTCCTTGGCAATCCGCTGCTCGAACAATTCGCCATTATGTTTGCGTTCCTCGAGATCGGCAGCCATATTTTCTTCGGCCAGCACAGAACACATTATTTCGGCTTCAATCATCGACATGCGCATCAGGGTCTGCATCATCCGATGGCGCGCCTCGTCATTTTCCCGGGTATGGTTCCACACGCAATTGGTAATCGTTTCATTGGCAGCGCACACAGCAACAAGGACCGATCGGAAGGGAATTTCGTGCTTACGCATATGACGGACGCAGCCAGCCGCGGAAACCGCCCAGTCACGAGCAAAAAACCGCGTGAATTTCAATTCCATATATCGTGCGATCTCGGCGCGCAGGGTTGCCAGCGCCTCAGAGGAAATCAGGGTATCCAGACCGCTCCGGGAAACATAGACATCACAGAAATTGTCGGCGGGCTGGGCATCGTCCTTTATCAAGGACCAGATTTCCAGAGCCGTCTCCGATAGCCTGTCCTGAGGATCAAATTCGGCCAGACGTTCCCGCACGTCGATATTCACGCCCTGTGACCAGTTTTGAACCATTTTCGTGCCTGTCCTGTGGTTTCGTGCCGTCGCATGCGAAGGGACAATAAGAGAGGATGGTTAATCTTTACTTATCCGGCGCCAATAATATGGCGACGAACATCTGAACCTGCATATTGCATCGCAAAGGCAGATCTTGATTTGCGCCCGGGCAACCCACGCGTTAAAGGAGCCTGATTCAGCTTTGATCAGGGGATAGAAACAGCATGGCGCAAGCGCAGAAAGGGTCGCAAAACCGACCATTGTCGCCGCATCTTTCCATATGGCGGTGGGGCCCGCATATGGCCATTTCCATATTACATCGTATTACCGGCGATGGGTTGGCGATCGTGGGCGCCATGGCTTTGGTCTGGTGGCTGGTCGCAGCAGCAAGCGGGCCGGAAGCCTATGCCTACTTCATGAGCTGGGCGGGCAGCCCCCTCGGCTATGTCGTGATGATCGGCCTCACCTGGGCGTTTTTCGAGCATCTGCTGTCTGGTTTGCGCCACTTCGTGCTGGATATGGGCGCGGGCTATGAACTGAACACCAACAAGGCATGGTCGCTCTTTCTCCCCGTGCTGGCGATCGTGATGACCGCCGCGCTCTGGTTCTGGATCATGGCGGAGAAGCTCTGATGGGTAACGGCACTTCTATCGGTCGCGTGCGTGGTCTTGGCTCAGCCAAATCGGGCCCGCATCACTGGATTCTTCAGCGCTTCACCGCTGTCGGCAACCTGCTGCTGGTGCTGTGGCTGCTCTTCTCCATCGTGCAGATGCCGGGCCTCGATTATGCCAGCGTCACCGGATGGCTGGCGCAGCCTGTGGTCGCGGTGCCGATGATGCTGATGCTGGTCAGCATCTTCTGGCACCTGAAACTCGGCTTGCAGGTGCTGATCGAGGATTATGTCCATGATGACGGCCTCAAATTTTTCGTGCTGATGCTGCTCAATTTCTATGCTGTCGGCGGTGCCGCTTTCGGCCTGTTCGCCATTGCCAAAATCGCATTTACAGGGGGCGCCGCGGCATGACCGAAGCCTATAAGATCATCGACCACAGCTATGACACCGTCGTCGTCGGCGCGGGCGGTTCGGGTTTGCGCGCGACAATGGGCAGCGCCGAGGCGGGCCTCAAGACCGCCTGCATCACCAAGGTGTTCCCGACGCGCTCGCACACCGTCGCGGCTCAGGGCGGCATCGCGGCGAGCCTGCAGAACAACACGCCCGATCACTGGACCTGGCATATGTACGACACCGTGAAAGGGTCGGACTGGCTGGGCGATCAGGATGCGATCGAATATATGGTGCGCGAGGCGCCTGCCGCCGTTTACGAACTGGAACATGCCGGCGTGCCGTTCAGCCGCAATGCCGATGGCACCATCTATCAGCGCCCGTTTGGCGGCCATATGCAGAATATGGGCGAAGGCCCGCCGGTGCAGCGCACCTGCGCCGCGGCGGACCGCACAGGCCACGCGATGCTGCATGCGCTCTATCAGCAGAGCCTCAAATATGCGGCGGACTTCTACATCGAATATTTCGCCATCGACCTAATCATGGAAGATGGAGCCAATGGGCCGGAATGCCGTGGCGTCATCGCCATGTGCATGGAAGATGGCAGCATCCACCGCTTCCGTTCCCAGGCTGTCGTGCTGGCGACGGGCGGCTATGGCCGCGCCTATTTCTCGGCAACGTCGGCGCACACCTGCACCGGCGACGGCGGCGGGATGGTGCTGCGCGCCGGCTTGCCGTTGCAGGATCTGGAATTCGTCCAGTTCCACCCGACCGGCATTTACGGCGCGGGCGTGCTCATCACCGAGGGCGCGCGCGGCGAGGGCGGCTATCTCACCAACTCCGAGGGCGAGCGCTTCATGGAGCGCTATGCGCCGTCCGCCAAGGATCTGGCCTCGCGCGATGTCGTATCCCGCTCGATGGCGATGGAAATGCGCGAAGGGCGCGGCGTCGGCCCCAACAAGGACCATATTTATCTGCACCTCGATCATATCGACCCCAAGGTGCTCGCTGAACGCCTGCCCGGAATCACGGAAAGCGGCAAGATTTTCGCGGGCGTCGATCTGACCCGGCAACCGCTGCCGGTCTGCCCGACGGTGCACTATAATATGGGCGGCATCCCGTGCAATTATCATGGTCAGGTCGTGACTAAGAAGGACAACGATCCGGAGGTGATCGTGCCGGGGCTGTATGCGGTCGGCGAAGCGGCCTGCGTTTCGGTGCACGGCGCGAACCGCCTTGGCTCCAACTCGCTGATCGATCTTGTCGTGTTCGGTCGCGCGACCGGCCTGCATCTCAAGGAAACGATCAAGCCGGGCGTGGCGCACAAGCCCTTGCCCAAGGACAGCGCCGACTTCGCTCTCGCGCGTCTCGATCGCTTCCGCAATGCGAAGGGTGGTTCGTCCACCGCGGAAATCCGGCTGGATATGCAGCGCACCATGCAAAAACATGCCGCCGTGTTCCGCGACAGCGCGTTGCTCTCCGAAGGTGTCGAGATGATGGGCAAGGTGAACAAGCGGATGGAAGATGTCGCTGTCACCGATCGCAGCCTCATCTGGAACACCGACCTCATCGAGACGCTGGAGCTCGACAATCTGATGGCACAGGCGGTCTGCACGATGGTGGGCGCGGAAGCCCGCAAGGAATCGCGTGGCGCACACGCGCATGAGGATTTCCCCAACCGCGACGATGCGAACTGGATGAAGCATACGGTAAGCTGGTTCGAAGGCTGGGGCGGAAACGGCGGCAAGGTGACGCTCGATTACCGACCGGTGCATGATTACACGCTCACCGACGAGGTGGAGTATATCAAACCCAAGGCGCGGGTGTATTAAGCTCATCCTGTGAGGAAATGAGTTGGGGCTGGTTTCGGAAGAAACCAGCCCCATTTTATTGATGCCGTCCCTTGACCCCGGCTTCGCCGCAGTGCAGCATTACCTCATGGCTTCCCCTGCACATCCCCCAGAAGCGACGATCTCGCAAAATCCCGACATCCGCTATCTCGGGCGTTTGCTTGGCGATGTAATCCGCGCTTATAGCGGCGAGAAGCTTTACCGACAGACCGAATATATCCGTTCGGCTTCGGTAGACCGGGCGCGCGGGGTCGAAGGTGCGCATCTTGTCGATACCGGGCTGGAGGCATTGAGTCTCGACGATACATTATCCTTCGTGCGCGGGTTCATGCTGTTTTCCATGCTCGCCAATCTTGCGGAAGACCGGCAAGGGACGGGCATCGACACCGAAGCCAGCTTCGCCGCCGCAGTGGCCGAATTGCAGAAGCACGGCATCGATCATGAAGCGGTATCGAAAATGCTGGAGCGCGCGCTTATCGCGCCGGTGCTGACCGCGCATCCGACCGAGGTTCGCCGCAAGTCGATGATCGATCACAAGAACCATATCGCCGAGCTGATGCAGTTACGCGATCTCGGCAGAGCGGAAACCGAAGCCGGAGAACCGCTGGACGAGGCGATCATGCGGCAGATCGCGCTGCTGTGGCAAACGCGCCCGCTGCGGCGCGAGCGGCTGTATGTGCAGGACGAGATCGACAATGTTCTCACCTATTTCCGCGATGTGTTTCTGCCCGTCCTGCCCGCGCTCTATACGCGCTGGGAACGGGTGCTGGGGCATCGACCGCCCAGCTTCCTGCGCGTCGGCAACTGGATCGGCGGCGATCGCGACGGCAACCCTTATGTGCAGTCGGAGCAGCTTCGCTCTGTAATGGCCCGCGGCAGCGAGGTTGCGCTAAAATATTATATGGATAGCGTGCATGCATTGGGCGCGGAGCTTTCGGTTTCAACCGAGCTGGCGCATGTGCCGGAGGATATGCTCGCTTTGGCGGAGGCGAGCGGCGACGCGTCGCCCAGCCGTGCCGACGAACCCTATCGCCGGGCCTTGTCCGGCATCTATGCGCGCCTTGCCGCGACCTACGAGCGCCTCAGCGGCAAATCGCCTCCTCGCCCTTCGGCGCTAGCGGGCACGCCCTATGACACTACAGGCGACCTGCGCGCCGATCTCGTGACAATTGCACAGGGGCTGGCCAGCGAGGGCGAAGGCGCGCTGGCGACCGGCGGCAAGCTGGGGCGCTTGATCCGCGCAGTCGAAACCTTCGGCTTTCACCTCGCCACGCTCGACATGCGCCAGAACAGCGCGGTTCATGAGCGTGTCGTTGCGGAGCTGCTCAAGGAAGCGGGCGTAGAGGCGGACTATGGGGCGCTGGGTGAACCGGCACGCATCGCCTTGCTGCGGCGCGAGCTGGCCACCAATCGCCCGTTGGTGTCGCGCTTTTCCATCCATAGCGAGGAAACTACCAGCGAGCTTGCGATAGTGGAAGCCGCGGCGCAGGCCCATGCCGCTTATGGGCCGCAATGCATCACGCAATATATCATCAGCAAGGCCGAGAGCGTGTCGGACATGCTCGAAGTCGCGGTGATGTTGAAGGAGGTTGGATTATGGCGCGTGAGCGAGGGAAGCGCCGCGCCATTTTGCCCCGTTATGCCGGTGCCGCTGTTCGAAACCATCGCCGACCTTGAAGCCGCGCCCGCGATCATGAGCGCCTATTTCGCGCTGCCGGAAATCGGCGCAATGGTGCGCGCGCGCGGCCATCAGGAAGTGATGATCGGCTATAGCGACAGCAACAAGGACGGCGGCTATCTCACTTCGACATGGGGGCTGTATCAGGCGAGCGAGGCGCTGGCGCCAGTGTTCGCGGATGCGGGTATCGATATGCAGCTGTTCCATGGACGCGGCGGCGCGGTCGGGCGCGGCGGGGGTTCGGCCTTTGCCGCGATCCGCGCGCAACCGGCGGTATCGGTGCAGGGCCGCATCCGCATCACCGAACAAGGCGAGGTCATTGCCGCCAAATATGGCACAAGCGATGTTGCTGCCATCAATCTCGAGGCTATGACGGCGGCGACATTGCTGGCAACGCTGGAACCACAAGCGCTCAGCGCACAGGACGCGACACGCTTTGGCGCCGCGATGGAACAGCTTTCGGAAGCCGCGTTCACCGCCTATCGCGGGCTGGTATATGATACGCCCGGCTTCAAGCAATTTTTCCGTCAATTGACACCGATACAGGAGATTGCCGGCCTGAAGATCGGCTCCCGTCCCGCGAGCCGCACCAAAAGCGACGCGATAGAGGATCTGCGCGCGATTCCCTGGGTGTTCAGCTGGTCGCAGGCGCGCGTGATGCTGCCCGGCTGGTATGGCGTGGGACAGGCGCTGGATGCTTTCCCCGATAAAGGGCTGCTTGCCGATATGGCCCAGCGCTGGCCCTTTCTGCAATCCGCGCTCGCCAATATGGAAATGGTGCTGGCCAAATCGGACCTCGACATCGCCAAACGCTATCTGCCGCTGGTTGAGGATCAGGCCGACGCGCAAACGATCTTTGCCTGCATCCGGGATGGCTGGTCAAAGGCCCATGACGGCTTGCTTGCGATCACCGGCCAGTCGCGCCTGCTTGAGCATAATCCCGCACTCGATCGCTCCATTCGCCTGCGTCTGCCCTATATCGAGCCGCTCAACCTGCTTCAGGTCGAGCTGCTGAAGCGCCATCGCGCGGGCGAGGACGACCCGCGCATCAAGGAAGGGATCGAACTCTCGATCAACGCTATCGCGACCGCGCTGCGGAACAGCGGATAACGAAAAGGGACCGGAAAATCCGGCCCCTTCACGACTCTGATCAGGCTATTTTTCGGTCAATATTTCAGCACGATCCCCGCCATCGGCCGCAAGGAGTGGAAATTGCCGCGCGTATCGACCTGACCGCGAAAGCGCAGGTTGCTACGGTTGGCGCTCATGCCCATGTCGGCGGCGGAAAGCTCGACGCCCATGCCATAGGTCATGCCGTCATAATCCTTGCTGTCCGGCCCGAGCGCCGCAAAGTTGGTCCATTCATAGCCTACCTTGCCAAAGAACATGCTGTCCTTCCCCAACTTGACGCCTGCGCGTCCCGCCGCACCATATTCCCAGTCGATGTCGCCCTCGATGCCCTTGGCGACATTGCCTTCCACACCAAGAACCAGTCGGCCCACATTATAATTCACCCCCGCAATCCCCTCGACCATCGTCCCTGAATAATCGCCGGGAATTCCATCGGGCAGATTTTCGGTCTGGGGATCATCGAAGTCATTATATCCGCCCATCACGGCGACATAGGGCTCAATGCGGTTTACAGTAGCGCTGTCCTCCTGGGCGTGGGCCGAAAGCGGCGCAATGCACGTGGCGAAGGTCGCTGTGAGAATCAGTTTTTTCATGAGATTGGCCTTTTTAAAGTTCGTCTGTCTCGTTCGGCGATAAAAATGCCGGGTGCCGGATCAGAAATATATATTTCCGAATTCGGCACCGGGATAACGGTGAGAACTATCTATTGTTTCCTGTAGAGAGCAATAAACCGAAAATGATGCAATAGTGCAACGGTTTGTGAACGATAAATGAACACTATACGTAATCTATAATATCATAAAATACGATATCAGCACGGAGTATCGACATTATTATTCAGTTCATCCTTAGTATGATTTTTTATTTCGATAAACCGAAGGTGGTTTTAATAAACTGTTAATCATACGGAGGCTCGCATTGCTCTCATAACTCCTGCCTCATCGCGCATTTGCCATTTTATCCGCTCTTGCTCTGGCCTTGCGCATCAAAGCCATGCACAAGGTGCCATCGACAGGAATGGGAGCAAGTACATGGCCACCAAGGTCGCCGATGGGGCGAAGCAGGACCGATTGCATTACTGGATGTTCGGCGGCTTCCTCGCGGGGCTGGTGCTGGGTCTGGCGGCCTATAGCTTCGCGGGCGGGGCGCCATGGATTACGTGGGTGACGACCAACGTCACCGGCCCTGTCGGCCAGATATTCCTGCGCCTGCTGTTCATGCTGGTGATCCCGTTGCTGGTTTCGGCGCTGGTGGTGGGCGTTGCGGAGATGAACGAGCTGCGCGCGCTCAAATCCATTGGCGTGAAAACTCTCCTGTATACCGTCATCGTTTCGGCCATTTCCGTGGCTATCAGCCTCGCGGTCGTGAACATCTTCCAGCCCGGCGCGGGTGTCGATCAGGAAAGCGCCCGGGCCTTACTGGCCACATCGGGGCAAGGAGCCAGCGCCATCGTGGAACGGGCGGGGGAAGCGAGCACGGGGATTGATGCGTTGGTCAACATCGTCCCTGCCAATTTCATTCATGCAATGAGCGAAAACGACATCCTTGCCGTGATGTTCTTCGCGCTGATGTTCGGCATCGGCTTTCTCCTCACCGATCCCGCGCGCACGCAGGTACTGCGGTCCGGCTTCGAGGGCATATTCGAGATTTCGATGAAGCTGATCGGCGTGGTCATCCGTATGGCTCCGCTCGCCATTTTCTGCTTCATGTTCAATCTCGCCGCGTTGTTCGGATGGGATCTCATCATCCGGCTTTCCGCTTATGTCGGCGTGGTGCTGTTGGCGCTGGCGCTTCAGATGTTCGGCGTGTTTCCTGCGCTGCTCGCCTTTCTGGGACGCAAAAATCCGATAGAATTTTTTCGCCAGACGCAGGAGGCGAGCGTGATGGCTTTTGCCACCGCGTCTTCCAACGCCACCTTGCCCACATCGCTGCGCGTGGCGGACGAGGGGTTGAGGCTGCCGCGTCCGATCGCCCGCTTTGTGCTCACCATCGGCGCGACAGCCAACCAGAACGGTACGGCGATGTTCGAAGGTGTGACGGTGATCTTCCTTGCCCAGTTTTTCAGCGTGGACCTCAGCATCGGCCAGCAGATCACCGTGATGTTGATCTGCATTCTGGGCGGCATCGGCACCGCAGGCGTACCGGCGGGGTCATTGCCGGTCATCGCCCTGATCCTTGGCACGATCGGCGTCCCTCCGGCGGGCATCGGTCTGGTTCTGGGCGTGGACCGGCTGCTCGACATGTGCCGCACCACGCTTAACGTCGTAGGCGATCTTGTAGCCGCGCAGGTAATCAGCGCGCGCACCTCTGTGCGGGATATACCTGATGCAACGCTGCCTTAATCATCGGGCAACAACAGACTGTGCAAAGCTTGCCAGTCGTCGCTGTCAGCAGCCTGCGCCATATGGCGCTGAAGCGCGCGATAATAAGCAAGCACCTGCTGGCCCGTTTCCGTGACATGGGCCCCGCCGCCATTGCGCCCGCCCGAAAGGGTCTCCACCAGCGGCAATCGCCAGCAACGATTCATGACTTCCACCAGCACCCAACACCGCCGGTAACTCATGCCGAGCAAGCGCCCCGCCGCCGATATTGAACCAGCGCGCATAATGGCATCGAGCAAATCTGCCTTGCCCGGCCCCATGGCGATCTCGCCGCCGCGATAAATTTGTATCTTGAGCTTGAGCGAGGGCGCTTCCGTCATGTCGACATCATGCATGCTGCAATTAGCTGCGCAACCCCGCTTCAACGCACTTCAAAGACGGCTTCCACCTCGACCGCGCAATCGAACGGCAATTGGGCGACGCCGACCGTCGAGCGCGCATGCCGGCCCGCTTCGCCGAACACCTCCACCATCAGGTCCGATGCGCCATTCATGATTTGCGGAATAGCGGTATATTCGGGCGTGACATTGATGAACCCGCCCAGGCGCACGCAGCGCACCACCTGATCGAGATCACCGGTCGCAGCCTTTACCTGGCTGAGGACATTGATCGCGCAAGTGCGCGCGGCATCGCGGCCCATCTCTTCCGAAACCTCGGCTCCAAGCTTGCCCTTGTGCTCGTCCGCCAGCTTGCCGTCCGGTCCGAAACACACCTGCCCTGCAATGAACACCAGATTGCCCGAACGCACATAAGGGACATAATTGGCGGCGGGCGCGGGCGCGGCGGGCAGCGTGATACCCAGTTCATTCAGGTGCTGTTCGATCTTGCTCAATGCTGGTCTCCCTATCTTGTCGGCAGGCCGGAGCGCGGCGACCGTTCAAAGAAAGCGTTCTCATGGCGAAGGGATGCGGTGAATGTCCAGCGGAATTTGCGTCGTCGATTTGGCTTCGGATACCTCCACCATCGTATTGATTTCCTGAATACCCGGGATTTGGGACAGGTTCGTGAAATAGAAATGTTCATAGGCATCGATGTCGCGCACCAAAATGCGCAGCAGAAAATCGACTGTGCCCATCAGCATGTGACATTCAAGCACCTCGGGAAAATCCTGCACCGTTTCGACGAACTGGCTGATGTTGGTCCTGCCGGTGGCGGTGAGCTTCACCATGGCGAAAATCTGAACATGCAGACCCAGTTTGCGGCGATCGAGCAGCGCCACCTGACCGCGGATATAACCGGCTTCCTTGAGGCGTTGAATACGGCGCCAGCAAGGCGCTTGCGACAGCCCAATCTCTTCGGCGATTTCGATCGTCGATTTCGATGCGTCCTTTTGCAGGATATCGAGAATACGCAGTTCGAACATATCGAGATCGGTCATAAGCCTTCTTCCCATTTTATGCTGCTATGCAGCATTGATGAAGAATAATAATATCTAAAATTTTCTCATAATGGATATTATTATTCCGAATAAAGATTAATGCGGTTATATTAAGATAAATATTTCTGTCACAATGTGATATTTATTCACTTTAAGTAGACAGAGTGCCCGCAATGATCGCCAATGGCAAATTTCACGTTCCCGAGCCGCCCGTTCGACCCGGCGGGAAGGTCAATTTCGATGGCATGGAGATACCGGCGGCAGGAAGCGTGCCGCGCCCTCCTGTAGATGCGGATGCCGCGTCCATGCGCGATTTTCCCTATACGCTGATCCGCGTGCTGGATGAGGATGGACAGGCGGTGGGCCCCTGGAACCCGAACGCCGCCCCCGACATGATACGCAAGGGCTTGCGCGCAATGATGCTCACTCGGGCATTCGATGCGCGCATGGTGCGGATGCAGCGACAGGGCAAGACCAGCTTTTATATCAAATGCACCGGCGAAGAGGCCGTGGCCGTCGCGGCGGCGCTGGCGCTCGACAAGGGGGATATGTGCTTCCCGACCTATCGACAGCAGGGATTGTTGGTAGCGCGCGACTGGCCGGTCGTGGACATGATGAGCCAGATTTACAGCAATATCGACGACCGGATGAAAGGACGGCAATTGCCGACACTGTATTCGGTTCGGGAAGCCGGTTTTTTCTCGCTGTCCGGCAATCTCGCCACGCAATATGTGCAGGCGGTCGGATGGGCGATGGCGGCGGCCAGCGACAACAGCGACGCCATAGCTGCAAGCTGGATCGGCGATGGATCGACCGCGGAAGGCGATTTTCATCATGCACTGACTTTCGCCAGCGTCTATCAGGCGCCGGTTGTTCTGAATATCGTCAACAATCAATGGGCGATTTCGTCCTTTTCCGGCATTGCGGGCGGGGAACGCACCACCTTTGCGGCGCGCGGCCTGGCCTATGGGCTTCCCGCACTGCGCCTCGATGGCAATGATTTCCTCGCCGTCTATGCCGCAACCCGCTGGGCGGCCGAGCGCGCCCGCATGGGGCTGGGCGCAACCGTGATAGAAATGTTCACCTATCGTGTCGAAGGACATTCCACGTCCGATGATCCCAGCCTTTATCGCCCGAAAGACGAACCCGCGGCATGGCCGTTGGGCGATCCGATCGAACGGTTGAAAAACCATATGATCCGCAGCGGCGAATGGTCGGAGCAGCAGCATGAAGCGCTGGAAAAGGAACTGGAAGAAGAAGTGCGCGCAGCAGGAAAACAGACCGAAGCGCACGGCACCCTGAAAGAAGGCGCCCGATTGCCGCTCAAAACCATGTTCGATGATGTCTACAAGGAAATGCCGCCCCATCTCATGCGTCAGCGCGCGCAGTTGCTGGGGGATTGAACATGGCAAAGATGAACATGATCCAGGCGATCAACAACGCAATGGATGTCGCGCTTGAGCATGATCCGCATGTGATGATCTTTGGCGAGGATGTCGGCTATTTCGGCGGCGTGTTCCGGGCGACGGAAGGGTTGCAGAAGAAATATGGCCGCCATCGCGTGTTTGACGCGCCGATATCCGAAGGCGGCATTGTCGGTGTCGCGGTCGGCATGGGGGCTTATGGCAAACGCCCTGTCGTCGAGATTCAGTTCGCGGATTACATCTATCCCGCGACGGATCAGCTTGTTTCCGAAGCAGCGCGATTGCGCTATCGCTCGGCGGGAGAATACTGGTGCCCGATGACGGTGCGTTCGCCCTATGGCGGCGGCATTTTCGGCGGCCAGACGCACAGCCAGTCGCCGGAAGGCATTTTCGCCCATGTTGCGGGCCTCAAGACGGTGATTCCTTCCAACCCCTATGATGCCAAGGGACTGCTCATTGCGGCGATCGAAGACGACGACCCGGTGCTCTTTTTCGAACCCAAACGCCTTTATAACGGGCCATTCGACGGCCATCATGACCGGCCGGTGCAAAGCTGGTCCGGCCACCCGGCAAGCGATGTACCCGATGGGCATTATATCGTGCCGCTCGGCAAGGCCAATGTCGTGCGTGCGGGCGCCGCCGTGACGGTGCTGGCCTATGGCACGATGGTGCATGTGGCGTTGACCGCGGCAGAGGAAACCGGGATCGATGCCGAAGTTATCGATCTGCGCACGCTGGTTCCGCTCGATCTCGACACCATCGTGGAATCGGTCAAAAAGACGGGGCGCTGCGTCGTCGTGCATGAAGCCACGCACACATGCGGCTTCGGTGCGGAGCTGGTCGCGCTGGTGCAGGAGCATTGCTTCTACGACCTTGAAGCGCCGGTGGAACGCGTGACGGGGTGGGATACACCCTACCCCCATGCGTTTGAATGGGAATATTTTCCGGGCCCCGCGCGCCTCGGCGCTGCGCTGCGCCGGACGATGGAGGCCTGATATGGCGCGCTACATATTCAAGCTGCCCGATATCGGTGAAGGCACGGCGGAAGCCGAGCTGGTCGCATGGCATGTGCAGGTGGGCGACAGAGTAGACGAGGATCAGCCCGTTGCGGATGTGATGACCGACAAGGCAACGGTCGAGTTGACGGCGCCGGTAGCGGGGCGCGTCGCCGTCTTGCACGGATCCGTCGGAGAAATGGCGGCCATTGGCGGCCCCCTGATCGAATTCGAAACCGATGAGGAAGCCGCTGCACCAGACAACGAGCAGAGCAAGGTGGAAACGCCCGCACCCGCTCCCGCCAATGCGGCTCAGAGCACGGCCGCGCCCGTTACGGCTTCCGCCCGTCCGAAGCGTCCCAAGGCGGCTCCGGCCGTGCGCGGGCGCGCCAAGGCATTGGGCATAGCATTGGAGGATGTGCAGGGAACCGGCCCGGAAGGCCGCATCCGCCAAAGTGACCTTGATTCGCATCTCGCCAATCGGCAGCAATCTTCCGCTGCGCCCGCTCCCGCCGCGCGTCCAGTTCCTGCACCCGCCCCTGCGCTATCGGGCACGGAATTCGAGGAGGTCAAACTCGCCGGGCTGCGCAAGCGCATTGCCGCCAAGATGGAGCTTTCCACCCGGCAGATCCCGCACTTCTCCTATGTCGAGGAAATCGACGTGACCGAGCTGGAGCAGGCGCGCGAGAACCTCAACCTGCGCTATTCCGGCACGCGGCCCAAGCTGAACCTCCTGCCATTCCTTATCCGTGCGCTGTGCGTCGTCCTGCCCCGCTATCCGCAGATCAATGCGCATTATGACGAAGCAAGTGCCACCGTGCGTCGGTATCGCCCCGTGCATCTCGGCATGGCGACGCAGACCGGCAATGGCCTGATGGTGCCGGTCCTCCGCCATGCGAAACAGAAGAACCTGTGGGAGCTGGCGGATGAAATCCTGCGTCTGGCATCGGCTGCGCGGGACGGAACGGCCAAGAGCGAAGAGCTTTCCGGTTCCACGATCACGCTGACCAGCCTCGGCAGACTTGGCGGCATCGTTCACACCCCGGTTATCAATCATCCCGAAGTCGCCATCATCGGCCCCAACAAGATTGTGGAGCGCGTAATGATCGAGCAAGGCGAGATGCGGGTTCGCAAGATGATGAACCTGTCCTCCTCCTTCGATCATCGCGTGGTGGACGGCCATGATGCGGCCAGCTTCATTCAGGATATACGCCTGCTGCTGGAATCGCCGGTGGCTTTGCTCGCCGGGTAGCTGGGGGCTAGGGACTGGTTCTTAGCTCCAGTCGAGGCGCGTCCATCGCCGTTCCTGCGCCAGCCGCGCAAGCGGGGCATGCGGGTTTGCGGCATAGGCTTCGTCGGCGAAATCGAGCATGGGCGCATCCGACACATGATCGGAATAGGCGCGAATATACGTCTCCTCCCGCTTGATCCCCTGCCCCGCCATCCATGCGCGAATCATCGTCAGCTTGGCGACGTCGTAGCAATTGTCGCCTGCGATCTTCGCGCGGACATAATCCATTTCCTGCCCAAGATGATCGGTAGCGATAACTGCATCGAAGCCCAGCCGCCGCGCAATCGCGTCAACATAGAGGCGATAGGAGGCGGTCGCCAGCACCAGCCGATAACCCTCGGCACGATCCTGCGCGATGCGTTCCAACGCGCCCCTGCGCACATTGCGCGTCAGCACCGCATCGGCGAAGCTCTCGATATGGGGAGCCAGCCGCGCGCGGCGAACATTGCCGCCGATCATCAGATGCTGGTTGATCTCCTTCAGCCGCGAGCGCGGGATGAGCTTCAGCACATAAGCGAGCATCGCCAGCAGCACGAGCGGCGCCAGCAGCAGCCGCCAGGGCGCAAGCCTGCGCGCGACATGAAGCAGAAACGGGGTATAGGTGCCACGAAAGGTGATCGTGCGGTCCATATCGTAAATCGCGAGCCTGACGGGCTTTGCGTCGTTCATGCGCGGGGCAACCTTGTTGGCTTTACTTCGTTCTGTCTTGCGGATGGGCCGTTTCGGCTTGCCGTGCAACCGATAATGGACCAGTAATCCTCCCTGATGACCGACGCGGCGCAATTTACTGTTGAAGAAGGACAAGGGGAAGGCGGTTCGATCCTGCGCTTCTCCGGTTCGCTTGCCATAAGCAAGCTCGGCAATCTGCCCAATGAGCTGGAGGCGGTGCAAGGGCCCATTCAGGCGATCGACATTGGCGGCATCGATCATATCGATACGATCGGAGCATGGATCGTGCACAGCCAGTCGCTGAAATGGGGCTGCCCGGTCAAGGGCGCCGACACCGATGCGACGCGCCTGATAGAAGCTGTATGCGTTGACGGTGCCGATGGCGACGCGATGCGGCTGCATGCGGATTTCGTCCCCCCGGTCCGGCGCATATTGGCGCAGATCGGTGAGGCAACGGTGGTTGCCGGGCAAACGCTGGTGGGCCTTGTCGGTTTTTTCGGCGCAACCCTCATCACGCTTTGGGGACTGATCCGTCATCCGTCGCATATGCGCTGGAACGCGGTGGTACAGCGCTTCGAGGTCGTCGGCGTTTCCGCGCTGGGCATTATCGGCCTGATGAGCTTTCTGATCGGTATCGTCATCGCACAACAGGGCGCGGTGCAGTTGCGCCAGTTCGGCATGGAAGTGCTGACGGTCAACCTCGTCGGCCGCCTCACCTTTCGCGAACTGGGCGTGCTGATGACCGCGATCATGGTCGCGGGCCGGTCCGGTTCCGCCTTCGCTGCGCAAATCGGCACGATGAAGTTGACCGAGGAGATTGACGCGATGCGCACCATCGGCGTTTCTCCGATGGAAGCGCTCATCATGCCACGTATCATGGCCACTGTCATTTTGATGCCGTTGCTCGGCTTTTATGCCTCGATCATAGCGATCATCGGCGGCGGATTTCTTTGCGCGATTTCACTCGATATTCCGCCGGTCACCTTTGTACAGCGGCTGCGCGAGGTCGTGCCCATCACGGATCTTTGGGTGGGATTGATAAAGGCCCCCGTCTTTGGCCTCATCATCGGCATGACGGGCTGTTATCAGGGGCTGCAGGTCAAGGCCAATGCCGAGGAAGTGGGCCTGCGCACCACCGCCGCCGTAGTGCAGGCGATCTTCATGGTGATCGTGCTCGATGCCATTTTCGCCGTGTTGTTCACCTGGGTGGGCTGGACATGAGCGAGCCGGACATCGCTGTGCGTGTGCGCGGCCTGCGCACCAGTTTCGATGAGCAGGTCATTCATGAAAATCTCGATCTCGACGTGCGCAAGGGCGAGATATTGGGGGTTGTCGGCGGATCAGGCACCGGGAAATCGGTGTTGATGCGTGCCATCATCGGCCTGAAGCCGCCCGACGAAGGCGAAATAAGCGTCTTCGGCGAATCCATGATCGACCGCGACGATGCCGAAACCGTCGATCTGCGCAAACGCTGGGGCGTGCTGTTTCAGGGTGGCGCACTGTTTTCGACGCTGACCGTCGCCGAAAATATCGAAGTGCCGCTGCGCGAATTCTATCCGCTGGTCGATCAGCGCCTGCGCGACGATATCGCCGCCTACAAGATCCGTATGACCGGCCTTCCCGCCGACGCCGGCCCCAAATTTCCGTCGGAACTGTCGGGCGGCATGAAGAAACGCGCTGGCCTTGCGCGCGCGCTCGCTATCGATCCGGACCTGCTGTTTCTCGATGAACCGACCGCGGGCCTCGACCCGATCGGCGCGGCCGCGTTCGACGAACAGACACGAAAACTCCAGCAAACGCTCGGCCTGACCATATTTCTCATCACTCATGATCTCGACACGCTTTACACGATCTGCGACCGCGTCGCCGTCATTGCGGACAAAAAGGTGATTGCGGTGGGCACTATTGACGAGTTGCTGGCGACCGAGCATCCCTGGATACAGGAATATTTCAACGGCCCACGCGGACGGGCAGCACTTTCGACACGCAAAAAAGCGGTCGGAAAGGAAAAAGGCTAAATGGAAACCCGGTCTAATCATGTCCTCGTCGGCACCGTCGTCATCGCCCTGTTGCTCGCCGTGGTAATCGCCGCTTTCTGGTTTTCGCGGATTTCCGACGGACAGAACGCGCTTTACGACATATATTTCAAGCAATCGGTCAACGGCCTCGCCAAAGGATCGGGCGTTTCATATTCGGGTGTGCCGTCGGGACAGGTGAAGGAAATCGAGCTGTGGAAACGCGACCCGAGCTTCGTGCGGGTGCGCATCTCCATCAAGAACGACATCCCCATTTTGCAAGGCACGACCGCAACGATTCAGGGCGTCGGCTTCACCGGCGTATCCGAGATTGTGCTCGATGGCGCGGTGAAGGGTGCGCCACCGATAAACTGCCCTGAAGAAAACCGCCGTAGCGCCTGCCCGGACGGCGTGCCCGTGATCCCGACCAAGCCCGGCGCGCTGGGCGAGTTGCTCAACAATGCGCCGCAATTGCTCGAACGACTGACGACGCTCACCGAGAGGCTGACCGAACTGCTCAACGACAAAAATCAGGCAAGCATTGGCGGCATATTGAAGAACGTCGAGACGCTGACCGGCGCCCTTGCCACGCGTGGGCCAGAAATGGCGGCGGCAATCGCCGAAACGCGCGTGACGATGCAGAAGATGGGCACGACCGCCGATGAAATCACCAAGCTGGTGGGCACAACCAATGGATTGCTCGATGAAGAAGGGCGGCCATTGCTGAAAGATCTGCGCGCGACAATGCAATCCGCCAATCGCAGCCTCGACACGCTCGACAAGACCATTGCCGAGGCGCAGCCGGGCGTGCGCATCTTTTCGCGCGATACGATGCCGGAAATGAGCCTGCTGGTGCGCGATCTGCGTGAAATGAGTAAAAGCCTGCGCGCCATTTCCGAAAAGCTGGACCAGCAAGGCGCGGGCGCCATACTGGGCGACCCGCCCTTGCCCGATTACAAGAAATGAGGATGGGAATAATGCCGAAACACCCCATGAAAACAGCCTTGGCATTGGGGTTGGCGAGCGCCGCTCTGAGCGGTTGCGTAAGCTTCGGTTCGAAGCCACCACCGCAATTGCTCACCCTTTCCGCCGACAGCCGACCGGCCACTGGCACAAGTCTTACAAGCGACAATGCGCCCAGCCTGACGGTGGTGACGCCCGATGTACCGCGCAAGATCGACAATGTGCGGGTGCCGGTGCAAGTCGATGCCACGACCGTCGCTTATGTCAAAAATGCGCAATGGGCCGAAGCGCCGCGCCTGATGTTTCAGCGCATGCTCATCGAAACCATCGCGGCCGATGGCACGGTCTTCGTGCTGTCCGACGGGCAATATGCGGTGAAGCCGGGGCGGCGCCTGATGGGCGAGTTGCTGGATTTCGGCGTCGATGCGCGCAGTAAGGAGGCGGTAGTCACCTTTGACGCGATATTGAGCAGCGGAGAAGGCAGGCCAGCGCTGCGCCAGCGCTTTAGTGCGCGGATGCCGGTACGCAAGATCGACGCCAAGGAGGTCGCAGCGCCCCTCAACCGGGCCGCCAATGAGGTCGCCGCGCAAGTGACGGCTTGGGTGAAGGCGAACTGAGGGCTTTCCTCCCTCATATTCAGCTTGCGAGGCTCTTGCTCACCTGCTCGGTCACGTCTTTCGATAATTTGGGCTGCGACACTATGCGCTGCAGTTCCCCCCGCATTTCCTCGGCGCGCTCTGCGCTGAAGCGCTTCCAGCGGCCCAGGGGGGGAACCATGCGCGCCGCCGTTTGCGGGTTGATCGGATCGAGCGCGATAATCGCGTCGGCGAGCAGACGATAGCCCTTCCCCGCGCCGCTGTGCAAAGCCCATTGATTGGCGCCGAGGGCGCCATAAAGCGCGCGCGCGCGATTGGGGTTGTGCAGCGTGAAATCCTTATGCTGCGCCAGATCCGCAACAATATCGAGCGTATCGGGGTGGAAAGCCAGCGCCTGCGTCTGGAACCATTTATCGAGCACCAGCGCATTGTCCGCATAGCGCGCATAGAAGCTGTCGAGCGCGACGCGGCGCTCCGAGCTCTCGCTGTTGGCGAGCATGGCGAGCCCGCCCTGTCGTTCGGTCATATTATGGGCATTTTCGAATTGCTCGAACGCGATGCGCGCGCCGTCTTCTGCGCCTGACGCCATGATATAGCTGAGCGCGACATTGCGCAGCTTGCGCGCGGCCTTATCCTCCGGCGCAAGGCTGAAGTGCGCGCGGGCGCTACGGGCATGGAGGTCGCGCCACAAGGGCTCGAGCGCCGTGCCGATGGCCGCCTGCATCTTTTCCCGCGCCGCATGGATGGCATCGGGATCGACCACCAGCATCTGGTCGCCGATATAGGCTTCGCTGGGCAGACGGATGGTCTCGGCGATAAAGGCATCATCGAGCGCTTTGTTGGTCGCGGCGGTGCGGATCGCCTCGATCACCGGTCCGCTTTCCAGCACACCCGATGCCACTGCGCCGGTCAAGGCGCTCACCATCAATTGCTGCATCGCTTCATAACGGGCGAACGGATCATCATCATGGGCCGAAAGAAAGGCCAGTTCATCGGCTTCGCGGCGCACATCGATCGTGATCGGCGCGGAAAAGCCGCGATTGATGGAGAGCACGGGCGGCGCATTGATGCCCTCGAAACGGAAGCTCTGTTCGGCTTCCGTCAGCATCAGCAGTTGCTCCGCCTGCCGTTCGCCCGATTGCCGGTCGAACAAAGCGGTCCGCAGCGGCAACACCATCGGCTGCTTGCCCGTCTGCCCCGGCGTATCCGGGATGGTCTGGCAGAGCGTCAGCGTGGCGCTGCGGCTGACCGGATCATGGGAGAGCGCGGCGCTGACCTTGGGCGTGCCGGCCTGACTATACCAGAGGCGGAACTGGCCGAGATCGGCCTTGCCGCCTTCTTCCATCGCACGCACGAAATCCTCGCAGGTCACGGCCTGCCCGTCATGCCGGTCGAAATACAGGTCCGTGCCTGCGCGGTAGCGTTCCGCGCCCAGCATGGTCGCCATCATGCGGATCAATTCCGCGCCTTTGTTGTAGACCGTCGCCGTATAGAAATTACCGATTTCCATATAGGATTCCGGGCGAACGGGGTGCGCGAGCGGACCTGCATCTTCCGGGAACTGGGCGGCGCGCAGGGTGCGAACATCCTCGATGCGCTTGACGGCGGGACTGCCCATGTCGGCCGAGAAACACTGGTCGCGGTAGACGGTCAGCCCTTCCTTCAGCGAAAGCTGGAACCAGTCGCGGCAGGTGATGCGGTTGCCGGACCAGTTGTGAAAATATTCATGCGCGACCACGCCCTCGACCGCGTCATAATCGAAGTCGGTCGCCGTTTCCGGGTCGACGAGAATATAACGGCTGTTGAAGATGTTGAGCCCCTTGTTCTCCATCGCGCCGAAGTTGAAATCGGCAACGGCGACGATGTTGAACACATCGAGATCATATTCACGGCCATAGACGCGCTCGTCCCACGCCATCGAATCCTTGAGCGCTTTCATCGCATGGCCGGTACGCGGCAGATCCTCCTCGCGCACCCATATGCCGAGCCTGACCTCGCGCTCGCTCATGGTGGTGAAGCTGTCGGCGTTGCAGGCGAGATCACCCGCGACCAGCGCGAACAGATAGCAGGGCTTGGGGAATGGATCATTCCATTGCGCCCAGTGGCGTCCGCCTTCGCTTTCGCCGCTGTCAATCGGATCGCCATTGGCGAGCAACACCGGATAGAGCGCCTTGTCCGCCTCCATGCGCACGCTGTAACGGCTCAATATATCGGGTCGGTCGGGGAAATAGGTGATGCGACGAAAACCCTCGGCCTCGCATTGCGTGCAGAGCAGGCCGCCGCTGGCATAGAGCCCCATGAGCTGGCTGTTGGCGGCGGGCGAGATGGCGACACGGGTTTCGATAATATGGGAAGTCCCGGAAAGCGGGAGGCAGAAGGGATCGTCACGCTGCGGCCAGTCTTCCGACGCTATTGCTGTGCCGTCCAGCGATGCGGACAGGAGTTCAAGCCCCTCGCCATCCAGCATCAGGGGCCGGTCATGGTCGCCATTGCGGATAACGGTCAGGCGAGCGGAAACCTCTGTGCGCTCGGCATCGAGCTGAAAATCGAGGGCAATTTCGGGCACCAGCCAATCGGGCGCGCGATACGCATCGCGGCGAATGACGGTCGGGGCAGCGGGTGCCGAAGCGGAATCGGCGGTGCGGGTCTGAGCATCTGACATGCTGTGCTTCTACGCGGCACAACGCCTCTGCACAATCATCTTGCCTGCACGGCCTAACCGTCTTTTAAGGGCAAGATGGTGGATATGCTGATTTTGGGAATGGGGTACACCGGCGTGCGGTTGTCGAGCACGCTGGCTCGTCGAGGTTGGCACGTGGTGGGCGTCAAGCGCGAGTCTACAGGCACCGATATCCTTTCCTTTGACGATGAAGCGACCGTAAAGAATCACATCATGCGCGCGACGCATATTCTGTCGTCTGTGCCACCCGATCGGGCAGGGGAAGATCCCGTTCTCGCGCGCTACGGCGCCGATATCGCGGCCAGTAATGCCGGCTGGATCGGTTATCTGTCCTCAACCGGCGTCTATGGCGACACCGGCGGGGCATGGGTGGACGAGAGCGCACCCGTCGGCACGGGCCGCAGGATCGCGCGGGCGCAGGCCGACCTTGCCTGGCAGGGCCTGCGCAACGATGTCCGGGCGTTTCGCTTGCCCGGCATTTACGGGCCGGGTCGCAGCGCGGTGGACCGCGTGCGCGAGGGCGAAGCGCATCGTATCGACCTGTCGGGGCAGGTGTTCAGCCGGGTGCATGTCGACGACATCGTTGCCGCGATCATCGCCAGTTTCGATGCGCCTGCGGGCGTTTACAATATCGCCGATGATTTGCCGTGCAGCCAGAATGCAGTGATCGAATATGCCTGCGCTTTGCTGGGCATGCCGTGGCCACCACTGCAATCGATGGATGAAGCCGGGCTTTCCGATCAGGCACGCGCCTTTTATGGCGAGAACCGTCGTGTAGCCAATGGACGGGCCAAGCGTTTGCTGAGGTGGAAACCGCAATATGCCGATTACCGCGCGGGTCTGCGTGCCTGCCTTGCGGAGCAAGTTCCTTTTTTGCGGGATCAAAACGCAAAAAGCCCGGCGCAAGGCCGGGCATTTTGAAGAATATGATATTGAAACGAGGCCTGGTTGCGGGAGTAGGATTTGAACCTACGACCTTCAGGTTATGAGCCTGACGAGCTACCGGGCTGCTCCATCCCGCGTCAAGCAGGTCTCGCGCCCGTTCCGGGGCAAAACATGTGAATGGGTTTCCCAAAACCCTTTTCGTCACAAAGACTAGCCTTATGCGCCGGCTACAATGCCTGGCGACGACCTACTCTTCCAGTGCTTGAGCAATAGTA
>TARA_R110000782_G_scaffold211115_2_pt1 | contig 28182 bp, 21 predicted proteins | sample TARA_R110000782 | Tara Oceans TARA_R110000782 (sample SAMEA4397859) | marine metagenome | biome: Polar Biome; feature: [SRF] surface water layer (ENVO:00010504); material: water (ENVO:00002006), including particulate matter (ENVO:01000060) such as... | depth 5 m | reverse complement strand
CGGGGGCTCATGGATCGGACCGGTCGGTCTTGGCGATCCGCTTGGCGTGCTCGCGATGGGCGGCCTGGATCGCGTCGAGCAGCAGGGCGCGGTAGTCATTGAGCGACAACGGGTTGTGCGCCCGGGCGGAGACGATGATGTCGTAGGTGTTGGTGTCGCCTGGCATTGGATAGACCGGTCTGTCTATCCGAAACGCCTCGCGGATCGCCCGTTTGAGTCGGACCCGGGCCACGGCGTTGCCCACCCGGCGTCCGATGGACAGGCCGAGCCGGTGTTCGGGGTGGGTGTTGGGCTTGAGAAAGACGATCAGCGGCCCGCGGGACTTGGTCAGGCGGTGGGCGAACACGGCCTTGTAGTCGTGGTCGAGGCTGAGGCGGTGTCGTGCTCGGAAGGGGTGCGTTGGCACGAACAAGAATAGGTGGGGCCGGCACCGGGCCCGGGGGTGATCCGGGGTGGTGCCGGGGTCCGGCGGGGCGGATCGGGCGGGACTGGTTCAGTCGGGGCGGGCCGGTCCGGTGATGCCCCAGAGGATGGCCACCACGGCGATGGACAGCAGCACGAGCCGGCCGAGGTCGGTGGTGGCCATGCGGGTCAGGGCCGAGGGGGCCACGGGGGCGGTGTCGGCGGGCATGGGCGTGGGGATGGGCTCCAAGATCTCGAAGAGGCGGGGGTCGTCCGGAGCGCCGGGCGCGACGAGGGCCGTCTTTCCCCGCGGGACGAGCTGGAGCTGGGACGCCAGGACGAGGCGGATGGTGTCCGGGTCCTTCTCGTCGATCGCGGTGATCAGGGCCTTGTAGTTGGCGATGCGGGCCAGGTCGGTCTGCTCCATCGCGAGCACGCGGTCGCGTTGGTGGCGGATGGCCTGCAGGTCCGCGGCCGGGGGGATGAGCGCCACGGCGACGATCATCGCGAGACCGGCGAGGAAGCCCAGCCACTTGGAGACGCCGACGATGAGCGCCGAGGCCTCCTGGTTGGCCCGGTTCGGGTCGTCGGTGGGCGCGGAATGGGCGCGGAGGGCCATGGGCACGGGGGTGTATCGGCACACGGGGTCGGACGGCTGAAAACGCGGGCGATCGGGCTTTTCCTGCGGGCGGTGACGCAGTGCGGGGCTCGGTCGGGGTGCGTGTGGGGGGGTCTTGCGTAGACTTGGCCGATGCGTCGACGCGTGGTGATTACGGGTCTGGGGCCGGTCTGCGCGATCGGCACGGGCGTGGGGCCGTTCTGGGAATCGCTGTGCGCCGGGACGACGGCGTTGCGGCCGGCGCGGTCGTTCGACGCGTCGCCGCTGGGGGCCCGGCTGGCCGGCGAGGTCGAGGGGCTGTCGATCCGCGACCTGGTGCCCAAGAGCTACCGCAAGGCGACGAAGGTGATGGCCCGGGACATCGAGCTGGCGGTGGCCGCGGCGCGGCTGGCGGCGGAGGACGCGGGGATCGTGACGCGCGGCTCGGACGAGGACGCCGCGGGCTTCCGGGTGCCCGGCGAGCGGACGGGCTGCCACATCGGCGCGGGGCTGATCTCGGCGGACCCGGCGGAGCTGGGGCGTGCGGTCGCGTCGTCATTGGACGGGGACGGGTCGTTCTCGCTGCGCAAATGGGGGACGGAGAACGCCGACGCGGGCGCGGCCGGGGCGATGAACAACCTGCCCCCGCTGTGGCTGCTCAAGTATCTGCCCAACATGCTCGCCTGCCACGTGACGATCATCCACGGGTGCGAGGGGCCCTCGAACACGATCATGGCGGCCGAGGCGGGGGCGCTGCAGTCCGTCGGCGAGAGTTCGCGCGTGATCGAGCGCGGCGACGCGGAGGTGTGCTTTTCCGGCGGGGCGGAGTCGCGGGTCAACCCGATGGGGGTGATGCGCATGCTGCTCGCCGGCCGGATCGGCGCGACCGACCCGTCGGTCGATGACGGCGCGGCCGTGGTGCGTCCATACGACGGGACCTCGGGCGGGGTGCTGGGCGAGGCCGGCGGCATGCTGATCGTCGAGGAGGCGGCGCACGCGGCTTCGCGGGGGGCGCGGGTGTACGCGGAGGTGGCCGGGTACGGCAGCGGGATGGACGCGAGCCCCGTCACGCCGGGCCTGCCGGGCGAGGGCGACACCGCGCAGGACCGCGGGCTGACGCGGGCGATCCGCTGGGCGATCCGGGACGCGGGCATCACGCCGGGCGACATCGACGCGATCGCGCCGATGGCCACCGGCGTTCCGACGCTGGACCGGCGCGAGCTCGGGTCGCTGCGCGCGGCGCTGGGGGACGCGGCGGGGCGGCCGATGATCACGGTGACGCCCAACGCGGGCAACACGCTGGCGGCGCACGGCGGGCTGACGGCCGCGGCGGGGGCGATGGCGCTGCACACCGCGACGCTGCCCGCGCGGGTGCACCGCGGGACGCCGGACGGCGCCGACGCGGGGGCCACGGGCCCGCGCGACGCGTCGCTGCGGCACGTGCTGGTGTGCTCGGGCTCGTTCGGCGGGCAGGCGGCGGCCCTGGTGCTGCGGCGCGTGGATTGAGCGGGCCGGGCGGGCACCGACGGGCTACGGTTGATTGTCCGGCCTTGACGCCGGCGTCCAGACACTCTTGAAGGAGCATCAAAGATGAGCAACGAAGGCTACGGGCGTGACTCGAAGGATTATCGTGATTCGCGCGGCGACCGGGGCGGAGATCGCGGGGGCGACCGGGGTGGTGACAGGGGTGGTGAGCGGGGCGGCGACCGGGGCCGTCGTGCGACGCCGCTGTCCGAGCTCGATCCGGCGGTGACCGAGGTGTCCCGCAAGGTGATCGGCGCGGCGATCGAGGTGCACAAGGCGCTCGGCCCGGGCTTCCCGCTGGACGTCTACAAGAACGCGCTGGGCAAGGCCGTGGGCGCCGAGGGCGTCGAGCCGAACTTCGACGAGGTCTTCGAGGTCGAGTACAACGACGAGGTGGTCGGCGAGATCACCGCGGACATGTTCGCGGGCGAGGCGTTCCTGGTGAAGCTGATGGCCGAGCACCGGGAGATCGGCGTGCAGGAGCGTGCCGAGCTGCGGGCGCAGCTGCGTGCGGCCGACCTGGAGCTGGGCCTGATCATCAACTTCGGCGAGCGTCGGCTCAAGGACGGGCTCGTGCGGGTGCTCAACCCGGACAAGCTGAACGCCAGCCGCCACGACGAAGAAGAGTACGAGGACGACGACGAGGACTGAGCATTGCCGAGCGGACGGGTGGTCATCACGGGAGTCGGATGGGTCACGCCCCTCGGGTGGGATCTCGACACGGTCTGGTCGCGCCTGGTGGGCGGCGAGAGCGCGATGGGCCCGCTGCGCCGGTACGACGCGGCCACCTGGGCGACGAACTTCGCCTCGGAGGTCGTCGGCTTCGACCTGCGCGAGCGTCTGGGTGAGCGTGCGGCGCGGCACCGGCACGCGTCGGTGAGCACGGCGTTCGCGCTCTCGGCCTGCGACGACGCGTGGCGGATGGCCGGGTTCGATCGCGACGCGCCCGATCCGGCCTCGGTCGGCGTGTACCTGGGCGCGGGCGAGGGCCCGGTCGATTACAACGCGTACATGAAAGCCCACGCCGCGGGCGCGGCCGGCCAGGCGCCGGGCGGGTTCGACGTGGGGGCGTTCGCGGGCGTGGCCCTGGCCGGGCTGGACGCGGCCACGGAGGTCGAGCAGGAGCCGCAGCTGACCTCCACGCACCTGGCGGCCGAGTTCGGGGCCGAGGGCCCGTGCCTGAACTGCATGACGGCCTGCGCCGCGAGCACCCAGGCGGTCGGCGAGGCGGTCGAGATCATCAAACGCGGCGACGCCGACGTGATGATCGCCGGGGGCGCGCACTCGATGCTCCACCCGCTCGGCATGACCGGGTTCATCCGTCTGACCGCGATGAGCACGCGGCGCGACGACCCGGCGCACGCCTCCCGCCCGTTCGACACCAGCCGCGAGGGCTTCGTGATGGGCGAGGGCGCGGGGATCGTGATCCTCGAGGACCTCGACCACGCGCTGGCCCGCGGGGCGACGATCCTGGCCGAGCTGGCCGGGTACGGCTCGACGGCGGACGCGTACCGCATCACGGACATCCACCCGGACGGCAAGGGCGGCGCTGGAGCGATGGCCGCGGCGCTCCGTCAGGCGGGCATCGACCCGCACGCGACGGACGCGAACGGCCGGCCGCTGGTGCACTGGGTCAACGCGCACGGGACGGGCACGAAAGAGAACGACAAGATCGAGTCGGCCGCGGTGCGCCGCGTGTTCGGCGACCTGGCGCCGAAGGTGCCGTTTACGAGCGTCAAGTCGATGCTGGGCCACCTGATCCAGGCGGCGGGCGCGGTCGAACTGATCACCTGCGTCAAGGCGATCCAGACGGGCGTGATCCCGCCGACGATCAACCTGAACAATGTCGATCCCGAGTGCGGGCTCGACCACGTGCCGCTCAAGGCCCGCGACATGAACGACGCGGGCGGCGTGTCCGTGTGCCTGTCCAACAGTTTCGGCTTCGGCGGGCAGAACGACTCGGTGTGCGTGGTGAAGTTCGATCCGAACCGCCGCGCGTGATCGCCCTGCCGCGGGGGTGGATCCGGCTGGGGGGGCCGGGGCGGCGGTCAACACGTCGGCGCGACCGGCCGCTCACGCGGCTCGGCTGGGTTCGGGTTTCTCCGCAGCCACCACAGCGTCCCATAACGGCCCGGATCGAGGTAAGTTGCTTGCCCGGAGCGCCCGTGCGGTGGTAGGGTGGACGCAGCAGCCGCCCCGGGAGAGGGCGGTCGAAAGGAGAGAGGTATGCGCACGGTTCTCACGCTCGCGGCCAGCGGGCTGTTCGCGTCCGCGTCGTTCGGTCAGCTGTTCCAGCCGGACTCCGCGGTCGCGTCCAGCGAGTTCAGCGGCTCGTACGACATCGGCAACACCATCGACGGCAGCGGCCTGCCCGCGGTCTTCAGCTTCAACACGCCGCACGGCACATACGTCCAGCACAACCATTGGACCACCCGGTCGAACCCGACCAACCCCAACGCCACGTTTTCGTTCGACGAGGCGAAGACCATCCGGCAGTTCTTCCTGTGGAACCACCGGTCCAACGGCGTGGCCGCCGACCCGAACTACGCGGTCAAGCGGTTCAGCCTGACCTTCTTCGACGGCGACGGCACCGAGATCGGCTCGGTTCAGAACCTTTCGGCCCAGCAGAACGTCGCCCGCGCGCAGCTCTACCGCTTCGACGCGTTCGAGGGCGTGCGGTCGGTGCGGGTGGACATCCTGGAGAACTACGGCAGCCAGTACTGGGGTTTCGCCGAGGTCGCCTTCAGCGAGACCGTGCTGGCCTGCAACGGGGCCGACCTCGCCCCGCCCATCGGCGTGCTCAACTTCTTCGACGTCTCGACGTTCATCGGGCTCTACAACGCCCAGGACCTCTCGGCCGACCTGGCCGAGCCGGTGGGCGTGTTCAACTTCTTCGACGTGAGCGCGTACATCGACCTGTACAACGCCGGCTGTTTGTGATCGGGCTGTGTTCCGGCGGCTGGGGCCGGGGCGGCGGTCAACACGTCGGCGCGACCGGCCGCTCACGCGGCTCGGCTGGGATTTAATGCCGGGCGTTCGGGCGGGCCGGGCGGTGGAGCAAATCCGCCCGTCGGGCCGATGATTTGGGCATGGCAGGCAGACTCTCCGCGGTGGCTGGGATCCTGGTCGGTGCGGCGGCGCTGGGCGCGGTCGCGCTGATCGGCGTGGCCGGCCTGCGCTTGGCCCGGGCTGATGCCGCGGAGCGGGTCTACCGCCAGCGGCTCGAGGCGTTGGCGACCGATTACGAGGACCTGCGGGCGGATTACAACCGCGCGGTCCGCCGGACGGCGGTCACGGAGCTGGTGGTCAAGGACGGTTCGGTGACGGCCCTGATCCGCTCGGCCCAGGGCACCATCGCCGAGATCCCCACCGGGGCCGACCCCTCCAGGGAGGTCTACGTCGATTTCGCCCTGCTCGACGGGCGGGTGTGGATCCGGCGGGTGTTCGACTCGGCGACGCGGCCGCAGGACGCGACGATCATCGACCCCCGTCTGGCGGCCATCGACTGGGACGGCAAGGAGACGCTCGAGCCGGCGGGCTCGACCCCCGCCCGGGCCACGGCCATCGGGCAGGCGGTCTACCGCACGCTGGGCGAGGGGCGGTGGGTGGTGCGGGTGTCGGGCGACGGGGCCCTGGGGCTCGAACGCGTGTCCGACGACGCGGTGGTGGCGCTGAGCGAGGCCCCGGCGGTGTGGAACTTCGACGAGGTGCAGGCCGAGGTGCAGGACCGGGTCGGCAAGGTCGGCTGGAAGGACGCGTTCGGCGCGGTCCTCGGCGGCGACTGATCGCCCGGGCGGCTCCGGCCGGGCCCCTATCATCGCCCCCGACCCTTCCACTGGAGCCCCCGATGACCGCTGTTGCCCCGAAATCGATGGACGAGATCATGGCCCTGTGCAAGCGCCGGGGCTTCGTGTACCCGGCCAGCGAGATCTACGGCGGCATCAACGGTTTCTGGGATTACGGGCCGCTGGGGGCGCAGCTCAAGAAGAACCTGCGGGACGCGTGGTGGCAGGACGTGGTGATGAACCCGTGCTGGGGACGCAGCGGGCCGGACGGGAATCCGGTCGAGATCGTGCCGGTGGACACCTGCATCATCCAGAACCCGCGCGTGTGGGAGGCGTCCGGGCACGTGGGCGGGTTCAACGACCCCATGATCGACTGCCGCGAGACCAAGGCCCGCTACCGCGCCGACCACGTCCGCGCCATCGCGGGCACCGGCAAGCGGGACCAGGCCCCGGTGTTCGCGTTCATCAAGGACTCGCCCGCCGAGGCCAAGCAGCGCAAGGCAGCGGACAAGAAGTTCGGCGATGAGCAGGAAGAGTTCGACCTGATCGAGCTGGGGACGGACTTTTCCCGCGTGCTCGGCCCGGACGCCAAGGAACTCGGCACGCTGACCCCGCCGCGCGCCTTCAACCTGATGTTCAAGACCTACATCGGCGCCACCGCCGGCGAAGACGACATCGCCTACCTCCGCCCCGAGACGGCGCAGGGCATGTTCGTCCAGTTCAAGAACGTGATCGACACCACCCGCGTGGGCGTGCCGTTCGGCATCGCGCAGACGGGCAAGGCCTTCCGCAACGAGGTGACGCCCCGCAACTTCACCTTCCGCAGCCGCGAGTTCGAGCAGATGGAGATCGAGTTCTTCTGCCACCCGGACCAGGCCAACGACTGGTACGCCTTCTGGCGCGACTGGCGCATGGAGTGGTGGAAGAGCCTGGGCCTTGCCGGCGAGAACCTGATCCTGCGCGAGCACGACCGCGACGAGCTGGCGCACTACGCCAAGGACGGCGCGGGCACCTCCGACGTCGAGTACCGCTTCCCGTTCACCGCCCCCGGCTATGGCGAGCTCGAGGGTATCGCCCACCGCACCGATTTCGACCTGCGCCAGCACGCCGAGCACTCGGGCCTGGGCGACCGGCTCAAGTACTTCGACTCGACCCGCGGCGAGACCGCCCCCAACGGCCAGCCCAAGGGCGAGAAGTACTTCCCCCACGTGATCGAGCCCTCGGCCGGCCTGGACCGCGGCGTGCTGGCCGCCCTGTGCGAGGCGTTCACGCCCGACCCGGAGCGGCCCAGCGGCGTGTTCATGAAGTTCCACCCGCGCCTGAGCCCCATCAAGGCCGCGGTGTTCCCGCTCGTCAAGAAGGACGGCATGCCCGAGAAGGCCCACGCCCTGACCACCGCGCTGCGGAAGAAGTTCGGGCACCTGGGCGTGATCGAGACGGACGAGAAGCAGTCCATCGGCAAGCGCTACGCCCGGATGGACGAGGCGGGCTGCCCGTTCTGCTTCACGATCGACTCGGACACGCTGGCCGACGACACCGTGACCGTGCGCCACCGCGACACGCTGGCGCAGGAGCGGGTCGCGATGGACGCGGTGCCGGCGTTCCTGGGCGAGAAGCTCGGAGTCTGAGCGCGCCGGGGAGGCGGACAAAGAAACGGGCACCCCGTCCGGAGAGGCGGGGTGCCCGTGTTGAGAAACCACGATGCACGGACCGGGGCGTCGCCCGGGATCAGCGCCGGCGCCGGGCGGCGAGCAGCCCGCCCATGCCCAGCACCGCGAACGCGCCGGGCGCGGGGACCACGGCGAAGCTGAAGTTGTCCGCCGACCAGAGTTCCTGGAAGGTGATGTCGTCCTCGGTGCCCGCGATCTTCACGCTCGAGAAGCTCTCGCCGGGGTCGGCCACGAAGCCGACGAACCCGATGTTGAAGCCGGTGATCGAATCCAGCGAGACGGTGTAGGTGCCGAAGTTGAGCACGATGCCGTCGCCGGAGAACGGGCTGAACCAGTCGGCGCCGAAGGCGGTGACGTTCTGGCCGGAGAAACCGACGTTGACGACCTCGTGCGGGGCCGCGCCGGTCTCGCCGCTGAGGAAGGTCGTGCCGTCGATGTTGCCGAAGTTGCCGCCCGGCTCGATCTCGAGCAGGCCGTCGCCGCCGTTGCCCGAGCCGTCCCGGGTGATCTGGAGCAGGCCCGTGTTCAGCGTCGCGCCGTCGGCGATGATGCCCGGCGACTGCCCGTTGAAGTTCTCGGTCACGAAGTCGCCCGCGGCGGCCTCCCACGCGGCGCGGCTGGTGTACACGGTGATCCCCGCGAACGCGGGCAACGCCGAACCCGCCACCATCACGGCGGCGATCGTTGCAGTTCTCATGATGTCGTCTCCTTCGCTCTTCTCTGTTCTCTTCCGGGCGTGCACCGCCACGAACCCACGAAGCGGGCCGACCGGATCACCTGTTCAGGTTACCGGAATGAGCCGAACTCCCAAAGTGAGAAGCATTTCATCCGTGCAAATCACCCTGAACAGGTGGGTTCGCGGCCCGGCCGGCTCACGGGATGGCACCGATTCCTCCGCGGCGGTCAGGCCCGATGACGCCGCCGGATCGCCGTCAGCCCGGCGATCGCGATCGCGAACGATCCGGCGGGGGACGGCACGAAGATCTGCCCGCGGATCTCGCCCGCGGGGTGGGACGCCGTGTGGACGTTGATGTACGTCCGCGAGCCCATCAGGGCGTCGAACTGGGCCAGCGACAGCGTCCGCCCGCCGGAGAACGTGCCCCCGAGCCCCGCGTCGTGGGTGAGCGGGAAGATGATCAGCGGCGAGTCCTCCCCGGGGTCCGCCGGGCCGTGGAGGTGGGCCGCGATGACCTGCGAACTCATGGACGCGTAGGTCCCGGTGATCGAGACGGCCCGGGTGTCCGTGTCGATGGTCACGCTGGCCAGGCCGTGGCCGGCGTCGAGCACCGGGGGTACGACCTGCGATCCGTCCAAGGCGACGTCGGAGATCGTGATGATCGCGCCGTGGGCGGGCGCCGGTGCGCCGGCCAGCGTCAGGCCGGCGGCTAGACCCAGCACGCGGATCGTCGTCGGGAAAGGTCGGATGTCGTGCATGGGCGGGCCTTTCGATGCAATCGCGGCAAGCCGCACGCTGCAGCGTGCGCCCGCGATGGGCAGGCCGCCATGAAACCGCGAGGTTCTTTCGGATCTGCGACCCCGGCGGGCCCGTCGCGCTGGGTGGTTTAGAGCAGGGGGCGTCTCCGCGCCCCGCCCCGGGTCGGCCGATGAAACCCGCAGGCCCCGGTCCCCTATAACCGTGCTCCCCGGCGCGGCTCGCTCCGCGCGGGGCGGGCGCACAGGAACGACGGGAGCGTGGGCATGGGTTGGATGCGGATCGCGGCGGTGCTGCTGGTTGTGGTGTTGGTGCTCGGGGCGGCCGGGTTCGTGGTCTACAAGTCGCCCGTCGGCGCGCAGCTCATGGGCGACCGCTCGCCCAAGGCCGCGGGCGAGGTCGTGCTCATGGAACCCGTGGAAGTGGGGGACGTGGTGCGCACGGTCAGCGCCCCCGGGTCGATCGAGCCGCGGACGAACGTGCAGATCTCCAGCCAGGTCTCCGCCCGCGTGCTGGCCCTGCCCTTCCGCGAGGGCGAGCGGGTCAAGGAGGGCGACGTGGTCATCCGCCTGGACCCCCAGGCGCTGGTGGCGATCCTGGATTCGGCCCGCGCCGGCCTCCGCGGCCAGCAGGCCCGCCTCGGCGGCGCTGAGGCCCGCCTGATCAACGCGCGGCTCGAGTTCGAGCGCCTGCGGGCGCTCTACGAGACCGGCGACGTGACGCGGGCCGAGCTGGAGGGCGCCGAGGCGAACTACCTCCAGGCGGTGTCGGACAAAGAGGCGCTGGTCCAGAGCATCGAGCAGGCCCAGGCCCAGATCACCCAGGCCGAGAAGGACCTGGAGAACACGACGATCTCCAGCCCGATGGACGGCATCATCACCGCGCTCAACGCCGAGGTGGGCGAGACGGTCATCGTCGGCACGACCAACAACCCCGGCAGCGTGATCATGGAGATCGCCGACCTGTCCAACATGCTGCTCAAGGCGGCGGTGGACGAGGCGAACATCGCGCCGGTCCGGGTGGGCCAGGAGGCCAAGGTCTACATCAACGCCTACCCCGACCGCGAGTACCGCGGCACGGTGCGGCAGATCGGGCTCAAGCGCCGCGTCGGCTCGGACGGCACGGGCACCTTCGAGGTCGAGATCGGGCTGGAACTGGCCGAGGGCGAGACGCTCTACTCGGGCCTGACGGCCTCGACGGACATCGAGGTCGAGCGGTTCTTCGACGTGCTCCGCGTGCCCAGCCAGGCGGTGCTGGACCGGCGTGTGGACGACCTGCCGGCCGCGATCCGGGCCGACAACCCGCAGATCGACCTCAACAAGACCTTCGCCAGCGTGGCCTACCGCGTGGTGGACGGCAAGACCGTCGCCACGCCCGTCACCGTGGGCGCCAGCGACCTGACCGGCACGCAGATCGTCGCCGGCCTGTCCGCGGGCGACGTGATCGTCACCGGGCCGTTCCGGGTGCTGGTCAACCTCAAGCACGACCAGGCGGTGCGTGACGAGAAGCAGGTCAAGGCCGAGGAGGCCGCCCGCGAAGCGGCCAAGAACAAGAACACCGGCTCGGACAGCACGGAGGATGCCGAGCCGGCGCCCGACGCGATTGAAGGCGAGGGCTGAGCGTGGCAGAGCGGCCGCCGGTCACCATCGACATCCGCGCCCTGCGGAAGATCTACCGCGTGGGCGAGGAGACCGTCCGCGCCCTCGACGGCGTGGACCTGACCATCCGGCGCAACGAGTTCGTGGCCATCATGGGCGCGTCCGGCTCGGGCAAGTCCACGCTGATGAACATCCTCGGCTGCCTCGACAAGCCGACCAGCGGGCGGTACGTCCTCAACGGCCACCCCACCCACAAGCTGGGCATGAGCCGCCTGGCCCGCGTGCGCAACGAGGAGATCGGCTTTATTTTTCAGAGCTTCGAGCTGCTGAATCGGGCCAGCGCGCTCAAGAACGTCATGCTGCCGATGCTCTACTCCCGCAAGCACCTGTTCAGCGCCCGCAAGCGAGCGAAGGACGCGCTGAAGCTGGTGGGCCTGGGCGACCGCATGAGCCACCGGCCCAACCAGCTCTCCGGCGGCCAGCGCCAGCGCGTCGCCATCGCCCGCGCCCTCGTCAACGAGCCGAGCATCCTGCTCGCCGACGAGCCCACCGGCAACCTGGACAGCAAGACCACCGAGGAGATCATCGGGCTGTTCAAACGCCTGCACGAGAACGGCCAGACCATCGTCATCGTCACGCACGAGGAGGACGTCGCCGGCCATGCCGAGCGGATCGTCCGCCTGCGGGACGGCAAGGTCGTCTCCGATGCGCTCGCCGCCCAGGACCCCATCCACCGCGACTGGGTGCGCCGGATGGGCGAGGGCCACGCGGCGATGGAGGCCAAGGCCGGCCTGTCCGCGGCCGCGGCCGAGAGCGGGGTGGACCGATGAGCGTGATCCTCGCCCCCTTCGCCGCCGGCCTGCGACTGCTCTGGCAGACCGTGTTCCTGGCCATCGGCCAGGTCTGGGCCAACAAGGTCCGCGCGGTGCTGACCGCGCTGGGCATCATCATCGGCGTGGCCAGCGTCATCGCCGTCATGAGCTTCCTCGAGGCCGGACGCAAGTGGATCCTCGACGAGCTCGACTCGGCGGTGGGCTCGCGCTCCATGTGGGTCTGGGGCGAGGTGCCCGACGCCCAGCGCGGCGTGATGTCGTGGGACGATGTCCGCATCACGCCTTATGAGGCGCAGCTGCTCCTGGACCGCGCCCCCTCGATCGAGAGCATCACCCCCCTCTGCCAGCAGAGCTGGCAGGTCACCTTCGGGCGCGAGTCCAAGCGCGGCGTCTCGGTCATGGGCGTCTGGCCGAGCTGGCACGAGGTCGCGTCCCGCCAGGTCCGCCTCGGCCGCCCCATCTCCCGCATCGACAGCGACGAACGCCGCCAGGTCTGCCTCATCAACGAGGTCGCCATCGAGGAACTCAAGCTCGACGTGGACCCCGTCGGCGACTACCTGCTCGTCAACGGGCGGCGCTTCCTCATCATCGGCGTGCTCGAGACCAAGGAGGCCGGCCTGAACTTCGGCGGCGGCCAGCCCCGCTCCGAGCTGTTCATCCCCTTCGAGACCCACAAGGTCATGAACCCCTACTCGGGCACCTGGGTCCAGGCCAACATGAAGGCCCCCGACATGGCCGACGACGCCCGCGCCGAGGTCCGCTCGATCCTCCGCACCCACCGCGGCCTCTCCGGCGACGACGAGGACACCTTCGGCATGGAGGTCATCCAGAACGCCATCGACACCTTCAACAGCTTCGCCCGCGTCGTCGCCGGCGGCGCGGCGTTCATCGTGGGCATCTCCCTCTTCGTCGGCGGCATCGGCATCATGAACATCATGCTCGTCTCCGTCAGCGAGCGCACCCGCGAGATCGGCCTGCGCAAGGCCCTGGGCGCCAAGCCCACGGTGGTGCTCATGCAGTTCCTGGTCGAGGCGGTCGTGCTCTGCCTGATCGGCGGGTTGGTCGGGCTGGGCGTGGGCATCGGCCTGACGCAGCTCGTCCGTCTCGCGCCGGACTTCCCGATCAAGGAGATCTCGGTGCCGGCGGTGGCCGTCTTCATTGGCCTGGGATTCTCGGCCGGCGTGGGCGTGGTCTTCGGCATCCTCCCGGCCATCAAGGCCGCCCGGCTCAACCCCATCGACGCCCTGCGCCACGAGTAGAACCGTTTTCCGGAGCGACCATGCACCCACACGCACGGGCCATCACCCGATCCGCCGGCGTCACCCTCTGGGCCCTTGCGCTGGGCGCCTGCACGAGCAACCCGTTCGCCTCCAGCCCCGGCGACACCGACCAGATCGCCCCCACCGAGCGGCTGCGCCGGGTCGGCACGCTCGAACTCGCCCGCTTCGAGGCCCCGGGCGTCACCGCCGAGGACGCGTCCGCCCAGATCGACGCCGCCCGAGCCCGCTTCGACGGCCTCGAGCGCGTGGGCCTGACCATCGACCAGGTCCGGGCCGAGGCCTTCGTGCACAACCTCGGCCTCGAGGCCACGCTGGTCAACCCCGTCATCGCCGCCGAACGCGTCAACCAGGAACAGGGACGCTTCAACGCCCTGTTCACGCTCAGCTCCGCCTGGTCGCAGACCGACGACGCCGTGGCCACGACCCTGGCCGACGCGCAGGCCACCTCCAAGAACATCACCCCCGGCCTGACGATCCCCCTGCGCACCGGCGGGGAGCTGACCATCTCCGCCCCCGTCTCCACCTTCGAGACCAACAACGCCTTCAGTGTCCTCAACCCCGCCGTCACGGCCGACCTGCGCTTCTCGCTCAGCCACAACCTGCTGCGCGGCGCGGGCCGGCGCGTCGCCACGCACTCCATCCGCCTGGCCGACCTGGACCGCCAGATCTCCGAGTCCCAGGCCAAGCTCGAGGTCATCCGCACGCTCGGCGAGGTGGACCGGGCCTACTGGCGTCTGTACGCCTCCATCCGCGCCCTGGAGGTCCTCGAGCAGCAGTACGGCGTGGCCAGGGAGCAGTTCGACCGCGCCGAGCGCCGCCTCCGGGCCGGATCGGGCGCCGAGATCGACGTCGTGCGGGCCGAGTCGGGCATGGCCGACCGCGTCGAGCAGATCATCCGCGGCCAGAACGACGTCCGCCTGCGCGAGCGCGACCTCAAGGCGCTGCTCAACGCCCCGGGTCTGGAGGTCGGCACCGCCGTCGGGCTCGACACCACCACCGACCCGGACCCCGCCCGCTACGCCTTCGACCCCGCCGTCCTGGTCGAGGCCGCCATCGACAACCGGATGGAGCTGCTCGAACTCGAACTCCGCCTCGCCCGCGACGCCGCCCAGATCGCCTTCGACGAGAACCAGATGCTCCCGCTGCTGGCGATGCAGTACACCTACGGCATCAACGGCCTGGGCGGCTCGCTCTCCGACGCCGCCGAGGTGACCTACCGCAACAACTTCGAGGACTGGTCCGTCGGCCTGCGGGCGGAGGTCCCCCTGGGCAACGACGAGCGCCGCGCCTCGCTGGCCCAGTCCATCCTCGCCCGCCTGCAGCGCCTCTCCACGCGGGAGGCCCGGCGTCAGCAGATCGAGAAGGAGGTCCGCGACGCGATCGACCAGCTCTCGAGCACCTGGCAGCGCATCCTCGCCAGCCGCCAGGCCGTCGCCCTCGCGTCCCGCACGCTCGACGCCGAGCGCCGCCAGTTCGACGTCGGGCGCTCGACCAGCACCGACGTGCTCGACGCCGACGCCAACCTGGCCGAGGCCCGCCTGACCGAGATCCGAGCCGTGGTCGAGTACCAGATCGCCCAGATCGACCTGGCCGTGGCCACCGGCACCGTCCTGGGCCAGGCCGGTATCGAGTGGGCCCCCCGCGACCCCCGCGAGGGTCTGGACCGCTCGGAGATGATCCCCCGGCGCTACGGCCCCGCTTCGGGCGTCTTCACCGAGCCGTAAACCCATGCCGCGTGCCGATCACACGCCCGGCCCCCGATTCGCCTGAAGCCCGCCCCGCGGCGTGCCGATCCACGGTGCATGGCACAGGACACGACCGCCGCGACCGGACCGACCACCACCGACCCCGTCGCCGGCGTGATCCGCCCGCCCGCCGAAGCCCGCAACACGGACCACCCGGCCGCCGAGCCCAAGCCCGACTCGCTGTCCCTGTTCGCCGTCGACGCAAACGCCCTCAAGCAGGCCATCTGGTCCGGCCAGGGCCACGACGTCAGCCGCCTGGTGAGCGACCTGCTCAAGAGCCGCGACGCGGCCTGACCCATTCCGGCCTCTGTTCCGAACGATCCGATCGCGATCAGCCCGCCATGTGGCCGGGCTCGGCCTTGGCGCCCAGCTCGGCCCGCGCCTCGTGGATGTCCGCGATGGCCCGGCCAGAGATGTCCCCCGCGTGCCTGAGCCACGACGGATCCCAGACCAGCGCCTCCGGCGTCGAGCACGCCACCGACGGGCCGGAGCCCAGCGTCGCCAGCGGCGTGCGCCCGGCGGCCCTGCCGGTCACGAACCGCGCCTCGAACAGCTCGCGCATCCAGTACATCTCCGCGTTGCTCGGCGTCGCCTCGGGGAACCGCTCCGCCGCGGACTCGAGCGCCCCGGCCGGCAGGCGTCGCTCGGCGATCGCCCGGATCGTGTCGACCCACGCGTAGCCCACGCCGTCGGAGAACTGCTCCTTCTGCCGCCACAGGGCCGAGTCGGGCAGCCACGGGTCGCCCGGCTCGTCGAACGCGGCCCGCAGCAGGTGCTTCTCGACCTTCCGCCCGCCGGGCGTGCGGGCTTTGGGCATCCGCGCGGCCGGGTCGATCGACATCGCCATGTCGATGAAGGCCCGGTCCAGCAGCGGGAAACGCAGCTCCAGCCCGTGCGCCATCGGCGCCTTGTCGGCCCGCATCACGTCGTACTTGTGCAGGCGCATGGTCTTGCGAACCGTCTCGGCGTGGAACTCTTCCGGGCCCGGGGCCTTGTGGAAGTACAGGTACCCGCCCAGGATCTCGTCCGCGCCCTCGCCCGAGAGCACCATCTTGAACCCCGCCGCCTTGACCCGCTGGGCGAGCAGGTAGGTCGGCACGCCCGTGCGGATCTGCTGGTCGCTCTCCAGGTGCTCGACCACCGTCGGCAGCGCGTCGATGGCCTCCTCGACGGTGAAGCGGAACTCGTGGTGCCGCGTACCCAGGAACTTGGCCACCGCGCGGGCGTGGTCCAGGTCCGGCGAGCCGTCCAGCCCGATGGAGAAGGTATGGATCGGCCCCTCGCCGCGCCGCAGGCTCGCCCGCTGCGCGATCGAGGCTACCAGCGACGAGTCCAGCCCGCCCGAGAGCAGCACGCCCCACGGCACGTCGCTCATCATCCGCTTCTCGACCGCGGCGATCACCACGTCGCGGACCGCCCGCGGCTCGGCCGGGGCGGCCGGGGTTGCGTGCATCCACGCCCGGTCGTACCACCGCACCAGTCGCACGCCGGCGTCGTCGCGCACCCAGGCCGTGCCCGGCTCGACGATCTCCACCCGCTCGCAGTCCTCGACGAGGCACTTCATCTCGCTCGCGAACCACATCGTCCCGTCCGCGTGGAAGCCCACGAACAGCGGGCAGATGCCGATGTGGTCCCGTGCGGCGATCCAGTGGGGCCGATCCTCGTGCACGACCACCAGCGAGAACTGACCGTCGAACATCGCGATCGAGTCGAGCCCGAAATTGCGAACGATGGGCCCGATCACCGCCGAGTCGGACTCGGAGTCGGGCAGCTCGTCGCAGAGCGGGCGCAGGTCCAGGTGGTTGAAGATCTCGCTGTTGGTCACCCAGGCTGTCCGAGAGCCCTCGGCCCCGGCCACGCACGGCTGCTCGCCCGTCTCCGGGCTGACGATGGCCAGACGCCGGTGGCCCAGCCACGCGTGCGCCCAGGCCAGCGTACCACGCTGGTCCGGGCCCCGGTGGCGGAGCGCATCGATCAGCGCTTCGCCGCGGGCGGCGTGGGTGGCGGCCCGGGGGCCGGAGGCGGGGGTGTCAATGATCGCGAGCAGTCCACACATCGGGTTCTCCATTCGGTCGGTTCGGTGCCGGACAGGAGCCCTTTGTGCCGCCGCGTGCGCACAAACAAGGCCCCGTCCGCGGGACGGGGCCTTGGCTGAGGTTACGGGCTGTTCCGAGCCGTCAACCCAACCGCGACGCCCCGCCACGCGGCGGATTGGCGTTGGTATTCGCGCGGTTGTTCAGACGGCCGGTCATGGACATCAAGATACAGGCCCCCCGCCGGAAAGCAAGCGTTTTCTCCGCTCCCGCCCCAACTCGGTTCCCGGGCAGCCCCGTACCCCGCTCCAGACCCCCGCCCCCCGGGCCGGCCCCCGCGGTTATGGGCACCCGGCGTTGTAGGCCGCGATGAACCCGGCCACGTCGAAGAAGTTGAACAGCCCGTCGCGGTTGAAGTCCCCCATGGGGTGGCGGGCGTTGTACCGGCCCAGGAAGTCCGAGACGTCGAAGAAGTTCAGCGTGCCGTCCTGGCGGAAGTCCGCCGGGCACACGAGCCGCTCGATGGTGTACCGCCCCGGCCCGACGTTCGGGAAGGTGTCGGTGGACCCGTCGGCGTAGCGGACGGTCAGGTCGCCCGACGCCGCCCCGCCGAGCCCGAAGTGGGCCGACAGTTCCGACTGCGCCAGGTAGTTCGTCCCGCCGGTGATCACCCGGCGCTGGTACGGCACCGGCCCCGTCGTGGTCATCGTCACGCCCGTCCCGAAGCCGTCGGGCGGCAGCGCGGGGTCGAACCGCGTGTCGAAGAGCAGGGTGATGCTGCCGGGGTCGGCTAGCAGGTCGGTGCGGTAGAGCATCATGGGCTGGTTGTTGTTGAAGATCACCAGGTCCCGGGTGCCGTTGGAATCGAAGTCGGCCGTCAGCAGCCCGCGCCCCTGGCTGATCGCGCCCACGCCCAGGTCGCCGGCCCGTTCCTGGAACGTGCCGTCGCCGTTGTTCATGAACAGCTGGGTGGGGTCGTCGGACTGCAGGCCCGCGAAGCCGTTGGTCGCCACGATGTCCAGGTGCCCGTCGTGGTCAAAGTCCACCGCGTCGGTGCCCCATCCCCAGTAGCCGAAGTTGACCCCCGCCGCGACGCTGTTCTCGGTGTACACGTGCGCCACACCGGTCTGCAGGTACAGCATGTTGCCGCTGCCGGAGGTCTGGTCGTCGTTGATGCGGCTGGTCACGTACCAGTCCAGGCGCCCGTCGTGGTCGAAGTCGCCCACCGCGCTGCCCATGCCGTTGGAATCGAGCCCCGTGCCGGACTGGGCGGTGAAGTTCGAGAACGTGCCGTTGCCGTTGTTGACCAGGTAGCGCGAGGTGGTGAAGTCCGCGGCCCACAGCAGGTCGAGGTGGCCGTCGTCGTTCATGTCCGCGAACTTCGGCGAGTACCCCCGCACGGTGTTCATGTCCAGCGGCATTGTGAACGCGCTCACGTCCGTGAAGGTCCCGTTGCCGTTGTTGCGGTACAGCCGGTTGCCCCCGAACCAGCCGGCCACCGCCAGGTCCAGGTCACCGTCCCCGTCAAAGTCGCCGAACGAGGCCCCGTACGCGTCGGCGACCTGGAAGTTGTTGAACCGCACCCCCGCCGCCTGCGTCACGTCCGTGAAGGTCCCGTCCCCGTTGTTGCGGTACAGGATGTTCGAGCCCGGCGTCGCCTGCAGCGGCGGGCCCAGCGAGGTGACGAAGATGTCCAGCCGGCCGTCGTTGTTGTAATCCGCCACCGCCACGCCCGTGCCCTGGTGCGTGCGGCTCACGCCCGCGCCCAGCGACACGTCGTTGAAACCGCCCTGCCCGTCGTTGATGAACAGCCGGTCAAACCCGCCCGAGCCGCCGAGGATGAACAGGTCCTGGTGCCCGTCGCGGTTGAAGTCGCCCACCGCCCCGCCGGCCGCCTGGAACTCCAGCCCGGTGTTGTCCCGGGCCATCACGTGCGCGTGAGCGCAGCCGGCGTCGGCGGACCGCTCCGTGAACGAGAGCTGGGCCAGCGCCTGGCCGCACGACAAAGACACCACCACACACACGCTCGCACGCACTGTCATCAACACACTCCCGTCTCTTCCGGCCGCTGGGTCCGGCGGCCCGACTCCCCCTAATGTACCCCGCCCCGACCGGGACGCCCGCCAAAAACCCGGTCCGAAAAGGGAAATCTCCCCGCGGGACGGTCCGTTTCCGCCCCGGGCCACCCCGTCGGGCGGCCAAAGCACGCCGCGTGTGGTACACGTATCCGTCCATGCAACGATCGCCCAAGGACATCGCGACCCGGGCCAGAGACCTGTCCGGCCCGGCACGCACCCGCTTCCTCGACGAGGCGTGCGCGGGCGATCCGACCCTGCGCCGGATGGTCGACCGCCTGCTCGTCCTGCAGGACTCGGCCACGCTCGACGCCCCGTCCGAGAACCGGCGTCTCGCCCCGCCGTCCGACGACGACGACAGCGGCTCGGGGTCCCACGCCCCCCCGGCCCCCTTCCGCTTCGAGTCCTTCCGCGCCGCCCGGGCCGAGGGCCTGCCCGACCGCGTGGGGGCCTACAAGATCCTCGGAGAGCTGGGGTCGGGCGCGATGGGCGTCGTGTACGTCGCCGAGCAGCGACAGCCCCGCCGGCGCGTCGCCCTGAAGGTGGTGCGCCCCGACGTGCTCACGCCCAGCCGCGAGCGGCGCTTCGACCTCGAGGCCGAGGCGCTCGCCAAGCTCCGCCACCCCGGTATCGCCACGATCTACGAGGCCGGGCGCGCCGATCTGCACGGCAGCCCCCACCCCTTCTTCGCGATGGAACTCGTCCAGGGAGAGCCCCTGGACACCCACGCGCGCCGCCTGGACCTGCCCGACCGGGTGGCCCTGATGGCCACCGTCTGCGACGCGGTGGACCACGCCCACAAACGCGGCATCCTGCACCGCGACCTCAAGCCGGCCAACATCCTGGTCGACTACGAGGGCCGCGCGCGCGTGCTGGACTTCGGCGTCGCCCGCACCATCGGCGGGGACGACCACGGGCGCGAGGTCGTCGGAACCATCCCCTACATGTCGCCCGAGCAGCTCGCCGGCGACCCCGACGTCGACCCCCGCGCCGACGTGTACGCCCTCGGCGTGATCCTCTGCGAGATCCTGCTCGGGCGTCGCCCGCACGAGCTCTCGGGCCTGACCATCGACGAGGCCCTGGACGTCGTGGCCGTCCCGGCCCTGCTCGATACCCGCGCCGTGGGCCCCGAACTCGAGGCCGTGATCGCCAGGGCGCTCACGCCCGACCGCGAGCTGCGGTACGCCTCCGCCGCCGACATGGGCGCGGACCTGCGCCGGTACCTGGCGTGCGAGCCGGTCGTCGCCTTCGGCGGGGGCCGCTGGTACCGCTTCCGAAAGGGCGTGCGGCGCAACCCGGTCCCGTCGGCGCTCTCGGGCGTGGCGGTGCTCCTGCTCGCCGGCGGCGTCGCCGGCGTGTCGTGGCAGGCCGCCGCCGCCACCCGTGGCTGGCATCAGGCCACGCTCGAGACCGAGCGGGCCGAGGCCGCCCTGGAACGCGCCGAGGCCGAACGCCGGCGGGTCTACGCCGTCAACGTCTTCATGACCGACATGCTCACCTCCGCCGACCCGGAGATCGCGCTGGGCGCCGAACTGACCGTCCGCGAGCTGCTGGACAACTCCGCCGCCACCATCGCCCAGTCCACCATGGGCGAGCCGGACATCGAGTCGACCATCCGCCTCGCGCTGGCCAACACCTACATCGCCCTGGGCGAGCTGGGCGCGGCCCGGGAGCAGGCCGAGGCCATGCTCGCCACCGCCCGCGACGGCCTGGGCCCCGAGCACCCCATGACCGCCGACGCCGAGCGCACCCTGGGCCGCGTCATGGCCGACACCGGCGAGTTCGACGAAGCCGAAGCCCTGATCCGCCACGCCATCCCCGTCGTCGAGAAGCTCGGCGACCCCGTCGAGATCGCACGCGTCCGTGCCGAACTGGCCCGTGTCATGTACGGCCAGGGCCTGCAGGCCGAGGCCCTCGCCCTGTGGGAACGCTCCTTTGCGGAGATCGCCGAACGGCTCGGCCCGGACCACCTCCAGACGCTCATCATGGCCCACAACACCGCCATGACCCTCAAGGACCTCGGCCGCCTGCCCGAGGCCGAGGCCATGGCCGCCGACACCCTTGAGCGCCGCGAGCGCACCCTTGGCCCCGACCACCCGCAGACGCTGGCCGCCCTGGACCTCTACGGCGGCATCCTGATGAAGTCGGGGCGCGAGGCCGACGCGGTGCCGATCATGCGCCGCGTCGTGGAGGGGCGCGCCCGCATGCTCGGCGACGACCACCTGGCCACGATGCTCTCGATGGGCAACCTCGGCGCCACGCTGATCCGCCTGGGCCAGATCGACGAGGCCGAGCCGCTGACCCGCCGCGCCCTCGAGGCCCACCGCGCCAAACTCGGCCCCGAGCACGCCCGCACCCTCGTCCTGCTCGCCAACCTCGCCTACGTCCTCGAGGAACGCGGCCGGCTCGACGAGGCCGCCGCCATCTACAAGGAGACCATCGACATCCGCACCCGCTCCACCGGCGGGCGCGACCCCGAGACCTGGGTGCCGATGAACAATCTCGCGATGCTCTACCAGGACCTCGGCCGCCTCGACGAGGCCGCCGCCCTCTACGAGCAGCTCCTCGCCCTCTGCGACGAGACCCTGCCCCCGACCCACTACTACACCGCCATCTTCCGCAACAACTACGGCGCCTGCCTGACCAAACTCGGCCGCCACGCCGACGCCCGCGCCGCCCTGGACGCATCCCACGCCGTCATTGAGGCGACCTTCGGCACCGACCACGAACGCACCGCCAAGAGCCGCGCCCGCCGGGCCGAACTCGACGCCGCCGCCGCCGGGGGCTGAGCCGCCGGCTCAGGACGGGTCGAACTGCACCGACGCGACCGTGGCGTCGTCGTCGAGCGCCCGCGTGTCCGCGTGGCGCTGCAGCGCGTCGAAAAGCCGCGCGACGTCCGACTCGCAGTCCCGCGAGGACCCCACCGCCGCGTTGAGCCGCTCGAACCCGAACCGCTCCTGGCGCGGGCTGATCTGATCGGGGATGCCGTCCGTGTAGCACACCAGCCGGTCGCCCGGCCCAAGCCGGTGCTCGGCCAGCGAGAACGCCGCGTCCTGGTCGATCCCCAGCGGCATCGAGGTCGCCCGCTGCGGGTGCTGCGGCGGCGGGGGCGCCTCACCCGCTCGCGCGATCAGCCAGTGGCCGTGCCCGGCGTCGAGCAGGCGCACCGCCCCGTCCGCGCCCAGCGTCGCCGCGACGAGCGAAACGAACCGCCCGCCCGTCGGCCGCGACGCCACGAACCGGTTCGTGCGCGACACCGCCTCGGCCAGCCCCGCCCCCGCCTCGAGCCCGCTGGCCAGGTGGCTCTGCACCAGTGCCGCCAGCATCGCGGCCCCGACCCCGTGCCCGGACGCGTCGCCGAACAGCACCGTCGCCGACCCGTCCGGGTGAGGGATCGCGTCGAACAGGTCCGCCGACACGAACAGCCCCGCGATCGTCCGCGACGCGTGCCGGTACCGCCCGGCCCGCCCGGTCGCGGGCGGCGCGAGCATCGTCCGGAGCTCCCGGGCCCGCTCCAGCTCGATCCGCAGCGCGTCCTGGCGGCGCTGCAGGTCCGCCTGCGCGTCGCGCGTCAGCGCGAACGCGTACAGCCGCGCCACGTCCTCGCAATACCCCGTCGCGTCGCGCACCGCCGACTCGCCCCGGCGCGCGTCCAGATAGATCAGCGCCGTCACCCGCTTGTCCGGCACCACCGGCACGCACACCGCCGAGTGGATCGCCTGCTCGACGATCGAGTGGGCCGTCGCCGGCGCGTTCCCGCCCGGGCGGTCGCTGTGCACCGCCGTCCGCCCGGACCGCGCCCGCTCGATCAGCGACTGCGACGGCGAGAACGCCGAGGCGTCCAGCGCCGACACCCCCGACCGGTCCCGCACCAGCCCCGCCAGCAGCGTCGGGTGGCCCTCGGGCGTGTCCGAAGGCAGCAGCACCGCGGCCCGCCCGAAGCCCGTCCCGTCCATCGACGCCCGCAGCACCGCCAACGCCAGCTCCTCCCGCCCGCCCGCCTTCTCCATCGCGTCCAGGCACGCGCTCAGGGCGTCCAGGCGCCGGCTGGACATCGGCGCGTGCGCCGCCACCGGCCCGTCGATCGTCATCTCCAGCGGGCGCGTGCCCGTCGGCTCGGCGCCCACTCGGAACAGCCAAGGCCCGATCCCCAGCCGGTCCCCCGGCTCCAGCGGCGCCGGGCTGCCGCCCTCGAGCCGCCGCGCGTTCAGCGTCGTCCCCGAGGTCGACTTCTCGTCCGTCAGGAACCACCCCCCCGGCGACCGGCGCAGCACCGCGTGCCGGCGCGACACCGACGCCGCCGGCAGGCACAGCCCGCAGTCGAGCGCCCGCCCGATCACCGTGTCGCCCTCCAGCGTCACACGCGACCCGACCACCGGGTCCTCGGGCCCCTCCAGCCGGATGAGTGTCAGCGGCTCGTTCATCGCCCCTGAGCCTATCGGAGTCGGCCCCGCCGCGTCGGCCCCCGCCCCACCCAGCGCCACCCGGCCCCGCGCCCCCGCGATCGGGTAGCATGCCCGCGTGCCCGCCCGGATCCACACCGACGACCTCGCCGCGATGGCCGACGACGAACTGCTCGACACCCGCGTGTGCGACCTGCCCGTCTCCGTCGACGCCTCCGAGCTGCGCGAGCGGGTGGACCGGCTCTACGACGAGCTGGAAGCCGCCGGCATCCGCCTGCGCCCCAAGGTCTGGCTCAGCGACGAGTGGTTCTGCCCCGACGCATTCCCCGGCATCGCCATCCCCTTCTGCCTGGCCCACCCGCGTCTCAAGCGCCTCGAACGCAAGATGATGTTCGAGGTCGAGGGCGGCACCCGCGCCGAGTGCCTCAAGATCCTCCGCCACGAGGCCGGCCACGCCGTGCAGGCCGCCTTCCGCCTGCACCGCCGGCGCTCGTGGCGCGAGCACTTCGGCGATCCGTCCGCGCCCTACCCCGAGTCGTACTCGCCCCGCCCCTACAGCCGGCGATTCGTCCTGCACATCGACCCGCACTACGCCCAGGCCCACCCCGGCGAGGACTTCGCCGAGACCTTCGCCGTCTGGCTCACCCCCGGCTCGCGCTGGCGCACCCGCTACAAGGGCTGGGGCGCGCTCAAGAAGCTCGAGTACGTCGACGCCCTGATGGAAGAGATCGCCGGGCGCACCCCGCCCGTCCGCGCCGGCAAGGCCGTCGACCCGATCCGCGCTCTCCGCCACACCGTCCGCGAGCACTACGCGCACCGCCAGGCCCTCTACGGCGTGACCGAGCCGGACGTCTACACCCGCGACCTCCGGCGCCTGTTCCCCGCCGAGCCGGGCACCCCCGGCAGCGCCAGCGGCGCCGCCTTCCTGCGCAACGCCCGGCGCGACGTCCTCCGCTCCGTCTCCACGTGGACCGGCCAGTACCAGTACACGCTCAACGCCATGTACCAGGAGATGGTCGACCGCTCCGCCGAGCACGACCTCCGCGTGCCCCCCGGGGCCGACCGCGAGCATCTCCGCCGCGAGATCGCCGTCCTCCTCACCGTCATGGCGATGAACGAACTTCGCGACGGCGGCCTGAGGATCGTCCTATGAAAAAGCGGCGCGTCCTGCTCTTAGTCCGCGAGGACCACGTCCCCCCCGAGTCCATCGAGGGCCTCTCCGACAAACAGATCAAGCCCTGGAAGGGCGAGTTCGACGTCAAGGAGGGCCTCACCGAGCGCGGCCACGCCGTCGAGGTCCTCGGCGTCGACGACGACCTCGAGTCCGTCCGCCACGCGCTCGCCGATATCCGCCCCCACATCGTCTTCAACCTGCTCGAGGAGTTCGCCCGTGAGCAGACCTTCGTCGCCTACCTGCTCGGGTATCTGGAGATGCTCGGCCAGCCCTACACCGGGTGCAGCCCCGTCGGCCTGCTCTTCGCCGCCGACAAGGCCCGCCAGCAGCGCGCCCTGCGCCAGCACCGCATCCCCACGCCCGGCTTCTTCGAGGCGCCCCGCGGCCGCAAGGTCCGACGCCCCGAACGCATGGCCTTCCCCCTGATCGTCAAGAGCCAGACCAGCCACGGGTCCATGGGCATCACCCAGGCCTCGGTCGTCTTCGACGAAGCCTCCCTGATCGAACGCGTCACGGCCGTCCACGACACCATGCACACCGACGCGATCGTCGAGCGCTTCATCCAGGGACGCGAACTCTACATCGGCGTCATGGGCAACCAGCGCCTCGAGCACTTCCCCGTCTGGGAGCTGCGCCTCGAGAACCTGCCCGCCAACGCCCCGTTCGTCGCCACCGAGAAGGTCAAGTGGGACCTCGCCTACCAGGAACGCGTCGGGCTCGAGACCGGCCCGGCCCTGCCCATGCCCGAGGGCGTCGAGCAGCGCGTGATCCGCGTGGCGCGGCGGGCCTACCGCGCGCTCGAGCAGTCCGGCTACGCGCGGATGGACTTCCGTCTCACCGACGACGGGCAGATCTACCTCATCGAATCCAACCCCAACCCCGACCTGACCTACGGCGAGGACTTCGCCAAATCCGCCGAGCTGGCCGGCACCGACTACCCCCGCCTGCTCGAACGCATCATGAGCCTCGGCGAGCGCTGGTCCCGCCGCGCCCGCTGACGCGCCCGCGTCCACCGCGAACACGACCAAACGCCGGACATCGCGGCCCCGCAGCCATCCGCTGCGCAGGCCCGCCCCCCGATCGTCTCCCGCACGAGCCGCCCGAACTTCGTGGTTCTTCCGCGGGCAAAGTGCCCACGAAACGCCCGCCATCGCCGATCCCCGCGTCAACACGAGCGTCCGGTGTGAAGACTTGTTCGCGCAGGCACGCAGATCTGAAGAACCGCGCAAGATCCGGCCGAAACTTGGTACACTGGAAGTGGCCCTCATTCGACGGGCAGGCCGCGCGCGGGACGCGGGCGGCCGTATCGCTGTGCTCCCAGGAGTCCCCGCGCTGACCCCAACGGCCGCACCCCGGCCCGGCGAAGGCGGTACGCCTCCGAAGGAGACCATTCCCGCGGACCGCACATCCGTGCGCCCGCGGGCCACGAATCGCCGCGCAACCGCGCCCCCGGACCGGGGGAATCGGGCGGAAAAAGGTCGGGCAGGGACGAACACGCCGCGGGAGACCGCGGCGCACGCCGGGAGGAGCGCGGGACCGCCACCGCGCACGCGAGAGAGATCACGGGGTTCCATGCCCCGTTCAGGGCACGAAGGGCACCAATGCCGGGCAGCGACGGGCACGCCGGACACAGCGAGCAGAGCAACGGCGGCCGCGTCGTCGGGCTCCTGCGCCCCCACAGCGGACGCATGGGCGCCGTCGTCCTCCTCCTGCTCGGCCTGGTCCTGATCGACCTGGCGCCCCCCTACGCCATCAAACTCCTCATCGACGACGTCTTCTCGTCCGACTCCGACCTGGCCGACCGCGTCGGCAGCCGGGGCATGCTGCTCGCCCTCATCCTCCTCGGCCTGTTCCTCAGCTACATCGTCCGCAACGCCCTGTTCTTCTCGAGCAAGATGCTCTCGCTGCGCACCAGCGAGGACATCTGCTTCTCACTGCGCAAGCGCCTCTTCGACCATCTCCAGCAGATGAGCCTGCGCTTCTACCGCGCCAACCAGCCCGGCAGCGTCGGCGCCCGCGTCATGGACGACACCTACAAGATCCAGAACTTCATCCAGGACAAGTTCCCGCTCCTGATGCTCAACGTCCTCAAGTGCCAGGTCCTCATCGTGGTCCTGTGCGTCGTCAACCTCCGCCTCGCGCTGGCCGCCCTGGCCATCCTCCCGCTGCAGTACGTCACCTGCCGCTTCTTCCGCGTGCCCATCCGGCGCAGCCACTCCGAAGCGCAGGAGAACCTCAGCCTCGCCTACGGCTCGCTCGTCGAGAAGTTCCTGGGCATGGAGGTCGTCAAGGGCTTCTCCGGCGAGCAGCGCGAGAGCGCCATCTTCAACGAGGCCATCGACAAGAGCCGCCAGAGCCAGATCCGCTCCCAGCGCTTCCACTTCGCCCAGAAGGTCACCGCCGACCTGCTCGTCGGCCTGGGCACCATCCTCCTGCTCGCCTACGGCGCCTTCGAGGTCATCAAGGGACGCATGCAGGGCGGCGAGTTCATGATGTTCTTCGGCTTCGTCATGATGCTCTACCCCGCCGTCCTGAGCATCATCTCCGACATGGGCCACCTCTCCAAGGCCACCGCCTGCGTCGGTCGCGTCACCCAGATGCTCGAGGAACCCGCCCAGGACGCCGGCGCCGCCGAACGCCCCGCCCCCGCCGTCGCCGTCGCCTCCGGCTCCTTCGAGTTCCAGAACGTCGGCTTTTCCTTCGACCAGAGCGCCCCCGTCCTCCAGGGCGTCGACATGGCCGTCCGCTCCGGCGAACGCGTCGCCATCGTCGGCCCCTCCGGCGCGGGCAAGAGCACGCTCGTCAAACTCCTCCCAAGGTTCATCGAGCCCGAGTCCGGACGCATCCTCATCGACGGCGTCGACTCCGCCGACTTCCCCCTCCCCAGCCTCCGCGCCGCCATCGGCATCGCCTTCCAGGAGGTCTTCCTCTTCAACGCCTCCATCTTCGAGAACCTCCGCTACGCCCGCGAGGACGCGAGCATCGAGGAGGTCCGCGCCGCATGCCGCATCACCGGCATCGACCAGGTCATCGAGCGCCTCCCCAAGGGCTACGAGACCCGCCTGTCCGACTACGGCGCCGAGATGTCCCGCGGCGAGAAGCAGCGCCTCACCCTCGCCCGCGCCCTGCTCAAGAACTCGCGCATCCTCATCCTCGACGAGGCCACCGCCTCGATCGACCCCGAATCCTCCTACTCCATCATGTCCGCCATCATGGAGAAGATGTCCGACCGCACCATCATCATGGTCACGCACGACCCGCGCCTGCTCGACCTGGTCGACCGCGTCGTCGGCATCCGAGACGGCGTCGTGTTCTTCGACGGCACGCCCCAGGCCTACGCCGCCAGCCTGCCCGAGGGCTCCGTCATCGCACGCTCGCCCGTCCTCGACGCCTTCGCCGACTCCGGGTCCGACGCCGACACCGAGGGCGCCCTCGCGTCCGACGAGCCCGCCCCCGGCGATTCGGGCGAGCACCCCGTCGTCCAGGAGCTCAGAGAGGCCAAGTCCGACGGGCTGCGCATCAACAAGGACGCCGACCGCCCCGAGTACACCAAACGAGTCTCGAACCTCGTTTCCGGCAAAGTGGCCCGCGACCCCAGATCCGAGCACACCAAGGAGGGCCGGATCGCTT
>TARA_R110000782_G_scaffold12081_9_pt1 | contig 28196 bp, 42 predicted proteins | sample TARA_R110000782 | Tara Oceans TARA_R110000782 (sample SAMEA4397859) | marine metagenome | biome: Polar Biome; feature: [SRF] surface water layer (ENVO:00010504); material: water (ENVO:00002006), including particulate matter (ENVO:01000060) such as... | depth 5 m | reverse complement strand
TACAGTGACTGGTTTAAAGAACTTCAAAACGATATATGTAACACAATCGAATCAATAGATAGTAAGATGGAAACTCATGAAGCTCCAGCCAAAGAAGGTTGGACTCAACTCCACAAAACTATCAGAGGCAAAGTGTTTGAGAAGGGTACTGTTAACTTTAGTAAGATTAACGGTGAATTTGATAAAGAATTTGCACATGAAATACCAGGAACAGATGAGCACAACAGATATAGCGCAACTGGAATTAGTGTAGTATTACATCCAAAGAATCCACATATGCCAGCAATGCATTTTAATACTAGGTATTTGAAGACGAGCACTAAAGAATGGTTTGGTGGTGGTATGGATATTACACCTTGCATGGATTTTGACAAAGAAGGATACCATGATACATTAAAAGATATGTGTGATAAGCACGATAAGAGTTACTATCCTGAGTTTAGTAAAGCATGCGATGAGTATTTCTTCCTGCCCCATAGAAATGAAACAAGAGGAGTTGGCGGTATATTCTTCGAATATCATGATCCGTCAGATATGAGCTTTGATTTTGTTAAAGATGTAGGCCGCACATTCAATCAAATGATCGATACGTTTTCTTGGTTATATTCTGTCAATCCGTACAAAGATGTTGATAGAGAAACTTTAGAAATAAAGCGTGGCAGATATGTAGAGTTTAATTTATTATATGATAGAGGAACAAGGTTCGGTTTTAAAACTGGCGGTAATATGGATGCAATTCTCATGAGCCTTCCTCCGAGTGTGAGGTGGAAATGATGAGAGTTGGTGTAAGAGGAAGTGATCTTGCCTTGGCATACGCAAATAAAGCATGCGGATTATTACAATGCGATACTGAAATAGTTGTTATTGAAACGTTAGGTGATCTTAACCCAGATTTACCAGTCCACGAAATTGGTGGTAAAGGAGTGTTTTGTTCAGCAATCGAAAGTGCATTACTTGATAATGAAATCGATGTAGCTGTGCATAGTCTTAAAGATATGCCTGGTGATTTTGAACATCCTGATCTTATTGTCTCAGCATATATCGAGCGTAGTTCACCATATGACGTTATCATAGGTAAAGTCTTTGATGGATTTACATTGGGTACATCATCACCTCGAAGAAGCGAGCAGTTGAAAGCTGAGTTTGGGCATTTGAATGTAAAGATTAAACACATAAGAGGAAACATCGATACTCGTCTTGCAAAGCTTGACGCTGGTGAATATGATGCTATAGTATTAGCAGAAGCTGGATTGATGGCTTTAGCTATTGATAGAGTAACAGCAAGGTTACCTATTATTCCAGCTGTTGGTCAAGGAACTATTGCTTTACAATGCAGAAAAAACGATGTAGATACAATTAAGAAAGTAAGAATGGCTAATCATGATTTAACAGAGCGTCATTCTAAACTAGAACGAGCATTATTAATTGGTATAGGTGGGGATTGTAGTACATCAGTTGCTGCTCATGCCACAGGTGATAACCCAATCAATATGAGTACCGCATTTTATCGGTAAAAGTTGACATTTTTGCGTTATCGCAGTAGAATGGAAATATAAAACAACAACTATGTTTAACGGAGGCAACGAATGAGATGGCTAGAAGAGCAAAAAGAAATTATGTAAACAACGCCGATTTTCTTGAAGCGTTGATTCAATATAAAAAAGCATGTATTGAGGCTGAGGATGCAGGCGAAGAGCTGAAACCAAGATGCCCAGACTATATTGGTAAATGTATATATCAGATTGCAACAAGACTTGCAACTAAACCAAACTTCAGTGGTTATTCATATAAAGATGATATGATCTCTGACGGTATTGAGAATTGCCTATTATACATGGGTAACTTTAATCCAGAAAAATCGCAGAACCCATTTGCATATTTTACACAAATTATTTGGTTCGCGTTTCTACGTCGTATCCAAAAAGAAAAGAAGCAGATGTATATCAGGTTTAAATCATCTCAACAGATGATTGCAGCAGGCGGTACGTATACTGGTGGTGAAGATATTGCTCTTAACTTAACAACTTCAGCTGATTATATGAATAGCTTTGTACAAGACTACGAAGATAAGATTGCAAGAGATAAAGCTAAGAAGAAAATATCAGATGAAACCCTTGAGGTTCAAGAGGTTATTGACGAGATTGACGAGGAATAAGTTGTATGAAAATAGCGATTATTACAGACATGCACATTGGGGTAAGAGGTGATTCAAAGATATTTTTGGATCATCAAGAACGTTTCTTTAATGAAGTGTTCTTCCCATATATCGATGAACACAACATTAAAACTGTTCTAGATTTAGGTGATACGTTTGACCGTCGTAAATATATCAACTACGTTACTCTTTCTAGAGCTAAGAAGTTTTTCTTTGACCAATTAGCATCTCGCAATATCGAATATAAAGCTATTGTCGGTAATCACTCAGTATACTATACTAATACGAACGAAGTTAATTCAATGGATCTACTACTTAAAGAGTATGATAACTTTACAGTTTATGAGAATGAACCAGTAGAATTGACATTTGGATCAACTAATGTTATTATGGTACCATGGATTACTAAAACAAACTCAGAAACCTGTCTTGAAGCAATACGCAAGTCAAACGCTCATATATGTATGGGTCACTTCGATATTGTTGGATTTGAGATGTTGAAGGGTGCGATTTGTGACCATGGATTGTCTAAAGAGTTATTTGGCACTTACGAACAAGTTTATTCTGGTCACTTCCATCACCCATCTGAATACGGAAACATCAACTATCTCGGTGCTCCTTATGAAATGACATGGTCAGATTATCAAGGTAAACGAGGCTTCAGAGTTCTTGATACAGAAAATCGTGAATTAGAATGGGTATTGAACCCCTTAGCAATTTATCATAAGATTGATTACGATGATAAAGATATGACAATTGAAGACATCGCTAATTTAGATATGACAAACATCAAAGATGCTTATATCAAGGTTATTGTTAAGAACAGAACCAACCCATACATCTATGACTTGTTTATCAATAAATTGACTGACGCTGGTGCAGCAGATGTAAAATCTATAGATGACTCGTTAGACTTAGAAGATAGCGGTGTTGAAGATATTCTTGACGAAACTAAAGATACTAAAGACATTCTACATGATTACGTTAGATCTATTGATACCAAAGCTGATAAAGTAAGGATTAAAGAATTGATTGATGAACTATACATTGAAGCGCAGAACATTTAATGAAAATAACATTTGAAAATGTCCGCTATAAGAATCTGCTATCATCTGGCAACGCTTGGACTACAGTCACATTAGATAAAAATAGAACCACACTTATATCTGGTACTAATGGCAGTGGTAAGTCTACTATTCTTGATGCTATCGTGTTTGCTCTATATGGCAAAGCATTTCGTAAGGTTAACAAGAACCAGTTGATTAATACGATCAATGGTAAAGAAACTTTAGTAGAGATTAAATTTAAGATAGGTAAGAATGCTTTCTTAATTAGACGTGGTATTAAGCCAAACATATTTGAGATTATAAAGAACGGTGAGCTTCTTAACCAAGATGCAGCATCTCGTGATTATCAAGCATATCTTGAACAAAATATTCTTAATCTAAACTTCAAGTCTTTTAACCAGATCGTTATCCTTGGTTCTGCTACATACGTTCCGTTTATGGAATTACCGACTGGAACGAGACGAGATATTATTGAAGATCTACTTGATATTCAAGTCTTTAGTGTCATGAATACGTTACTTAAAGATAGAGTATCGTCTAACAAAGAGTCTATTAACGAGAATTCTTATCAGATGGATCTCACAGAATCTAAACTAGAGTCTGCTAAAGAACACAATGCATCTATTCGTGCCATAAAAGAAGAAGAAGTTGATAAGATTAAAGAGAAGATGGCTGCTCATATTAAAGATGTAGAAGCAGCTAAAACTGTAATTGAACAACAGAATTCTGAACTCGATATCGTTGTAGATGATATTAAAGATAAGCCAGAGATGAAGGCTAAGTCTGAGAAAGCTAAATCATTAAGACGCGATATTGAAAGTCAAGTAAGATCACACCAAACTGAATTGTCATTCTATAAAGATCATGATGATTGTCCTACTTGTAAGCAAGGTATTGATCACGAGTTTAAAGCAGGTATTGTTATTGAAAAAGATGCAAAAGTAACACAACTTGAAGCTGGTCTTGAAAAACTTGCAATAAAATCTAAAGAATATGATGATCGACTTGAAATCATATCAAGCTTAGAAGATAAAATGCGTACTATCAATCTTGGTATTGGTGACCAACGTGCAACTATTAAGGTTGCTAAGAATGCTTTGTTATCTTATAAGGCTGAACTGGATAGAGCACAAGAAGAAGTTAAAGCAGTTGATGCATCGACTATCAAAACTCACACAAGTAATCTTGAGAAGTTTGAAACAGATCAACAAGATTTGTTTAACCACAAAGAGATTTTAACCGTCGTATCTGCAATGCTTAAAGACGGTGGTATTAAGACACGCATCATTCGTCAATACATTCCAGTAATGAATAAGCTCATTAACAAATACCTTGGTGCGTTTGACTTATTTGTTGACTTCCAATTAGATGAGAACTTCAACGAAACAATCAAATCACGTTTCAGAGATACATTCTCTTATGCTTCATTTTCTGAAGGAGAAAAGCTAAGGATCTCTTTATCTATTATGCTTGCATGGAGAGCTGTAGCAAAGCTTCGTAACTCTGTAGCAACCAACTTATTATTACTTGACGAAACATTAGATGGAGCATTGGATGGTGTAGGTATCGAAAATCTTATAGATACATTACACAACCTAAATTCTGATGACAACATTTTTGTTATCTCACATAGGGGTGATCAGTTTGGCGACAAGTTCGATCATCATATAAACTTTACAAAAGTAAAGAACTTTAGTGAGGTTACCAGCTAAGGAGAGAAAATGCAGCATTCTATAGAAGATCTAATAAGACGTATTAATGTTATGAAAGATAATGCAATATTGTTACATAGAGTTCGTAACGAGTTTGCTGAAATCTCGTATAAAGAATATGACAAGGCAGCCTGCCAAGTATTGATAGATGATATACAAGCGATGGCTCTCTTAATTGCCAATGACAAACAAGGCAACGAAGTTATTACTGAAATGGAATATAAAAAGTAATTGTTTACAAAATAGACTTTCCGCAGTAGAGTTGTACTATATCATGAATAAGGAATAGCATGTCTAAATTTTATACATCTGTGGAGCGCTTTGGGTCTAACATACTCCATCGTGGTTATGAGAACGGTAAACGCTTTTCACGCAAAGTTAAGTATCAACCTACACTCTATATTGGAGTAAAACACGAGACTAAGTTTAAGTCTTTAAATTCTGGCCGATACCTTGAGCCATTGCAACTTGATTCTATGCGTGATGCAAAGGATCATATTGAAAAGTACAAAGATGTACACGGATTTGAAATTGCAGGTAGTAGTAACTACGTAGCACAGTTCATCCAAGAAAATTATCCTAACGAAATCAAGTACGATCCTACTTTGATCAATATTGTATCATTTGATATTGAGGTCGACATCGCGACTGGTTATCCTAACGTTGATTTAGCAGACAAAGAAATCACATCAATCGCATACAAATCATCTAAGTCTTCTGACTATCACTTACTTGGCCGTAAAGATTACGACAAGCACAAAACCTTATTGAATGTACATCCTGATAATATCCACTTTATGAAGTTTGACACTGAGCATGCATTGCTTAAACGCTTTAAAGAATTGTGGATTAATGATTATCCTGACATTGTTACAGGTTGGAACGTAGAATATTTTGATATTCAGTATATCATTACACGCATGAAAGTATTGTTTGGTGAAGAATGGGTTCGAGATCTTTCACCATGGCGCAGCATGCGTCAAACAGGTCGTGAATTTTATGGTAAAATGCAGAACACGTATGAGATCTCAGGCGTAGCAGTTATCGACTACATGGATTGCTTTAAGAAGTTTGGTTACAAATACGGGCCTCAAGAGTCATGGAAGCTTGACCATATTGCTAATGTTGTTCTTGGTGAAAAGAAACTTGATTACTCAGAGTATGGCAACCTTAACGCGTTGTACGAACAAAATCCACAACTATATCTTGACTATAACCTTAAAGACACATGGCTTATTCAACGGTTTGAAGATGAAACATCTTTACTTCAATTAGTTATGACTGTTGCTTATGGCGGCGGTGTAAACTATAATGACGCGTTTGGTACAGTTGGTATTTGGGAAACAACTCTATATCGCAAACTCATGAGTGAAGGACGTGTTCCACCAGTTAAAGGCGGTCCAGGTCAACGTGCTGGTGATCTTGTTGGTGGTTATGTTAAAGATCCAAGAGTAGGCATGCATCCATGGATTGTATCATTCGATCTTAACTCTCTGTATCCACACTTAATGCTGCAATACAACATGTCGCCTGAAACATATTTGTCTGAAGAACGTGATCATGTATCACAAGATATGGTTCTAAACGGTACGTATCAATCTAAACGTACAACTATGTCTGTAGCTGCAAACGGTGCTTGCTTTACTAACGAGTTTCAGGGCGTAATTCCTAATATCATTGATGAATATTACGGTAATCGTAAGATCATCAAGAAGAAGATGTTAAAGGTCGAACAAGCTCTTGAAGATGCTACTGATCCTGCGCAGAAAGAATTGTTAAAGCGTGAAGCAAACCAACTACACAACTCTCAAATGGCTATCAAAATTGCTATGAACTCTTTGTATGGTGCTACTGCAAACATTTACTTCTTGTACTATATTAACGATATGGCTGAAGCTATTACAACATCAGGTCAATTGTCTATTCGTTATGGTCAGAAATCTGTTAACGATTATCTAAACAAAATTCTTAAAACTGATAAAGACTACATTGTTTATATCGATACAGACTCTATCTACGTTGATATGGCACCAATCGTTGAGAATGCTTTTGGTACTGTCGATGTTGACCGCAAGAAAGGCGAAGAGTTTCTTGATAAAGTTTGCCAAATGAAGATTGAACCAGTATTAGAAGCTGGCTACATCGAACTTGCAAAGAAGATGGGTGCATATCGTCAAGCTATGCAAATGGCACGAGAAAAGATCACTGATAAATCTGTGTTCATCGCTAAGAAGCGTTACATCATGAATACTCTTAACTCAGAAGGTGTGCACTATGAAGAGCCAAAGATCTCAGTCACTGGTCTAGAGTCAGTACGGTCTTCAACACCTGAAGTATGTCGTGAGACACTTAAGAAGTCTTTCAAAGTTATTATGAACGATGGTGAAACAGCAACACAAGAATTTATTGCTGACTTTAAAGCTAAGTTCCTTAGTCTTCCAGCTGAAGATATTGCAAAGAATTCTGGTACAGATAACATCGACAAGTATCGTGAACGAGGTTCTTCATCTCTATATCGTAAAGGTTGTCCTATGCACGTACGAGGTGCTATCTTGTACAACTTCTATCTAAAACAAAAGGGTCTTGATAACAAGTACGATACTATTAAAGGTGGCGATAAGATCAAGTTCGTATATCTTAAAACACCAAACCCAATACGTGAGAACATCATATCGTTTCCAGGTGTACTACCTCCTGAATTAGGGTTAAATCAGTACGTAGATTATGAAAAACAATTCGAAAAAGTATTCCTAAGCCCGTTGCAAGCTATTCTTGAAGCTGTTGGTTGGAATGCAGAACACGTCAACACATTAGAAGATTTCTTTGGATAGGAGTAAACATGAATACTAAAGAAGATGTTCAACACCGGCTTGAGTTGGTAACAAAGAAACATAAACATCAACATGAAATTGTTTCTGCACTTGAGGCTGAAAAAGCCCCAGAAAAAGCAATAAAATCTGCAAAGGTATTAAAGCTTAAATTGAAAGACGAAATGGAATATTTAGGTCGTCTTAATTTTGAAGATTAAAATTGTACATTTTGCATATTGTATGGTAGAATGAATGGAACACAATTGAAAGGAATACATATGTCTGATTGGGCAAACGATATTATGATGATGCATAACCGCTTTGGTGTGCGTGAATGGTTTGAAGCAAATAAAGGTGATAAGGAATTGATGGGAAAGTATCTTACTTTCCGTATGAACATGTGTTTGGAAGAGTTACTTGAAACTGCAGAAGCTGCTGATATGAACTTGGTTGTTAATGAAGATGGTAAGTATGAATTCTTGGGTGATGTTGCTACAACAGATCCTGAAGAAATCGTGGATGGTCTTATCGACATGTGTGTTTTTGCTATTGGGACTCTCGATGTGTTTGGTGTCGATGCTAACGAAGCGTGGGACAGAGTATATACTGCAAACGTCTCAAAAGATGTTGGTGTTAAAGAAGGTCGACCAAACCCTTTCGGATTACCAGATTTGATTAAACCTGAAGGTTGGGTTGCACCTGATCACAAAGGTAATCACGGAGATTTAAATAAGGCTCTTTAGGTGTTAGCGCCATACATGATTTGAAATTATGACCTCGCTTAGATAAATAATACATATCATATAGCGAGGTCCCATCATGTGCTCACCAGAAGTGCGTAAAGAAGCCAACCGATTTAATTGGATGATTAAAGGCCAATTAATTGACTCATCAGAAAATGATGAAACAGTCGAGAGATTATACGACTCTTACTTCAAAAGATTGTGGGGTAATATAGAAAACTATATCCACGAAGATGGTTTTGAGCAAGCGTATAAAGATCGCGAATATGAAATCTTACAAGAAGAAATGAAGTACGTAGCGCATTTAGCATACGATTAATGGTTTACAAATACATCCTCACGTTATAGATTGATTCTATAAACAGGAGGATAATGATATGTACACAGTTAAATCAAACTCACGCTACCCTGAAACAGTCGCTGTCACGACAACCTTATCGGATGCGCTCGCTATGTGTGTTACTGTAGGATCTGACCCTGGCAATCACATTGAAAACGTTAAACCCACTTCTTATTATGACGAATTGGTTGGCATTCACGAAGGATATATTTGCGTAAACGAATTTTACGAAGACGATGAGGGGTTTAATAAAAATACATACATGTATGGTAAATTAGAATCTGCAAACGATAAAGATTACATCGTAAATCCACAAATTCTAGATGGTTTATCAAGTAATTCATACGCAAAATGGCATGAAGCGTTAAAAGTATTTAAAGATAAAATTAACGGTTTACTTTGTTTAGAATCAAGTGTAGAGTGATTCTATAAACAGAGGATAAAACAATGCCAGTAACGACTATCAAAAATATAAACGCAGCAATCGAGCATCACAATGTCGAGATCTGCAAAGGTACTGGCTACTTTTACTTCGCACCTTTACCTGGTGCACCAAATCACTTAGATGATTTGATCCCAAGCATCTATACATGTCACTTGCGTGATATGTCAATTCAACAATATGTCGACTACGTAGAAGACAATCTTAAAACATAAAGGAATATATCATGAAAACTAACTTCAACACAGATCGCTCATCAACTGCTTACCAATTTACTGTAAACATGGTTAATGGTAAGGTAGCTCCAGAGCATCAAGCAGCTATCGACGGTCTTAAGTTGGTAGTTAAGATGGGTAATCTAGCATATGACCAGGACGCTCCACAACGCGTTAAAATGCAAGGTCGCGGTCCACGTTCAGTAATTTCTGAGAAAGTGAAAGGTTATCGTCGCGGTTATGACTGTTCTCTTCCACTAGCTTATGCTACTCATGCAGATGTGTACGTATACAATCGCTAAAAGGTTGACATTTTAGCTTATCTGTGATAGAATAGAATCATCAAACATAAGGAATGTACAATGAATCTCGAAACACTTCAATCGCTTGATAAGCTAGAAATCAACCAAGCTCGTACTGTAGCGGTATCAATGCTCGGTAAAAAGACTAAACCATTAGTTCTTCAACAGCTTAAATCAGATATTGCAAATGCACCTTCTTCAGTAGAAGTATCACGCATCATGTGGCAAGTATATCTTTCTGGTTCAGGCCTCGGTACTATTGGTTCTTCTTGGAAAAAGCATTACAATAACGCATGATCCAATCTCATTTAAAATTACCAGAACCGCTCATTCTCGAACTATCTGAGGATGAGCTTTCTTACATTAAAAATATGGCTACTGATATTCATAGTAGTCCTGCAAAAGCGCGTGGTCGTTCACTAGAACTAATTATGGCACACACAACTGCTGGTGTTATTCTTGAGTTTGCTCTTGAACGCCAAGGCGCTTTGAAAAACCCTGCTGAATTTGATCACACAATTCCTGACTCTCATAATTGGGATGTTGAATGGGATGGCATGCGGTGTGAAGTTAAAAATGCTCAAGATCCAGGTAAAATGCCTGAAGGATTTGAAATGAAATGGTTAACAATGTCTAATTATATGGGCAATAAGTTAGCACGCAATCGTAAACTATATCCAGAATGTGTTGATGTAGTAATATTCGGTTGTTATTCAAAAATAGCAGAGAATACTTACGATGTACGTTGGAGATGTGTAGCACCCTTTAATACTATACGCGAAACACTTACTCCCTGCAATCCTGATTATGATAACAACTGGACAGAAGAAGTAGATGGATCAAAGAAATTAAAGTTTTTCTATAACCATAGAAAAGAAACTGGATGTATATATAATCATAACCTATAAAGGAGTTAAGCGTGCAACTTGAAACAAGACCAAATTATGATTGTTACGTAAATTACTTCTGGCCAAAATCAGAATGGTTAGAAGAGAATTGTTTAATTGGTGATCTAGATTACCTTGGGCCTGAGGCCGACAAAAATGTTAATGATCCATTAATGCAAAATATCCCTGCTTATAACTGTGTATCTCGTACATACGAAGGATTTAACAACGTTAATCAAGATTTAAATTACGGCGTTAATCAACAAGTATTTAGTAAACGTCCTGCTGATGTGCAAGAACGAGTCAAAAATTATGTGACAGATAAATGGTCTTTGCTTGAATATGTATATGCATATTACGTTCATCGTAGTACTGGTTCAGGTTTCTATGCTGGTAAAGATTGGCATGGTTATCACCATTCAATCGTATCGCATTTTGGGTTGTACGAAACAGTAGAAGAAATGGCTGAACTCATGAAGACATGGAAAGCAGCAGATCGCAAAATGTTTTCAACTATTGGAAACCAAAATCCTACACCGATCAAAGGATTGAACTTACCAGAGCATATCACTACATTTGGTTTGGAGTTGATGAAAGAATTGACTGGTTGGTTAGAAGAAAATCTTGCAAAAGATAACGGAGCTCCATTAGATCAGAAGGAATTGACAGACAGACTTAATCAAAAGAATATTGATAGAGGTGTACGTCGTTGGAACTTCCCTTATGCACAAATGATTGCAGACATCGCTACGTACCATCCTGAATATGTTGATCCAAATTCTAGTTTGTATTGTGGCAACAACGCAAGACAAGCAATCGAACAAATGTTTCGCAGACCTAAGGGCATGAGCGAACATGTATACCACGATTTGGCACTAGCAAATCTTACAGAGCGACTTGGCACGAATGCTGTTGCTCACGAAGATACGTTGTGCATCTATGTTAGATTTCTAAATAATCTTGATCGTTCAGGCCGTGGTCTCACTAATGCTTCTGGTTATTATATGATGAATAAAGATGATACTCCTATGCACCCCGATATTTGGAGGCCAGAAGCATATCAAAAGAAAGTAAATAATAGTTCACACTCAATAATGGATTTTCTATCATGACAAAAACATTCGCACAAATTGTAGAAGAATATAGACAACACAGACGTTATATTCTTAAAGCTCTAAAAGCAAATAAAGAAAAAAGTTAGTTACAATTGAAATATTACGTGGTAAGATGAAGCATGTAATATAATACGGAGTTTATAATGAAATACGATAACAACAAACCACCTATTCATCTCGTGCCTACATTGGCTATCGAAGCAGCAGCTAAAGTGTTTGCTTTTGGTGCAGCTAAGTATTCTGAAAACAATTGGCGTGACGATATTAATACTACTGAATGGGGTAGATCTTATTCTTCACTCCAACGGCATCTTATGGCATATTGGAATGGTGATGATATCGATCCAGAGTCAGGTCTTCTTCACATCGATCATGCGTTAACACAACTAATCATTCTTCGTGTTGCGTTTGAAGAAGGTAAAGATATGGATGATAGGTACATTAAACATAAAGAAGTAGAGGATGTATAATATGATGAATGTGTGGGATATTCGCGAGTACTTTATTCAAGAACTAAAAGCTGAACGCTTTACTACCGATAAAACTGGTGCCAAAACTATTGAAATGTTAGGTGCATCATTTATTGCTGATGAACCAGCTATCTTTGGTACACCAGTTAAATCTTATATTGATGCAGAACTAGCTTGGTATGAAAGTGGTTCTACTAATATTATGGATATTCATGGTGTTGAAAAAGATCCACCTGCTGCGTGGCAATATGCTGCTAATGAAAACGGTGAAATCAACTCAAACTACGGTCACCTTGTATTTTCTCCTAAGTATTTCCAACAATATGATAGTGCACTATTTGAATTGATTGAAAATCCAGACAGTCGTCGTGCTCAAATGGTTTATAACCGTCCATCTATCTGGACTGAATACAATGAGAACGGTAAATCAGACTTCATTTGTACTAACGCACAAACTGTTTATATTCGTGATGGCAAACTACATATGGTATCACAGATGCGTTCTAATGATGTAGTATTTGGTTATAAGAATGATTACGCTTGGGCACAATATCTTATGGATAGATTTGTTACTGACTACAATACCGAAACCAACAATGCACATCCAATCGTTAAAGGCGATCTTACGTGGCAGGTAATGAATCTCCACGTTTACGAACGACACTTTGATTTAGTAAAAGGATAACAAGATGACTGATGATAACGGATATGTGACCTTCAAAGGTTTGACAACTACAATTTTGGTATGCGCATTTATGATTGTGGGTGTGCCAGTATTAATGACATTGACAACACTTGGTACAGATGAATATGCCAAACAGTGTAACCTTAATTTGCTACCATGCTTTGGTTTGGAGGATACACGATGAGCATGTGGGATAAAGAAGGTGCTGCAACTGATAGGAAACAAGAGTCATATCACGGTTTTATGGGACGTAGCATGAGAGAAGAAGATGCAAAACAGCTTAAATGGGATCAGCGTTTCATGGAAATGTGTGAAATGATTGCTAAGTGGAGCAAAGATCCGTCAAGCCAAATTGGTGCTGTAGCTGTTAACGATGAGAGACGTATTCTTGCAACTGGTTATAACGGTTTTCCTAAAGGTATTGAAGATACTGAAGAACGTTTAAACGATCGAGAAGAAAAGTATCCTCGCATCGTACATGCTGAAACTAATGCTTTAATGAACGCATTGTATGCTGGCGTTAGTCTAAAAGACGCAACAATGTATGTCCACGGTTTACCAGTGTGTCCTGAGTGCGCTAAGCTTATCATTCAAGCAGGGGTTCGTAGAGTTGTTATTAATGACCTTGTTAACGCTACAGAAAAGTGGAGAGATTTGTGGATTACGCGAACAAGTCCAATGTTTAAAGAAGCAGGCGTTATGGTGATGGTTCTTGGCGAATAACCTTACAGACATTTATACTGGTGTTAAGAAAGCAGATCCAAACAGAAGGAAGAATGATTTCTATCCTACACCGCCTTTAGCAACGTTCATTCTTGGCAAGTATTGCCCACCACCTAAGAACGTAGTTGAACCGTGTGCTGGCCGTGGAAATATTTCAAAACAGTTACAAAGAATGGGTCATAGTGTTAAAAGCTATGACCTAAATTCTTATGATAATCCTTTAGTCGATATTGAGACTGGAGTAGATGCAATGGAATTACAAGCACCAGAGTTTCACGGTGTTGTAACAAATCCACCTTATCACAAAGATTTACCTCGTAAGCTTGCTGAGAAATGGATACCAGAATATGAATACACTGCGATGTTCTTGCGTATTACATTTCTTGAGGGTAAGAAGAGAAAGAAACTGTTTACAAAACACAAACCTAGTAGTATAATCTTCTTATCAGATCGAGTAAAATTTAGTGCTGATCATATTGAGCCTATCGAAAAGACCGATCAAATCGGTGGAATGATTGCTTATATGTGGATTGTGTGGAATCATCACCCATCTGTTTGCACTAAACTCCAATGGGTAAGTCTTGAGGATAACTACGATGAATGGAAGAAAACAATTTAGGAGAATATCATGAAATCAGTTATGGCATCGCCATTTGTGCCCATCTCTTTTCAGCTACCAAACCATAGAGCTGCGCAAGGCGTAATTTACGCAGATATGCTAACTCGTTATCACACTGACGCTATGAACATTAGTATGTCTCGTTCGTCTGTACAGGGTGCTGCAGCTAAAGAAGAAGCAAAGCAAGAAGACTTTAACCAATACGATCGTTTGTATGTGTATCACGGCAATGACCGTAAAGAAGGCGCTACTGACATCAATTTCTTTGGTGGTACAAAAGGTTTTCCTCACGCTTACAACATTCGTAATATTTCTAAGTTTAAAGGTGAAGTTTATTCTTTAGAATACGATATGCCAGATTACGCATCAATGCTCGAATATAAACTAAATGCTATGAAAGCAAAAGAAGGTAATCTTGATTCTGTTGTTCCTGAGTTCAGAGAAGTAGACTTAGATAATTTGAGAGCTATGCAGGCACGAGCTATTACTGTAAAACCTCAACACCCTGAATGGGATGCTTTAGTTATCGGTGATAGTCACGCAACTTCTATGTATCGACCAGGATATAATATTAATTCAGTTCAGTTTAAAACTTTATACGGTGCGCTTGAATTAGGTCTGGAAAGTTTCATAAATAAAGATAACGTTAAGCATATCGAATGTTATTTCGGAAACATTGATATACGACACCATCTCTGCAGACAACCTGATACGAAACAAGCAATACGTGATATTGTTGATCGTTATGTCGATGCGGTAGATGCTTTGAATATGGAAAGTAAAGTGATTTGTGAGTTGTTACCAATTGAAAATGAACGCAGAAATCTACCAAAAGGTGGTATGTACAAAGGTACTAAGTTCTTCGGATCTTGGTCTGAGCGCAATGATGCACGACTCTATTTTAAAGAGTACGCAATGAAGCGAGTACAAGGCACAGGCATATCATTTAAAGAATGGATTACACCATACTATTATAACGGTATCGGTGAGCTAGACTTTAAAGCAATGGAAAGTCCAAAATCTGTACACCTTTCAAGAGAGTTTTACCCTCATTGGCAAGGCAAAGAATATAACGATACTGTTAAAGTAGACACGATCGAAGATTTCTTTTCGTGAAGCACGCAACAATCATACCTTTGATTGGAGGAGAAGCTTTAGCATCTACTGAAGTATTCGGGTCAAAGCCCGAGTACATTCTATCGTACGAGGCGTTTGAAGATAATGAAAAGCATTTACTTAATTATTGGGATAATGAAGTTCCCTATTATGTTCTCGATAAAGGTCAGGCTCCTGATCTAAGCGAGCAAATAGATGTTGTATCTAGTGTTTGTCCTTGCGCAGGTTTAAGCACGATGCATCATGCTCACGGTGAAACAAACGAGAATAATCAATGGATGGAACTAAGCGCAGAGTATATTCTTTCTCAAGTAAAACCAAAAGTATTTTGGGGAGAGAACGCAGCATCTTTGTCTGGCAAAATAGGTGAGTTTATGCTTAATAAGCTCAGAAAAATTGGGCTTGATAACGGTTATTCTATGTCTTTATATCTCACTAAGAATATCAAACATGGTGTTCCTCAGTTTAGAAAGCGTACGTTTTACTTCTTTTGGAAGAAAGAAACATTTGGTGAGAAAACACCAGTACTTCATTTCTATAATAAACCGCATAAGAAAATAGAAGATGTTATAACTAGCACAACATCAAACTCATTGATGTATCCTATTAACAAAAAGACACCATCTAAAGATGATCCTTACTATCGTTATCTTTTAGAAGAAGTGCACGGCGGGATTACTCATAGAGAATATCATGACATATTGGTAACAAAAAACGTAAGAGCAAATGATGCTGAATGCGCTATTGAAAATGCAGGTCATGATTATAAAAGAATAGCAAAATGGATGGGTGATAACGGATACACTCGTGAAGTTCCAAAATGCGAACGTAAATACGAAAAGCTTCAAGCAGGTGGTAATCTAATGAGACGAGGAACTATGGTTCCTAAAGATTATATTGGCGCATTCGTTGGTCACTATCCCAAAATGTTAACTCATCCTTACGAAGATAGATATATAACTATTCGTGAAGCTATGACAATAATGGGTTTACCGCAAGACTTCGAATTGTTAGATCCAAAGAATTCTATAAATCATATTTGCCAAAACGTCCACACTGAAACGGCTAAGGATATGGCAACAGAGATTAAAAATGTATTTGAAGGAAATAGACCTTGGTCTGATACTGATTTTTTGTTTCAGACCAACATAGACGAAACAACAGAACAATGGAACGTAACTGATAATAATCTTGAAATGTTCTTCGGTTGACATTTTTAAGAATACAGTTTAGAATATGATTAGATAATGAAAGTGAGAAGATGAGAAAAGACTTTATTTTAGATTTCGAAACAATAGGTAGTGACGCTAAAGTCATACCAGTTATAAACTGTGCATACACTACTTTTGAGTGGGATAGATTTGAGTCAGATCGTCCTTATACATTCAAAGAATTAGTATCAACTATGCAAAAATCAAAGCTTGATATTAAGCATCAAATGACTGAGCACTCTTGCAAATACACTAAAGAAGACTTGCAATGGTGGCTTGATAAACCAGCAGATCTTAGACGTGATTTGAAGCCTGCTGAAGATGATCTTAAACCAAATCAGTTTATCGCTAAAATGCTTGATTACTTGCGTAATGCTGGTAAAGTATCTTATTGGTGGAGCAGATCAAATACTTTCGATCCAATTATTCTCGATCGTATGTCTGAATGGGCTGAATCTAAACCACAACTAAGTGCTTACTTGCCATATTGGAAAGTACGTGATACAAGAACGTTTATTGATGCTAAGTTTAACTTTCCAGGTAATAACGGCTTCTGCCCGTTTCCCGATGAACAAAAATGGAATGCAACATTTGCAGGCCACGATCCGAAGCATGATGTTGCAGCTGACATTATGAGACTTCAGGCTATTACACGAGCTGAATTAGATATGGAGTTACCAAACGAATGAATATTAATATTTCAGTTGATGAATTAAAAAAGCACAAAATCTTTATCGGCACACCAATGTATGGCGGTAATTGTAGCGGATCATACACAAAGTCATGTACAGACTTGGCAATGATGTGTGCCGCTAACGGTATCACCATTAAATTCTATTATCTTTTTAACGAGAGTCTTATCCAACGAGCTCGCAATTATGTGGCAGACGAGTTTATGCGTTCAGATTGTACACATCTCGTATTCATTGATTCAGATATTGCTTTTAATCCAAAAGATGTTTTAGGTTTATTGGCTGTACAACTTAAAGATCCTGATCTTTATAACATCGTATGCGGACCTTATCCTAAGAAAACTATTGCTTGGGAAAAAGTAAAAGCAGCAGTAGATAAAGGTAAGGCTGACGAATCACCATTTGAATTAGATCAATATACAGCTGATTATGTATTTAATCCTGTAAACAAACTTGGATCATTTAATTTAGGTGAACCATTAGAAATTGGTGAAGGTGGTACAGGCTTTATGTGTATTCCACGAGCCACATTCGAACGTTATAAAGAAGCTTATCCAGAGTATAGCTATAAACCAGATCATGCACGAACAGAAAACTTTGATGGTACTAACGAAATCATGGCTTACTTCGATTGCATTATTGATCCAGTATCTAAGCGCTATTTGAGTGAAGATTATTTCTTCTGTCATAAAGCAAGAGAAGCTGGCATGAAAGTTTGGATGGCACCGTGGATGCAGATCAATCATATCGGCACATATATCTTTAAAGGTAATATGGCTGCAATTGGTTCTTTAGGTGTATCTGCAACTGCTGATAAATCTTCTTCATCAAGGAACTACAAGAAAAAGAAAAAACGTTGACATTTTTGCTAAACCAAAGTATGATACAGTAATATACAATAGGAGACTATATAATGAAATTTTCTGAAAACACTCTTACAATTCTTAAGAGTTTCTCTACAATTAACAAGTCAATCTTGTTAAAACCAGGTAGTGCACTAAAAACTATCACACCTGAAAAAACATTGGTTGCAACAGCAACTATTGCAGAACAAATCCCATCACAAGCGTGTATCTATGACCTATCACGCTTTCTTTCTATTTTGGGTCTTTATCGTGATCCAGACGTTGAGTTTCATGATAAATACTTCACTATAGCTGAAGGTAAACAACGTACAAAGTACGCGTTTGCAGACATCTCTATGATCCATGCCGCACCAGAAAAAGACATTGAATTACCATCATCTGATGTTATTGTCGATGTTATGTGGGACGACATGCAATCAGTAATCAAAGCAGCAGGCGTACTTCAATTTAATGAAGTTGCATTCGTTGGTAGCGAGGGTAAAGTATACCTTAAAGCAATCAACAGTGCTGATACTAGTGCTGACGATTACGGTGTTGAAATTGGCACAACACAAGACGAATTTAAGGTTATTATCAAAACTGATAATCTTAAGCTCCTACCTCAGAACTACCATGTTACTCTTTGCGCAAAGGGTATCTCTGAGTTTAAGGGCGAAACCGCTACTTATTATGTAGCAATTGATACAAAGTCGACTTATCAGAAAGGATAAATTAGTATGAGCGAACAAGAACAACAACAGCAGCAGGAACCAGTACAACTGAGCCTGCAAGACATTGCAACTGTGGTACAATTGATTGACGTAGTCTCTCGCCGCGGTGGTATTGAAGGTCGTGAACTAGCAGGTATCGGCATGCTTCGTAATAAATTCGAAGTATTCCTACAGCAGAACGCACCAGCAGAAGGTGAAACACCACAGGGTATGATGCCGCCAGCAGAAGCACCTGCAGCAGTATCACCTGAAGCTCCATTGGCTGATAAGGTTCAATAACACTAAACGACGCGGGCTCTCGTTATAAACCCGCACTTATTTTTATATTATGAAATGGTGATTATATGTCTATTGATGCAAAAGCAAACGAAGTGTTGTGGGTAGAAAAATACCGACCGCAACTGATTGAGGACACTATCCTTCCCTCAAAACTTAAGACAACATTCCAAAAATTTGTTACCGATCAATCTGTTCCTAATTTACTGTTAAGCGGTGGTCCAGGTGTCGGTAAAACTACAGTAGCAAAAGCTATGCTAGAAGAAATGGGTTGTGACTATATTGTTAAGAATGGTTCTTTGAATGTAAACATTGATACTCTTCGTTATGATATTTCAACTTATGCTTCAGCAGTATCACTTAGCGGTGGACGTAAGTATGTAATCTTTGATGAAGCAGATTACCTCAACGCAGCTAATGTTCAACCTGCACTACGTAACTTTATTGAAGAATATTCTTCAAATTGTGGCTTCATCTTCACATGTAACTTTAAAAACCGTATCATTGCACCTCTAAGATCTCGTCTTTCTGAAGTTGATTTCTCTATTGAAACATCAGATCGTCCAAAGCTTGCAGCTCAATTCTATAAGCGCGTACTATCAGTTCTTGATAATGAAGGCGTATCTTATGCTAAACCTGTAGTAGCAAAGGTTATAGAAAAGCATTTCCCAGATTTTAGGCGTGTACTCACTGAGTTGCAATCATACGCAGCATCTGGTACTATCGATGAAGGTATTTTTGTTAATCTCAAACAAGAATCGATGGATGAAGTATTTCGTCTTCTTAAAGTTAAAGACTTTACAAATATGAGAAAATGGGTTGCACGTAATTCTGATCAAGACATGAACGAAATGTTTAGGCGCATCTATGATATGGCATCTGAAAAGATTGAACTACGATCTTTACCAGGCTTTGTTGTTACTCTTGCTGACTATATGTATAAGGCTAACTTCGTAGCAGATCTTGAAGTTAACATGGTTGCTTTCCTAACAGAAGTAATGATGGAAGCAGAATACAAATGAGCACTTGGATTAAAAAACTCATAGGTATGCACACGTGTTGGCATTGTGAAAAGCTAATGAATAGAAAAGATGTGTACAGTGTTGACGTTGATACGTTAGATGGACCAATGAATTTTAAAATGTGCAAGCCCTGTGCTGAAGACCTTGATGATATGTTAAAAGAATTAGAAGAAACAATTGCAACAAGAAATGAAATTGGAGAATTGTGAATGGCTAAAGAAATAACACCATTTGATTTTATGAATGCTGCATCATTCTCTAAGGATGATCTTATAAGTAAACATGATAATCCAGATATGGCTGAAAAACTATATACACCATACATCGTTAACAGAGGTTTTGTTAACTTTGAAGACACAATACTCCACGCTAATGAAATGAATATGAGGCCACACCTACCTGCTAAAGCTCAATTCGATTATTATCGCACAGCATTACGTAAACGTAAACGCTTTAGCAAATGGCCAAAAGCAGAGAAAAGTACAGATCTCGATGCAATTCAAGAAGTATACCAATGCAACAGAACAGTAGCAAAGCAATATCTTAAAGCGTTAACTAAAGAAGATATGAAAGTTGTTCATTCTAAACTGGAAACTGGAGGATCAACGAGGTGAATATCATTATCTGATAAATAATCGTAATGGTTTAACAGTGAAAACCGTTCCATACATAATAATAATAAAAAGAAGGTGTTGTGGTTATGAACTCAGAAGAAGATATTTTTAAAGGTGTAGGAGTAGAGATTGCTTTACCGACACCAGACAGTTTCCTTAAAGTAAAAGAAACATTGACTCGAATTGGTATTTCGTCTCGCAAAGAGAAAAAGCTATATCAAACATGTCACATCTTGCACAAGCAAGGTAAATACGCAATTCTACATTTTAAAGAGCTGTTTATCTTGGATGGTAAGAAAGATACGTTCGTAGAAGAAGATGAAGCAAGAAGAAATACTATCGTCAACTTGTTAGAAGAATGGGATTTAATATCTATCGTTAATACTGAAAAAGCTCAAGAGCCTATAGCACAAATTAACCAGATTAAAATCATATCTCACAAAGAGAAAACTAACTGGACACTAGAAGCAAAGTATAATATTGGAAAGAAGTGAAAATGAAAATCTTTAGAATGAACGAAAACGCTGAATTACCTACATATGCAACAGAAGGTTCAGCGGCCTTTGATATTAAATCCTGCTTCAAACGCGGAGATAAAATTAGAGCATATAACAACTGGAACAAAGAAGTACATATTGTAGTAAAGGGTGTAGGCACTAATCCTAACTCGTTCCAGCTTCCACCTGATACAAGAGCGTTAATTCCAACTGGTCTAGTTTTTGATGTGCCGGAAAAGCATGTCCTTAAGATGTTCATTAGATCAAGTGTATCACTAAAGCGAGGCTTAGTACTGGCAAACGGTACTGGAATTATTGACTCAGATTACGTCGATGAAGCATTCATTATGATTAATAACGAAACAGATTCGTTAGCAGTCATAAACGGAGACGAAAGATTAGCTCAGTGTATACTAGAGAAAAACACACAAATTAAGTTATCAGAAACTAAAACTCAACCAGCCCAGAAAACAGATCGTAATGGAGGATTTGGTAGCACTGGAGAATAGGCGAATGTCATGTTTAAATATCTAATACTACCATTTATTGCTACTTCTGCTTTAGCGCAGGATAGGCCGTTTGATGCAAGGATGCCTTGTAATACGGTAGAGTTTGTAGCAGATCAATCTGTAAAATACAAAGAAGAAACTTTATTTAATGGCAAGATGCTGCAACAACACGCATCTGGTCAAATGGTACCTTCTGAGTTTGTATTCACAGTTAATCAAGATACAGGAACATGGACTATGATTTCTTTATTCCCTAACGGCATTGCATGTATGGTAGCGAATGGAACAGATTTTGAACCTTATGTAGATTAAAGTTGTACTTTTGATCGTAAATGGTGTATAAATAATAGTATGAATGCCATAACGGGTTCATACATTTATCTTGCTTATTTAAGGAGAAACACAATGACAAGACTAGACACAACTATGCTAAATGATCCATTTTTTATCGGGTTCGACCGAATGATTGATAGAATGTCACGAAGCACACCAGGTCAACAAAGTTACCCACCATATAATATTATCAGAACAGGCGACGAAACGTACGAGTTACAGTTGGCAATCGCAGGTTTTAAATATGACGATTTGGATATGACTTTGAAAGAAGGCATGTTAAGTATTGAAGGAAAACAAGACAGTAACGATGAAAGAAAATATCTCCACAAAGGTATTTCAGCTCGATCGTTCAAGCGTACATTCACATTAATGGAAACAATTAAAGTCGATAACGCAAGTCTCGTAGACGGAATTCTTACAGTATTTCTTGAAAACATAATTCCAGAAGAGAAGAAAGCTCAGAAAATTAAGATTAATCGTGAAGATAAATCAGAACCTGAGTTTCTAAAAGGGTAACTACTTAACAGTTCGCGGGAGGCCTTGGTTAGCCTCCCATTTTTATGAAAACATGTGAAGGAGAGACTATGAATATTTTGAAGAAAATCGCAATGACACTTGGTATTGTTGCAATGTCTGCCACAACGGCAATGGCAGAAGAAAAGACTAAAGTTGGATTTATTTACGTAGGCCCAACGGGTGATCATGGTTGGACATACCGTCACGACATTGGCCGCAAACAAGTAGAAGAAGCATACGGCGATAAAGTAGAAACGTTCTATGTAGAATCAGTAGGCGAAGGTCCTGACTCGGAGCGCGTGTTAACACAAATGGCTTTGAATGGCGCAGACATTATTTTTGCAACATCATTTGGTTATATGGACTCAGTGCTTAACGTAGCAAAAAAATTCCCAAATATAAAATTCGAACATGCAACTGGTTATAAGCAGAGCGAGAATGCTGCTAACTACGGCTTGAAACTATATCAAGCACGACACGTACAAGGTGTTATTGCAGGTATGATGACTAAGACAGACAAGATTTGTTATATCGCGTCTTTCCCAATTCCAGAAGTTATTCGTGAAATTAACACATTCTTCTTGGGTGCACGTAAGCACAATCCAAACGTAGAAATTTCAATTGCATGGGTATACACGTGGTATAATCCAGGCAAAGAGAAAGATGCAGCTAACGCATTGATTTCTCAGGGTTGCGATGTAGTAGCACAACACACAGACTCTCCAGCACCACTACAAGCGGCTGAAGAAAAAGGCGTAGTTGGTTTCGGTCAAGCATCTGATCAGATGAAGTTCGCACCCAAAGCACAGTTGACAGCGACTATCGACAACTGGGGTCCATACTATATCGATAAAGTTGGACAAGTAATGGACGGTACATGGACAACTGGTGACTATTTTGGTCACATGAACGAAGGCGCAGTACAAATGGCTCCATTCGCAAACATGCCGCCAGAAGTAGAAGCAGAAGCACAACGTGTTAAAGATGCTATCACAGATGGTGAATTGTTTGGCTTTACTGGTCCAATCAACAAGCAAGACGGTTCAGTATTCTTAGCAGAAGGTGAAGTTGCAACACGCATGCAACTAGACACTATGATGTTCTACGTTGAAGGCATCAAATCATCAATGCCATAAACTAACAAGGGGAGTCTAACGGCTCCCCTTTCTATAACATGGAGAATATTATGATACCTATTATTGACTTGAATTCACCGTCGCGATTGCGACAGATCGAAGATGCTTATACAACAGTTGGTTTTGCTGTATTCACTAACGCTTTAAGTGATAAAGAAAACACCGATATGAAATGTTGGCAAGAAGAAATGAAAGCATTCTTCGCATTGCCTAACGAAACAAAACAAAGTTATCCTTACGAAGGTGAAACTAATCTAGGTTATAGCATGGTTGGCGATGAGAATGTTGATCCGACTGCACCAAAAGACCTTAAAGAAAGCTACAACTATACTAACAACAGAATGCCAGAACATCTTTGGCCAACTGAGCTAAACGGGTTTAAAGCAAACGCGTTACAGAGTATAGATATTGCAGATAAACTAACACTAAGAATTCTAGGAATGTTTGATACAATCTTGAATAGTGGTACAACATTAGTTGACGCACATCAAAAACCTTTCAATACAACACGCGTTATTCGTTACCCTGCAGTTAAAGGTGACTTAGAAGAAAAGCAAATGCGCATTGGAGAGCACAGTGATTACGGAACTATTACGTTATTGTGGCAAATCAATGATGTACCTGGTCTTGAAGTTCAAGATTTGGGAGGCAAGTGGCATCCTGTACCTTACGCTGACGACGGCGTTGTTGTTAACATTGGTGATCTTCTTGCTCGTTGGACTAATGATTATTTTAAATCAACAAAGCATAGGGTTGTCAATTCTCATATTCATTTAGAACGATATAGCATGCCGCATTTTGTAGACCCAACACCAGGAACAATCGTAGACAATCTACGGTTCAACGAAGCATCAAAATATCCGCCAATTGAAAGTTTAGAATACTTACAATGGAGACTAGCTCAAAGCTATTAACTAAAGAAGGAGTATATTATGAAATACGTAATCGACATTGATGGAACCATTTGCAAGGAAGTAATTATTCCAGATAGCGGTGGTAAAAAAGATTACGCTAATCACATTCCTATGTACGACAGAATTGCAAAAGTAAATGCATTATACGATGCAGGACATACTATTAAGTATATGACTGCAAGAGGATGTGTAAGCGGTATCGATTATTGGAGACTAACTAACAATCAATTAGTTGAATGGGGTGCAAGGTTCCATGAATTGAGTGTTGGCGAAAAAGAAAACTATGATATTTGGATAGATGATAAAGCATTTTGGTCTGAGAACTTCTTTCGCAATACTGGAGAATCATATGAGTAAAATTCAAGAAAAACTAACAGGTATCATGGACGAGATCCAAGCACTTATGGAATCACATCCAAGAGCACATCTTGAAGAAGGTACTAATATTCATAAGCTAATGGCTTCAGCAGGATTATACTTTACACACATGGATGATGAAAATAGAGATTACTATCAATTCGTCTCAATGGCTATTGAAGAAGAACGGGAGTGGAACTTATGAGTAAATGGCATTATCAGTTAATGAAACGAGACTTTGATGGAGTAGATAACTATGCCATCCACGAATACTACCAACTAGACCACGGTGACGGGTGGTCAAATGATCCAGTCTCAATAGATGGTGAAAGCATTGAAGATGTTAAAAAAATGTTACAAATGATGCTTAACGATATTGAAAAACATGGAGTAAAAGATTATGGATAATGTAGTAAAATTTCCAGTACCTGAAGTGCTTAACGAAGTAGACTTACAATTTCGTGAACTTGAAGGACAACAACAATTAATTAATGAACAGCGTAAACTAATAGAAACCATTCAGAAAGATAAAGGAGAGTCTGATGACTAGATTTATCGCAGCAATGGATCACAGCGGAGGTTCAACTGGCGGTGTGTTAGAACGTTATGGGCGTATCTACACAGAAGAAAATAAAATGAATAGAGTTCACCAAATGAGGATGAGAATGGTTAACAGCCCATCCTTTAATAGTGATAGTATTTGGGCTGCAATCCTATATAAAGATACTGTAGAACGTGGGATGGTTAAAATCTTGGGTGAAATGGGTATCGATACGTTTCTAAAGATTGACGACGGATGCAAAGAAAACGGTACTCTTAAGGATTTTGATGTTCGAGGTATGTGCCAATACGCAGTAGAACACGATAATAAAATATACGGCACAAAAATGCGCAGTATTATTACGTGCGTTGATATGATTGACTCTGTTCTTGAACAACAATTCGAGTTAGCTCACACAGTTCAGGAATACGGTTTGATGCCTATCATTGAACCAGAAGTTCCAATCGATCATAAAGATAAAGCTATTATAGAATATTTCTTAGCTGAAAGATTAGAGAAAACGTTACAAGGTAGAGATTGGCAATGCATCCTTAAGCTAACTCCACCTGAAACTGCAAATCAATATGAGAATTTGACAGATAATCATGCTGTAAAACAAGTTGTATTTTTGAGTGGCGGATATAAGTTAGACGAAGCATGCTGGAGGTTAATCCATAATGATAACGTTACAGCGAGCTTTAGTAGAGCATTAACAGAGCATTTGTATCACGATTTAGATAATGAAGCCTTTGATGAACAACTTTCTTATAATATTGAAGACATTGTTGAAGCTTGCTCAATAGAGTTATAATAAAAGATTGACATTTTGCCCGAGTATGTTAGAATAGTACTTGGGCATTAACTTATATAAGGAGAAAATAATGTTAAAAAACAAAGACCCAAGTCTATATAATGAAGATTTGGCTCCCATTCCAGAAAACAAGCGCACATGGGGTGCGTTCGAAATCTTTAATGTGTGGTCAAATGATATTCAAAGTTTATTTGGATATACACTAGCTGCCTCTCTATTCATCTCATTCGGCTTAAACGGTTGGACAGTATTTGCTGCCATCATGCTCGCCGGTTTCTTTGTGATGTGGTTAGTAAACTTGATGGGTGAACCAAGCGTTAAGTACGGTATTCCTTTTCCAGTTATGGCAAGATCCTCAATGGGGGTAAAAGGTGCAAACTTTCCTGCTGTGGCACGCGGAATTGTAGCGATCTTTTGGTATGGTGCGCAAACATATTTTGCATCTACCGCAGTTTCACTACTAATATCTGCACTCGCAGGTGGAAATGGTGAACCTGTATTGCTAGGAATGAGTAGCATCGATTGGGTATCATTCCTATTCGTATGGGCATTCCAAGTGTATTTGTTTTGGAAAGGTATTCCATGGATTACCAAATTCTTGAACTTCGCTGGTCCTTTTGTTTATGCAGTAATGATTGCTTTGGCTCTAACTATTTGGGTAAAAGCAGGTTCAGAACTTACTATGGAAATGGGTACAATCTTTGAAGGTGCAGGCGATTATGCAGGTTCATCTTTCTCAGCATTTGTAGCTATCGTAGGAACAATGATTGCTTACTTCGCAGCTGTCGTAATTAACTACGGAGACTTCTCTCGTAATGTTACTACACAATCTGCAATGAAAAAAGGTAATTTGATTGGCTTGCCATTGAATATTGCTTTCTTCTCATTAATCACACTTATCGTTACTTCAGGTGTGATTGCACTTACTGGTGAAGCAATTACAAGTCCAACTGAGATTATTGCGATGGTTGATTCATTGCCGTTGACTATTGTCGCAGCGATTATGTTCTTCGTAGCAACTGTTGGTATTAATATTGTTGCTAACTTTATCCCACCTGCATATGATATTGCAAATCTATATCCATCTAAGATTAGTTTTAAATTAGGCGGATTGATTACATCAGGTTTTGCACTTATTATTGGTGGATTGTGGGTATCAACTATCTCACAATTAGGTATCTTCGGGTTTGTTAATACTCTTGGTGCAGTACTTGCTCCAATCTATGGTATTATGATGGTCGATTATTACATGCTTAAGAAAGGCAAATTAAACGTAGAGGAATTATTCTCAGCATCTGAAGATGGAGAATACTACTATGACAATGGTTGGAACAAAAAAGCAATGATTGCTTTCGTAGTACCAGCTGTATTCTCAGTAGCAACAGTATGGGTCGGCTCATTAGCATTCCTATCAGGTTTCTCTTGGGTAATTGGTGCCGCTCTTGGCGGTGCAGTTTACTTTGTAATCACTAAGAAATAAAATAAACAGCGGTAGCATTCGTGCTACCGCTTCAACGTAAGGAACTAACAGGATTATATCATGAGAGACTTTATTTTAAATAACTGGAACCTAGTAATGGATTATGAAAAGAATCCGTTAAGTAGCATCCCTTCTCTACCAGTACGTCATATGATTATGCAAGTGCTAGCATGGATGTGGGTAATCGCATTTACTATTGCCACAGGAACATGGGCATATGCTGGTATGAATGTCATTGTACACACTGCGCTGATTGCAGCTATCGTTTTAACAGTTGCAGTATTTGAAGCTGCGAAGCGCAAGCCTG
>TARA_R110000782_G_scaffold9123_1_pt1 | contig 28269 bp, 35 predicted proteins | sample TARA_R110000782 | Tara Oceans TARA_R110000782 (sample SAMEA4397859) | marine metagenome | biome: Polar Biome; feature: [SRF] surface water layer (ENVO:00010504); material: water (ENVO:00002006), including particulate matter (ENVO:01000060) such as... | depth 5 m | reverse complement strand
GGCTGATGAAGGCACAGATGACAAGGCTGTTGCGGTTCGCAAGGGCGTAGTTATCACTAGGGCTGAGGCATGGAGTGACGGTGACCTCAGTGATGCTATCGACAAGGCGTTCCAGATTGCATACGACGACAGATGTACTAACTTGGTCTATGACTCGGTTGGTATTGGTGCTGGCGTTAAGGTGGGACTTGATGACAGGCTGGGTAACTACGCTATGTCAGTCGAGGGCTTCAGCGGCGGCGGCACTCCAGAATACTCAGACAAGAAATACAAAGATGATGTGATGCATGGTGACTTGTTCGCTAACAAGAGAGCGCAGGCATACTGGCTATTACGTGACAGGTTCGAGAATACATACAACGCTGTCGAGAAGGGCGTGTACAGCGACCCAGCCGAAATGGTGAGCATTGACTCAACGATTACAGGCTTCGCACAACTCAAGGCTGAGCTGGTACGTGTACCGCGCAAGCGCACAGCTAACAATACATTCGTTCAGATACTATCAAAACCGGAAATGAAGAACAGAAAGATACCATCTCCGAACTTAGCTGATGCTGTTATGATGTGCTTCGCGAATAAAGAAATTAAACATAAATCTAAATACACTGACTGGGGCGAGAATATCAATGGCTAAGCAACCGAAGCAAATGAGTGATGACGAGCTAGTCTCCATCTGTATGGAAGAGATTGCCCGTGGTATTGGTGGTGGTCTTGATGCAGAGAATGACAACGACATCAGCCTGCCCCTAGATTACTATCTCGGTAAGTTGCCCGGTATCTCAGCGGTAGCAGCTAAGGATAAGAATGCATCACGGTATGTGAGCATGGACGTTATGGACGGTATTGAGGCGACAGTCGCTGAAATTATGCCCACGTTCTCAACAGATAGCATTGGCTTCTACGTACCATCAGGTGAGGGTGACGAGGAGAGCGCGGAGACAGAGTCTGCACTAGTCAACTACCTGTTCTTTGAGGAGTACAACGGCTGGACATTGCTGCAAGAGCTATTGAAAGATACGCTGCTGCATCGCAACTGTACTGCTAAGGTCTACTGGGATGAGCGCGCCAGTGTTGCATACGAGGAGTATGACAACGTCAATCAGGCAGCACTACAGCAAATACTTGCACCGAATGCACCCATGCAGGAGGTCGAGATAGTTGAGCAGGTCGTCGATGGTGAGGAAGAGATGCAGGCAATGCAGCCAACACCAGAGCGTCAGGCACTGGTTGAGATGGGTGTATCTCCCGACCTAGCGCCACCAGTTCAAGAAACATTCAACATCAAGATTAAACGTACCACAATCGTTGGTAAGCCGGTCATCAAGTCATTAGCACCTGAAGAGGTCATTGTCAACGGTGACCACAACAGCCCGTTCTTAGATGATGCGCGTGTTGCATGTCACGAGAAGGCCGAGACATCATCCAGCCTAATTGCTCAGGGCTTCGACCCTGAAGTTGTTGCGCTATTGCCAGACTACAGCACCAACACCGAGTCGCTATCACGTAGCCGTGAGTCAGAGGAGTTCGATTACGCCTCATCTCATGAAGCCACAACAACCAAGCGGGTGTTCGAGTGCTACATACTGGTAGATTACGATGGTGATGGCATTGCAGAGAGACGTAAGGTCGTCATTGGTGATGGCAACCATCTACTAGCTAACGACCCAGTCACATCCGTGTCATTGGTCGGTGGTGTCGCCACGTTGATGCCGCACAAGTACAAGGGCATTAGCTTATTTGAGCGATTACGTGAGATTCAGGACACAAAGACACCGCTGATTCGCAGTGTGGTTGATGCAACACAGCTCGCAGCTAACCCACGAATGGGTGTAATCGCTGGCGAAGTTAACATTGATGACTTATTGACATCAAGAACTGGTGGACTAGTTCGTGCAGAAAGTCAAGGCTCTATCTTTGAGCTGCCAAAGGGCGAGGTATCACAGTCGGCTTACTCATTGCTATCATTTATGAATGAGCAGCGCAAGGAGCGTGGCGGTAGCGCTGTCGGCATGGCAAACACGGCTAACGCTGCTGTAGGTCAGGGCGGCGACCACACAATGGAACGTGTCATGTCCAGCATGGAGTTAACTAACTCACTTATAGCGAAGAGCATGGGCGAGACTATCATTCGTGGCATCTTCATTGAATTGCACAAGCTAATCCGTGAGAATCATCAGGGTGAGCTGCAAGCACGAGTGGGTAGCCAGTGGATTAAGTCCATGCCTTCAGAGTGGCAGTCTAGAGCTAACGTGTCCATCCAGATTGGCTCAAGTAATGCGGAGCGTGTACGTCAGGCCAATGTATTGCGTGAGGCGATACAGCTACAAGAGAAGCTGGCGGGTATGGGTTCGGTTATGTTTGAAGAGTCGAAGGCTTACACAGCTATAAGTCAAGTGATGAAGCTAGAGGGTATTAAAGCGCCTGAAAGATTCTTCACTGACCCTGAGTCCGAGGAGGGCCAGCAAGCAAACCAAGGTAAGCAGCAGCAGTCTGAAGAGATGCAGCAGAAGGAAGAGATGATGCAGCAGGCGATGGCTAAGGCTCAAAACGATATGGCTACAGGTGAGCTGATGAAGGGCCAAGCGGCACTACAGGCACAGCAAGCCAAGGTTCAGATTGAGGGCATGAAGCAAGAACTTGACCGCATGACAGCGATGGTTGACGCAGCAGACAAGGCTGATGAGACCCAGTACAAGTATGACAAGATGGCGAGTGATGAGTCGCTAGAACTCACTAAGCTAGAATTGCAGTACGGCACAGATGCCAAAGAAACCAACGAGGGCAATAAATGAGCGTAAGTAACGAGAGATTACTATCCTATGCTAAGTACATGGACAATAACCTTGATGTTCATGAGGAGATTAAATTAAGGGTGCATACGAAGATGATAGCTAAGTTCAGGACAGCTACATTGGAAGAGAGGCGCATCATCTCCGATATCATGGATGCTGATACATTTTACTTTAAAGAGATAGCTGCCATTCTGGCAGAGAACGACGACACTGTAGTTAACGGATAGGAGACATATCCACATGGCACAAGACAACGCGATAGAGCAAGCAACGGCAATTTTAAATGGTAGCTTAGCAGCACCAGTTGATGAGGTTGTTGAGGATGAACCGGTAGAGGATATCGGTGCGGAGGCTGTCATCACCGAGGGTGAGGAACCTGAAGAGACGGTAGAGGAAGAGGGCGAGTCAGACGATGAGGGTCCCATGACTCTCAAGCAGTTAGCTGAGGCCATCGAGGTTGACGTTGATTACTTGTACGATATCGAGATTGGAATGGGTGACAATCAGGACCCCATCCCGGTAGGTAAGCTGAAGGACGAGTACCAAGCTGCAATCAGGACTAACACACAACTACAAGAACAACTGACCAGTCAGGCCGCTGAGTTCGAGCAAAAGAGTTCAGGTATGCAATCACAGCAGCAGGCCAGCGAACAGGTTCAGATGGCTAACTATGAGCTTCAGGATGTCCAGAAAGAGTTCAACGCTATAGACTGGCAGCGCTTTGAGACAGAGTCTCCCGGCGAGGCTGCATTGGCTCGTCAGAAGTTCATGGAGCGCCACCAGCGTGCGCAGCAAACTATGCAGCAACTAGCTCAGCAGGAAGAAATGCAGGAGGGCCAACACATGCAGGCGATGGGTGAGAAGTTAGTTGAGCTTATACCCACATGGTCAGACCCGGCTGTACGCACAGAGGAGCAGGGCCAGATACGTGAGCTGTTAATGGGCATGGGTTATACTGATGCTATGCTGCGTAACACGCGCGACCCACTAGCTATCAGCGTGGTTCATCGACTCATCAAGGCAGAGGCACAGCTTGCTGGCGGTGCTGCTGAAGTGAAGCGGGTACGCAACGCTCCCAAGGTCTTGAGACAGGCAAATGGCAGGTTTAAACAGAAGGGCGACCAACAAGTAGTTGAGACAAAGAAAGCAGTCTCGGCTAACCGTAATCGTCACACCGAGTTGGCAGCGGCCAAGGCAATATTCAACAAACGCTAGGCTGCTCAACAATCGCCGCCATGACTAAAAAACATGGCGGCTTTTTTATGTCTAGTGCATTGACACGATATGTGTTATATAATAGGCGATAACAATTAAGGTAGAGATACCGACCATCAAAGTCTTGGCGAGAGCTATATGGAAATTGATAGGTAGATAACGATTGTATTTTATTTATTTATTTATTAACTCTATAAGGAGCCTCTCATGGCTGCAAATCAATTAGATGAAGTCAACTTAGCCGATGTGGCAGTTGGTGGACAAATTCACGAAGATGTCATGGATTCAATCTTTGACGTTTCCCCAGTAGACCGCCCATTCTGTGACATGATTGGTTCTGATACGTCAGAAAACCATCTCAAGTCATGGGTACGCGAATCATTAGAAGCTGCGAACAAAGATAACGCACGTATCGATGGTTCAAGTTCTGCTGGATTAGACGACACCGTTACAGGTGAGCGTATTTCTAACTACCACCAAATCATGAGCAAAACAGTACGTGTTTCTGACCGTGGTCGTAGCTCTGACACAATCGGTTCAAGTGATGAGCTAGTTCGTCAGTTGATGAAGCGCCAGAAGGCTGCTCGTCGTGATGAAGAAGCTGCATTAGTATCTGGTAACGCTGCTGCTGAAGGTAACGGCACATCTGTTGCATCTAAGTTAGCTGGTATCGGCGCATGGATTGGTACAGGTCAAGGGTCTACTAACTCTAGCCGTGGCGCTGGTGCTGGTGCTGACCCTATCCTATCCGGTAATCCGGGTGGTTTCCCAACAACAGCAGCAGTGGCTGGTACTAAACGTGCTTTAAGCGAAACTACCATCAAAACAATGATGCGTGTTGCTTACGAGAACGGTGGTAACCCATCTGTAGCAATGTCCAATCCTGCTGTAATTGAGGTTCTATCTGACTACCTATTCACTAGCTCTGCTCGTGTTGCTACATTACAATCTGATGTTGATAGCAGCAATCGTACCGATAATGCTACTGGCGGTGGTCGTTCAGGTGGCGGTGTTGTCGCTCAAGGTTCTGTTAACATCTTGGTAACTAACTTCGGTACATTAGAATTAGTTCCTAACCGTTTCCAAGGCGACAGTAGCACAGGCGCTGCTGACTTGTACCTATTAGACCCAGAGTTATGGGAACGTAGTTACTTGCAAGGATACGAGACTAAGGAATTAGCTCGTGATGGTCTTGGCGAAAACCGTGAGATTACGGTTGACGTTACGTTATGTAGCTTGAACGAAGAAGGTAACGCAATTGTTGCTGATATCGATTACGCTCTAGCTGGCGTAGCTTAGTAAGAAACTAGGGAGGACGGCTGAATAATCAGCCGTCCTCTTTTTTTACAACTGGAGTTTGAACATGACCGCACCAAGTAAGACAAAACCGAAGTTATCCACATATAAGAATACAACAAGCGCTAACCTATACACCGAAGCAGGCCGATGCGGCCCCGGTGAAACTGTTACGTTATTACCAGCTCAAGCGAAAACATACAAAGGACTTGAGCTTTGCAAGACGAAGTAACCTCACATGACCGTCATCACACGACCCGGCTTGTAACCGAGGGCAGCACGCTGTATGTGGACACTCAGTTTCACAACAAGGCAAGCCTAGAAATCAACAAGAAGATTCGTAACAGTCAGATGCTAGACAAGCTGAAACTTGGGCTGCATGACAACGAAGATGTGAGGGCAACGCTATCCATACCGAGCAACATGGAGTGGGAGTTGTTCAAGAAGAAGCACCCGGATATATACAATGACCTGAAGGCCCCGCAAGAGACTGACAGGATGAGCGCGTTACGCCGCATTCAATTACTTGAGCCTGAATGGGTATTGATGGAGAGATTTTAATGTCACTTAAACCGTTAATGATGATGAGGAAGAAGGGACTTCTAGGCCCTAAATTCGGTCAGCACGCTACTAACACATGTGTATTATCGAAGTCTGTTGGCAACTTCATTGAATCACAATCACGGCCCCTGTTAGCGCCTAGCTTCACTGGCACACTCGCCCTACCTGATGGGGTTATTGGTGACTCTTACAGCTACAACGTATCAGCACTAAACGCTGGCGGTGTCATAGCTACATACGCCTTGGTTAGCCCACTACCTACAGGTCTAGTAATGGATACAACCTCTGGCAACATCACGGGCGTAGTTACCACGGCTGGTACATTCACACCCTCCATTACTGGAACGAACGCCACCGGTAGTGACACAACAAACATAGACAGCGTTACTATCTCAGCATAACACTCCGTCAATCATGATACGCAAGCAGGTAAATAAGAATGGCTAATAAAACGATTAATGACTTTACCGCGAAGTCGCCCTTGGTATCAACCGATGAGTTCCTCATCCAAGAGACCGGCGGCGGCACAACTAAGAAAGCTCTAATCAGCACCATCAGCGCGGCAATAACACCGAGCAATCAAGTGCTAATAAACGCAAAGACCGACTTCCCAGCTCCGATAGCTGGTGTCATCACACTGCTTGCTGATACACAGTACGTGATAGGTGCTGACATCAATCTAGGGTCAGATGTGTTTGTACTGCAAGACCTCACCTGCATCTCAGGTAGTGAGTCGATTCTCACCACACTGACCAGCACCAGTACCGGTGACTTGTTCACCATGTTGGATGCAACCGTAAGCATCAACAACCTGACGATAGAAATACCTAATGGTCGCGTATTTAATTACACGGACACAGGTTCCCGCATATTAAGATGTAAGGAGCTAATCGTTAACTGTGATATGTGGGGTGCATTCATCTCCACCAGCGCTAGTAACATCAGGTTCAACAACTGCCAAGGCACGATAGAGACAGACGGTATGACATTTACCGGCAACTTCAGGGTGCTGCTCTGGGATACCTCAACAATAACTATAAACAACGGCTCCATTTGGGACTTGGGTACAGCAACTTTTGACTCTATCATCATTGATATCATCGTTGCGACACTGCTCAACGGCTCTGCTGGACTCACTGGTGCTGTAGGCTCTGCAAATATTAACGCAAACGGCATAGGCAGTATGCACCGGATGGTTAACAGTAATGTAGGCGTTCCGCTGGCGGGTATCACCCCTGATGACGCTCTATGGGAGTTCTTTGGTAACGATAGTATCCGTGATACGCGACCTGACGGCCTACTATCTATGCAGGCCAACGCTACAGCGACAGTTATCGCCACTCAGAGCGTTTATGTCCTTGTGGCTGGTTTATGGACCGTGGAGGAGGCGAGTCAGTTTACTGGTTCGACTGCTGGCAGGCTCACATACAACGGCACGAAGGATATTAAGCAGCCTATAACCTTCTCATGCTCAATAGAGCCAGTGTCGGGAGGCTCGACAAACCTATCCATGCAGGTAGCTATCAACGGCGCTGTAATAGCCGCTTCAGAGCAAGATGTGCGAACTTCATCCAGTACGCCGGTCAATATCACGTTAATATGGCAGTCAGTGCTTTCAACGGGCGATTACGTGGAAGCGTGGGTCACCAATGACAGCGGGACCACTAACGTACTCGTATCTAGTGCAATCTCAAGGATTAACTGATGAATTATACCGAGATAATCGACATAGCACTGGGGTACGCCGACAGGACTGACACGGAAGTGACCAGCAGGATGGATTCGTTCCTGCGCATTGTCGAATCTAGAACTAACCGGCCCCTGAATACACAGAAAATGGTGTCTAGGGTGTCGATTGAGTCAGTCACAGACCAAGAATACTACGGCCTCCCTGCTGACTTCGATGGCTTGAGAGATATAGAGGTTAGCCCTGTTGGTGGCGGCAAGATAACTACGCCGAAGTACCATTCACCTGAGCAGCTTAATAACCGTGAAGGTGGGACATTCAATGACATTGCCTACGCCATCATCGATGACCAGCTACGGATACACCCAGCGCAAACAGAGCAGTTTATTCAGCTAGTGTACTACCAAAACTTACCAGAATTATCACCGGGAACACCCAACAACTGGCTCAGTGACCTGTACCCAGATTGCTACGTCTTTGGCTTATGCGTAGAGATTAACGCTTTCGTTAAGGACGCTGAAACAGCTAACATGTGGGATGCCAGATTCAAAGAATCAGTAGCATCCATCCAGAGCAATGACCGGGACACGAGATGGTCGGGAACAGCATTACAAATGAGGATTGAGCGATGACAACACAAGCAGGTAATTGGGTAGCTGAGAGCTGCTCTACGCTCGGTACAGGCGATATCATCCTTACGGGTGCAGCTACTGGGCAGGCGGGTTTCTCAGGCGCTATAAGCGCTGGTGCGGTGTTCTACTCTATCGAGGATGGTAATAGCCGCGAGGCCGGTATCGGAACCTTTGACGGCGCAAGCACAATCGTTCGTGGCGACATCAGGGCAACACTGGTCAACGGTAATTATACAAAGGTATCGCCACTACCAATAAACTTAACGGGCAGCTCTGTTGTATCGTGTACTTATAATGCGTCAGCTTATGAAGATGTGGTCCAGTCAGCTAATGCAGCAGCGGCTTCGGCAGTGGCAGCAGCGGCAAGTGCGGCGGCGGCTCTGGTCAGTGAGAATGCGGCAGCAGCAGACCTTGTTTTAACGAATGCGGATGCAGCAGCGACAGCGGCGGATGCATTAAGTACAGCGGCTGATGTAATACTAACAACGGCAGATAGTGTTGCCACAGCATTAGATGTACTCGCGACCAGCGCTGATGTAGTGTTAACCAATGCAGATGTGGTGCTGACTAACGCAGATGTTGCATCAACCAACGCTGATGTAGTCTTAACGACTGCTGATGTAGTTAGCTCGGCGGCTAGTGCTGCTGCTGCCTTGGTCAGTGAGAACGCTGCTGCTGCAAGTGCTGCAACAATACCTACCTACGACCCTTTAACAGGTGAGGCCCTTAACTTTGTCAGGCTTAACGCTGGCGAGACTACAATGGAGTTTCGTACACCAGCAGAGGTTCTGTCAGATGTTGGAGCTGAAGCTGCGGATGCAACTATTCTTAAAGATGCAGATATTGGCGTAACTGTACAAGCGTATAATGCTGATACATTGTTTGCAGACACCACGGACAATCTAAGCGTAGGTATCACCACAGACGTTGAGGTACTAGCATCCGACACCATTACACCTGACTTAGCCTTAGAGAGCTTAAAGACACGCTCAGTGGTTGGTAACGTCACTATCAATGTACCTTCTAACGGTAACGGTAAGTGTGCTATCAGATTAGATATTGATGGTACAGATAGAACAGTAACTTTAGGCGCTAACGTCTTAGCGGTGGGTACTATACCTACACTAACAGCGAGTGCAACTTTCATTGCAGTCGTAACTAGATTCTCAGCTACCTCTGCTACAGTACAGATTAAGGTGGCGGTATAAAATGTTAATACATCCAGAGTTAATGTTAGATGAGGGTGGGTATGATGTCCCTAACAGTGGGGCATTTGCTATAGAAGAAAGTGATTATCTAAAAAGGTTTCAAAGCTCTTCCCCTACTGACCTTAAAAAGTTAACCTTTAGTGCTTGGGTAAAAAGAGCATCACTGTCTAGTAGTGGGCAGTACCACCACATGCTTTCGTCAGGGACGGCTGCTGGTAATTATTGTGCATTAAGGATTGATGCATCCACCGACAAACTTAGATGCTTCCTAAATAACGGAGCAAGCGGCAATTTATTATCAGACAGAGTGTTTAGGGATGTATCAAGTTTTTATCATGTACTTGTATCCATGGATACTACTTTAGTAACAGCAACTGATAGGTGTAAGATATACATCAATGGCGAACTTATTACATTAACAGGTACTTCATTTGCTCTGAATACAAATACAAATTTCCTAAGTACATCCACCAATACTACAGTGGGTATTGGACATACAACAGTACCTGCCCTTCCTTTAGATGGTTATATGTCTGAGGTTTACGCAATAGACGGTCAAGCCTTAACACCTGAAGACTTTGCTCAGACTGACCCAAGAACAGGGCAGTGGGTGGCTAAGGAGTACGAAGGCACGTATGGCTCTAACGGTTTCTATCTTAACTTCCAGAACGGTGCTAACTTAGGTGAAGATTCTGGCGGTAACGGTAATAACTTTACGAATACGGGTGTAACTCAGAGTACAGATACACCTACTGATAATCAGAGTACCTTAAACTATCTTAGTAAACAATCTTCCTCTACTATATCTGTCGCAGGAACAGAGCTTAACACTACAGGTGGAGGACACGGACACACCAAGGGCACTATAGGGGTATCTTCTGGTAAGTGGTATTGGGAGTACACAGGTATTTCTAGTTCAGGCAGAAGGTACATGTGTGGAATATCCCTGTCTGGGACTGATAACTCAAAGTGGGTAGGGGAAGTGGCGGGAGGCTATGGCTACTTCGGAAATAATGGAGATAAATATACTGCTGGTGCAGGTGTGGCTTATGGTAATACTTACAACGTAGGGGATGTCATCGGGGTTGCCTTGGATATGGACACAGGTGATTTAGAGTTCTTCAAGAATAATGTAAGTCAAGGTGTTGCTTTCACAGGGTTGGTGGGAACATTCCACCCCTCGTTCTCAGATGGCTCAAACACATATAGTGCTAACTTGTCTGTTGAGTTTCCAGAAGCCTCATGGACATACGCAGCACCGACAGGCTTCTTGGCATTATCCACTAAAAACTTACCTGAACCTGCTATAACAAAACCCACAAATTACTTCGCACCAATTATCTATGATGATGGTGCTGGTGCTAAGACAGTAGGGTTTCAGCCTGATTTAGTATGGATGAAGGCTAGAGGGGCAACAACTAGTCATAAGCTCGTAGATAGTGTGCGTGGGGTGACTAAAGCTATAAGTTCAGATAGTAATGTACTAGAAGTTACAGAAGCTACAGGCTTAACCAGCTTTGATACGAATGGTTTTACTGTAGGTGCTGATACAGACTACTCTAATACTACTGGTACTGGTATGGTAGCTTGGAGTTGGAAGGAGGGGATTACTCAAGGGTTTGACATTGTGCAGTACAGTGGCACAGGCGTTGCGCAAGCCATCAATCACAATTTGGGGGAAAGACCTCATTTAATGATAGTTAAACGTATCGATGCTGCTGGTGGGTGGCGAGTTTATCACCGCAGCAATACAGCAGCCCCGCAAACAGAATACCTTACTCTTAATACGGATGCTGCAACCGTCGATAATGACGGTATGTGGAATGACACCGTACCTACCTCTACTCAATTCACAGTTGGTACTCAAGCCTCAACGAACGCTTCAGGCACAGACAATCTTATTGCTTATCTCTTCACAGAGGTAGAAGGGTTTAGTAAGATTGATTCATATACAGGTAATGGTAGTTCCAATGGCCCTTTCGTGTATTGTGGGTTTAGACCCGCTTATGTGATGATTAAAGGTACAGGTTTAGGTTCGTGGGGAGTGTTCGATGTTAGACGAAATGAATATAATACCGCTGACCTATACAACAAGTTAGACGGTACAGCGGGTGACTCATCAGCAGGTACAGTCGATATAGATATCCTTAGTAATGGGTTCAAACTAAGGGGTACAGGGTTTAACGGAAGTTCGGCTGGGTACACCTTCTTGGCATTTGCCGAATTACCTTTTAAATATAGCAGAGCGAGATAATTATGTATCAAGATATAAATGGAAAGACAGCGTTCACTAACTTACTTGGTACTTCAGGTAAAACTTACAACCATGTGAAGCTACTTAATGCTGATGAAAGGTTAGCTATGTTGGCTGATGGTATCAATGAGTTTGTTAAGCCAGCTAGACCTGAACCTACACCAGAGCAGAAGGAAGCTAATGCTAAGGCAGAGGCAATAGATAGTGCTAAGGCGTACCGTGACTTAGACTTATCTGAGTTAACCCACACCTTTGCTGACGGTGGTGTTATCCAAGTAAGACCTCAAGACCAACAGTATCTATCCTTAGCCATCCAAATAGGGCAACCTATAGATTGGGTACTTGAAGATGATACAGTCCGTCTAACGAGCTTACAGGAGCTTACAGAGGCACTAGCTTCTGGTATACAGCAAGGCTCTTTACTCTGGGGTGCTTATACAGAAGGTTTAAAAACTGGAGTGTGGGCAGCTAGGCCAGTAGAAGAAGAGATATGAAACCCTCTGTAGTTCTATGCCACGGCTTTAATGTCAAGGATGGCGGCAAAGGTACTACCGACAGCTTACGAGAGCTTACAGAGGCTTGTGGCTATGATGTGCTTGAAGCTGACTACGGTCTGTTCGGTCTGTTCGCAGTTAGGTTCTTCTCAGATAACATTGCCAGTGTAATAGCTGGTATGACTCCTGAAGGCTCCGTGGGTGTAGGACACAGCAACGGCTGTAATATATTGCTACAGGCCGCTGAACAGGGCGCTGCGTTTGACAAGTTAATCTTCATTAACCCTGCACTGGACAATGACTTTATTGTGCCTGAGCAGGTCAAGAATGTCGCGGTAATTTGCAATAGCGAAGATGATGTGGTACAGCTATCTAAGTTTATCCCATTTCACAGATGGGGTAACGCTGGCAAGGTAGGGTACAGGGGCGATGATGACCGTGTAACGAACCATGAGTTCAAAACAGGTGGAGATAATGCGCACAGTGACGCATTTACGACAGAAGGATTCGATGAGCTATTTGTCGGGCTGCTCAAGGATGGTTAATTATGAGTACCTATGAATTTTTTAGTGATGAAGAGCTAACATGCCAGTGTGGCTGTGGGCAGATGGCTATGGATGCCCAGTTTATGCGTAAAGTTGTCGAGGGCCGCAGGGTTCTTGGCTTCCCATTTATAGTCACCAGCGGGTACAGGTGTTCAGAACACAATAACAACGTATCCGGTTCGGGGTATAATGGCCCCCACACACTCGGTAGAGCGATTGATATTAAAGCAAACTCAAGGCAGAAGTTCCTTGTGATGAATTATTTCAGGGGTGAGGGCATGACGCGCTTCGGTGTGGCACGCTCATTTATTCATTTTGACGATTTAACTGAACATGATTTGTTCGATGAGGAAGTCGTATGGACGTACTAAAAAATGCATCAAGACATTTAGCGCAAGGGATAAACTAATGCCGCCGTCAGAAGAAGGTTTGAACAAGATGAGCCAGCGTATAGATGATATTGAGGGCAGCGTGAAGGTGTTTCACGGGCAGATTAGAGCGCTTGGCGACAAGCTGGACAATCATAACGATGCTCTCGAGAGACATGTGGAGCATTTCACTATTCACGAGGCTGAACAAGCTCACCGCCACAGACAGTTTCTGGATGCTCACACTGATAACACTGAAGCTATCACACGGCTAACGAAAAGCGTGGCAGGGGTCATCGAGGTCTACCAAACAGCAAATAGCTTGGGTAGATTTATTAAATGGGCTTCGGGTATTGCCATTGCGATTACCACCCTGCTTATATATTTAGAGAGGTAGGTTATGTTCGGTGAATACAAATTTGCACAATCATTATTTGCTACATCATCCGCTGTGAAGCAGTGGCAGGAACTATGCCGTAAGGCAACTGTCTGGACTACAGTCGATAAGTCCGTAATTTTAACAAGCAGATGCGCGTAAGGGGATACCATGCCATTAGAGTCAACCACAACAATTGAAGGTCTTGATGATTCATACCCATTAGGTGGTGACCCCACTAATAAGGGCGATGACCACCTGCGGTTAATCAAGTCTGTTCTCAAGACCATGTTCCCCGGCGCGGGAGGTAATGGCTTCTCCATCCCAGTCGTAGCGACTGAGGTTGAGTTTAACTACATATCAGGGCTAACATCGAACGCTCAAGACCAGTTTGACGCTCTCGGTGTCAGCATTACCGCGCTCACAGGTCAACTATCAGCACCGACAGGCACTCGTATGCCGTTCCATCAGGCCGCAGCACCAACAGGCTGGACACAGGACGCAAGTAAGAACGACTACATGCTGAGGGTTGTATCTGGGACCGGTGGCGCTGCCGGTGGTACAGACAGCCCCATCCTGAATGACAAGGTGTCATCCCATACCCATACAGCAAGCGTAACTGACCCCGGTCATACGCATGTACAGGACTTTACCAACGAGGCCGGTGTCGATTTTGATTCCTTTGGCGCGGGTGGTCGATATAGGAATAACGCAGGCTTCGTTACAACCTCGTCTACAACGGGTATCTCCGTTAGCGTTGCTGCTAATGCCGGTTCCTCTGACTGGACACCAAAATACCTTGATATCATCATCGCGGTTAAAGATTAATGGCGATTGATGTCGTCATTACATGCCCGCTAGGCTCGACCTGCGAGGAGATTGTGGACGGAAAGATTCACCGATGCGCATGGTACACTGAGATGAAGGGTACGGACGCGCAGGGCGAGGAACAGAACGATTGGAAGTGCGCTATGGCGTGGATGCCGATACTACAAGTGGAAGTTGCAGGAACCCAGAGAGGGGTGGCTGCGTCAGTAAATTCTATGCGAAATGAAAATGTCAAGAGACAGGACTTAGCACTTAAAGCAATGAACGAGGCGAGTACAGATGCCAGAATTATTAAACCTTAGAAATGCCGGGGTCAAGGGCATTAACTCTGACGTTAAGCCGTGGGAGTTGGAAGCTGAGTACATGACCTCTGGTGCAAACTTTCGCATCTTCGCGGGTGCGATACGTGCCTCTGGCGGTAGCAACACATGGACAACGGCAACAGCACCAAACTTAATTGCTGATGAGCTGGGTAACTTAGTTGTTGATGAGTTGGGCAATCAGCTAGTTGATTCGCTGGGCGGCACATTTAACCCCGGCTTCATCCTTCCCGTTGCATCAACATCTGCTGACTATTGGATTGCTGCTGGACGTAACGATGTTCAAGTGTTCGATGGTGCTACGTGGACTTCTATCGCCTCGACAGAGGGTTACAATGGTGTAGGTGCAGGCGATGAACTGAACTGGACTGGGTGTATGCTTGGCTCAATCCCTGTCATTAATAACCCGCAGGCACAGCCAGAAGTCTGGGTCCCGCAATCACCGGGTCAGATATTAACACCGCTACAGTGGGATGCTGCAAACACATGGCAGGACAAGGGCTTTAGCTTTAAAGTTATACGCTCTCACAAGAACTTCCTATTCGCTCTCAATTTAACAGAGGGCGCTACAGAGCTACCAAACTCATACAGATGGTCTACCGCTGCTGATATCAATGGTCTGCCATTTACGTGGGACGAAACTGATTTATCAGCTCTGGCTGGTAAGGCTCAGATTGGTGGTGATGCGGGTACGATTATTGACGGGCTATCCCTGCGTGACGCTTTCGCCATCTACTCCGAGAACGCCATAACCATGCTTGACTTTACAGCCGACGAGTTCGTATGGAAAGCGCGTGAGCTATCATCAACCATTGGTCTACTAGCCAAGGATTGCGTGACAGAGGTTAAGGGTACGCATTTCTTCCTGTCTGATGGTGACATCGTCAGGAATGATGGCAACAAGATTGATTCAATTATCCACAACAGACTACGCAGAAGGCTGGCGAGTGGTATCAGTGAGGCCACGTTTACCAACTCATTCACGGTCAGAAATAACGCACTGAAAGAGGTGTGGTTCTGCGTACCTGAAGAGGATGCAATCTATCCAAACGTAGCGTATGTCTACAACTGGAAGGATGACTCGTGGGCTATACGTGACCTTCCCGAAGCCGGTGTAGCTTTCGCAGCTTACGGTTCACAGGCCGAGGCAACTACAACGTGGGACGCTTGGGATGGTAGCTGGGAGGAGCAACAGGGCGTGTGGGGTTCCAGACAGATTACCCCTCTCGACGACACAGTCATTGGTGTTGACAGCACAACGTCATCACTAATAGAGCTTGACCCTGCACTGCCAACAACAGACTTAGGTACAGTCATCGAGCGTACCGACTTCCCGCTGGAGGGTCATCGTCAGGTCACAACAATCACAAGGCTATATCCTCACATAGAGGGCGCAGGTATGCTAGACATTCAGGTTGGCTCGCAGGATTATGCGGGCGCGCCAATCAGGTGGCAGCCACCACAAAGATTCACACCGGGAGTGGACAGAAAACTTGATGTTAGAACAACGGGCGAGCTGCACTGCTGGAGATTGTTATCAGTTGGCACTATCTCCTTTGATTTTAGCGGCATGGACGTAGAATATTCTAGAAGCGGGTTAAGATAATGTCTAGTATTGGTAATGAGCAGCCACCTGTAGACTTAGAGGTCACCCTCCGAGAGTACCTGTCAAGGCGATTCGTGGAGATTAACATAGCCCTGTCCAAGTCACAGAAGTTTCCTCCAATCTACGTACTGCCTGCCAAGCCGCAGGACGGTAACGTGGAATATTTTGGGCAGATAATTGGCACAACTATCACCTCGGTAGGTTTCTGGGGTTATGAGAATGGGGTTTGGGTAAAATTATGAGTACAGTCGTCGCGTTAGTGCCGAGAACAATGATTGAGTATGTATGGGATGAGTGCATTCCATTTCTGGAAATGGTGCTTGCTAAAGCGCCTGAAGACATAGGGCTTGACAGAGTGTATAATAGATGCCTATCAGGTGACACTATGCTTGTAGTCATACTTGATGGCTCTGAAATTATTGCCGTTAACACGATGGAAGTGCGGGAGCTGGACTCCGGTAACAAAATCTTGTTCTTGCCGATTATCGGTGGTAGCAGGACTGAAGAATGGCAGGACCGATTTATTGATTTAGCCCACGAGATTGCGCGACATCACGATTGTATCGAACTGAGGGGCATGGCTGTTAGAAAGGCATGGCTCAGAAAATTATCACGTTACGGATTTGAAGAACACTTCGTAACATTAAAATGCAAAGTGAAGGAGTAACCTATGGGCGGTGCAGCGAGCGGAAGTAAGAGCAAGAGCAAGTCAAGTTTTCAAGACAAGGTTTGGGGTGGCCAGTCAGGCGCACTGCAAGACCTTTATGGTAATGCGCAGGACTTGTTCAATCAAACAAACACCGGTATGCAGGGCCTACAGCCCGGTGCTACACAGAATATGCAGGACACGTACAATCAGGTCAACCCCGCTTACCAAGAGCAGTTACAGGGTGGAGCCTACAGGGACATGGGATTGCAGAACCAGTTAATGGGTTCACTCAACCAGTCCATGAACCAGCCCTCCGCTATGTCGCAGATAAACGCGATGACGATGGGCGGCGAAGGCAACAACTACGCTGACGCTATGAAGGACCAGTATATTCAGGATGCTAACCGCGCTCAAGACCGGATGATGGCCAACACTGATGCTAGGGCGGCAGCTAGTATGATGTCTGGCGGCTCGCGTCACGGCATAGCACAGGGCTTAGGTATGGAAAGTATCAATGATAGCCTCCAGTCTAACCTAGCGAAAACAGGTTACGACACATTCGAGGCGGACCTTCAGCGCAAACTAGATATTGCGCAACAGGCCGACCAAGGCAACCTCGCAAGACAACAAATGATGTCCGGTATGATTGGGCAACAGAACCAAGCTCAGCAGGGCGCTATCCAAGGCGGACAGAACATGCAGAACATTAACATGGGGCAGTACGCTCCGCAGATGATGCCGTGGGACGCTATAGGCGAGTACGGTAACGTGATTGGTAGACCGACAATCTTAGGCTCCGGGTCACAGTCCGGTAGCTCTGGCAGCCTGTCTGCTAGTGGCGGTGTTGGAGGTGGCAAGTAATGAATTACTTTGACTATCAAAACAACGGCATGAGTCTTGGCGGTGAGATGCCTTATGGCGTTATGGCTTCGGATATGAACCAGCCACAGCCTTATGGCATGATGGCCCCGCAGCAGCCTTATGGCGGCATGGACATGAGCCAGCCCTATGGTGGCTCACAGTTACCCGGAACACAGCCTACGCTTGGCTCTGAAGGTGACACGAGTATGTTTGAACCAACTGATGACTCACCATTGCCTAACTTTGACAAGTACATGGATGCGGGTCTTGCAGCAGGCCAAGCGTACAGAGACGTATCTGGCGATGGCATGAGTATCGCGCAGATGAGGCAGTTGTCTCAGCGTGGTCAGCCTCAGTATCAAGATTTCATGGGTGGGGGCAGTGGCTACTCAGGATTACCTTACGGCTTATTAGGAGGATAAATTATGAGTCCTACAGACTACCAAAGGCGTTCCCCTGAGTATGCGCAGTATTACTACGCTAGGGCAAAGGAAGATAATCAGCGGGCGTATGACCAGCAGCAACGAGCTGAGTTAGCTAAATGGGCCAAGACCAGCGGCTACCTCGGAAATGAGGGTCAACAGGGGTTACCATCAGCCGACCCTGCCCTTCAAACTCAACCCGGCACAGGCATCTACACTGAAGGCTTTAACCCAGACCGTAGAGAGATGATGCTTCGTAATCAGCAAATGCTTATGAGCGAGAACGATGCTATGCAGGCTCAGGGCATGAGCCAGATGGGAGGTATGCAGGATTCACGCAACACCGGAGTCAACCAGATTGACATGGAGAAGTGGAAGAAAGACAATATCCCTAGAAAAGCTGATACCAAGCTAGGGCAGCTATTCGAGCTTAAAGCAAGCATGGACCCTAGCGACCCGAGGATGGCCGCAGTCAACTCAGCCATCACGAAGGAGTCTACGCATTCTAAGTTGGTTGATATAGACATGGGTGATGATAACCGGATGAGTGGCGTTCTTACCCCTGAACATAAAGACCAGCTAAACCTTGACCCTAACTCTGCATACGTGTGGAATAATCAGGGTATCCCTACGGCTGTTAAGCCTAGTTCATTCTCCGATGTACAGCTTAAGTCAGGGACTTTTGCTGAGAGAATGGAGAACTCCAGAAATACAGTCTCAAGCCTAATCTCTACGGACTTCGACCCGACGCAGCTTATCCAGTACATTGGCGATAATGCCGGGGTTCTAGGTAACTATACGCTATCCGACCAACAGCAGATGTTTATTCAGGCATCTCATGACTGGATTAGAGCTAAGCTGCGTAAAGAGTCAGGCGCTGTCATCGCTAAAGAGGAAATGCAGAAAGAGTACGCGACCTACTTCCCTATGCCCGGAGACTCTGTTGCAGTCATGAAACAGAAAGCTGGAGCAAGAAAGATTGCCGAGAAGGGCATGGCTAGAGAGAGTGGCGGTGCATTCACTGTCACGGATGAGGTGATACCAGATAATGACTACCCTCAAGCCCCTGCCGGACTATCTCCAGAGGACCAAGCTATATATGATGAAGTTATGGGGGGTGTGTAATGGAAGCGGATAGTAAGCTAGTGCAGGCCCTTATTCGGGCAAGAAAAGATGGTGACGACGAGCGGGCGATGGGCATTGCTCGTATCATAGCATCGCAGCATGAGGAGGCCCGCTTAGAAGATAGGGAGCCTGAAGAGGAGTTTGACCCAGCGTCTATACCCTCACATGTGACCCAGTCAGCAGCGAATTATGCTGCTGATACAGCTCGGGCTGTCATTCACCCATATGAAACAGTCAAGGCTATAGCTCAGGCGGCTGGCGGGGCGCTGAGCAAGATACCGATGGTTGGTGATGCTATCCCGGCGCTCAAGCAGTATGAGCCTATGGCTGATACTGTTGGTGACTTTTATGCTGACCGCTATGGGTCGCTAGAGGATGCTGGCAGAACAGTAACCAATGACCCTGTTGGGGCGCTGGCTGATGCCACAGTGGTTGGTGGTTTAATCCCCAAGGCCAGCAAAGCTGCGTTAGCCGCGAACCCTGCAAACCTACTATATAACTCGGGCAAGAAGGCTTTGCAAAAGATGGTACCAAAAGAAGGGCGCCGCTCTCCTTCTGGGCTATACCAGTCCGCTGTGAACTTCGACACCGTAACCAGCCCGATGGACAAACAGCGCATGGTTGATGCTGCGCTTGAGTACGGCATTATGCCCAATGAGGCGGGTCTTGATAGGGCGATGGCTAAGATAGCAGAGCTTGGCGATAAGATACGCCTTGGCGTGAAAGACGCTGAGGGCACTGTCCCAGCACAGGCTATATTCGGTGGCGTTAACGAAGTTCGTAAAGAGCTTGGTGGTACAAAGATTGAGGCTCCAAGGGACTTGGCTTTAGTAAACCGGTACGTTTCAAAATACAACCAGTACCTCAAGAAGGCTGGGTTTGATGAGCTGAATGCCACGCAATTGCAGGACCTGAAGCAGAGTGTCTGGGGTGAGATTTACTCTGACCGGGTCAAGCAGACGACCTTCAAGGCGACAGACAAGACCCGCGAGGCAATTGGTCAGAAGGCTGGGGCATTGGTTGAGGAGCTGGCTCCGGGAACGAAAGAGCTTAACCGCCAGCAAGGTGGCCTGCTGGAGCTTATGAAGCAGCTTCCTAAAAAGGCTCAGCGGATAGCAAACAGAAATGTCATGTCGCTTGGGTTTGGGACGAATACCACCGGGGGTTATGTCGTAGGTAAGGCCCTCGGTATGCCAGAGCTTGGGGCTGGCGTAGGTGCTACTCTATCGTATTTCGATATGCCTATACCAAAGGCAAGGATGGCAATTATGGCTCACCGCCTGCAAAACAATGCAGACATCATGACCACGAATAGGGTTTTACCTACTCTGATTAGAGAGATGGGTGTTAACCTCCAACGCTATGAGCGTGAAAAGGAAGATAACCTAATCAACCCTTAACGGTTTAGGTGCGGGGCTACCGCATATGCGACAATGAAGATTAAGATTGCAGTTTCTAGCATGATTAGTACCTCAAAGTTGATATCGTGAACAAAGTATAACACATAAAGGAACGCTTGTGACACCAGCAGAAAGAGCAGCAAGACAGCGTAGAGCTAATGGCGGAGGCTTATTGGACTGGGGCAGGGGCGTAGTTGATGCTGGGGCTAATGCTGTCAGTAATGACCAGTATGCATTAACGCCTGAGCAGCAGAACAGAGCTAACGGTGAGCAGTTAAGGGCCAACATTGTGGGCGGGGCCGAAGTTGGTCTTGCCGGGGCAGGAGGGGTTGTGAGCCTATTGCCTCAAGGAATTAATACGCTGGTAGGTCTACCGCTGGCGGGTGTAGACAACACTATAAAAACTAACGAGCGAATTGCTGACTTCTTCACTCGAACTCCTACCACCGAGGCTGGTATCGATATCGGGAGGGGTTTAGCAGAAACAATGCAGCCTGTCGCTGAGATGGATGCCAGCGCTAGAGACTGGCTTGGTAACAAGGCAACAATTGAAGGCCTACCGACTGAAGTTAATGGTCTGTTGTATGGCGCGGGTACAATCGTTCCTGAGATATTTGCTTCCATGTTTGGTATTGGTGCGATGGCTAGAGCTTTCAATTCCGCAAGTATTGCCCCGCACCTAAAGCCGGGATTTAAATATGAAGGGGGTGTTGTCGCTGGGCGCAAAGCTAAGAAGCTGAACCCTGACGCAGTAGCCCTTGCTGATAGCATGAAGGCTGGCGGCTCAAGCGCTGCTGAGATACGCGAGGCAACCAAGGCTCTTGGCACTCCAATTTGGTTCGACACGGACGGCAGCTTGCGCTGGGAGATAGATGACAGCGGGATGAAAGTTAAGCGTGATGCTACAGGTTACACGCTCGCAGACAAGATTGAACACCCTGAGCTTTTCGACAACTACCCTGAGCTTAAAGATGTCAGGATGAATGACGACTTCAACTTGGGGGCTACAGGCGCTTACGATGAGAGCAGGAACACCATAAGCTACAACAGTGAGCAGCCTGCTTTTGATACCAAGAAACTCCTAGCTCATGAAGGCAACCACGCTGTTCAAGGTATTGAGGGCTTTGCTAGGGGTGGCTCACCAAGTGAGTTTAAGGCATATCCCCAGAGCTTCATATCTGAGTTTCAGACCAATCAGATGCCAAGACTTGTAGAGCTTGAAGGCAAAGCCAGTCTCACCAACCTTGAGGGGCATGAGCTAAGGAAGTTATCCAGAGTTAGAGATAACATAGTTGAGTATGCGGAGAAATCGCAAGGCGGGCGTCTGTCACCTTTTGAGATGTACAAGCGTAAGCTGGGCGAGGCCGACTCAAGAGCTGTAGAAGACAGAATAGGAATGACTAAGCAGCAGAGGGATGAGGTTGAGTTTAATGAGTCTCATGACGTACCAGCCGAGGAGATAACCCGCGACTATTTCGGTGGTCAGCCTAGTTTAAGCGACAAGGAAAAGCGGAACGGTGACCCTATTCCTGATAAGGGATTGTTAGGTATCAATACAGAAAAAGGGTCTGACTCACTTCCTGATAGTTACTGGGAGAACTTAGAGCTTCCGCTAGGCCAGCAAAAGAAAAATAAAGTAGGGAACTACGACAAGATTATAGGTGGCGGGGCAAAAATGCGAATCCCTATACATGAGATGGAGTCAACGTGGACGCAAAGACCTCAGTATCGTGAGCTGCCAGAGATATCGCCTAGCGACCTACACGGCTCGATGGTTCAGTCTGCCAACATGGACATATCAACTGGTCAAAAAACCATCCATAGCGTTAATGGTGTTCCTCTTGAAACTCCGGTCAATACATACGGCGGTCGGGACCATATCGCAAATGATAACAGCATCCCTTCCGTGTGGGCCGCAGGAGATGTCGCGGCCCAGAAAATGACTAGAGCTGCAAATATAGCGATAGACAATGGTGTGAGGCCAGTAATTGCAACTTCAACCATGAACCCCGGCGCTCTTGATTTTAATACGCCAATGGCTGAAACGACGTTCGGTCTAATGAAGCAGTCCATGATACCGGGTGATATAGATATAGTTGATGAGATGATTCGCAAGCAACGCCCGGAGTGGGTTGGTGTTAATCACCCTGAAGCCTTTGAAATGCTCGAAAATAACGGCGAAGTACGCAAAGCGTTAGTGGAAGCCGCCGGTAGTGCGAGAGTACAAGACATGGATGGCTCTCCCGACATGCCTAGTGTTCGACACGCTATAACGGCTGAGGACATGAGGAGCGGAAAACTTGGTGAGATTGGGCATGGGTTCGGGATTCTTGATGGAACGTTAATGCCAAACACTTTAGACAATACCTATCCCACTGCTATGGGCGGTGGGCCTCTTGGTAAGTTTCAAAATACAAATGTGCATCGAAACGATTTGTTTGCGTCATGGTTTGGCGATAGAAGGACAAGAGGTAAGGCTCAAAAAGATGACCCTTATTCTTTTGAGCGGAGCAAGCCTAGCCAGATAATTGATAACCAGCAAGTAGACAAGATGACGTCTTTGCTGGGTCTGCCCCACGAAAAAACTAGGGGCATGGCTGATTGGCGAATAACGCAGGAGCAGACTAATGCTGCCGACAAGGGCGAGTTTGGGTCATGGAACGAACAGCCTTTTGAAGTTAAGCGAGTTCGTGATGAAGCTGTGCCGTGGGGAAATATTGTAACTAACGCTCTAGGTCGAGATGGGCAGAAAAGCCTTAGCGGGATAGGCAGCTTTGCAGCAAAGGGCGAGGACGGAGAGATGATGCCCGCACAATCAAATTATCTGGAAGTGATAAAGGACAGGGTTGACATGAAACCGGGTCCAAGAAAGAATATCAGCCTTGCCGATGCGGAAAGAAACCGTCAGGAAATGATAGCCACTATCATGGGTGCTGTAGATATGCAGGACGGTGTAGCAGCTAACGCGCAGGTTAGAAACCCAGAAGGAACATCCCTACAGATAACACCTAAGAAGCCGCTAACAATTCAGCAGTCGCAGAGGTTAGCTGAGATTGCTGAAGATAACGCAATGATGTTTGTTGATAACGGTGATGGAAATATCGGGCTACTAGATAGATTTACCGATATAGATAGCGATGAGTTTAGTCAGTCACTTCTGCATAGCGGCGGGACACCATCCCAGACCAAAAGGTACAAATCGGATTACAAGGAGCGCAGCAAAACAAAAGATACAGCAACCAAGGCCCAGAAAAACAAAGCTAGGGCCACGGCCAGAAAATCCTTAACAAAGGACAACTCACTGCTTGGTCAGATTGATGAAACTCTTGGAAAGAGGTCTGGCACTGAACTTTCCGGCCTGCCTCTCGTAAATAGAATGGATTGGGATGGAATATACGTTGACCTGAGTAAAGATTGGGCTATCGAAGGTAAGGGGGCTGTAACTCAAAGGGTACTTGACTCAGTGAACAGCGGTAACCGTAGTGATGCAGAGAAGTTGCTGGGTGATACAGACTTCAAGAAAATGGTTATGGATAAGTTGAAAAGAGACAACTTCTATGAGGGCGCTTACAAGAACACTGACACGCCAATTAATAGAAGAGCGGATTTTGATAACTTGAGACAGATACTTGCAGACCCTGATTTAAGCGGCAAGCAAGTCTTGGAGGCTCTGGAGAAAGGGATGCTGAATTTAGACAAGGTTCCTCTAGCAAGTGCTGGCGGGTTACTGTTTAACAGTGACGAGCGCGAATCTTATTTCGGATAATATCTTCTAAGGCTTTTCGTCTTGTATCATCTCCATAGCTGTAGTCAGGCTGGATTTGATACTTTTCGATTAGCCTTAAAAATTCCTCACTCTCAAAGGGGTTATACGCTCTAACTGTAATTCTTAAATTCGTTTTACAGTGGAAGTAATATCCATGCTTTTTTCCTCCTCTATACTTACCCCATATCTTTGGCGCTTCGTGTCTAACGTGCCACCCTTCACACCTTGCAATTGCCTTACATAGCTGTGCCACAGTGTAGTTTTCTATGTCCATAATTAATTATCCCTCCTCCTTCTCGCATAGCTTCTCATCCACTGTATCGCCGTATAAGACCATGCATCGTTCGTAACGTGTGGTTGGGTACATGTCATCCACCAAAGGCTCTGACGGAGCTGTGAAGAGCAGTATCAATGCAATAGTTGCCGATGTTCCGATTATAAAATGTTTCACATTAACTCCTTAATCTCATAATTAGCCACACCATCTCTGATTGCTTTATCAAGATAGACTTGGAAGCTATCACCCATCAGCTTGTCCATTTGCGCCTGCATTGCGCTCATGTCACGCCTGAGCCTGTCAATCTGCTTTGCCTGCTTTGCGAGCTTCTCATTCAAGTAGCTAGTGCTATTCATCCCAGCTCTCCACCAACTCATCTTCGATATTATACATCGCAACATTAAGTCTCATAGCTATACGCTTTGCAGTCGCAAGCAAAGCATTGTCGAGATTAGCCTTGGCCGGGTCATTGACGCTCCCAGCCAAGTTCATGAGCAAGACACTGATATCTGCTGAGCTAATAACGTCACTGAAGTCGTACTCACCACCAAAACCGTGGTCAATTGAGTCGCCATCCAACAATGCAGCGTGCGCTTTTTCAATAGTAATGTTTTCAATTTTCATTTTATTCTCCGTGAGCTGCTGTGAATTTTTTAGAATACGCGATTGCCGAAAGCAAGCCTTTGATGCGCGAGAATCTCATCTCATCAGCGTCTATATTGTTATCTCTATCAATAACAGTATCTAATATATTCTTCAGACCGTTGGCAATCTCTTGCTCGCTGCCGTAAAACTCACTGTTAAATGGGTTGGGGCTGACAATGTCCATCACTTCAAGTGACAGCACGATTAGCTCGCCGTCGACTTCGTGACATGGTTGGTTTCTGCTATTGTTGATTAATTTCATTTTTCTTCTCCGTTGATTTATTTAACTTACCACCATAGTAAAGCATTGTTTTAGATTGTACAACCCCTATATGCAAAAAAGACGCAACACACCCCTATTCGTGTATTGCGCCTTTCGTGGTTTCCTGCTGCTTACAATTATTTAAGATAATAAAGACACCAGCCAAGGCTCTAGTCATAATTGCTTGTGTAGCGACTCAGCAACTGCCGCCCAAAAGTATCCTTAGCTGTTTAAAATATGTCGTCGTCCAGCTCCGGTGCAGGGCCAACAGGCTGAGCTGGCGCACCCTTGGGAATGAACTTGGCTTCAGTACCAGTGAACACAGATACGTTGCCTAATATGTTGCCGCGAGTTCCCGCTGCGCGCTCGTCCTGACTGACTGATTGGGTGACCATTCCGCGATTGCCGTATTGGTCCAACTCGTCGTTGATGAAGCAAGTGATGTCTAAGTATTTACCTTTCTTGCCTTGGTACAATCTCGCCTTATCAATCTCGCTTACGTTGATGCTCATGCTAATTCCGATGCTCATTTTTGTTCTCCTAGAGTGTATTTAATTATCGTGTTTTAATGTTTGGTTGCTGTGTCGCATATGGATTATTTGGCGACTCGTTGCTGTACTTGCTACCGTATCTACCGTATGGATTGTTAATACTGTCGGGACTGTACTGGCTCCCATATCTTCCGTAAGGGTTGTTGGTTGAGTCTGCATCGTATTGGCTACCGCCCAACTGGCCGAGGTACTTTCCATTTTGTGACTCAAGATAAGTTTCAGCGCTCACACCCATGCTGACCGTCATTGCTAATACTGCTATTGATAACTTCATTTTCGTCTCCTAGAATAATAGTTCGTATTTCACTGTCGGAAGGACAGGTTTTTTACGTCTTTTTGGTTCCTCATCTTCTTGCACACTATGCCAGAACTCTTCTAGCAATACAAGCATCGCTTTACAATAATCATTGCTTTTCTGAATGCGCCAAATTGCCAGCTCGGCTTTGCTCAAGTCTGTTTCCTCTTTATCTTCAAGATACCAGACCACAAAATCACACTCATCTCTGTCAGTTATCATCATCTGACCCTGCATTTGCGCCATGTAATATGCCGGTATTTCATCATACATTTTAGACCAAGGGCATTTGACCTCGATTAATCTAGTGTCAAATACATAGCCATCTGGCGTGCAGCCCACCCAGTCCATGGCTTCAGGTATAACAAACTGCTGGTCATCACCGCTCTTAGTCGTTAAAACGCCTTGGTCGGCTTCATACGCATCCACAGCAGTAATCTCATGCTTGTTACCCCACTCAGTCATCTCATTGCCCATGAATTTCGGCTCAAGACCTTTGATTGTGCGGAACAGTTTCTGTCTTGACATGTACGGATTAAGGCCCATCGCTGCGCCAAAGTTCGACGCAGTTAGACGGCCCTTACGCCGGGGGTCGAGAGCCATTACGCTAGTCTCGCTTTAGCCGCATTCTTAGCAGATGAGTATGCAGTCTTGTTATCAATTGCAGACCATAGCGATTGCAGCTCGTCCATCGTCTGGCATTGCTTAAAATCCTCAAGTACCTTTACACTAAGAGAAACTTTTGGTGCTTCGCTGTTGTCTTTGGTGTCAGCATCTTTAGTATCATCGATAGCAAATAGACCATTTAATGCGTACTTGCGAGCATAGCTTGATGTTGCGCCAGTAATTTGGGCCTCATCCATACCTTTTTTTATCAGCGGTTCACGAGCAAAAGCATTTGATTGTGCAAAGTCCTCGCTGCTGAACGTAACTCTCGCCGTAGCTTTGACGTAGAATCTGTCGCCCATCATCACAATTTCATCAGAGATAATAAGCGTTGCATTGAACTCAGCAAGAATCGGCTTCACTGCTTCAAGAATGTCCTCACAGCTACGATACTTATACTTGCCAAACGCATTGGTTTGGCCCTTGGGTGCGACCAGTCGTGCTTGAATTTCACTTAACTGTTGGTGGCTCATTTTACTTCCTTTCTTAATTGTGCGTCCGCGACTTGCTCACGCTCATACTGTTCAGAATAGCCTTCGATATAATCTGCGTTGACATGCTGTGGCTCCTTTCCAGCCGCACAATCTTTTTTACCTAAGCTGTATTTATACATCGACATTGATGTCGGCTCGCCGCGAGCTTCACGTAATTTTGCTTCCGCCAAGTCCCAGTCTTTTTTGTGTGAATGTGTCATTTTATTCTCCGTTGATTAATTAACTTACCGATAATGATAAAGCATTGTTTTACAGATTGCAACTAATTATCCCATAATAATTCAGTCAACCCCTTCTCAACCGCAGGATAGCTGGTCCACTGCTGCATGACCTCTATTTTTTTATCAACAATTGTGTCTGTTTCTGCGCTCATAATCCGTGTGATTGCTGTGGTGCTTGGGGCTACTATAGATAGTTGTATTACCGGCCTGCCAGATGCCTCTCTTTTTATCTCAGTAATCTTCGCGACTAGCCCATCGGTAGTGATGAAGATGTCGTCTTTTCCGAGCGTTAATTTTAAAGCCATTTTAGTTCTCCGGTTGATTACTCAAAGCGAGTGGGAGCAATATAATTGAATGCTTTACGATTGTCAACCTACACTTTATAATCAATATCACTTTAATCGAGGAAAGCATTATGACAACTAAAATTCAAGCAGAAGCACTACGCACAAT
>TARA_R110000782_G_scaffold267531_1_pt1 | contig 28301 bp, 30 predicted proteins | sample TARA_R110000782 | Tara Oceans TARA_R110000782 (sample SAMEA4397859) | marine metagenome | biome: Polar Biome; feature: [SRF] surface water layer (ENVO:00010504); material: water (ENVO:00002006), including particulate matter (ENVO:01000060) such as... | depth 5 m | reverse complement strand
CTCGCCGATGCCCATCTCGCGGTCTTCTTTATGAAGCACGCCCAGGTCGAACGCCGTCAGCGCGATCACGAGGAACAGGAACGACAGCCAGAACCAGGCCGGAGTTCCCAGCCAATCAGCAAACAGAAATTCCATCAGCGCACCCCTGCGAAATCGGGGGCGGATCGCCGGAAGCGGGATCGGGTGTGCGGCATTCGTCTGTCTCCTCTTGTGGACCGCATCGGTCGCCGGAGGATCCGCGCTTTAAGGGGAACAGACGTAAGCCGCCGGGCCGCAAGCATCGGATCTTCCGATGCGGTCCGACATCACGAGAAGCATCTCGCCAGAGGGGCCCGGGCCGCGCCCCTGTTAATGGGAATGCCCGGTGCGGCTGTCAATGGGTGGCTGGAAAGGTCACTGCGAAGTCAGGTTCACAGCGAATATCCCCCGTCGCTCGGTAGCAGCGCGCCGGTGATCGTGGCGGCTGCATCCGACAGCAGGAACGCAATTTGCCCGGCGATCTCGTCCGCGGTTGCGAACCGTCCGAGCGGGGTTGCGGTGGAGGCCATCGCCTGCAGGGCCGCCTCGCGGCTGCCGAGGTCGCGGACCATGTCGTCGAAGAACGCCATGCCGTTCCAGATCGGCGTATCGACACCGCCCGGCAGGATCGCGTTTACACGCAGGCCGCGCGCCGCGCCTTCCTTGGCGGCGACCTTTGCGAGGTGGGCAGCAGCGGCCTTGGAAGCGCCGTAGGCGGCGACGCCGGGCTCTGCCTTGATCCCCGAGATCGAGGAGACGACCACGATGGCCCCCGCCCCCGTTATCAGCCGCATCGCCGCGCGCAGCGTCAGGAAGGCGCCGTCGAGGTTGACCGAAAGCACACGGCGCCATTCGTCGAACGACAGATCGACGATCGGGCCGGCGCCCGAGACGCCGGCGTTGACAACGGCGAAGTCGAGACGACCGAAACGCTGTGTGATGGCGCGCTCGGTCTGCTCCCACTTGGATGGGTCGGCCACATCGCCGGTAAGTTGCAGGACGTCGGCATCGGGAAGCGTCGGTGCGGCGCTGCTTAAATCCATCAGCGCGAAACGCCGGACGCCTTCGGCGTAAAGGCGCTCGGCCGTCGCCTTGCCGATGCCGGAGGCGGCGCCGGTGATGAGGACGGCGCCTGCGGGGAAGCTCACCGCGCCGTCCAGCCGCCATCGATCGAGAGGATGTCGCCGGTGAACGAGCGCCCGGTCTCGCCCGCCAGAAACACCGCGAAATCGGCGACTTCCTCGGGCTCGATGAAGCGCTTGTTGGGCTGCGCGGCGAGGATCACGTTCCGCACGACCTCCTCCTCCGACATGTTATGCACCTTCGCCTGGTCGGCCACCTGCCCCGCGACAAGCGGCGTCCGCACATAGCCCGGGCAGATCGCGTTCACCGTGATGCCGGTTTCGGCGAGTTCGAGCGCCGCCGTCTTGGTGAGGCCAACGATGCCGTGCTTCGCCGACACATACGCTGCCTTGAACGGCGAGGCGACGAGGCCGTGCGCCGAGGCGATGTTGATGATGCGGCCCCAGTTCTTCGCCTTCATCGCCGGCAGCGCCGCTTGCGTCGTGTAGAAAGCCGCGGAAAGGTTGATCGCGATGATCGCTTCCCACTTCGCCGGCGGAAACTCGTCCACGGGCGCGACGTACTGGATACCGGCGTTGTTGACGAGGATGTCGACCCCGCCGAGCGCCGCCGCGCAGTCGGACACGAGCTTCGTGGCTTCCGCGCCCTTGGAAAGGTCGGCGGGCAGGAAGGCGCAGCGCACGCCGAAGTCCGCCGCGATCGCGGAGCGTTCACGCTCGATCGCCTCGGGGTCGCCGAAGCCGTTGATGCCGATGTCGGCACCCGCGGCGGCCATGCCGCGTGCAACCGAGAGCCCGATCCCGCTCGTGGAGCCGGTAACAAGAGCCACGCGGCCCTCAAGCGTTCTGGCGGTCATCGCGTTCTCCTTTGCAGCATTTGCGAACAGCTTGCAGTCCCGTCGTTAACGGCCCGCTCATTGTGCAATGCAATAATCGATGGACTCGCGATTTGCACGGGTTAAGCTGATCGGGAAACGACCTGCATTCGATGCAAATGTCGGCGTTGCGAGCGGGGTATTGTGAATGATTTATCATAGCTACGAGCTGCATCGTTCCATGATGGCCGGGGCCAGCGCCTTCGCCAGCATGGGCGCCAACTGGCTCGCACATCCATCGAATCCGCTGGCCTATATCGGTATGAGCCCGGCCATCGCCTCGGCGCTCGACGTGTTCGCCCATGCCTCCGCACCCCGCGGCAAGCCCGAATTCGGTATCCCCAGCGTGAAAGTCGGCGACGCCGATGTCGCGGTGCGTGAAGAGATCAGTTTCCGCCTGCCGTTCGGGCAGCTCAAGCATTTCGTGAAGCAGGGTGGCGTTCCGGCAGGCCCGAAGCTGCTCATCGTGGCGCCGATGTCCGGCCACTATGCGACGCTGCTGCGCGGCACGGTGCAGCGCATGATCCCCGGCCATGATGTCTACATCACCGACTGGCGCGACGCGAAGCTCGTCTCCCTCGACGAAGGCCGCTTCGACCTCGACGACTACATCGACTACATCGTCGCCTTCCTCGAACACATCGGCCCCGGCGCGCACGTGATCGCCGTGTGCCAGCCCTCCGTGCCCGCCTATGCCGCCGCGGCCCTGATGTCCGCGAAGAAGCACAAGGCCCGCCCGCGCTCCCTCACCATGATGGGCGGCCCAATCGACACGCGCGAGGCCCCGACAGAGGTCAACACGCTCGCCACCGGACGTCAGCACAGCTGGTTCGAACACAACGCCATCGCCACCGTGCCGCCGATCTACCCGGGCGCCGGACGTCGCGTGTATCCGGGCTTCCTGCAGCTTGCCGGCTTCATGTCGATGAACCTCGGCAACCACATGGTGAGCCACTGGGAGATGTTCCGGCATCTCGTCGAAGGCGATGGCGAAAGCGCCGACTCGACCAAGGCGTTCTACGACGAGTACCGCGCCGTCTGCGACATGACCGCCGAATTCTACCTGCAAACCGTGGACAGCGTGTTTCAGCGCCATCTGCTCCCCAAGGGCGAGTTCATGCACCGCGGCGCGCGGATCGACCCGGGCGCCATCACGGATGTCGCGCTACTGGCCGTGGAAGGCGAACGCGACGACATTTCGGGCGTGGGCCAGACCAAGGCGGCACTCACGCTCGCGACCGCGCTTCCCGCCGCGAAGAAGACGTATCTTCTGGCCAAGGAGGTTGGCCACTACGGCATCTTCAACGGCCGCCGCTGGCGCGAGAAGATCGCACCCGTGGTCGAGGACTTCATCGCGAAGCACGACTGACCGGCGCTTCATACGACAAGACAAAAAAGGGGCGGGCCCGAAGGTCCGCCCCTTTCCTTTTGGATCGAAGGCCTCGCCCTAGTTGGCGTAGGCCTCGTTACCGACGAAACCGATCTTCGTGACACCGGACATCTGCGCCTGCGCCATGACATCGTTCACAACGTCGTAGCGCGACAGGGCGTCGGGCTTCAGATGGATTTCGGGCTGAGGCTCCATGCGGGCCGCGTCGTTGAAGTACGAGCGCAGCGTTGCACGGTCCACTTCCTGATCGTTCCAGTAGATCGTGTTCAGGAAGTCGATGCTCACGCGGTTGATCACGGGATCCACCTGAGAGTTCTGCGGCTGGTTCTGGTTCGACGGAAGGTCGAGCTTCACCGCGTGCGTCTGGATCGGAATCGTGATGATGAACATGATGAGGAGCACCAGCATCACGTCGATCAGCGGCGTGGTGTTGATGTCCACCATTTCGCCGCCTTCGGCTCCGCCTCCTACGTTCATTGCCATAGTTTTGGTTTCCTTAGCGGCTGACAGAACCGGCGGGCGGTTCCGAAATGAAGCCCACCTTCACGAAACCGGCGCGCTGCATCGTGAAGATGACGCCGCCGATGTTGCTGAACTCCGTACCCGCGTCGCCGCGGATATGGACTTCAGGCAGTTCGATCGGTGTGCCTGCGGCTTCCTGACGCTCGATTTCCTTCTTCAAGTGCGTAACCGCCTTGTCGAAGAGCTCCTGCTTGCTGTCGAGACGCTGGACACCCCAGAAGATGTCGCCGGAATTGTTGACAGCAATGAGGACGTTTTCCGGCTTCGTCGTCGTCGGCATACTGCTCACTTTGGGAAGTTCGAGCGGTACGGTCTGAATGACCACGGGAACGGTGATGAGGAAGATGATCAGCATAACCAGCATGACGTCCACGAGGGGCGTCGTGTTGATGTCCGCCATCGGCGCGTCATCGTCGTCCGAGGGTCCTACTTGCATCGCCATGTCTAGCGATCCTTCCTGATATCAAACAAAACGGGAGGGGGCGCTCCGGACCAGCCGGAGACGCCCCCTTCGTGCGATCAGGCCTTCGGCGCCGCCGCCGGAGTCACGCCCGTGCGTGACACGCGCGCACCCGACATCATGTAGCCATGCACGTCGGCCGAAAAGTTGTTCAGGCGGTCCTGAACGTCCTTGTTGCGACGAATCAGCCAGTTGTAGCCGAGCACGGCCGGAACGGCCACGGCAAGACCGAGCGCGGTCATGATGAGCGCCTCACCGACCGGACCCGCGACCTTGTCGATCGAGGCCTGACCGGCAACGCCGATGTTGATGAGCGCGCGGTAAATACCGACAACGGTACCGAACAGACCGACGAACGGCGAGGTCGAACCCACCGACGCGAGCCAGGCAAGACCGCTCTGCAGACGGCCGTTGATCGCGTGCGTCGAACGCGCCATCGACATCGTAACCCACTCGTTCTTGTCGATGCTGTCCGTCAGACGGCCTTCATGATGATCGGCGGCGCGCAGGCCGTCGTCGACGATCTGGCGGAAAGCCGAGTTCTTGTCGAGCTTGGCTGCGCCGTCCTTCAGGCTCGGCGCCGACCAGAACTTCTTGTCCAGTTCTTTGGCTTCGATGAGCAGCTTCCGCTGATCCCACCACTTCGTGAAGATGACGTACCACGACGTCAGCGACATCAGCACGAGAATGGCGAACGTGCCCTGGGCGATCGGACCACCCTGCTCGAGAGCGGCGCGGAGGCCATACGGGTTTTCGGTCGCGATCTCTTCCGCCGCGAACGCCGGAGCCGAAATCATCAGCGTGCCGAGCGCAACACTCGCCGTGAGGCCGGCGCGCGAAACAAAGTTCTTCATGTATAGTCCCCTAGACTGAATAGAGAATGTTGGTTTGAAAACGGAAAAGCCGCAGACCGGTCTTGCCCGGTCCACGGCGACATCCTGCTTATTTCGGAATCTGCCAGCGGAACGCCTGGCTGCGCGTTTCCTGAACCGGCTGGCCGTTCTGCTGCGCCGGCTTGAACCGGAAACGCCGCTCGATCAGGCTGCAGGTCTGTGTGTCGAGACGACTGGAACCGCTCGATGTCTGAATCGAGCAGCTGCCCTTCACGACTTTTCCATCCGTGTCGATGGTGTAGCGCGCAACCACCGAGCCCTCTTCCTCAGCACGGATCGAGGCTTGCGGATAGTCGTCAGCCGTGATGGTGGCGCCGAGACGCCCCCTCGGCTCTGCACGCGTGGTCGGACCGGCAGGCGGCGGCGCGGGAGGCGCCGGCGGCGCAACGCGAACCGGCTCAGGTCGCGGGGCCTCCGTCTGGATGGTGATCGCGGGAGGCGGCGGTGCAGCCGTCTCAACGATCACTTCGGGCGGTGGAACATAAGGCGGAATCTCTTCGAGTTCCGGTGGTGGAGGCGGCGGCTCCTCGTCGACCGTTGGCTCCTCGACCTCGAACGTCTCCATCGGACCCGTCACGACCTTGACCACACGCAGCGCAAGGCCGCTTATGAATGCGTAGCCGAGAAAGGCGTGGAGTAGCGCAACGAGCGCCAAGGAGACCATGCGCTTCGAGCTTACGCCTTGATCTGCATATGCCATGGACGCGGGTTACTCCCTCTTAGCTGACCCTTAACCATCGATCCCATAGGAATCGATCAAAAACCAGTTGCGGCTTAGACCGCAATCTTATCCCTTTTTGCAACGCTCATGAAGCGGTTGAAAACCGGCTCAAACCGTCCCTGAGCGACCTACTAGCTTGGGCGCCCTGCACCCGCAACTGCTTTGTGGCAGGGTTGTGGCGGGATTGGTCGCTTGCCCAATTCATGCCACGGTCATGTCAAACATGGCTCAAATGCGTTAAGCTGCCAGCAAATATGGATTTTGTTCGATTTCATAGCAAAAGGGACAGCCTGATGCGCCTATGGGCTTTTTTTGTGCTTCTTCTCTGCGGGGGACTGATTCCGCTTACCAGCGCTTCAGCAAACCCGGGACGCGCGGACCTCGTGGCATTGACGACCGAGGCGCCGATTATCGTCCGCGCGACGGTGACGAAGGCCTCAAGGCTCAGCGAAAAACTATCTCCCGGCCTGGCGCCCGGCTTTCGCCGTTTCCTGATCAGCGCAGAAATCAGCAACGTGCTGATCGCCCCGGGATTCGTGTCGAAAAATATCGAGTACCTCGTCGATATCGGTGCTGATCCGCGTGGCAGGACGCCGAAACTCAAGGGGCTTCCCGTTCTGCTGTTTCTCGCGCCGGGAAACCGCGAAGCGCAGTACCAGCTCGTCCGCCCCTGGGCGCAGGTGGACTGGACCGCCGAGCGCGATGCCTATGTGCGCGCCGTCGCGGCCGAGGCCGTCGCCTCCCCGGATATCCGCGACATGGAGATTTCAGGGCTCGGACAGGCTTTCCACGTGCCCGGCAGCCTTCCCGGCGAATCCGAAAGCCAGATCTTCATCCAGACGAAGGCGGGCGAGCCGATGTCGCTGGTCGTACTGTCACGCCCCGGCCAGCCGAAAATGTTCAGCGTGGCCACAGGCGATATCATCGACGATGCCGCCGCCGGCGTGAAGGACGGCAGCCTACTCTGGTATCAGCTCGCCTGCGGCCTGCCGCGCAGCCTGCCCGTCGCGAGCACATCGACGCTTGATTCGGAAACCGCCGCCGCCGCGAAGGTGGACTATCGTTTCGTGCTCGATTCGCTCGGTCCGTGCGACCGGGCCTATTCGGAGTAGGCCATCGGCAGCGACGACAGCTCGACGCCCACGAATTCGCAGTCGGGATAGATATCAGGCTTCGCGGTTGCGACGCGCAGCGCCAGTACGCCCTTCCTTGCCGCGATGATGTCGTAGACCGCGCGGCAGAAGGTTTCCTGCAGGTTGAAACGGCGTGCGGCGGCCAGCGTCTTCACGGTTTCGCGTAGGAAATCGTAGTTCCAGGCGCTTTTCACCTGATCGTCGGTGGGGAACGACGCCTCGTCCACCCAGAGGTCGACATCGACGCGTAGTCGCTGCGGCGCGCCGACCTCGAAGCTGTGGAAGCCGATATCGACGAGCAGTTCATAGCCGTGCAGCCGAATCCGTCGCGCCTTGGGCGCCAGCGCTTCGGGAACGAGGCCGCGCGGTGCGGGGCTCATGCGCCCTCTCCCACCATGAAGGCGACGTCGCGCGGCATACCGAGCATACGCTGCCCCGCATCGAGCACGATCACCTGCCCTGTGATCGTCGGAAGGGCGATCAAATATTGCATTGTCATGACAACATGCTCCACCAGCACACCGCGCCGCAGCGGGTTATACACATGCGCGCGATCGAAATTTTCCCGCGTCTGCGGGCCGCTGACCAGCGTTACCGAGGGCGCGATACCGTTCACGCGGATATTGGGCGCAAGCGCCCTCGCCTGCAGTTCGGTGAGCCCGGCAAGCCCGAGCTTGCTCACCGTGTAGCTGTAGAAATCGGGATTCGGGGCAGCAATCTTCGCATCGAGCAGATTTATGACGAGGCCGTTCCGCCCCGCGCACTGTGCCGCGAACTGTTGCGTGAGCAGCGCCGGCGCGCGCAGATTCACGTCGATCTGCTCGTCCCACTGCGCTGCACTGAAGTCCGTCTGCGTGTCGTAACGGAAGAGCGAGGCATTGTTGATCAGCAAGGAAACCGGCGGTTTTCCGGGCTCCAGTCGATCGAACAGCGTGCGGCACGCCTCCGCGTCGGCAAGGTCCGCACGCACGAGCGAGGCACTGCCGCCGGACGACCTGATTTCGGCGACGAGCGCCTCCGCGGCGGCCACCGATTCGTTGCAGTGGACGTGAACGTGCCAGCCGCCCGCCGCGAGCGCACGCGACAGCGCGCCGCCGATGCGTTTCGCGCCGCCGGTGACGAGTACGCTCGCGGGATTGCCGAACTCCGGTGTCATCGGCGAGCGCTTACCCGTCGGCGTACCAAGGGGCAAGCCGCTGCCCTTTTTTTCGGCAGTCCGAGCAGGTCAGTGCCAGCGCCGGTGAGCGCGACATCTCCAGAGACTTATCCACAGGCTCCGGGGACAAGTCATTTCCGTGACAGTTGAGAGGACCGCCTCCCTCGCCTACATCTGAAGGTGATGGCTGAACCCCCGCAGATTGATCGCTTTTCCGAGGAGCAGGCGACCTACGCCGTGCGCGGTCGCGACACGCCCGATCTCGATGCGGGCGTGGCGGCGATCCGCAATGTGCTGAAGACGCTGCCGGTGCGGCCAGGCGTTTACCGGATGCTCGATTCGAGCGGGGACGTGCTCTACGTCGGCAAGGCGCGCAGCCTGAAGAACCGCGTGACCAGCTACACGCAGGTCGCGCGGCTGCCGAAGCGCCTGCAGCGCATGGTTTCGCTGACGCGTGCGATGACGATCGTCACCACCGCGAGCGAGGCGGAGGCGCTGCTGCTCGAAGCGCAGCTCATCAAGCGTTTCCGGCCGGCGTTCAACGTGCTGCTCCGCGACGACAAGAGCTTCCCCTTCATCTTCCTCAACGAGGACCATGCGTTCGCCCGCATTTCCAAGCATCGGGGTGCGCGGAAGGGAAAGGGTGTCTATTTCGGCCCGTTCGCCAGTGCGGGCGCGGTGAACCGCACGCTGAACGCGCTTCAAAAGGTGTTCCTGCTGCGAAGCTGCTCGGACAGTTTCATGGCGAATCGCACGCGGCCCTGCCTGCTTCATCAAATTCGCCGCTGCTCGGCGCCCTGCGTCGATCGCATCGACGCAGCGGGCTACGCTGAACTCGTCGCAGATGCGAAAGACTTCCTCGCCGGCAAGAGTCAGTCGGTGCAGCGCAAGCTCGGCGAATCGATGCAGGCCGCGGCCGAGAAGCAGGATTACGAACTCGCCGCCGTCTACCGCGACCGCCTGCGCGCGCTCACCTACATCCAGGGCCAGACGGGCACGGCCGAGGGCGTGAAAGACGTCGATGTCATCGCGCTCGCCGAAAAAGCCGGGCAGTTCTCGATCCAGGCGTTCTTCATCCGTGGGGGCCAGAACTGGGGTCACCGCGCGTTCTTCCCGAAGAACACCGCGGGCAGCACCCCGGAAGAGGTGATGGCGAGCTTCATCGTGCAGTTTTACGAGGATATGCCGCTGCCGCCGGAAATCCTCGTCGACCGCCTGCCCGCCGAGCACGAGTTGATCGCCGAGGCACTTTCCAGCCGCAGCACACGCAAGATCGCAATCCGTCAGCCGCAGCGCGGCGCACTGAAGCGCCTTGTCGATCAGGCGGCGCGCAACGCGGTCGAGGCGCTCGACCGCAACCTCGCCGAGGGCGCCACGCAAACCAGGCTGCTCGCCGAGCTTGCCGACATTTTCGAGCTACCCGAGCCGCCGCGCCGCATCGAGGTTTACGACAACAGCCACATTCAGGGCACCAACGCGGGCGGCGGCATGATCGTGGCGGGGCCGGAGGGCTTCCTCAAGAACAGCTACCGCAAGTTCAACATCAAGGACGCATCGATCACGCCCGGCGACGATTTCGGCATGATGCGCCACGTCCTCGGCCGCCGCTTCGCGCGGCTCGGCAAGGAAGACCCCGATCGCAAGGGCAGCGACTGGCCCGACCTCGTCCTCATCGACGGCGGCAAGGGGCAACTGTCGGCCGCGATGGACATTCTCGCGGAGCAGGGCATCGACGACGTGACGCTCGTCGGTGTCGCCAAGGGGCCGGACAGGAACGCCGGCCGCGAGGTCTTCCACCTGATGGACGGCCGCGAACTCACCCTGCCCCTCAATTCGCCCGTGCTGTTCTACCTCCAGCGCCTGCGCGACGAGGCGCACCGCTTCGCCATCGGCGCGCACCGCGCCAAGCGCAGCAAGGCGATCTCCGCCAATCCGCTCGATGACGTGCCCGGTATCGGACCGACCCGGAAGCGCGCGCTTCTGATGCACTTCGGCACCGCGAAGGCTGTCCGCTCGGCCGCGCTCGAATCGCTGATGGCCGCGCCCGGCATCTCGAAGGCAATGGCCGAGGTGATCTACGACCACTTCCATCCGCGCGGATAAGCGCTAACGTCGAGCGCGACTCGAATCGGGCCTTTTGGGGAGGCATTCCGCATGATGAAGCTCTACACAGCCGCGACGCCGAACGGCTACAAGGCCTCGGTCGCGCTTGAGGAAATGGGCTTCGACTACGAATTCGAAAAGATCGACCTCACCGGCGGGGCGCAGAAGCAGGACTGGTTCCTGGAGATCAACCCGAACGGCCGCATCCCCGCGCTCGTCCACGATGATTTCCCGATCTTCGAATCGGGTGCGATCATGCTCTATCTCGCCCGGCTTTCCGGCAAATTCTACGGGACGGACGCGAAGTCGCAGAGCCGTGTCGAACAATGGCTGATGTTCCAGATGGGCGGCATCGGCCCGATGATGGGGCAGGCAAACGTCTTCTACCGCTACTTCCCGGAAAAGATTCAGCCCGCGATCGACCGTTATCAAAGCGAAGGCCGCCGCCTGTTCGAAGTGCTGGAGCGCCAGCTTTCGCGCACCGAATATCTCGCGGGCGACTATTCGATCGCCGACATGGCCAACTGGTGCTGGGTGCGCACGCACAAGTGGTCCGGCATTTCCATCGATGGCCTGCCGAACCTCCAGCGCTGGCTTGAGGCGATCATGGCGCGCCCGGGCGTGCAAAAGGGCATTTCCGTGCCCGAGGACATGCGCGCGCGGATCCGCGATGACGACGAAGATTCGGCCAAGAAATTTGCCGAACAGGCACGCAAGATCGTGGTGACGGGCAAACCCGCCTGATCGCCTTCAAGGAGGGGCAAAACCAATGATGACGTATCCGCTGACGCTGCTCGGCACGCTCGCCGCGCTGGCCGTTTACGTATGGGCGTCGATCCCGGTTGGGCAGGCGCGCGGCAAGTTCGGCGTGAAGGCACCCGCCGTCACCGGCCATCCAGAGTTCGAGCGCGCCTTCCGCGCCCACCAGAACACAATGGAACAACTCGTTCTATTCCTGCCGCTCGTCTGGATCGTGGCGACCGTGTTCGACGACCTCTGGGGCGGCATTTATTCGGCGGCCTGGGTGGTCGGCCGAATCGCTTACGTGATCGGCTACATCAAGGACGCTGAAAAGCGCGGCGCGGGTTTCCTCATCTCCGGCCTCGCCAGCCTCGCAGCGCTGGTGGGCGCAATCGTCGCGGTGGTGATCGACCTCGTGCGCTAGGGTCGATCGACATTCACCTTCGATGGCAACGCGAAGAGATCGATGAACCGGCCTGCGATTTTCGGATCGCCTGCAACCGTCAAATCCTCTTCAGCGATGGGCCTCTTGCCGTAGAAGACACGGACGAGCGCAGTCGTTCCGCCTGAAAAGGTGACGTCGGCTTGCTCGGTTTCGCCGCGGCGAATGGAAAGCTCGCCGTCCGACAGGTCGGCAACGAACGCATCGTCCGGGAACCGGAATGCGATTCGCGCGCGCATCGCGGCTGCGCGCTTCGTGTCTAGCATCGTGCGCAGCGAAAGCATCGTCGATGCGGGCGACAGCGGCCTGGAGGGATCATGCGCGGGCGAGCGCGCCGCCCAGCGGCCCGTCGTCTGCAGGATCGGCTCGGCCTCGTAGCCCCACGGCGTCAATTCATAAACCGGCACGGAGGCAGGCGGCGGCAGCGTCGTCCGTCGCAACACACCGTGCGCTTCCAACCCTTCCAGCCGCTGCGTCAGCACGTTCGCGCTCACGCCCGGCAGATGCGCGCGAATCTGGCCGAAACGGCGCGGCCCGAACATCAATTCCCGGATCACCAGCAACGCCCAGCGTTCCCCGACCAGCTCAAGAGCCAGCGCGGCGCCGCACGCATCGTCGTACCAGCGCGGTCCGCCCATCGCTTTTTTAGTTATTTTTTGTAATTTCATAGTTGCTTTTTATAACTCATGTGCCAGCCTGTGCCAACAACCATAGAGGGAGACATCATGTGACGCAGCATCCCGTCATCACCACATTCGGATGGGTTCCTGAATTCGCGCGCGGCTTCGTCCGCGATCTGCGTCCGCGCTGGGCGTTTGAAGAGGTCGGGCAACCCTATGACGTCAACTACATCGCTATCGAATTCGCGAAGACGCCGCCGCACCGCGCCTATCAACCTTTCGGACAGGTGCCGACGTACAAGGACGAAACCGTCGAGATATTCGAATCCGGCGCGATGGTTTTGCACATTGCCGAGCGCGCGGGAAAACTCATTCCCGCCGACCCGGCCGGGCGGGCCAAAATGATTCAGTGGCTGATCGCTGCACTCAACACGATCGAACCGCGTGTCATGGCGCTCGTCATCAACGACGTGTTCGAGGCGGATCGGGCGTGGGCGAAGGATCGGCGCCCCGTCGTGCTGGAAACGCTCGAGAGCGGCCTCGCCGACCTTGCCGGGGCGCTGGGCGACAAGACATGGCTCGATGGCGACATGTTCACTGCGGGGGACCTGATGATGGTATCCGTGCTCGGCGGGCTTCGCGGGACCAATGTCCTTGATCGCCATCCCCGTGTCGCTGCCTATGTCGAACGGGGTGAGGCCCGCCCAGCCCACCGGAAGGCGATGGCCGATCATCTGGCGGTGTTCGCCGACGCGGCGGCAGCCTGAGAGAAAGGGGAAAACCATGACCTATGTTGAAGGATTCGTCATCCCCGTTCCCACCGCCAACAAGGACGTCTTCCGCGATCACGCCGCGGCGGCCGCGCCGATGTTCAGGGAATTCGGCGCCACCCGTGTCGTGGAATGCTGGGGCGATGATGTTCCGGCGGGCAAGATCAACGACTTTGCAGGTGCGGTGCAGGCAAAGTCCGATGAAACCGTCGTGTTCTCGTGGCTAGAATATCCCGACAAGGCCGCCCGCGATGCCGCGAAAGAACGCATGATGGCGGACGAGCGAATGGAGGCGATGGGCGAGATGCCGTTCGACGGCATGCGCATGATCTTCGCGGGTTTCCGCCCGCATGTCGAAGTCGGCGCTGGCGGCGACACGGGCTATGTCGATGGCTTCGTGCTGCCGGTGCCGGACGGTAACAAGGATGCCTATTTCCAGATGGCGCGCGAGGCATCCGCCGTGTTTCTCGATCACGGCGCGACGCGTTTCGTCGAGTGCTGGGGCGACGACGTGCCGAACGGCAAAGTCACCGACTATCGCCGGGCGGCGCATGCGAAGGACGGCGAGACCGTGGTCTTTTCGTGGATCGAATGGCCGTCGAAAGCCGCGCGTGACAGCGGCATGAAGGCGACGATGGAAGACCCGCGCATAAAGATGGCGCCCGAAACCATGCCATTCGACGGCGCCCGCATGATCTTCGGCGGCTTCGAACCTGTCGTCGACAGCTGAGCCGCGTCGAGGCTCAAGCCCCGCAGCGCTTCAGGAAATCCTCGATCAGCCGCTTGTCGGGCCGGGCCAGCAGCGTCATCGCCGTCCCCTGCCCGGCCAGCGTCACGCGCTTGCCGGCCCAGTCGCGCACGAACGTCGGCGGCAGGCCGACGCGTGCGACGACCATCATTTCACCAGAAGGATGATACTGGACCGACGCCATGAGCGGCGTGACCTTGTCCGGCGGACCAACCAGAAGCTGAGTGCGCGTCCCTTCGGCAACGGACATACGCGAATCGGCCGTGAAGAACGCAAGTTCGAAAACCTTCGCGTCCCGGTCGCAAACCGCGAACAGATCGATGTCGTCGCTGTTCGGGGCACCGTAAACGAGCTTCGCCGCATTGCCTTCGGACGCATCGGCATCGAAGATCGCCCAGCTGCGATTGTAGGTCGGGGGCCGCGTCGCACAGGCTGCGATGAGCAGCAGCACCGAAATAATGCCGAGGCGCTTCATATGCCGCGAAACTCCGCGAATTCGGCGAGCGGGACGCGCTTCGCGTGGAGCTTGTTGGCGGGATCGTCGGGGTCTTTCCAGCCGATCGCCATGCCGGTGAACAGCATCCATGCGTCGGGCACGCCGAGGAACGTGCCGATCGTTTTGGGATACATCGCCCAGCATTCCTGCGGGCAGGAATCGAGGCCCGCCTCGCGCAGCAGCAGCATCACGTTTTCAAGATACATGCCGAGATCGGACCACTGCGGCGGTCCCATCGTGCGACTGACATAGCAGAACAGCGCAACCGGCGCGCCAAAGAACATGAAATTGCGGGCGAACCAGCGCCGCCGCGCGTCCCGGTCCTCGCGCGGAATGCCGATGTGGCCGTACATGTCCTCGCCGACCTGAAAGCGGCGCGAGGCGTAGGGCTCCCCGAGCGCCTTCGGGTAGATGTCGTACTCCATCTCCTCGCCGCGCGGTGCTTCGACGATGCGCGCCGCCATGATCTCCTTCAGCCGTGTCAGTTCGTCGCCGCCGACAGCGTAGATGTGCCACGGCTGCAGGTTGCCGCCCGACGGCGCACGCGCCGCCTTTTCGATGATCTCGCGCAGCAATGCGGGATCGACAGGCCGGTCGAGGAAGCCGCGTACCGAGCGGCGGGTTGCAATCGCTTCACTGACGTTCACTTCGATTCCCAAAGCCATGTTGAGCAGGCGCATACGATAGCCTAACGTCCGCCCATGCTGTCCAGCCTCCCCAATCTGCTCACGCTCTCACGCATCCTTGCGGTGCCGCTTCTGGTCGCCCTGATGTGGAACGCAAACTGGTTCGGCTATCTTGTCGCCTTCGTTGTTTTCTGCATCGCCGGAGCGACTGATTATCTGGACGGTTATCTCGCCCGCGCGCAGGGGACGGTTTCGAAGCTCGGCGTGTTTCTCGATCCGATCGCGGACAAGATCATGGTGGCGGGTGCGATCATCATGCTCGTGGAGAACGATATCGTCCGTGGCTGGACGGTGATTGCCGCAATCATCATCCTGATCCGCGAGATTACGGTTTCCGGCCTGCGCGAGTATCTGGCCGGGATTCAGGTCTCCATCCCGGTCAGCCAGCTCGCCAAGTGGAAGACCGCGTTTCAGATGATATCGATCGGCGCACTCATCCTTGCGGGCGCCGCAGAGATCAGATTCACTTGGCTGCCCGCCTACGAGGTCGGCATTGTTTCGCTGTGGGCGGCTGCGATCCTCACGCTCATTACAGGGTACGACTATCTGAGGGTCGGCCTCAAGCACATGGCCTGAACCCGTGAGGCTCAATCTCGTCTATTTCGCATGGGTGCGCGAACGCATCGGCCTTGACGGCGAGACGCGTGACCTTGCGGCGCACACGGTCGGCGAAGCGCTCACGGCGCTATCCGCGCTCGGGGACGGCTATGCATCCGCGTTCGCCGAACCGCACCGCCTGCGCTTCGCGCTCGATCAGGATTTCGTCGACGCGGACGCGGCGCTTCGCGAGGGCGCGGAGCTTGCCATCTTCCCACCCGTGACCGGCGGATGATCACCGTCCGCGTCCAGACCGAAGCATTCGATCTGGCGGCGGAAACGCGCGCGCTTTCGGAAGGCCGCACCGATATCGGCGCCATCGCCAGCTTCGTCGGCCTCGTGCGCGGCGGCGAGATCGAGGCGATGACGCTGGAGCATTATCCGGCAATGACCACAAAGGCGCTCGAAGCGATCGCCGCGCAGGCCGCAGCGCGCTGGCGGCTGCTCGGCGGCATGGTCATTCACCGGCACGGCCGCCTGCTACCGGGCGACCCCATCGTGCTCGTCGCCATCGCCGCCGCGCACCGCGGTGACGCCTTCGACGCCTGCGCGTTCATCATGGACTATCTGAAGACGGGCGCGCCATTCTGGAAGAAGGAAGAAACCGGCGGCGAAAGCCGCTGGGTCGAAGCCAAGACCGAAGACGACGACGCGCGCAACCGTTGGAATTAGGGCGTCGGCGGCGGTTCAGATTCTTCCGTAACCGCCTTGTTGATCCGGTCCGAAAGCGCACGCGCGGCTTCGCGAATGCCTTCCGCGTCCTCGGGCGTGTTGGCGATGACATTGCCCAGCTGACCGAGCAGCGCCGCCGCCCGCGCGACATCAATCCGCTCGCCGCGCAGCACCGCCTCCGCATCCGGCCCGAGCAGGACCGAGAGATCGACCTGCGCAGCGGCGTCCGCCTCTTCGCGCGCGCGTCGCTCCTCGGCCTGGCGCTCGGAGATCTGGCGGATTTCCGGCAGCGCCTCCATCATGAACTCGTGCCACATCACCGCGGGCATCGTGGAGCCGAGCACGCCGTTCATCGGCGAATTGTCGTCGTTGCCGACCCAGACGCCGACGACGAGATCGCCCGCGAAGCCCACGAAGATCGCGTCGCGCGAATCCTGCGTCGTGCCGGTCTTGCCGAAAGCTGCGATCGGCAGCTTCGCGCGCGTGCCCGTTCCGTAGTCGATCGTCGCGCGCATCATCTCGCGCAGCGCCGCGCGCTCGGGGAGGCTGTCCCCTCCAAGCGCACGCAAGCGTGACACCACACCTTCATCGCGCGGCGGAGCCGAAACCGCGTAGGGCACAACCGGCGGCGTGCCGCCCGCGACCGACGCATACGCCGAGGTCAGATCGAGGAGCGACATCGTCGAGGTGCCGAGCGCGATGGTGAGGTCGTCGCTGATCTCGTCCTTGATGCCGAGATCGCGCGCAGCCTTGCGGATCGCCCCTGCCCCCACCTCGTTCGCCAGCCGAGCCGCCGCGACGTTGGAGGAGAGCGCGAAGGCCCGCTTCAGCGTGATCGGGCCGCGATACTTGCCGTCGTTATTCTTGGGACTCCAGTCGCCGATGGTGACGGGCTCGTCCTCGATCTCGCTGTCGACGCTCATGCCGCTGCGCAGCGCGGCGAGATAGACGAACAGCTTGAACGCTGAGCCCGGCTGCCGCTTCGCCTGCACCGCGCGGTTGAATTCGCTCTTCTGGTAGTCCCTGCCGCCCACCATGGCGACGACGCGGCCATCCGGGTGCATGGCAACGATCGCCGCCTCGCCGACATCGTGCCAGCCCGCGCGATCGAGGTTGCGCTTCACAACGCGCTCGGCAAGCTTCTGGAGGCGGCTGTCGAGCGTCGTTGCGACCTTCACCTCGCCGAACACGTCAGGCGTGCTGTTCGCGGCCTCCGCCCACGCCCAGTCTGCGAAGTAGCTCCCCGTCGGCAGGCCCTTCCGGCCGGGACGCAGCGCCGCGCGCCGCGCACCGCGCCATTCCGCGTCGGTGATGAGGCCCTGTTCCTTCATCGCGGCGATGACAAGCTTTCCGCGTTCGCGCGCCGCGTCGTAATCGTTGGTCGGCGCTAGCCGGGACGGCGCCTTGACGAGACCCGCGAGCATCGCCGCCTCGCCGATCGTCATCTGCTCGGGCTCCTTGCTGAAATACTGCTCCGACGCTGCGCGCAGGCCATAGGCACCGTCGCCGAAATAGACACTTGAAAGGTAGCGCGAGAGGATCTCGTCCTTTGTCAGCCAGGCTTCCAGCCAGAAGGCGATGATCACCTCCTGCGCCTTGCGCGTCAGGCTTCGATCAAGGCTGAGGAAGCTTGTCTTGGCGAGCTGCTGCGTGATCGTGGAACCGCCCTGAACGACGCGGCCCGCCGCCGCGTTCGCCTGCGCGGCGCGCAGAATGCCGCGAATGTCGATGCCGATGTGGTCATAGAAACGCCGGTCCTCGATCGCGACGAAGGCCTCCCCGACGTGCTCGGGCAGTTTCGTCACATCGACCGGCTCCGCCTTGAAGCTGCCCCGGCGCGCGATCGGCGTACCGTCGGCGGCGGTGAGGACCAGCGCAGGCGTTTCCAGCGGTTCGAGCGCCTTGCCGAGCGGCGCCGTGATCGCCAACCACGCAACGATGCCGAAGAACACGAGCAGCAAGCCTGCCGCGATTTTGGGGAGCCAGCGCAGCCAGCGTCGGCGCGGCTTGGCCGCCTCCTCGGGAGGGGGAACGTTCTCTCCGCCAAACTCGGCGGACCATGCGCGGTATTCATCGGGATCGAGCGACTCGACGCGTGGGCGGCGGAAGATCATTGCGGAGTCGCCATTCTCATACTGTCATACTTACGCAAAACAGTGGCCCGTTCAATCGTCGTGGGCGGCTGATGGGGCGATGCGTGGTGGGCCCGGAGGGACTCGAACCCCCAACCTAGCCGTTATGAGCGGCCAGCTCTAACCATTGAGCTACAGGCCCGTCGCCCCGCTTTCCCCCCGCGCCGGACGACCGCAGCGCTTAGACGCTCGCGGCCTGCTCCGCAAGAGTAGCGGGCTTCCCGTCGCGCTGGGCATGGGCCGCCGCGACGACCTCCTCAACGCTGGCGGGCTTCACCCCCGCGCGCGTCAGCGTCGTCAGCACGCCGTCCCACCAGGCATAGAAATCGGCAAGGTCGCGCGCGTCGCGCACGTAGGGTGTGTGGCCCGGTTCCACGGACGGGGAGTGGAAGGAGATGGAGAAGATCTGCGTTCCCGCCTCGACGAGCAGTTCGATCGCCTGGATCGCCTCATCAAGCGGTATGCCTTCGGGCGTCAGCGCCACGCGGCCGAGCAGCGAGGTGCGCGAAAGGAGACCGTTCAGTCGCGGCACGCGCGTGGCAATCTCGAAAGCCCGCTCACCGAACACGCGCAATCCGCCCGTGAAGGTGGAGGTCAGCGGCAGTTCGAGAAGTCGCCGTTCCGGCCCTGTCCAATAGAGCTGCGGTCGGATGTTGCGGAAACTGGGGCCGCCTTCGTCGCTGTAATCGAAATAAGGCCGAACCGACACATCCATCCGGTAGCCGAGTTCGTCGAGCAGCGCCTCCGTGTTCGGCCCGACGCCATAGCGTCCTGCCCTGTAGACGATCGGCGCCGCGCCGAAATTCTCGTCGATGGCCTCGGTCAGCGCCTTGATCTTGGCGCGCTCCACCTCGCGCGGCAGGTTGCCGGGAAAGCTGTTGGGGCCGCCGACGCGTTCAAGGAACGGCGGGTTCACCCAGGGATGCAGCTGCGTGCCGATCGTGGCGCCGTCATTTTCGGAAAGCGCGCGCAACACCTCGACACTCTCGGGCGTCGTCGCCACCGGATAATCGACCATGTAGGCGGGCTTGATATCGAAGCCGCGCATCAGGCTGTGCACCTTGGGCAGCGACTTCACCGTTTTCACCGACGTCGAATCGCGACTCTTGGGCTGCGTCCAGTCGAACTCCTCTTCGGTGTCGACAAAAACGAGCACGCGCTGGCCGAATTCCGGGCCGAACGAGATGTATTGATTGTCCGAGGGGGCCAGCATGTCGCGACAATAAGCGTTCGGACGTTTCCGGCAAGTAAAGCTGCAAAAAAGGGAGGCTTCGGAACGGGTTAGGCCCCCGGCTTCTTGGGAGGGAGGGAGGTGAAGCCGGGGACCCGTCTACCGAGGCCCGCGGGGAGGGAGGGGAGCGGGCCTTCGATTTCCGTTGCAGCGGTGTGTTGCTGCGATGAAATTGGTGTACGGAAAGACGGCCCTATTGTGCACTGCCGCAAATCACAATGCAGCTATGCACCCAACGCATAACTCTCGTCGACGTCGAGTGTCGCCGGGGTCATTTTCTCAATGAGAAAATCCCTCAAAATCTTGATTCGTATGGCATTTCTAAGCTCGGGGACGTAGACGAAGTACGTGCGGAACACTGGCCCCTGCACGTCCGGCAAAATCACCTTCACACGCCCGGACGCACGGATCAGATAGCTCGGCAATGCTGCGATGCCCACACCGGCTTCCACGGCCTGCAGGATACCGAAAACGCTGTTGACCATAAGCGCCGGACGGCGCGGCGGACCTTGATGGCCCACGTCCTGTATCCAGTTGACGCCACGAATCGTCGAAGGCGCGGTTTCGCCGAAGGCGATGATACGGTGGTGATCAAGATCCGCGATCGTTTGCGGCACCCCGTAGCGTGCGAAATAGTCGGGTGAACCGCACAGGCGGTAGCGGATCGCGGCAAGCTGCCGCTGCACGAGATCGTTCTGTGTGGAGGGATGAAAGCGGATAGCGACGTCCGCCTCGCGCTTCTGAAGGTCGAGATCGTCGTCCGCCAGCACCATGTTGATCTGGATGTCCGGGTAACGCTCCAGAAATTCGGGAAGCATGGTCGGCAGCCAGGTCGAGCCGAACGACATAGTGGTCGTCAGCCTGATCTCGCCGGTCGGCCGGTCTTTCGACAGCTCGATCGCTTGCCGCGTCCGCTCGACGCGCTCGAACATCTCGGTTGTGGTTGCCGCAAGCTGCTCGCCCTCGTGCGTCATCGCAAGGCCGCGCGCATGGCGGTGGAACAGCTTGGCGCCCAGCATGTCTTCCAGCGAAGCGATCTGCCGCGAGAGCGCCGGCTGGCTCATGCCCAGCCGGCGCGAGGCCTCGGTAAAGCTGCCCGCTTCCGATACCGTATGAAAAAGCCTGAGCTTTTCCCAGTCGAGCACGGCTACTCGGCCGCTTCCGCGAGCCCGGCTTCGTGGTGCGCGAGGAAGCGCTCGGCCTCGAGCGCTGCCATGCAGCCCATGCCGGCCGCGGTCACGGCTTGGCGGAACACCTTGTCCTTCACGTCGCCCGCCGCGAACACGCCGGGCACGGAGGTCGCCGTGCTGTCGGGCGCAGTGAGGATATAGCCCTCCCCGTCCATGTTCAGCTTGCCCTTGAACAGCGCCGTCGCCGGATCGTGGCCGATCGCGATGAACAGGCCGTCGACATCGAGCGCACGGTCGGCCGCGCCGTTCGTGCCGCGCAGCTTGATCCCGGTAACGCCCAGCGGATCGCTGGCGCCGATCACCTCGGCAACCTCTGCGTTCCACACCGCCTCGACCTTCGGATTGGCGAGCAGGCGGGCCTGGTTCGTCTTGTCCGCGCGCAGTTCGTCGCGACGGTGGATGAGATAGACCTTCTGCGCGAAGTTGGTGAGGAACAGCGCTTCTTCCACGGCGGTGTTGCCGCCGCCGACCACCGCGACGGTCTTGCCGCGATAGAAGAAGCCATCGCAGGTCGCGCAGGCCGAAACGCCGAAGCCGCGAAAGCGCCCCTCGCTCTCAAGCCCGAGCCAGCGCGCCTGTGCGCCGGTCGCGATCACGACCGTGTCGGCAAGATAGATGGTCCCCGAATCGAGCGTCAGGCGGAACGGCCGGCGCGAAAAATCCACGTCGGTAACGATATCATCGACGATCTCCGCGCCCACATGCTTCGCCTGCGCCGCCATTTTCTCCATGAGGTCGGGGCCCATGATCACCGATTCGCCCGGCCAGTTCTCGACATCGGTGGTGATGGTAAGCTGTCCGCCCGGCTGCAGGCCCCGGATGATGACGGGATTGAGCGCCGCGCGCGCCGCATAAACGCCGGCCGTATATCCGGCCGGACCCGAACCGATCACCGCAACGCGAACCTGCTTCGTTTCACCCATCACACCTCATCCCTGCTAGCCGAAAGTCGGACAGGAGATGTAATCTCTGGATGCGCGAATTACGAGGCCTCGCTTGCGTCGTCCTCCTGACGCTGCGGCGGCTGCCCGAGCGGGATGGAAAGCTCGAAAACGTACGGCGCGAGCCGGAACGTGCCGCCCACTGTCGCGGCAAGGCTGCCGACAAGCTTGAGCCCGAAGCCGATGCCCAGAACCGGCGCTGCGTCCTCGCCGCCGGGGATGCCCGCAGGATCGAACAGCTCGTCCTCGCTCTTGCCGAGCGTGGCACGCGGCCGGGTCACCGCGACGCGCAGTGCGCTGCCTTCGGCCTGCACGATCACCAGCACCGATTCGTCGGTCGCCGCAGAGGCCACCGCTGCGGTGAGCAGCCGCGCCAACGCGCGCTCGAAGACAGACGAGTCGGAGGCGACGGCGGGGATATTGTCGGCCACGAAAGGCACCAGCGCCACGCCGCGATCCCCGGCGAGCCCTTCGTAGCGCGCAACCACCTCGCGGGCCTTCGCGCCCGCGTCGAACGTGCCGAGTCCGGGTCGATAACGCCCCTGCTCGATGCGCGCGGCATCCGAGAGGTCATCGAACGCGCTCAGCAGCTTTTCGGCCTGCTTCAGGATATTGCCCGCCTGCGATCGGTATTCGACCCCCGCTTCGCCGAGGATTTCACCTTCGATCAGCTGCGCGAAGCCGATGATGGCGTTGAGCGGCGTGCGCACCTCGTGCGCCATCGTCGCGAACGCCTCGCTCGACGCGCCGGTGCCGAAGAGGCCCGCCGCCTGCGACGCCGCGGCGGCAATACGTTCCGGCGGATCAAGCGCGATCGCGCTTCCCCAATAACCCGTGAAGCGCCCGGTCTTGCGGTCGAACTGCGGTAGGCCGGACATACGCCAGCGCCCCGGAAGCCCAAGCTCCGGCTGGCAGGTAACGATCACATCGCGGAAGGGCACGCGGCGCTCCGCCGCGCGGCGCACCTGCCCGCTCCCGTCCGGCGTATCGAACTCGACAAGCCAGTGGCCGACAAGCTGCGGCGGGGTTGCGGGGCTTTCGATGAGAATGCCCTGCTCGTCGCAGCGCCATGTCCAGCGGCGTTCCAGTTCCTCGACCGGGCTTTCGCGCGGTTCAGCGGTGTCTTCCGCAGCCTCGCCCTGTTCAGGCTCGTGACCGCGCGAACGGAACGCCGAAATTCGGTCGAGCAATTCCTTGATCTGGCTACGCCCCGATTCGAGCGCCGGGGCGGCCGGTTCATCGAGCACTGCGGGCTGCATCGCGGGCGCGAAGCGGGCCTTGTCGACCACGGCGGCAGGCGTCGCGGCAATCGCGGCATCGGGGACGAACAGCCGTTCAGCCCCGCCTCCGGCAGCAGCGCCCGGGCGCCCCGAGAGCAGCTCACGCACCGGCCCCGGCAGATCGCGGCGCGAAAGCATCCCGGCATGAAGGTGTTTGGGCGCACGCCTTGCCAGGCGCCACCATTCAGGCTCGTCGAGGTGCGCGACCTGCAGCATCCGGTCGTAGTGGTGCGAAACATGCCCCCTGAACAGGCGCAGATGCAGGCTCCGCGCGCCCGCGCGCGCCGCCTTGTCGATCATCGCGTTCCTCAGAGATTCGGGCACGTCCCGGCTCAACCGCGACAGCGCACGCAGCGCACGCCGCCGCAGCCGCGCATCCGCGCAGTCCCGGCGCTGGAGCGACAGGTCGATGAGCTGACGAAAGGCAGCCGCACGGGCGTCGGGAGAATCCCTCTCCGCCAGCGCAACGGCCGTTCTTATTGTATCGTCGTGGCGCATCGCGGAGTCGCGGGGTCCTTTCGGGAACGTAATGTGTCCCGTTTCGCGCGAGTTTTGAAGTGTTCCGGTTAAATCCGCCTTTACGACGTGTTCGAATTGCGCTTCTCCGCAATTATATTATAACCATTTGCAACAAATCATTGAAAGGTTGCGGCGAATGCCGTCGAATCGACATATTATCGACGAAACTGACCGGATCGTTTTGAAAAGCCTTCAGGATGAGGGCCGGCTCACCAACGTCGATCTCGCCGCGCGCGCCGGGCTTACTGCTCCGCCGACGCTTCGCCGCGTCCGCGCGCTCGAAACCGCCGGGATCATCCGTGGCTACCATGCGGACCTCAATCCAGAGGCGCTCGGCTACAGCATCATGGTTTTCGCGATGGTCAGCCTGAAGAGCCAGGCCGAGAACGACCTCCGTGCCTTCGAGGAGCATGTCGCCCAGCTCCCGCCGGTTCGCGAATGTCACATGCTGAACGGCGAGATCGATTTCATCCTGAAAATCGTGGCGCACGACCTTCAGGAGTTCCAGCGCTTCCTCACCGCGCACCTCACCTCGGCGCCCAATGTCGAGCACGTGAAAACGTCGCTCACCATCCGCACCTCGAAGAACCAGCCGGGCATTCCCGTCGACGACGCCTGAGCGCTACCAGATCTTGCCGGGCACGACCGGATGCGAGGCGGATAACCCGCCGTCGACCGCGACCGCCTGCCCGTTCACGTAGGACGCATCGTCCGAGACAAGGAACGCCGCCAGCCGCGCGACCTCGATCGGCTGCGCGGCGCGCTTCAGCGGGTTCAGTTGGCCGATCTTGCCTTCGGTGCCGCGCTCGCGCGCCATGTCGAACATCGGCTGCGTCATCCCGGTTTCGATGACGCCGGGGCAGATCGCGTTGATGCGGATGCCTGTACCCGAAAGCTGGTAGGCGCTCGTCTGCACGAAGTTGATCACGCCGGCCTTCGAGGCGCTGTAAGGCGATCCGCCCGCGCCCGAGCGGATACCCGCGACCGAGGCCGTGCAGAGGATTGCCCCCTTCCCCGCCTTCACCATCTCCCGCGCGGCGGCCTGTACGAGCAGGAACACGCCGATCAGGTTCACGCGCAGCACCTGCTCCCACTCGCTGACCTCAAGGTCGAGAAGGCGGTGCATACCGCCCGAAATGCCCGCATTGGCAAAGGCGATGTCGAGCGGACCGTCCGCCGTCGCCGCCGCCACGAGGCCGTCGACGAAGCTCTTGTCACCGACATCTCCGGTGAAGGCTGTGGCAGCGTCTCCGATCCCGGCTGCGACGTCATGAACCGCTTCGCTGCGGTCGGCGATGAAGACGCGCGCGCCTTCCTCTGCAAAGAGGATCGCGCTCGCGCGGCCGATGCCGCTCGCCGCGCCCGTGATGATCGCCGTCTTGCCTGCGAGCTTGCCCATATCGCACCTCCATCTGGTCTGGAGGCCATTTGTGACGTTACATCACGGCCGCGTCAGCTATGAAAACGGTCATCCACGCGAAGGGCTGCCCTCGCGCGTCAGCCCGAAAAAGGCCACTGCAGCGATCACGAGCGACAGGCACATGACTGCGGCCATGGGAATCGCGGTCCCGTCCGCGAACAGGCTGGTAATCGTCATCGCGAGGCCGCCCACGGTGAAACCGGTGGCCCCCATCAGCGCACTGACCGAGCCCGACCGGGCCGGGTCGACACTAAGCGCGCCCGCGCTCGCGTTGCCCATGATGAAACCGAAGCTGGAAAGGATGCCGAACAGCATCACCATGACCGCCGCAAGCCCGCCGACATTGAGTAGCGAAAGCGCGAGAAGTGCGAACCCGAACAGCGCGGCAACGATACTCGCAACCGCAAGGACGCTGTCGGCCCGGAAGCGTGCAAGGGCGACGCGGTTCAGCTGGCTCGCAACGATAAGGCCAAGCGCGTTGACCCCGAAGAGCCAGCCGAAGCCGGTGGGCGAAATGCCATAGGTGCCCATGATGAGCGCCGGTGACGCCGAAATATAGGTAAACAGGCACGCGCTGTTGCAGGCGCTCGCGAGCAGGTAACCGAGCAGCTTGCGGTTGGTCGCCAGCAGCGCCAGCGCGGCGATCGGATGCTCGCCTCGTGCTGTCGCTTCAGTCGCGTCGGAGCGCGTCTCGCCGAGGCGAAACACGATGGCGTAGAGCATCATGAGCCCGAACAGCATCATGAAGATGAAAATCGCCCGCCAATTCGTCACCACCATCAGGTAGCTGCCGAGCAGCGGTGCAAGCACCGGCGCCAGCCCGAACACGAGCATGATCATCGAGAATACCCGCGCCGATTCCTGATGATCGAACACGTCGCGGACGATGGCACGCGAGATCACCATCCCGGCGCAGGCCCCCAGCCCCTGACCGAAGCGAAGCGCGGCAAGCATGTTGGGCGACGCCGCAAACGCACACAGCACGGATGCCAGCACGTAGATGGCGATGCCCGCGATCAGCGGCGGCCGCCGCCCGATCCGGTCCGAAAGCGGCCCGTAGAACAGTTGGCCGAGCGCAAGGCCCGCAAGGAAGGTCGCCAGCGAGCGTTCGACAACACCGTCGGACGCCCCGAAATCGGCCGCGATCACGGGAAGCGCGGGTAGGTACATATCGATCGAGAGCGCACCGAACGCCGTCAGGCCGCCCAGAAGGACGACCATGCCCAGCGGCGATTTCGACGCATTTTCTCGCGAAGTTCCGTGCACGCTTCCTGTTCCTCTAGGCGGGTGACTCTCCGCACAGGTGCCACTATGCGTGATCGCCGATTCGGGCCATCGGATGGAGAAATGCCGCTATGACTGCCATCAACGACGTTGTCGACCTCTCCCGCGACGGGGAAATCGCCGTAATCACGGTGAATTCGCCGCCTGTGAATGCGCTCTCGGCGCCGGTCCGCGACGGCATCGCGGAAGGCGTGACGTCGGCGGTCGCCGATCCCGAGGTGAAGGCGATCGTGCTCATCTGCGCGGGCCGCACGTTCATCGCGGGCGCCGACATCACCGAGTTCGGCAAGCCGCCGCGCGGCACCAGCCTGCACCAGATGATCGACGTCATCGAGAGCGCGACGAAGCCCGTGATCGCCGCGATCCACGGCACCGCGCTCGGCGGCGGCCTCGAAACCGCGCTCGGCGCGCACTATCGCGTGGCCGTGCCGTCCGCGAAGCTCGGCCTTCCCGAAGTGAAGCTCGGTCTCCTGCCGGGTGCAGGCGGCACCCAGCGCCTGCCGCGTGTCGTCGGCGCCGAGGCCGCGCTCAAGATGGTCACGTCGGGGAATCCGATCGGCGCGAAGGCCGCGCTCGATTCGGGTCTTGTCGATGAACTGGTCGATGAAGCCGACCTTCGCGGCGGCGCCATCGCCTTTGCGCAGAAGGTGGTCGCCGAAAATCGTCCGCTCAAGAAGATCCGTGACCGCAGCGTCACTGCCGATCCTGCGCTCTTCGCCGAATTCCGCGCCGCGAATGCCCGCAAGTTCCGGGGCTTCGACGCGCCGGAGGCGAACATCAAGTGTATCGAGGCCGCCGTCACCCTGCCCTTCGAAGAGGGCATGAAGCGCGAACGCGAACTGTTCATGGGGCTGATGACGGGCACCCAGTCCGCCGCACAGCGCCACATCTTCTTCGCCGAGCGTCAGGCTGCGCGCATCAAGGATCTGCCCGAAGGCACCACGCCGCGCCCAATAAAGTCGGTCGGCGTGATCGGCGCGGGCACGATGGGCGGCGGCATTTCCATGAACTTCCTGTCGGCGGGCATCCCGGTGACGATCGTGGAAACCAGCCCGGAAGCGCTCGATCGCGGCGTTGGCATCATGCGCAAGAACTACGCCGCAAGCGCCGCCAAAGGCGCACTGAAGCCCGAAGCGGTCGAGGCCAACATGGGCCGCCTTACCCCCGTGCTCGATCTCGAAGCGCTGAAAGACTGCGACCTCATCATCGAGGCGGTGTTCGAGGACATGGCCATCAAGAAAGAGATTTTCGCGAAGCTCGACCGCATCGCGAAGCCCGGCGCGATCCTTGCCAGCAACACCTCCTACCTCGACGTCGATGAGATCGCCTCCGCGACCTCACGCCCGCAGGATGTCGTCGGCCTTCACTTCTTCTCGCCTGCGAACGTGATGAAGCTGCTGGAGGTCGTGCGCGGCGCGAAGACCGCGCCCGACGTGCTCGCCACGGCGATGGGCCTCGCGAAGACGATCGGCAAGGTGGCGGTCGTCGCGGGCGTGTGCTTCGGCTTCATCGGCAACCGTATGCTCCGCGCCCGTCAGGACCAGGCGCAGGCGCTGATCCTGGAAGGCGCCATGCCGTGGGATGTCGACCGCGTCCTCTACGACTTCGGCTTCCCGATGGGACCGTTCCAGATGGCCGATCTCGCCGGGCTCGACATCGGCTGGAATGCTGCGACCTCCAAAGGCGAAACCGTGCGCGACCGGCTCTGCGAGGCGGGCAAGCGCGGACAGAAGACGGGCAGCGGCTTCTACGACTACGACGAGAAGCGCAACCGCACGCCCTCGAAGGTCGCCGAAGACATCATTCTCGCCAAGTCTGCTGAACTCGGCATTGAGCGCCGAGAGATTTCGGATGCGGAAATCCTCGAACGCTGCCTCTATCCGATGATCAACGAAGGCGCGAAGATTCTGGAAGAAGGCATTGCGCAGCGTCCGTCCGACATCGATGTCGCGTGGATCTACGGCTACGGCTTCCCGGTCTATCGCGGCGGCCCGATGTTCTACGGCGATACCGTGGGTCTCAAAGCCCTGCTCGACGGCCTCGAAAAATACGAGAAAGTCCACGGCGCGGCCTTCAAGCCTGCCGCGCTTCTCAGCAAACTCGCGGCCGAAGGGAAGTCCTTCCGCGACCTAAACTAGGTTTCGTGGACAAAGCTTGACTGGAGACTCGGAGGTTGATT
>TARA_R110000782_G_scaffold19101_14_pt1 | contig 28301 bp, 24 predicted proteins | sample TARA_R110000782 | Tara Oceans TARA_R110000782 (sample SAMEA4397859) | marine metagenome | biome: Polar Biome; feature: [SRF] surface water layer (ENVO:00010504); material: water (ENVO:00002006), including particulate matter (ENVO:01000060) such as... | depth 5 m | reverse complement strand
CGCGGGCTGCATGCCGAACGCCGAACCGGTGAGCACCGCGAGGGCCGCGGCGGTGGTGATGCGGAAAGTCGTCTTCATCGTAAACCTCCGTTCGCGGGCCTGCGGGCCCGTCGATGCCGGCCCAACGCGTCGTCGGGCATCGCGATTGCACCCCTCTGCGAAATCGCCTCCGCCTACCATCTGACCGGAAGCCCGCCGCCGGGACCCCGAGCCGCGTTTTCAGCCCTCCAGCCCGCTTATCCGGACGCTTCCGCCCCGCCAGACCCGCCCACCGGACCGCCCGCCAGCCGCGCCGATCCGGGACGCTCGGAGAACACCCAATGGGCCTTTCCAAAGACCAGATCCGCCAGTGGCTCCGCAACGTTCCGCACCCGTCCGGGGGGGACCTCGTGTCGCGCGAGTCCGTGGTGAACATCGCGGCCTGCGACAACAACGCGTCCGTACGCCTCACGCTCGTGCAAGGACCCAACGACCCCGAACCCAGCCGCGAGACAATGCTGTCGCTGGGCGCACGCGTGGATCAGGTCGTCCGCGCCGCGGCGATGGCGTCGGGCATCGAGCCGCTCGTGCTCTCGGTCGAGTTCGTCGATCACGCTGGCAAGGTTATCGCCCGCACGGGCGCGTCGGACGCGCCGAAGCAAACGCAACAGCCCAAAGCCCCGCCGGTGCAGGACAACGCCTCGGGCGTGCCGGGCGTGAAGCACATCATCGCCGTGGGCGCGGGCAAGGGCGGCGTGGGCAAATCCACGGTGTCGGTCAACCTCGCGGTGGGCCTCGCTCGCCAGGGGCACGCGGTCGGGCTGCTCGACGGGGATATCTACGGCCCGTCGATGCCCACGATGCTCGGGCTGGACGCGATGGAGCAGACCGTCGTCGAGGGCTCGCTGCAGCCGTTCTTCGTGCACGGCATCAAGGGCGTGACGATGGGCAAGCTGGTCGACCCGGAGAAGCCGCTGATCTGGCGCGGCCCGATGGCCCACGGCGCCTTCACGCAGCTGACCGAGCGGACCCGCTGGGGCGAGCTGGACTACCTGATCATCGACCTGCCGCCGGGCACGGGCGACGTGCCGCTGACGATGGCGCAGAGCCTGAAGATCACGGGCGCGGTGGTGGTGTGCACGCCGCAGAAGGTGGCCCAGGACGACGCCGTGCGTGCGGCCAGGATGTTCGAATCGCTCGGCGTCGAGATCCTCGGCGTGGTGGAAAACATGAGCTTCTTCATCGGCGACGACGGCAAGGAGTACGACATCTTCGGTCGCGGCGGCGCAGAGAAGATGGCCCAGCGTCTCGGCCTGCCGTTCCTGGGATCCGTCCCGATCAACATGGCCCTGCGCAAGAACTCGGACTCGGGCGACCCCATCGCGAACTTCGAGCCGGACACCGCCGGCGGCGATGCGCTGCCCAAGGCCCTGGAAAACATGGTCCGCAATCTCGAAGGCCAGGTGAACCTCGCGTCGCTCAAGCAGGGGCGGAGCCGGCCGAAGCTGACGGTGCGGTGATCTTGGCAATCGCTTGACCGAAGTGTGAAGTCTTCGCGGCCGACCCGGATTCTGCTTGCATCGAGTGGACTTCTTGGATACACCAACAGAGCCCGACGGGCCTCCGTGATGTTGCGGCCAGGAGTTTGACCACGATGGCGAAGAAGAAGTCCGGATCCAAGAAATCGTCCAAGCCCGCCGGCAAGAAGTCTGCAGCCAAGGCCGCCAAGAAGGCCGCGAAGAAGACGGCCAAGAAAACCACAAAGAAGAAGCCCGACCTGCTCGCACCCACCAAGGTGGCCACCGGAAAGGGCGCCACGCCCGCCGAGCTGGGGCGCATCCTCGTCGATCACGTCAACGCGATGGCCGCCCCGGACACGGAACTGTGGAAGCAGCACTTCCACCCCAAGTTCGTTTCGATCGAGGGTTCGGGCCAGGCGTGGAGCGGTCGCGCGGCGGTGGATGCCAAGTGCCAGGCGTGGATGAACGCCCACACGGTGCACGCGTGCAAGGCCACGGGGCCGTTCGTCGGGGCGACCGGCTTCAGCGTGCTCTACGACATGGACGTCGAGTCCAAGGACGGGACCATGCCCCGGATGCAGATGCGTGAGATCGGCGTCTACACCGTCAAGAAGGGCAGAGTGGTGCAGGAAGAGTTCATGTACGCGCCGATGTGACCGCCCGCCGCCCTCGCCCGGACGCCGCGGCCCCTGTTCGGGGTCGGGTGGACTGACCAAACAAAAACCGAAATAATCCTTGAACGGCGGCCGGGCGGCTGGTACATTCGCGGCACCCGCGGGGCGCGGGGCACACACAGGAGACCGACATGACCACCGCCACCCAGAGCAGCAATCAGACCGAGACCGTCCGGAAGATCGCCAACGACTTGGTCGAGCACTGCCGCAAGAACAGCGACAGCGACGTCCCCCTGTGGGACAAGCACTTCGCCAAGGACTTCGTCAGCGTTGAGGGCGACGGCATGACCTTCACCGGCAAGGACCAGGTTCTGGCCAAGCACCAGAAATGGCACGCCGACGTGGTCAACCACGGCACGACCGTCACCGGCCCGTTCGTCGGGCCCAGCGGCTTCAGCGTGATCTTCGACATGGACATCGAGTCCAAGTCCGGCGCCTTCCCCCGCATGAAGATGCGCGAAGTCGCCGACTACACCGTCGAGAACGGCAAGGTCGTCCGCGAGGAGTTCCGGTTCGACCCGGCCATGTGCCAGGGCTGAAACGCCGCCATGCAACGGGGCCGGCTCAGCGCGCCTGCGCGCTGCGCCGGCGTTCCCGCTCGGCTCGTACCGTCGACACCGCCTCGGCGATGGCCCGGTCCAGGTCGTCGTTGACGATGAACGCGTCGTAGGCGCCGCACACCTTGGCCTCGGCCATCTCGCGCTGCGCCTCGGCGAAGCGCTTGCGGATCAGGCCCTCGTCCTCACGCTTGCGTGCGTGCAGGCGACGGAGCAACTCGTCCTCGCTCGGCGGCAGGATGAACACGCCGAAGGCCTCGGGCATGGCCGCCCGAACCTGCTTGGCCCCCTCGACGTCGATCTCCAGGATCACCAGGCGGCCGCGGCTGAGCTGCTCGTCCACCCACGCCCGCGGCGTGCCGTAGCGCTTGCCGAACACGCCCGCCCACTCCAGGAACGCGTTGTCGCGCACCATCTGATCGAACTCGGGCTCGCCCACGAAGTGGTAGTCCACGCCCTCGACGTCCGCGCCGGTCTTGGCCCGGGTCGTCGCGCTGACCGAGAACACCGACCCCGGGATGGACCGCTCGACCGCGCGGGTGATGGTCGTCTTGCCCACGCCCGAGGGGCCGGAGATCACCAGCAGCAGGCCGTCGTCGGTGTCGGTGGGGAGCCGGTGCTGGCGGTCGGGGGTCATGGATCGAGGGTATGCCGCGGGAATCACAACCGGCGGACGGCCTCGTCCAGCACGGCCATCCGCACCCGCACGCCCGCGGCCACCTGCCGGCGGATCAGCGAGCGGGGCCCGTCGGCCACCACGCCCTCGATCTCCACGCCGCGGTTCATCGGGCCGGGGTGCATGACCACGGCGTGATCCTGCATCCGGGCCGCGCGCTCGCGCGTCAGGCCGTAGCCGGCGTGGTAATCGAACCCCTCCGGCAGCAGCAGCCCGGCGTTGCGCTCGAGCTGGATCCGCAGCATCATCACCGCGTCGGCCCGCGCCAGCTCGGCGTCAAAGTCCGCCGAAACCGTGCAGCCCAGCGCCTCGCCCAGGTCCGCGGGGGCCATCGGTTCGGGCCCGACCAGCACCACCTCGGCACCCAGCGCGGTCATCAGCCCGACGTTGGAGCGGGCCACGCGGGAGCTGACGCAGTCGCCCACGATCGCCACGCGCAGGCCGGAGAAGTCCCAGTCCCCGTCGCGCCCGAGGGCCTCGCCCAGGGCCAGCGCGTCCGTCAGGGCCTGCGTGGGGTGCTGGTGCGTGCCGTCGCCGGCGTTGATCACGGCGCAGTGGGCGTTGTCGGCCAGCAGGCGGGCGGCCCCGCTGTCCTGGTGACGCACCACCACCACGTCGAAGCCCATGGACTCGATCGTCCAGAACGTGTCCATCATCGTCTCGCCCTTGGAGATCGACGATCCGCGGCTGGACCAGTCGACCACCTTGGCGCCCAGGCGCTGCCCGGCGAGCGAGAAGCTCACCCGTGTGCGGGTCGAGTCCTCGAAGAACACCGTGGCCACCGCGCGCCCGGTGAGGGCGTCGGGCTCAAAGGTCTCGTCGTGGGCCCGCCCGAGCAGGGCGCGGAGTTCGGCCGCGTCCGGCCGGTGGGTGCTCAGCAGGTGCGGGCCGTCCCACATCGGTCAGTTCCCGCCGCCCGCGCCGGGCTGGCCGAGCGGCACCTCCCGGTAGACCGCGGCGGGGTCGGGCTCGGGCGTCGGCTCGGGCGCGGGCTCGGCGATGGGCGCCGGCTCGGCCGGTTCGGGCTCGGCCGGCGGGGTCTCGCCCTCGGTCGCCGGGGGCGCGTCGGCTTGGCGGGCCTGCTGGCGTGCGTCGCGGGCGGCCAGTTTCTCCGCCTCACGGATCGCCTGCAGCTGGGCTTCGGGCAGGGGTATGTAGATCGGGGGCACCGGGACCGTGCCGGGGTTCCAGTACTGGCCGCGCGACACCGTCCACGGACGCACGCCGGCGTTGAGCCAGACGGTGACGGCCCGATCGACCGTCGCCCCCGTGCCGTCGGTCATCGGGTAGAGCACGTCCACCTTGGCGTCCGACACGCGGATCCACACGCGGGTGACGTGGTAGACCGGAAGTTCCACGTCCGTGGTCATCGGGATGGTGGCGCCCATGCCCACGGCGGCGGCGATGTCGTTGGCGGTCTCCATCGAGGTGCCCGCCGGCAGGTTGAGGACGAAAGGGCCGTCGACGGGATGCCGCCGGACCGCCCAGGACAGCGCGGCCTTGGTGACCCGCTCGGCCTGGATCCCGTTGGGGTCCTGGACCGCCGGGCCGCTCTCGGGCCCGTTGACGTTGGTGTAGCTCGTGCAGCCGGAGAGAGAACCCAGGCCCGTGCCGAGCATCCCCGCCGCCGCGATGACCGAAACCAGACGGAACGCTGCCATGAAAACCTCCCGGGCGTGGCTCGCACGCCGTGTCCCACACTCTAAGCAGGGTCTGGCGTCATCGCAGCGTTCGGAGCGTCCGAAGGGGACCGATTTCCCCCCTTCGCCCGTCACCCAACCCCTTGCCGCCCCGGCCCGTAGGATCCGCACCATGCCCATGAGCGTCCCCCGCAGCACGCCGCCCGCCCACGCCCCCGAGCCGTCCGGGCGGGTCTTCGTCGTGGGAGTCTCCGGGGCCTCCGGCGCGGTCTACGCCCTTCGGACCACCGAACTGCTGCTGCTCGGCGGGCACACGGTGCACCTGGTCGTGTCCGAGTACGGGCGTCGCCTGCTCTTCGACGAACTGGACATCCGCGAGGTCACGCTCGAGTCGTTCTGCCCGCACTTGGCCGGCACCGCCGACGCCGAGACCTACCGCGAGCGCCTGATCCTGCACCCCAACAAGGACGTCGGGGCCGTCATCGCCAGTGGCAGTTTCCTGCACGACGGCATGGTCGTGGTGCCCTGCTCCTCCACCTCGCTGGGCGCGATCGCCACCGGCTCGGGCAGCAACCTGCTGAGCCGGGCCGCCATGGTGACCCTCAAAGAACGCCGCCCGCTGATCATCGCCCACCGCGAGAGCCCGCTGAGCCTGATCGACATCGAGAACATGCGCACGCTGACGCTGGCCGGGGCGGTCATCTGCCCGACCAACCCCGGGCTGTACCTGCTGCCGAAAACCGTGGACGAGATCATCGACTTCGTGGTCGGCAAGTTCCTGGACCTGCTGCGGGTCGAGCACGACCTGAAGATCCGGTGGGAAGATCACGCGTGAACTGGCGGTCGCGGAAAGCCCGGTCGCTGGGCGCCGGTTCACCGGGCTTCGCGCTCCCCACGAGATACCTGATCCTTGGCGGGGTTTTCTGGACGATTTGTTTCCTGGCGGGCGTTTTCTTGTTCGCGACGTCGGTTGTGCTCGAGCGAGGCGGGATGGCATGGGACGATCTCGTCCTGGCACCGTTCGTTCTCGGCGCGTGCACGGGGCTCTGGCTTGCCGTGCAGGGTCAGGATCTGGAGAGCCTGCGAACGGCCATCTTCGGCGTGCGTATCACCTGCATCACCGTTCTGCTGGCTGGCGCGTGCTTGGGTGCGGTGTCCCTGTTCGACGGGATCGCCGCGAACGACGCCGGCACGATGCTCTGGAGTCTGTTGTTCGCGGGGTCGATCTTTGCCCTGGTGGTCGCGCCGGTTCTGTTTCCCTTGTGGGGCATCGAACGGCGGCTGAGCGCGCGACACGCCGCCGGAAACCCACGCTGGCACCCGCACCAAGCCTCTATGAGCCAGCGCAGCGAGGCGGTGCTCGCGGTCTCCGCCACGGTGTCCGGGTTCACGGGTGCGCTGATCGGGCTCTGGCACGGGCTGTCGACGATGCCCGGGTTCGATGCCGACAACTTTCGGATGGCGCTCGTCGCCGCACCAGTCGGCTTCATGTACGGAGCGATGCTCGGGTGCCTCCCCGCGGGACTACTGAGCTACGCGCTCAACGACCGCGACCTGTCCAGGTCGCTCCCACCGATCATGATCTGGACGCCGCTCGCAGGGCTCGCCGGCGCGATCGCGGGTGTCGGGTGGGGGATTCTCGCGGCCATCGCGACGATGCTGGTGCTCGGCAAACTCGCGGTGATTCGCTACAAGCTCTTCGACCCCGGCTGCTGTCAGGCCTGCGGGTACAACCTCGAAGGGCTGCGACCGCATGACGACCGATGCCCGGAGTGCGGGACTGCGATCACCCCCGTCGGCGTTGCAGCCGGTCAGCGCCCATCCTGACACTCCGCCAAGCGAAGCAACCCGCCCAGTCCCCGTGACTCAGGGTCCCGCCTCGGCATGAACAGGCGAAGAACCGGGCCGACTGCAGCGGTGCGATCCCTCCGGCCGCTCGCCGCACTTGCCCGAAACTGCACCGGCTCAGCCCGCCGACGCCTCGCGCACCGCGCGGATGTCGGCGGCGTGGGTCATCGCCTCTTCCGCCCGTTCCAGCGCGACGCGGGCGTGGCGCACGGCGCCCTCGCGCAGGTCCGGACGCCCGATGGCCGCGATGGACGCGAGCGCCTTCTGGACCCGCACCGCGACCTCCAGCATCGCCGCGCCGTCGCGGGCGATGGGGGTGAACGCGTCGTCGAGCAGGTCGATGGCGGCCAGCTCGGGCACCTCGACGCGGTCGAACTTGACCTCGCCGCAGCCGGCGTCGGGCTCCTCCGCCCAGATCGCGAACAGGCGGACCATCGAGCCGATGATGTCGATGGCCGTGCCGGGATCGTTGATGCCCGGCGAGAGGGCCCGGTCGGCGATCTCGGCGAGCACGATCAGGCCGAATCGCGGGTCGTCGTCGAAGGTGCGGCGCGAGCCGACGCGGAAGGCGGCGCGGACGCAGTCGGCCAGCGTGTCCTCGTCGTCGCAGGCCGGCTGATCGGGCGAGCCGCCGATGACGCGGGCCAGGTCGCGACCCGGGCCCACGAACGCGCCGGGCAAGGCCAGCACGCGGATGCGCACGCCCGCCTCCTCCGCCGCCCGCTGCAGGGCGTCGACCGAGACCTGCTGCACATAGCCGATCGTGCCGGCCGTGATTGGCACGCCCGCGCCCGCGTCATCGCCGACCGGCGCGCACCGCATCCGCGGCTCGTCCCGGCGGCGGACGAGGGCCTTTTCGGTCACCCGTTCGGTCTTGTCGATGATGGTGCCCAGGCGTCCCAGCCGCGCGATGCTGTCGACCCAGCGGACGAAGGTCACGACCACCACGCCGAACACGATGACCACGAGGGCGAGCAGCGCGGTGCGCCCCGGATCTGTGTAGAAGTCGTTCTCGAGCACCAGCAGCGCGATCAGGCTGAAGATGAACGCGCCCATGAAGATCGACAGCGCGTTCTGCGAGGCGTCGTCGGAGACCACCAGCGGGAAGGTCCGCGGCGTCGCCTTGGTGGCGGCCGACGCGTACGAGGCCACCATCGATCCGACCGCGAATGTCGCGATGACCAGCATGCTCCCCGCCATCGTCGTCAGGAGCACCTTGACCGAGTCGTACGAGAGCGTCGGCGTGGCGTCCGCCATCGGCGTGTACTCGTACAGCTTGGCCACGAACGCGCCCGCGACCGAGATCAGGCACATCAGCAGCGGCCGGACCCAGAGGCGCTCGGTCAGACGGTTGAGATAGAAGTGCAGGCGGCTGAACATGCGAACCTCCGGTGCGCCCCGCGCAGAGTCTAGCAAACGCTCCGGATCCGCTAGATCGCGCCGGTGACCGAGTCCGTCTCGATGATCCGCATCAGCCCCGGGCAGAACCAGGTGCGCCCGTAGCTGGCCTCCGAAGTCGGGGCGAGCACGCCGAGCGTTTCGAACAGCTCGATGTCCTTGCGTGCGGTCGGGTTGCTCACGCCCAGGTGCTCGGACACCGACCGGGCGGAGACCACCGGGTGTTCGAAGACCTTGTCGAGCAGGCGCATCAGACGGGCCGGCGCGTCCTTCTCGATGAGCGCGTCGGACCATCCCCGGTGCAGGGCGATGATCCGCTCGGCCAGCACGCGGGCGGTAACGGCCTCGGTCTCGATGCCGCGGGCGAAGAAGCGGATCCAGTCGGCCCACGCGCCATCGGCGGACACGGCGAACATCCCGTCCACGTAGTCGCGCTTGTGGCGGTGGAAGTGCCCGCTGGGCGAGACCACGGGCAGGTCGAGCAACCCGCGCCGGCAGAGCTGGTGGAGGATGAGCGCCCGCCCGATGCGCCCGTTGCCGTCACGGAAGGGGTGGATGGCCTCGAACTGGTAGTGCATCATCGCCACGCAGGCCAGGGCGGGAATGTCGGGCCAGTTTGCGTTGGCGAAGCGTTCGAGGTCGTCCATGGCCGCGTCGACCAGGCGCTCGCCGTCCTTCTGCGGCGGAGGGATGAACCGCGCCCCGCCGGGGTCCTCGGCCGAGCCGATGTACACCAGCCCGTCGCGGTACGAGCCCGGGTCGGACTGCTCGCCCCGCACGCCGACGAGCAGGGCCTTGTGCATGTCGCGGATCAGCCGCCCGCTGAAGGGCAGGTCGGACTCGAGCCCCAGGCGCACGGCGTCCACCGCGTTCCAGGCCTCCCTGCCCGGGTTGGCCTGGTAGCCGCTGATGCCCGAGCCGGCCAGGACCATGTCCAGCGCGGTGGTGTGGATGTTCTCGATCTGGCTGGAGAGCTTGGCCTCGCGCAGCCAGAGGGCTTGGCGGAGGATGCTGGCGTTGGGCACGCCCTGGGTCAGTCCGTTGACGCGGGCCAGGGCGGCCGCCGCGTTGGACAGCTCGTCGAACAGGTCGGCCTTGATGGCCCGCCAGTCGATCTTCGGCGGCAGCGGGTCGGGCACGAAGGCGTGGGCCGCGACGGACTCGATGTCCCCCGCCCGCCCCGAACCCGGACGCCCGAGGACCACCCGGCGCAGCGTGACCGGCACCAGGCGCCCGGGGGCACTGGGCCCGAAGCGGGCGGGGTCCATGGAAGCGGGCTTGGAAAGGAGGGGCATAATTGAAAGAATATCGGTGTTTGCTTTGATTTGAGAGGCCCATTTGCAACAACGCGTGCATTTGAACCGGCGTCTATCCTATATATACGGTTCTTGTACGGTGTTTCTGGGCGCCGAGCAAGCCGCCATGGGCGGGCAATCCCGCAGCATGCCAGAATACGCCCGATGGACGAAACGCCCGACAGATCGACCCCGGGGACCGAGCCGGAGCCTGGCGTTGTTTCGGGAACGACGCGGGGTCCTCTGTCGCGACCGCGGGCGTTGACCAACTGGCAGATCCGGCTGTTGTGCGTCGGACTGGCGTTGGCCCAGGTGGTCACCGGCGCGGGGCTGTGGCTGGGCCTGCCGGTGGCAGCCGGCGCGACCGCCCATCACTGGTTGGCGGGCCTCTCGGCCATCGTCGCGGCGACGGCCGTGGTGCTGTTCAGCATGGCGTGGCTGGTGGGCGGGCCGGTGAGCCGCGTTGAACGCAACACGATCGTTGCGTTGGCGATCAACCCGGTGTGGGGGATGGTGATCGGGCTCATGATACAGGGACCGGACGAGGCGCAGGAGTACGACACGTACGCGACATTCCTGATCGGCGTCTTCGGGGGACTCGTCGTGCTCCACCTGATCCCGGCAGTGATCATGCTGTTCGCGGTCCACTGGAGGCTCGGATCAACCGACGCCGACTGGAGTCCGCACGAGGCTTCGAACGGGGACAAGGGTGTCGCGTTGCTCGGACTCTCTATCATGACGGGGGGTTGGACCGCGGCGCTTGGGCTGATCGGAACCTTTGTTGTGTACGGCGGCGGCAGCTTCGATTCGACCGATCTGCCCGGCTTGCTCGTAGCGTTGGCGTTTGTTCAGGGATTCGGCATGGTGCTCGGCCTGTTCGCGGCCGTGGTTTCCAGCACGATCCCCGCGAGCACAAGGCTCGACCGATCCGTGCCGCGGATCTTCCTGCCGGCGATGGGCACGGGCGTAATCGGCAGTGCGATCTTCCCCCTGCTGGGCATCCCGGCCGCGGCGATCACGCTGCTGATCATGTGCATCGTCACCCGCCGCACCTGCCGGCTCTATCCCGAAGGCCACTGTCAGCACTGCAACTATGACCTCGCGGGGTTGGCGGAGCCGGTCTGCCCGGAGTGCGGCAAGGCCGCGTCCGCCGGCTGATCTCAGCCCTTCGCGTACTGCTTGCGCCGGTCGTCCTTGTTCAGCTCGATCGACACGCCGCCCGCGAGGCGGACGGAGTCGTCGCCGAGTTCGTCGCACAGGCGCCGGACCAGATCGGGGCGGAGCTGGGCGTGCCTGAGGCCCTTGGGGTCCACCAGCACCCAGGCGTCGTCGGTCTCGATGATCAGCTCGACCGGGCGGGGGCTCTTGCCGAGGGAGAGGTCGTTGGGGTCGGGCTGTTCGCTGAGGATGTCGCGCACGGCGGCGGCCTTGGCGGGCGCGGAGCCGTTGAGGCGTTGGGCGCGGAGCATGACCTGGATGGTGCCCTGCTCGAGCGGGTGGCCGTCGATGGGCACGAGCCGGTCGACGATGATCTGCGGGTCGCCGCGTGAGTGGTCGAGCCGGCCCATGAAGAACTTCGGTTGGTCGGACTCGAACAGGTGGCCGAACTGCTGGTAGACGTTGGCGAACAGCACCGCGTCGGCGGTGCCGCCGGAGTCTTCGACGGTGAGGATGGCCATCTTCTGGCCCGCGCTGCGTCCGTTCTTGACGATGATCGTCCGCACGCTCTGCACCATCGCGGCCACAATCACGCGCTTGTCCTGCGGCAGGTCCTTCAGGCTCGCCAGTTTCAGCGGCGTGAAGGCGCGGGCCCAGTTGCCCCACTCCTCCAGCGGGTGGCTGGAGACGTAGAAGCCGAGTGTTTCCTTCTCCTGCTTGAGCGTCTCGGCCTCGGGCCATGGATCCATCCGGGTCAGGGGGGTGGCCTCGGCGCTGCCCGCGGCCGGCTCGGCGTCGCCGAATCCCCCGCCGCCGAAGAGCGCACCCTGGCCCGCGGCCTTGTCGGCGGCGATCTTCTGGCCCGCGGTGACGGCCTGCTCGATGGTGGCCACCATCGACGACCGCGCGTCGCGCCCGTGCAGCGAGTCGAACGCGCCGGCCTTGACCAGCGCCTCGATCGTCGCCTTGTTGACGATGCTCGACGGGACCCGCTCGCAGAAGTCGAACATGGAGGTGAACGGCTTCGCGTCCGGCATCACTCCGTCTCTTCGTCTCTCCGACTCTCCGTCTCTTTCCGACACGATCGCCTCGATCGCTTTGGCGCCCGCGCCCTTGATCGCCCGCATGCCAAAGCGGATCTGGCCCGCGTCGGCCCGGCGGGGCTCGTCTTTCGTGTAGACCACGAAGAAGTCCGCCCGCGACAGGTTCACGTCCGGGGGCATGACTTCCACGCCCGCGCGCACGGTGTTGCCGTTGAGCGGGTCGATCGAGCGGGTGCGTTTGCAGTCTTCCAGGTACGGGATCCAGTCGCTGACCTTCTGGGCCTGGCTCTCGAAGGTCAGGAACGCGGCCATGTAGTGGGCGGGGAAGAAGGTCTTCAGATAGGCCGTCTGGTAGGCCACGATGGCGTAGCCGGTCGAGTGCGACTTGTTGAAGCCGTAGCCGGCGAACTTGAGGATCAACTCAAAGAGTTCCTCGGCCTGCTTGGCCGGCAGGCCCTGCTTGCCCGCGCCCTCGACGAACTTGGGGCGCTCGCCGGCGATGATCTTTTCCTTCTTCTTGCTGATCGCCTTGATGAGGCCGTACGCCGAGCGCAGCGGGATGCCGCCCAGCTCGTGCACGATCTGCATGACCTGTTCCTGGTAGACCATCACGCCGTAGGTCTCGTCGGTGAACTTGTCGACGATGGGGTGGACCTTCGGCACGGTGTCCTGGCCGTGCTTGCGCCGGTTGTAATCGGGGATCAGGTCCATCGGGCCGGGGCGGAACAGGGCGTTGGCGGCGATCAAATCTTCCAGCCGGTCGGGCTTCATCTCGGTCAGCAGGCGGCGCATGCCGCCGGATTCGAACTGGAACACGCCCGTCGTGTCGCCCCGGCGGAACAGTTCGAACACCCGCTGGTCGCCGTACTCCAGGCGCTCCAGGTCCAATGGGTCCGCCCCGCCGTCGCCCCGCGTGCGGCCCACGGCGCGGTAGATCTCTTCCCGCGGCAGCGTCTCGCGGATGAGCAGCTTGGCCCGCTCGATCACGCTGAGCGTGCGCAGGCCCAGGAAGTCCATCTTCAGCAGGCCCATCTTCTCGCAGGTGGGCCCGTCCCACTGCGTGACGATCTCGTTCTCGGCCGCCTGCGGGGCCTTGTAGAGCGGGACGACCTCGTGCAGCGGACGCGTGGCCACGATCACGCCCGCGGCGTGGACCGACGAGTGCCGGGCCTGGCCCTCGAAGGTGCGCCCCGTGTCGATCACGCGGCGCACCGTCTCGTCGCGGTCGTACCACGCCTTGAGGTCCGGCTCCTGCTCGAGCGCCTTGTCCAGCGTGATGTTGAGTTCTTCGGGCACCATCTTGGCGAGCTTGTCGGCCTCGCCCAGCGGCATCTCCAGCACGCGGGCCACGTCGCGGATCGCGGCCCGGGCCTTGAGCGTCCCGAAGGTGATGATCTGCGCCACGTGCCCGTACTTCTCGCGCACGTAGTTGATCACGTCGCCGCGACCGTCCTGGCACAGGTCGATATCGATATCCGGATACTCCGCCCGGTCTGGGTCGGTGAACCGCTCGAACAGCAGGCCGTAGTGCACCGGGCAGGCGTTGGACAGGCCCAGCACGTAGCCGACCATCGTGCCCACGCCCGAACCACGGGCGTTGGCCGGGATGCCCCGCTGCCGCCCCCAGTTGACGAAGTCCCACACGATCAAGAAGTAGGCCGAGATCAGCTTGTCGGCGAGGATCTTCAGCTCGCGGTTGAGCCGGGCCCACTTGTCGAAGCCGGCCTTGGCCGCCGGGTCGCCGATCGCGTCCCGCTTCGCCTTCGCGTCGTCGGTGCCCTCGATCTCTTCGTGCCGGTGCTCGAGAATGCCTGGCCCGTACCGCCACACCATGCCCGCCTCGGACAGCAGGCGGAGGGCTTTGTCGCAGTCTTTCTTGAGTTCTTCCTGCTTCAGGCCCGGGTCGGTCGCCGGGTCGAGGTTGAACTGGGCGCAGAACTCGGTGAACCAGGCCGTCAGGTCGCCGTCGAACTTCGCGTCGCCGTGCCTGGGCAGCTTGCTCTTGGGCGGGGCCTTGACCACCACCACCGGCGCGTGGTTGGCGCCCACCGGCAGGTCCACGTCGCACCGGTCGGCGATGGCGACGGTGTTGGCCATCGCCTCCCTGCCGGCCTCGCCGAACTTCTCGTTGTTGTACGTGTCGGAGTGGAAGATTTCTTCCATCTCCTCCGGGCCCTTGACGTACAGCTCGGTCGGGTAGCGCATCCGGTCCGGGTCGTTCTTGACCTTGCCGGTGGAGATGCAGATCAGCGTGTCGTGCGCGTCGTGGTCGGTGTCGAGCAGGAAGTGGCTGTCGTTGTCGCACACCAGCGGCAGGTCGAGTTCGCGCGCCAGGCGGATCAGGTGCGGGTTGATCGAGTTCTGCAGCCCGATGTGGTGCTGGATCTCGACATAAAACCCCGGGCCCTTGTCCGTGCCCTTGAACACCGACGCGTGCCACTTGGCCACCGCGACCGCCGCGTCCCAATGGGCCTTATCGCGCGTTTCCTCGTACTTGACCAGGTGGAAGGCGAGTTCAGAGCCCAGGTGCCCGTTGATGGCGATCAGGCCCTCGGAGTGCTTCTCGAGGATCTCCCGGTCCATCCGCGGCTTGAAGTAGAACCCGGTGAGGTACGCCTCCGAGCACAGGTAGAGCAGGTTCTCCCACCCCTTGGCGTTCTCGGCCAGCAGCACCAGGTGGTAGCCGCCGTCGGACACGCCGGTGTAGGTCCGGTCCCGCCGATCCCCCGCGGCCACGTACGCCTCGACCCCCAGAATGGGTTTGATGCCGTGCTTGCGGGCGGTGTCCCAGAACGCGGCCGCGGCGTGCATGTTGCCGTGGTCGGTGACCGCCACGGCGTGCATCCCCAGTTCCTTGACCCGCTTGACCAGCTTGTCCACCCGGTTCCCGCCGTCGAGCAGCGAGTACTCCGAGTGGAGGTGCAGGTGAACAAACGAGCCCCGGGTCACGCCCTCAGACACAAACAAACCCCTTTCCACCGGCCCGTCGATCGTCCATCAACCGCCCAGCGGAGATCATAATCGAACCCGCCTGTCGGTTCGACCTTCCACCCGATTTCCACGCCCGCGCGGGCCGAACCGGGCGATCCCCCCGTGTTCGCACGCCGGTGCATGAAATCGCCGGGGCCTTCCACCGTACCATTGCCCGATGGACCCGCAAGGCCCCCGATCACCCGACGCGTTCCGCGTGCGCTTCACGCGGCAGACCGGCCGCTCGGCCGGCGTGCCCGCGCTGCTGGCCCAGTTTGTCGTGCTGCTGATCATCCTGGGCCTGATCGCGCTGGGGCTGATCATCTTCATCCCGCTGGCGATCATCGCCACCGCCGCGTTCCTGATCACGCTGGGCGTGATGTGGGTGCGGGCGAAGTGGTTCCGGGCCCGCCAGCCGAACGGGGCGTTCGACGGGCGCCGGAACGTGCGGGTGGTCAAACGGGACTGATCCGCTCGCGCATCCCCCGGCTCACCGCCCCCACCTCTCCGTCGCCGATCGGCTCGGCCTCCACGCTCGTCACCGGCAGCACGCCCCAGCTCGAGTTGGTCAGGAACACCTCGTCCGCATCGAGCACGTCGCCGATGCCCATCATCCGCCGCTCGACGGCCAGGCCCATCTTTTTCGCCTCTTTCAGCACCCGCGCCCGCGTGATGCCGGGCAGCACGGGGCTGGGGATGGACGCCTTGCCGCCGACTTCCTGCTCCTCACCCCGCGCAATCGGGGTGATCAGCGTCTGGCCCGAGACCACGAAGATGTTCGACACGCACCCCCCGCAGAGGTGGTTGGAGACCTGCAGCACGATGGCCTCGCCCGCCGCCCTGGCCGCGGCCTTCTGCAGCTCCCGCAGGCGCCACCAGTAGTTGAGCGTCTTGTGGCCCGCCATCGGGTCCAGCGGGTTGGCCTTGGCGTCGGCGATCATCGCCATCACGCCCTTCTCGAACATCGCGCCTGGGTACTTCGTCGCCGGCTGGGCGTCGATGAGCACCGTGGGCGTGTTCCCGCCCCGCCCGGTGGAGCGGAGCATGTTCAGGTCGCCCCCCGTGACGGTCAGGCGCACGCGGGCGCGCTCGTGCCCGCTGCGCCGGACGGTCTCCTCGATCGCCTCGCCCAAGGGGCCGGTCCGCATGTCGTCGCTGAGGCCCAGTTCCGACGCCGACGATTGCAGGCGGTCGAGGTGTTCGTCGAGCTGCTCGATCACCACGCCATCGGGCGTGTTCCGGGCCGACATGGTCTCGAACAGGCCCACCGCGTGCATCAGGCCCGCGTCGAACGCGCCCACCCGTGCGTCGTCCCGGGCCACGAACCCGCCGTTGATGAAGACTTCGGTCATGGGCCAACGCTAGGTCGCGCCCGCCGGGCGTTCATTCGCGCCCCGGGGCCTCTTCCGGGGGTGTGTCGCCGACGGCGCGGTCAGGGTCGCGCCGGCCCGGGGGCGGCGGGGCGCGGTTGATGATCTGCATGTCGGTCATCTCGTCGAGCACGCCGGTCTCCCAGCCGCGCTTGCCGTAGAAATACACGGACCGGGCGATCAGGTGCGAGGCGATCGGGGCGGTCAGGAACAGGAACGCGATGACCAGCCCGGCCTGCAGGGCGGTGATGGCGTCGCCGAAGTGCACCGCCACCGCCACGATGATGCAGGCGATCCCCAGCGTGCCCGCCTTGGTCGAGGCCTGCATCCTGGTGTAGATGTCCGGCATGCGCAGGATGCCCACGCCCGCCAGCAGGCAGAAGGCCAGCCCGAGCATCAACGCGGCGACCTCGAAGATCTCAGCGAGCATCGGCGGGCCCCCCTTCCGGCGGCGGATCGGACGGTGCGGCCGCCGCGTCGCGGTGCTCCTCGGCCTCGCGCCCCTGGCGCTCGATGTACAGCGCAAAGGCCGCCGTGCTCATGAAGGTCAGCAGGGCCACCACGATGGCGACCATCAGCAGCTCGGGGCGCTGCGACCCCATCGCCACGATGCTGATCGCCCCGGCCGCGAAGAACGCGAGCAGGTCCAGCGCGATCACCCGGTCGGCCAGCGTGGGGCCCCTGAGCAGCCGGAGCGTGGCCATGAGCATGCACACCCCGATCAGGATCAGCGCGATGTCGTACACCGGCAGGCCCAGCAGCGGGGTCTCGGCGTGGCCGCGCACGACCACCTCGGGCACCAGCGATTCGGCAACCTGCTCCGCGGGGGCACTCATCGCATCAGCTCCTTGACGCGGCGCTGGAAGCCGTTGCGGATCTCCGCGACGATCTTCTCCGGGTCGGAGGCGTCCATGCAGTGGACCATCAGCTGCGTGTGGTCGTCGCTGACGTCCAGCGAAAGCGTGCCCGGCGTCAGCGTGATCAGGTTCGCCAGCGTGGTGATCTCCAGGTTCGACATGCCCTCGATCGGGATGACGACGATCCCCGGACGCAGGCGCGAGAGCGGCGAGAGGGTGTAGTAGGCCATCTGGACGTTGGCGATGATCATCTCCCGCGTGAAGAACACGAGGAAAGACATCACCTGGAACACGCGGCGGAAGTAGTTTGTGTTCTTCTGATCGTCGCGGTAGTTCAGCCCCAGGCGCCACGCCAGCGCGAGCATCAGGTAGCCCACCACGAAGCCGACCACAAGATTCAAAGGCGTCATCGGGCCCAGCGCGATCGCCCAGATCACCGCCAGCAGGATGTTCCACACGAAGGTCGTCACGGTGCGGCCTCCCCCTCGTCGCCGGTCGGCCCGGGGCGCACGCCGGTCCGGTCCAGGGCGGCGTCGCTGTAGGCTGCCCGGTCGAGCACCTGGAAGGCGCCGATCTCGCCCAGGCCGATCGCACGCCCGGCCAGCAGGCCGATGGCCACCGTCACGCAGGCCAGCATGGCCGAGCCGGCGTACTGCCAGCGGACCGATCCCATCGTGCCCGTCTCGCACGCGCCGATGGGGGCCGCGCCCTCTGGCGCGGGCTTCCAGAACGCGTACATCCAGATCTTGATCATCGAGAACAGCGTGACCGCGCTGACCGCCAGCGACACCGCCACGATCCAGTAAGCCCCCGCCTCCAGGCCCGCCCGCACCAGCACGAACTTGGACCAGAAGCCCGACAGCACCGGGATCCCCGCCAGCGAGAACGCGGGCACCAGGAACAGCACCGACAGGCCCGGCCGTGCGGCGTACAGCCCGCCGATCTTGTCCAGGTCGCCCGAGCCGCACAGGCGCTCGACGATGCCCGCCACCAGGAACAGGTTCGCCTTGACCACGATGTGGTGGAGGATGTAGAAGATCGTGCCCGTCATCGCCAGCGTGCCGGCGGCCGCCAGCGCCCCCTCCGCGTCGCCCTCCCGGGCCGCCCGCGCGAGCACCGCCCCCGCGATGCCCAGGCCCATCAGCATGTAGCCGATCTGGCTGATGATGTGGAACGAGAGGATCCGCCGGATGTTCATCTGGGCGGCGGCGGAAAGCACGCCGGTGATCATGCTCAGCCCGGCCAGCCACAGGATGATCGTGTAGATCAGCGAGGCGTCCGGGTGCGTGGCGGGGAACAGCAGCGTGAAGAACCGGATCATCACGTACACGCCCACCTTGGTGAGCAGGCCTGCGAACACGGCCGCGATCACGGGCGGCGGGGTGTGGTACGACGCCGGCAGCCAGTAGAAGAACGGGAACGCCGCGGACTTGATCGCAAACGCCACCAGGAACACCGCCGCCACCGGGGTGAACAGCTGCGGGTTGTCCGCCGCCGCCAGGCGCTCGCCGAGCTGGGCCATGTTCAGGGTGCCCAGCATCGCGTAGGTCAGGCCGATCGCGGCCAGGAACAGCGTGGAGCTGATCAGGTTCAGCGTGACGTACTTGATCGCGCCCTCGATCTGCGACCGGCGACCGCCCAGGCCCAGCAGCACGAACGAGGACATGAGCATGACCTCGAACCACACGTACAGGTTGAACAGGTCGGCGGTGACGAACGAGCCCGACACCGCCGCGAACAGCCCGCACAGCAGCGCGTAGTACGCCGACCGCTCCCGCCGGTGATCGATCCCCCCCAGCGAGTACACCGCCGCGGCGCACGCCACGATCGCGTTGAGCAGCACCATGATCGCGGACGTCTGATCGATCACGAAGGTGATCGCCACCGGGCTGGGCCAGCCGCCCAGGCGTGCGGCGAGCACCCCGCCGGACGAGGTCCGCCCCAGGATCGCCACCGCCGAGGCCAGCATCGAGCCGGCCACGCACAGCATCACCACCCGCTGGAACACCACGGCCCGCCACAGCGCAAGGCACAGCACCAGGCCGGTCATCGGCAGCAGCACGGGCAGGATGGCGAGCAGGTGGTCGCTCATGCGTCCGTGGTCCTCATCTCGTCCAGGTCGTCGCAGCCGGCCTCCTCGTACGCCCGCTTGACCAGCACGGCCGCGAACGCGAGGATGGCGAACGAGATCACGATGGCCGTCAGGATCAGCGCCGGGGGCAGGGGGTCGGTGTGCGGGCCGGGCATGCCCTGATCGCCCGGCCGGATGAGCGGGGGCCGACCCTCCGAGAGCCCGGCCGCCGTGAAGATCAGCAGGTTCGACGCGTGGCTGAGCAGCACGAGCCCGATCAGCAGCTTGATGATCGAGCGGCGCAGCATCATGTACAGCCCCGCCGCGTACAATAGACCGATCGTGATCGCCATCAGGGTGTGCATCAGACGCGCTCCGCGCGGTACTCCGCGATCTCGAAGATCATCAGCAGGACCGTCCCCGCCACGGTGAAGTAGACACCCACGTCGAACACCAGCGGCGTGCCGAACTTCACGCCCTTGATCGGCTCGAATTCCGACCACACCGAGGTGAACAGCGGATCGCCGAGGACCATGCCCGGCAGGCCCGAGATCAGGGCGAGCAGGAGCCCCAGGCCGATCAGGCTCTCGGGCGAGACCGGCAGCAGCCGGCGGGACTGCTCCGGGCCGAAGGCGAGCATGTGCAGCAGCATCGCCGTGGCGGCCGTCAGCCCGCCCACGAACCCGCCTCCCGGCTCGTTGTGCCCGCGGAGCAGGATCACCAGCGACACCAGCAGCAGCAGCGGCAGCAGGAACACCGTGCCCGTCCGGAGGATCACCGAGTTCATGCGGCGCCCCCTTCCGCGGCCGCCTTCTGCCTCGATCGCAGCAGCGTCGCCACCCCTACGCCCGCGATGCCCAACACCACCAGCTCGCCGAAGGTGTCCGCCGCGCGGAAATCCACGATGATCACGTTGACGATGTTCCGCCCCTTGCCGAGGGGGTACGAGTTCTCGGAGAAGTAGCCCGAGACCGCCGGCGCCAGGTCCGTGTTGACCGTCAGCAGCACGAGCGCGGCCATGACGGCGCCGAAGAGCACGCTCACGCCCCAGTCCAGCGACTTGCGCAGGCGGGTGGTGTAGTTCGTGAACTGCGGCAGGTGGTAGAAGACCAGCACGAAGATCAGCACCGTCAGCGTCTCGATCGCGAACTGCGTCATCGCCACGTCGGGCGCGCCGTAGAACACGAAAATCAGCGCCGACGCCACCCCGGCCACGCCGAGGGCCGCCACGGCCGCCAGCCGGTAGCGGAACTGCGTGGCCGCGATCGCCGAGACGATCATCAGCACGATCAGGATCATGCCCAGGACCGAGACCCGCTCACGCTCGGGCAGGATCGCCGCCAGCGTCACGCGCCCGATGAACAGCCCGCCCGCCACCGCCAGGAAGCCGAAGATCACCGTGCGGATGTAGGTGTTCAGCGACCCGTTCTGAAGGACGCGCGTCTGCCACACGCCGTAGCCCAGCACCGCGTCGAGCCCCGCCCTGAACACCGCGGGGCCGGACACCGGATCGAGCCGGTCCATGAAGCCCGTCGCCCGGCGCAGCACCCTGCGCCCCGCGAACAGCCCGATGCCGAGCACGACCGCCAGCGAGCTCGCGCTGATCAGGACCGAGAGCTTGACGAGTTTCACCGCCGACATCGCCGAATCGGACGCCGCCCCAGTCACCGCCAGCGTGGCCGCGTCGGCCAGGGGCCGCGCGAACAGGCCCGGCGCCACACCCGCCACCAATCCGGCCACGCCCAGCACCACGGGCCCGAGCAGCAGGGCGGCCCCCGCCTCAGACGAGCCGCGGGCGGTCTCGTTCGGCGTGCCAACGAACGGCCGCCACGCGACCAGCAGCGCCGCGGTGGTCATCAGCAGCCCGAACACGAGCACCCCGCCGACCAGGACCGTCTCCATCTCCGAGCCTTGCAGCGGCGATTTCATCAGGTACTTGGCCGCAAACCCGAAGAACGGGGGCAGGGCCGCCATCGACGCCGCCCCCAGCGCCGCCGCCGCGAAGGTCACGGGCATGACCCGCATCAGCCCGGTCAGCCGCTCGACGTCCTTCGTGCCGGTCTGCTTCTCCACGATGCCGGCCACCATGAACAGCGTGCCCTTGTACATCGCGTGGGCCAGCAGGAAGGCCATCGCCGCGGCCTGTCCCGCGCCGCCCACCCCCAGCAGCATCACCATCGCGCCCAGCGAACTGACCGTCGTGAACGCCAGGATCCGCTTGAAGTACACCGAGCGCACCGCCAGCAACGCCCCGTAGACCATCGTCACGCCGCCCACCGCCTGCAGCGCCCACTCCCAGCCCGGCGTCCCGCCGAGCACCGGCCCGAACTTGGCCAGCAGGAACACCCCCGCCTTGACCATCGTCGACGAGTGCAGGTACGCGCTGACCGGGGCCGGGGCCTCCATGGCCCCGGGCAGCCAGAAATGGAACGGCACCTGCGCGCTCTTCGTAAACGCCCCCAGGCACACCAGGACCAGGATCGGTGTGTACAGCGGGTGGTCGCCCAGCGTCACACCCCGGTCGAGCATCTCCGAGAACTCGAAGGTGCCCGCGCTCAGCCCCATCAGGATCAGACCCGCCAGCAGCGCCAGCCCGCCCAGGCCCGTGACGATCACCGCCTGCAGCGCCGCGTTCCGCGCCGCCGCCCGCTCGTGCCCGAACCCGATCAGCAGGAACGAGGTGACCGAGGTCAGCTCCCAGAAGATGAAGATGCCGATCAGGTTGTCACTGACCACCAGCCCCAGCATGGACGCCATGAACGCGATCAGGAAGCCGAAGAACCGGCCCGCGTGCCCGTGCCCGCCCAGGTACCCCGCCGCGTACACCGTCACCAGCGCCCCCACCCCCGTGACCAGCAGCGCGAACAGCAGGCTCAGCCCGTCCAGGCGGAACGAGATCGCCACGCCCAGCGATTCCACCCAGACCAGCCGCTCGGGCCGCAGCACGGACCCAGCGCCGATCGCGCCGATGTGGGAGGCGTACCACGCGGCCCAGCCGGCGGGCACCGTCGCCAACACCCAACCCGCGTGCCGACCCGCCAGCCGCACCACCAGGGGCGCGACGATCGCGAGGGCAAACAGGCTCATGACCGAGGTGAGAATCATCAACGGAGCCCCGTCGGGGCGAACCTCCAGGCAGGTGCTCGTGCGGGCGTCGGACACGCCCCGGTGCCGGCGCACGAACGCGCCCGGGACGGCCGCAATGGTAGCACACCCGGGCGGATTCGCGGGCGAACGGATGGCCCAAAGCCCCCATCACAACTGCCCCATTGGGAACTCGAACGAATCGTGCTTGGGGGTATGATCTCAGTGCCCAAGAAGTCAGCGCACAACAACGCGGACGGGCCTCTCTCCGGAACCCGTCCGCGTGTCGTTTCGTGCCTGCGAGCGTCCGAGAAGTCCTACCCACCCGGCGTCCAGGCCACAGCGTGCGAACCAGCTCGGCGGCCTGCGCCGGTTCCCCGGCAAGCGCCGAGGCCGATGACACGGCCACCGATCGATCTGCGATTTCCTGCAATCCCGTCCGCCGGATTTCCCGGGGCGTCATGGGAATGAACTGGTGCCCGGAAAGCGGGCGGCGAACAGAGCCGATCGGCTCCACCACAGAATACGGGGGGTCCGGTTCGACGGTTCCAGCCCCCTGGACGATCTGCGAACTTGGTTGTGCGAACTTGGTTGTGCGAGCATGGTTGGGTCGGGTCGCCCGACAGAGCCAGCCGGGACACGCGATCCCGGCCAGCCCTCGGCGGCACGCCGCCGCGCGGTGTACCCCGGGCGTCTCTCTCCCCGACGGCCCGGGCGCGCAGCGCCGGCTCGCCCGCCCGCACAGGCAACGGGCGTCCGCCGTTCCCAGACCATCCGAGAAGTCCTACCCACCCGGCGTCTGGCACGCATTGCGAAGCGCCGGCCGCCCAGGGGACCGCACGGCCGGCGCATACGGCAGGTCCTCGGCGTTTCCGTGCGGCTCACACCCACGCACAGGACGCTCCATGGGACCGCCGATGTTCTCTCTCCGCCCTCTCTCGTCCGAACACATCACGCGGTCTGGCCCGCGCACTCGGCAATCTCGAACAACCTCATCAAGACTCGTTCGTCGGGAGTTGTCGCCCCGAATCGGGGCCGGTCAGCGAGAACCGATCGGCTCTCACCAAGCCATACGAAGAGCGCCTTCGGGCGGTTCCGCGCCCCGGATCGCGCATTTCCCAAACCCGGCCAGACCGCCCGCGACGCCGCTGAAAATCGCGGCCTACTCGAACACAAACCGCGCCGACACCGGGCGGTGGTCGGACCCAAAGTCGTCCCCCACCCCCGACCACACCGGCGCCAAGCCCCCGCCGAACACCACGTGGTCCAGGCGGATCCCCGGGAAATGCCGCTTCCACCACAGGCGCGGCCAGGTCGAGCCAGCGTCCGTCCCCACCGCCGCGTGCGCCTCGCCGAGCCCGGCCTCGACCAGCTCACGCAGGTGGTTTGTCCCGAAAGGAGCGTTGAAATCACCCGCGATCACCAGCCCGTCCGGCGGGTCCGCCCCGCCCAGCGCCCGCGTCGCCCGCGCCGCGATCCAGGCCACCATCCGGCGCTGCTCGATGGTGTTCCGCGACCCGACCGGCGGCAGCGTGTGCACGTTCCAGACCGCCACGCGCCACCCGTCGGCCAGCACCTCGCAGGCGATCAGCGGGATCACCGAGCCCACCGGCCCATGCCACAACTCGGGCTCACGGGCGAAGGGCAGACGCGAGAACACCGCCTGCCCGAACGCGTCCTCCCGGGGCCACACCAACGCGTGGGGGTAGGCCGCCCGCAGCGCCGCCTCGTACCCCGCCGACGCGGGCGTGTACTCCTGGAAGAGGATCACGTCCGGATCGGCCGCCCTGATCTGGTCCATCACCACGCCGAAGTCGCCACGCCCGTACAGCAGGTTGGCGCTGAACACGGTGATGCCCGGCGCGTCGGCGTCGGCCGCCGGACCGCGCCACGGCCCGTACATGGCCGCCCGCGCCCCCAGCGTGGGGATGAGCAGCAGCACCAGCAGCACCGCCGCCCGCCGGGCCCGGACCACCAGCGCCACCACCAGCGCCGCCGCGATCGCAAAGCCCAGATGAAACCGGAAGGCCTGCCCGCACAACGCGGCGAAGGCGAGCCAGCCGTCCAGCCGGCCCGTGTCCGCGGGGTCGTGCCGCCAGAAGTGCCCGAAGCCGAGCCACGCGACGGCCCCCGCGATCACCAGCCAGCAACCGGCCCGCACGAGGGGCCGGACCGATCGTCGCGGCACGCGGTCCGGTTCGGACATCGCAGGCGTACGTTCCCCTGCGGGCGGGTGTTCGCGCCGCCCGCCCAACACAACCCGACCGCACCCGAAATCAGCCCCGCGATGGCATGGCCGCTCGCGCGCGGTCCGTCCACAATGTGGCACACACAGGAGACGGACATGCCGACCCACACCGCCCCGGCCGGGACCGGCGCCCCGCCGCCCGCCCCGCCTAAGAAAACGCGCGAGATCCAGAGCCACCACTTCGACTCGACCGTCTGGAACGACTTTCAGTTCCGCGACGACGACGTGATCATCGGCTCGTACGCCAAGAGCGGCACGACCTGGACGCAGCAGGTCGTCGGTCAGCTCATCTTCGGCGGCGATCCGGACGTGCCGGTCGCCGACATCTCGCCGTGGTTGGACCTGCGCGTCCCACCGCGGGCGGTCAAACTGCCGGCCGTCGAGGCCCAGGCCCACCGGCGCTTTGTCAAGACGCACCTGCCCGTCGACGCGCTCGTGTTCAGCCCGGAAGCCCGGTACATCTACGTCACCCGCGACGGACGCGACATCGTCTGGAGCCTCCACAACCACCACACCACCGCCAACGCGCTGTTCTACGAACTCATCAACGACACACCCGGTCGTGTGGGCCCGCCCCTGGACAGGCCGGACCCGGACCCGCGCTCCTACTTCCTGACCTGGCTCGAACGCGACGGCCACCCGTTCTGGTCGTTCTGGGAGAACCTGCGCACCTGGTGGGCGATCCGCCACCTGCCCAACATCATGCTCCTGCACTACAACGATCTCAAGACTGACCTGCCCGGGCAGATCCGGCGCATCGCGTCGTTCCTCGACATCGGCATCGACGAGGATGCGTTCCCCCGGATCGTGCGCCACTGCTCGTTCGACCACATGAAGGCCAACGCGTCCCGGGCCGCCCCGCTCGGCGGCGTGTGCTGGGACGGCGGCGGCGGGTCGTTCATCCACAAGGGAACCAACGGGCGCTGGCGCGACGCTCTCACCCCCGCCGACGTGGCCGCCTACGAGCAGCGCGCCCTGGCCGAACTCGGACCGGACCTGGCCCGCTGGATGATGCACGGCGGACCGACCGACTGAGCCCGGAGGATGCTCCGCGCACACAAACGCCCGGGCGGACCGAGCCGCCCGGGCGATGGTTGGAACACGCTTCCCGCCCCGGTCAGGCGTTGGTCGCCTGGCCCTGGGCCTTCGTGAACGTCAGCGTCGAACCCGCCGCGTCGACGACGACCGTGTCGCCCGCGTCGAACTCGCCCGAGAGGATCCGCCCGGCCAGCGGGTTCTCGACCCGCTTCTGGATGGTCCTGGCCAAGGGTCGCGCCCCGTAGGCGGGGTCGTAGCCCTCGCCCGCGAGCCGGTCCACCGCGGCCGGCGTCAGCTCCAGCGTGATGCCGCGCTGGGCCAGGCGCTTCGTCAGCCCGCGGAGGAGCATGTCCGTGATGCCGCGGAGCGTCTCCTTGCCGAGCTGGTGGAAGACCACCACCTCGTCGATGCGGTTGAGCAGCTCGGGCCGGAAGAACGGCTCGCGCATCCCGATGTTCATCCGCGCGTTGATCTCGCCGGACTCGATATCGGGCTTGAGCCCCTTGGCGTCCAGGTCCGCGCCCGGCCCGCGCCGGATCAGGTCGCGCACCGCGCCCTCGATCTCCCAGTCCTCGGCGCCCTGCTCGGCCATCTGCAGGATCTTCTGGCTGCCGATGTTGCTGGTCATGACCACGATGGTGTTCTTGAAGTCCACCGTGCGCCCCTGGCCGTCGGTCAGGCGCCCGTCGTCGAGCAGCTGCAGCAGCACGTTGAACACGTCCGGGTGGGCCTTCTCGATCTCGTCGAGCAGGATCACCGCGTAGGGCCGACGCCGCACCGCCTCGGTCAGCGCGCCGCCCTCCTCGTATCCAACATACCCGGGTGGCGCACCGATCATGCGGGACACCGCGTGCTTTTCCATGTACTCGGACATGTCGATCCGCACCAGCGCGTCCTCGGTGTCGAAGAGGAACTCGGCCAACGCCTTGCAGGTCTCCGTCTTGCCCACGCCCGTCGGGCCCAGGAACAGGAAACTGCCGATCGGCTTGGTCGGATCGCCGAGCCCGGCCCGCGAGCGGCGCACCGCATCGGAAACCAGTCTCAAAGCCTCGTCCTGCCCGACCACGCGGTCGCGCAGGAACTCCTCCATGCGCACGAGCTTGTCGCGCTCGGACTCGACCAGGCGTGACACGGGGATGCCCGTCCAGCGCCCGACGATCTGGGCCACCGCCTCGGGGTCGACCTCTTCCTTGATGAGCACGTCGCCCTTGGCCTGGCGCTCGTCGATGCGGGCCTCGGCGGCGTTGAGCTTCTTGCCCAGCTCGATCAGCTCGCCGTACTGGATGCGGGCCGCACGCTCCAGGTCGCCCTGGCGCTGGGCCTGCTCCAGCTCGGTCTTCTTCTGCTCGATCTGCGCCTTGACCTCCGCGGCCGCGCTCAGGTCTTTCTTCTCCTCGTCCCACCGGGCCGTCAGCGTGCGGTTCTTCTCCTGCAGCCCGGCCAGCTCGGCCTCGACGCGGTCGATCTCGCGCTTGTTGGCGTCGCTGGACTCTTCCAGCTTGATCGCCTCGCGCTCGATCTCCAGCTGCATGATCCGCCGGCGCAGCTCGTCGAGCTCGATGGGCATCGAGTCGATCTCCATCTTCAGGCTGCTCGCCGCCTCGTCGATCAGGTCGATGGCCTTGTCCGGCAGGAACCGGTCGGTGATGTAGCGGTCCGAGAGCGACGCCGCCGCGAGGATGGCCGCGTCCTGGATCCGCACGCCGTGGTGCGTCTCGTAGCGGTCCTTGAGGCCGCGGAGGATGGCCACGGTCTCCTCGACGCTTGGGGCGTCGACGAGCACCTTCTGGAAGCGCCGCTCGAAGGCCGCGTCCTTCTCGATGTGCTTGCGGTACTCGTCCAGCGTGGTGGCGCCGATGCACCGCAGCTCGCCGCGGGCCAGGGCCGGCTTGAGCAGGTTGCCCGCGCTGACCGCGCCCTCGGCTGCGCCGGCACCGATGATGGTGTGCAGCTCGTCGACGAACAGGACCACCTGCCCGTCGCTGGAGCCCACCTCGCGCAGCACGGCCTTGAGCCGCTCCTCGAACTCGCCGCGGTACTTGGCGCCCGCCAGCAGCTGCCCGACGTCCAGCGCGATGATCCGCTTGTCCTTCATGCCCTCGGGGCAGTCGCCGTTGACGATCCGAAGCGCGATGCCCTCGGCGATGGCGGTCTTGCCCACGCCGGGCTCGCCGATCAGCACCGGGTTGTTCTTGGTCCGCCGGCTTAGCACCTGCATGCACCGGCGGATCTCCTCGTCCCGCCCGATCACCGGGTCGAGCTTGCCCGAGCGGGCCCGCTCGTTCAGGTCGATGCCGTACTTTTTGAGCGCCTCGAAGCTGCCCTCGGCGCCCGGGTCGGTCAGGTTCGACACGCCGGAGGCCTTGCGGATCTCCTTGACCGCGGCGCGGACCTCGTCCGTCCCCACCGCCACCAGCTTGAGCGCGTCCCTGGCCGGCCCGGCGACCTGCGTCAACGCCGCGAGCAGGTGCTCGGTGCTGACGTACTGATCGTTCATCGACTTCGCCTCGGCCTCGGCCTTGCCCAGGAGGTCGAGCATCGCCCGCCCCGCCTGGCCCGCGCCCGACGAGGTCGTCGGCAGGCGCTTGAGTTCGCCGGTCACGATCGCGCGCAGCCGGTCCACCGGCGCACCGATGCGGTTGAGCACGCTCGTCGCGGGCCCTTTGGGATCATCGAGCATGGCCGCCAGCAGGTGCAGCCCCCCCACCTCCGGATGCGACGCGCCCGAAGCCGCGGTCTGAGCACCCGCCAGAACCTCCTGGGCCGCCGTGGTGAATCGTTCCATTTTCATATCACACCGCTCCTTCCGCTCCGGGCGGGTCGGGCCCGGAACACGGTTCCTGTTGCAAGCGGCGCGCCGGAGCCCGGACCGGCG
>TARA_R110000782_G_scaffold65543_1_pt1 | contig 28512 bp, 29 predicted proteins | sample TARA_R110000782 | Tara Oceans TARA_R110000782 (sample SAMEA4397859) | marine metagenome | biome: Polar Biome; feature: [SRF] surface water layer (ENVO:00010504); material: water (ENVO:00002006), including particulate matter (ENVO:01000060) such as... | depth 5 m | reverse complement strand
CGGACAGCTCGGTGACATGTGGGGGATCAAGTCAAGGCAGTCAATCTTCGACCGGGTAGGAACAGCAGTCGGTCTGGGAGAGAGTAAATCAGTGCTGGTCGAGACAGGCGTTGGCGTGTTCAAACTGTGGCGCGATCAGCGGGGTAAAACCTCACCAACAACGATTCACATCGCGAAGTTTCAAGCATGAGTATTACAACTGCCCAATTGCCTAAAACTGCCTATTTGGGCAGTTTAGGCAGTACAAACACACGTAATAGTCATATTAATCAACGACTTAGCAAACTGCCTAGCAAACTGCCTAATTTGCTCTTTGGGCAGTTTCGTAAGTCATTGATTTCATTAAAGAAAAACTGCCCAAACTGCCTACCCCCTAAAGGGGGGAGTACCTGCCTAAGGGCGTACACCGCCCCTTTGGGGGAGAGCGGCTTAATTACCTTGGAGTTTTGAAGATGAAAATGAAATCTTGGCTTAAAAAAGAAGACGATGTGTTGCGACGATACTACCCGGTTCAAGGTCGATTAATTACCCAGGCTATTTTACGCGCTATTGGATTTAAACGATCGCGTCGAGCGGTTACTTGTCGAGCGCATAAGCTCAATCTGAAAATGAGATGGACCGGAAAAGAAACATGGATCTTGCGACAAACTTACGCTGAGTTCGGCGCACGATACTCGCAGCGATACATGACACATAGATCACTGGTCGCGATTCGGGACAAAGCGAGACGCGAAGGAATCGACGCAGGTCATGCCAACAGTCACCAACAGAAAGCCAGGATACTTGCGATGGAAGGTCACGACCATTTGAAAGCCTTAGCCTGGTTGGGAGTTAAATATCGTGGAGAGTAATAAACAACTGAGACTCAGTGGCAAGCAGAGTGTCTTTGTCGCTGAGTTTCTCATCGATCAGAACGCCACGCATGCGGCTTTGAAAGCTGGGTACAGCAAAAAGACGGCCTATCGAATGGGTTCCGAAAACCTCCATAAACCTCATATTGCTGCAGCTATCGCAGCTGCGCTAGAAAAGCGATCCACAAAGGTTGGCGTCAAAGCCAGCGATGTGCTGGTGCAACTGGATGAGATGCGCCTGGCAGACTACGCCGATCTGCTTAGCGACGAAGGATCATACAAGCCAGTGGCCGAGTGGCCATTGATCTGGCGGCAAATGATATCGGGAATGGAAACGAAAGAACAATTTGATAAAGAGGGCACAAAGACGGGCGAGGTCGTCAAGATTAAGTTTGTTGATCGGTCCAAAGTCATCGAGATGACGGGTAAGCATGTCGATGTGCAATCTTGGATTGAGCGGGCCGAGGTGACACATCTTGAAGGCCGATCGCAGCGCCTGGCTGACGCGAGTCGCCGGGTCATTGATCTGGAGAAAACAAGCGATGGAACCTACCAACCCGAGGTGATTAAAGATGGCACTGCCTAAAACTAAAAGACGTGCGGTCATACTGCAAAAGCTGCGCCAATCGCATGGAACCAACTACATGCTGTGCCAGCAAGCTGCCGATGAAATCCATCAACTGCGCAAAGAAGTGACCAAGCTTGACAAAGAAGTGACCAAGCTTGACATCGAGAACGCGGGACTCGAGTTCCGCCTGGCGCTTGAAGAATGAGTTCGCAACCTTGGATAAAAGTTGTCTTTGCAAGTGACTGCGAGTTGTGCAGCTGCTGCGACGAGCCTATCTGCCCTCATTGCGATGTGCATTACGCTGATTGCAATTGCCCAGGACCACACCAGGACGACGAGTATCAATATTTACAAACAAGCTACGGCACGATGGCCAGGCTCAAAGACATCAATGAACGAGGAGTTTGACAGTGCTTAGCGAATCCGATATCGAGCACCAACTTGAAGAACAGTGCGCAAAGTACAGGCACAAGCCCTTGCATTACAGCCTGTGGGCTTTCCCCTGGACCGAACAAGGCACACAGCTTGAACGACACCAAGGACCCAGAGCTTGGCAGACTGATGTGCTCAAAGGCATGGAGACTCATTTGTCTAACCCGGCCACTCGTTTCGACCCACTGGGCATTGCGGTATCGAGCGGTCACGGCGTAGGCAAGTCCGCTTTAATCGGCATGGTTGTCGACTGGGGCATGTCGACCTGCGCAGATTGTCGCGTCGTTTTAACGTCAAACACTGAAGGGCAGCTCCGAACTAAGACAGCGCCCGAGGTGATGAAATGGCACAACATGTCGATGACATCGCATTGGTTTAACGAGTCATCGATGTCGATCTACAGCAACGAGACGGATCACGACAAATCCTGGCGTGCAGATTTTATCCCCTGGTCAATCTCAAAGCCCGAGTCATTTGCAGGTACGCACAACCAGGGCAAGCGCATCATCATCGTAATGGACGAGGCATCCGCCATCGATGACGTCATCTGGGAGGTGACCGAGGGCGCCTTGACAGATACTGAGACTGAGATCATTTGGATAGTTTTCGGTAATCCAACGAGAGCAACGGGTCGTTTCCGCGAATGCTGGCGTAAGTTTTCCAAGTTCTGGAAGATACGTCTCAAAGTTGACAGCCGGGACGTCGAAGGGACAAACAAAGCAATGTTTGACCAATGGGCAGAACAATACGGGGTTGATTCAGACTTCTTCAAAGTCCGAGTCCGGGGCGAATTCCCGGTGCAATCATCGATGCAGTTCATTAGCCAAGACGTTGTTGACAATGCGCGGGCAAAGCATTTGCGCAAAGAAGAATACAAATTTGCACCCGTCATCTTGACTTGCGATCCCGCGTGGACAGGAGACGACGAGCTGGTCATCTCGATGCGTCAAGGGCTGCATTTTACCGTGCTTGAACGCATACCTTACAACGACAACGACGTGTTAATTGCCCAGAAGCTAGTCAACTACGAGAATAAGTATCGAGCGTCGCAAGTGTTTATTGACGCGGGTTATGGGCAAGGCATCTACAGTGCAGGTAAGACAATGGGCAGTCTCTGGCGCATGGTTTGGTTCTCCGCAAAAGCGGGGAGAACTGACTGCGTTAACAAACGCGCAGAGATGTTCGTTTTGGCTAAAGAGTGGCTATCAGAGGGCGGGGCGATACCTGACCTGGATGAATTAGCAGAGGAGATGCTCTGCATCGAGATGATGCCAACAATGGATGGCAAGTATAAGTTTGCACCCAAGGATTCTGTCAAATCAATTATCGGCAGATCACCCAATCTTTGGGACTCCCTCTGTCTCAGCTTTGCCTACCCGGTACGACCCGACATAGTTGAAACTAAGCCCGTATTTGCGGTGAGCGATTACGACCCTTGGGGCAATTAGCGACCAATGCTGAACCGAAGTGGGCGCAAGGTATGCTACCGAATAATTCAATGAGATATGACTATTATGTGTGTTGTTGCGAACCCTGACGGAACCTTATCAACCACCCCCGCCCCTACCACAGACACTGCAGTCGATACCACGAACTATGCGATGAAAGGTAATGGTGGAGCAGGCGGAGGCGGCAACGGCGGCGGCGGCGGAGGCGGCGGAGGCGGCGACAACGGCCCTGGTGCAGGCGACCAATCAGGCCCTTCAGGCCCAGGCCCAGGAGGCGAAGCAGGTAACGCAGACGCAGCGAGTGGCAGCAGCGGTGGTATCGGTGGCGATGGCATGTCAGATGGGCCAAGCGCATCTGGCGGTATGGACAGCGGTAATAGCGATCCCGGCGGTGGTGCAAGCAATCCTGATGCACAATATGGCAGCACCGATCCTGATACAGGACCTGGTGCTTCAAACCTATCCGATGAGATACAAGATCCCGATTATGGCGACGATAGCGACATTGGCGGCGGTGAAAGTGAGATTGGCGAAGGCGGTGAAACTGAAAATGATGGGGGTACGACGACGCCCACCACGACACCTTCCAAGTCCGGCCCTAATAAGTATAAACAAGACTCAAGAGGTCAAGTCGACGACTTGATCGGCGATATCTCGCGTCGTAACCGCAATCGAACCTTGCTAGGTCCACTTGGTTTGCCAGGTAATGCGGGAACTAAAAGAACCATGTTAGGAGGTTCATAAATGTGCATGCCCAAGACCCCGAATATCCCTGAACCACCACCACCCCCTAAAGCCGCGTCTCCTGCAGACGTGCTTGCTGCAGCTAGACTTCGGGCTAAAAAGAAATCAGACACCAACACAGGTCGCAAGTCGACTATGTTAACAGGACCGCGTGGCGCTGCCACACCTCCCCAAGCGCGTGGGTACTAACTAATGCAATTGCGTGATCATCTTGAGTCGATTCGCACAGGACTCGATTCTGACTTTCAATTGTATCGATCGCGGTGGATGGACATTCAAGAATATGTTGCACCCAGGCGCGGTCACTTTTTGCGAAAGAACCGAAACAGCCCGGCGAGTTTTACTTCCATTATGGACAATACAGCAGGCTTAGCTCTGAGAACATTGCAGTCTGGCATGATGGCAGGTATCAGCTCACCCGCTCGCCCCTGGTTTAAACTCACGCTAGGCGACAAGGATCTGGCAGCATCAAGGGAAGTTAAACCCTGGCTGCACTCAGTCAGAGACAAAATGCTCGGTATCTTTGGCTCATCAAACGTTTACAACAGCCTGCATGTTTTATACGGCGAGCTCGGTGCGTTTGGTACATCGGCCATCATGCCTTTGTTTGATTACCAAGACGTTGTTCGCTCTTACAATCTGAGCCTTGGCAGTTACAAACTCGGCACCAACCATCGAGGCGTTGTCGATTTAATCATTCGCGAATTCCCAATGACGTGCAAACAGTTAATCGGTGAATTCGGGTTAGAAAATGTAAGCAGCGTTGTAAGGCATTGCTACGATAGCGGCAGTTATAACACTGAGTTCACGGTCATTCACTTTGTAATGCCTAACGAATTTCGCCAAGGCATGAACTTAGATTCAGCGAACAAAGCTTACAGCTCAATCTATTATGAAGAGGGTGACAAAGACGACAAATACTTACGACAATCGGGGTTCGATACCTTCCCAGTTATGGCACCCCGTTGGGAAATTAAATCCGAAGAGCATTATGGTTCTGGTCCTGGTGACTTCTCACTTGGCGATGTTAAGCAGTTACAGATACAGCAAAAGCGCAAAGCCCAGGGCATTGATAAGATGGTCAATCCGCCGATGCAAGCGCCAAGCTCTTTGCAAAATACCCCCATTAATTCACTCCCGGGCGGTGTCAGCTTTTATGACGAAGCGATCGGTGCAACAGGCATACGTCCGACCTATGAAGTTAATCCGCGTCTCGATGAATTGCGAGCGGATATCCAAGACACGCAAAGCCGAATAAGCAAGGCATATTATGAGGACCTGTTTCTCATGCTGGCCAACTCTGACCGACGTCAGATTACTGCGCGAGAAGTCGAGGAGCGCCACGAAGAAAAGCTCTTAATGTTAGGCCCAGTCCTCGAGCGCCTTCATGATGAGCTCCTCGACCCTTTAATCGATCGAACATTCCAGATCTGTTTTGAAAAGAACGAACTGCCTGAAATACCACCCATACTGGAAGGCCAAGAGATTAAGGTTGAATACATATCCTTGTTAGCACAAGCGCAAAAAGCAATAGGCACGGCCAGCATTGAACGCGCCTTTTCTTTTACAGGCAACATGGTGTCTATCTACCCCGATGCCAGACACAAACTCGACGCTGTTAAGGCTGTTGATAGCTATGCCGATATGTTGGGCGTTCCCCCAGAGCTTATACGTTCTGATGAAGAAGTGGCCGAAAGGGTCGCAGCTGATCAGCAAGCGCAGCAACAAGCGCAGCAACAAGCACAAATGGCGCAAGGTGCAGCCAATGCAAAGGTACTCAGTGACACGGATGCAGGCGGAGGAACTAACGCACTTCAACAAATCATCGGTGGTCTTTAACCGCTGATGGACGCGTGCCTTTTCAGACAAGTTTATAAAACCCATGTTGAAGGCACTTTCGTGTTTGATACTGGCGACCTATTCCACACCCTGGAGCGACCATGGCTGAACAACGCAAGCAACGTATCCTGTATTCCATGGGGGACCTACGAGACTTCTTTTCTACCGATGAGCGGCAGCGGGAAGTATCGCAAGGTTTGGCACTTGCTCGACGTGAGAAACAGGACAGGCGTGCTGATCCACCAGGGCAATTTAGTGCAGCATTCAAGAGGGTGCTTGTTAGTCGGGACCCGGATGGGCGTGCTCGCTGGGCAACGCGCAGTGCTTGGCTCGAAGACGGCTCTGCGCAAAATGAATAAGTTATTAAACGGTGACGGGTTCACATTACACATCGTGGGAGACGCACCATGTTAGACGCAATACTAGGCATAGCCAGTTCCTCCGGGCTGGGCGCCATTGTCGGATTAGTCGGTAGCTACATGGCTAAGAAAGAACAACGCTTGCTGGACCAAATGAATAACGAACACGAACTGTCAATGGCAAACGTCGACATGCAGCGCGACGCTGCTGAGTCAGCGCAAGCGTTGGAAATGGCAGACAAACAGATAGAACAAGTCATAGCTGAGGGCGCAATCCAAAGCGATATTGTTGCAGGCGAAGCGTTTACTGCCTCACAGCGCCAGGCTGCTAAGTCATCAGGTGTCACCTGGATCGATGGGCTCAGGTCGTCAATGAGACCCCTAATAACGATCTACCTACTCATTATCGTCACGGTAATTACTTATCACTTAAATAGGATTATCGGTGGGCTAGAAGTAATACCCGCAGCTGATCTGTATCAACTTTACTCACATATTATTGATCAAGCAGTCTTCTTGACGGTCACAGCCGTCCTATGGTGGTTCGGAAGCAGAGGAGGGAATCATGCCAAGAGATAACACAATTGACATAGTTGCACTGAAGCACGAATTAAAGACGTTAGCTTGGAATGTGGCGGAAGGTGAACGCCGTATTAAAGACCTTGAAAATGACAACGCCGAACTCAAGCGCAAGATATCGGCAGGTAAGGGGGTGTTGTTCGGACTTATTATTGCAACAGGCGGCATAGGAGTAGCCTTGGTTGATTACGTTAAAGACTGGGTAGGGTATGTAAAATGACTGACAAAATAACCTCATTACTTAAGTTCTGGCCAGTCGCGATGCTTGTCCTTGCTGCTGTTAGCTCTAGCTTTGCGTTTTATTACCAAATGCAAAAACTTCATTCTGATTTTATTGAACTAGAAAAAGACATTACCAATATACAAAAAATACAAAGCCTGCAGATGCGACGAGAAAGCATGGAGCTAGAATTTAAGCTGCGAGACACGCAGATAATTGATTTAAAATCAGAGTTCAAATCTTGGGTTAGGCAGCAAGAATCAATCAATCGAGATTTTGAAGACGACGTCAAATATCTTCATCGCAACACTCGATAAATGAAAAGCACCCCCTATGACTCGGGCGACAAAATACACGTCGAGACTAAAAAGACTAAACGTCAATTAGAGACCGATGCTGAATGCAATCGGCTGCGCTTTATAATGTCAGATAGTAAAGGCCGGGCCTTTATGTACGATCTCTTAAAAGAGGCTCACATATTCCGACCTTCATTTAACCCGGACAGCGAGAGAGTCACATGCTTCAGGGAAGGCGAACGTAATGTCGGGCTGCGGTACTTGGGGAGAATCCAGATAGATTTCTTGGACGAGTACAATTTAATGCTCAAAGAGCAAAACCGTTAGTGCAGGAGGTGAAGGCGCCTCCAACCCTAACCAAAGGTCGTCAAGTTTCGACCAGAGGAAAAAGACATGGCAATGTACGAGGAGCCAACTAACACTGGCACGTCAAGTGAAACGGCAGCACCTGTTGAAACGGCAGCACCTGTTGAAACGGCAGCACCTGTTGAAACGGCAGCACCTGTTGACACGGCAGCACCGAGTGACACGGCAGCACCGAGTGACACAGCAGCACCGAGTGACACAGCAGCACCGAGTGACACTGGCGAAGAACAACCCGGGGTATACACCGAATTTAGCATACCCGAAAGTCTAGAAGTGTCAGACGAAAGAATGACCTCTTTTCAAGACTTTGCTACAAAAAATACGCTAACCCAAAAACAAGCTCAAGGCGCAATTGACTATTTTTCAGAATTGTCATCTGCAGACGCGATTGCCATGCAAGATCGATTAGCTGACCAGGCAAAAGAAAACGTCGATCGAGTCAAGGCCATGAAGACGATGACGTCTGGCGCCGGGTTCGATGCCAACATTGGCTTAGCAAACTCAGGAATATCAAAAGCGCAGATACAAATTGACAAAGAGTTTGGCGCGCAATCAATTAATTTAGGCAAACATTTGGAAGACACCGGGATCGGCAATGACCCAGGTCTTGTGCAAATGTTTTTCGTGTGGGACAAAACCACATCGGATGACGGTTTTGTCACTGGCCAAAGCAACGGCTCTGGCCCCGCAAAATTACGTCAAGATATATTGTACAAGTAGTAACCAGCAGGAGGTGAATGCGCCTCTAACCCTAAACCAACGTTCACATTATGTGATCACGGAGAAGACAAAATGGCAACAGTAGGCCAAAACTATTTAGACCTAGCGGATTACTACCGCAAGCAAGACCCCGACGGCAGTGTCGCCGAAGTAATTGAAATGCTCGCCGAGATCAATCCGATCCTGGAAGACGCAATTACCCAAGAGTGTAATGACGGCACAAGTCATCTGACCACGACTAGAACAGGACTGCCACAAGGCACCTGGCGTAAATTGTACCAAGGCGTGCAACCTGCCAAGTCCCGTACCGCACAGGTCAAAGACACGACAGGTTTCTTAGAAGCCTATTCAGAAGTTGACAACAAGTTAATCAAGCTCGCAGGCGGCAATGGTAATGCACTACGTTTAGACGAAGCTGAGACATTTGTTGAAGGCATGTCAAACCAAATGGCATCTGCCATGTTCTATTCTGACACCGACGTTAACCCAGAGCAGTTCCTAGGATTGCACCCTCGTTTCGATAAGTTAGGTACGACGGGTTCTGCAGCACAGATCGTCGACAATGGCGGCACAGGCGCAGACAACACATCCGTGTGGTTTGTTGTTTGGTCACCGAAGACTTGTTGTCTCTTATACCCAAAGGGTACGAGTGCAGGCGTTCAGCGTGAAGACCTTGGTAAAACCACTAAGGAATTATCTGATGGCAGCATGTACGAAGTTATGCGTGAGCACTTTCAGTTAGACATTGGTTTGACCGTGCGAGATTGGCGTTACATCAGTCGAGTATGCAACATCGATGTCAGCGATCTCAACGCTGCAGGCGCAACCGCTTTAGACAACTTGATCAAAGACATGATCAGAGCGTACTACAAATTGCGTCAGCGCAAAGTACGTAACGGTAAAGCTGCGATCTACTGTAACACAGCCGTCAAAACAGCCCTGCACCTCGCAGCCATGGACAAAGCAAGCAACACCCTCACCATCGAAATGATGGAAGGGCAGGAAGTCGTTAAATTCCTGGGCATGCCAATCCGCGAAGTTGATGCAATCATCAATACTGAAGCTCGAATCACATAATTAGGAGATTGAAATGATCTTAGATTCACAGAACCTTTTCTCGGACGCGCAAGCAGTAGTGGCTGACGCGGCCTCAACCAACATCGTCATGATGGGATCTGCTGTTGACCCAGGTGACGCAGGCGGCGGGGGTCCTATACCACTATTAATCCAAGTCGTTGAAGCGTTTAACAACTTAACGTCTTTGGATGTTGTAGTGCAAGTCGACGCGGATGTGGCCTTTGGCTCACCAAAGTCAGTCATGACCGTTAACGTTCTACTCGCGGACCTAGTCGCTGGTAAGCAAATTGCTCCGCAGTACATCCCCCAGGGATCTGATGAGCAATACATGCGCATTTACTACAACGTGAATGGAACTAACCCGGCAGCAGGCAAGATCACGGCTGGCATTACCATGGGTAACCAAACCAATGCCTAGTGATACAAGCGTTAAGGTTAAAGCAACTGCATTGGGGGTTTATCTCCATATGCGAAATCCTGGCGATGTTTTTCAATTCGACTCTGGAAAAGCTTCTAAAGCCGATGTCGAAAGATCGACGTGGATGGAGCTCGTTGTTGAGACCTATAAAGAGCCCAAGCCCGTTTCGGCCAAAACCGAAAAGAGCTAAGCAAGCGGAAACTCCTCATCCGTGAACCGCAGGAGGGTGTCCCCACATCCTCCTGCACTTATTAATGATACAGGTGCTATAAATGACTAGTGAAGTTGATATCTGTAACTTGGCGATGGCAGACATTGGTTCAACTGCAGTTATTTCCTCACTCGGTGAAAGCTCGGTTGAAGCTAAGTATTGTAATATATTCTATGAAGCCGCCCGAGATGCACTACTCGAAGAATACGAATGGCCCTTTGCTCATCGAAAAGTTGAGCTAGCCAGCACCGGGACGCCCCCGCAACAATGGCTGTTTCAATACGCCTATCCGAACAACACAATTGCGTGCCGACGGATATGGCAATTAGATCGCCAAGCTGCCCCTTTACCCTTTGAACTCATAGCAAGTGATGATCTGCAATCAAGACTGATCGTCACCGACACCGCGACAGCAAGTATGATGGTCACCTCGAAAGTGACACTACCGACCCTGTTTCCACCCAAATTTATTGAGGCTTTGCATTTTAAACTCGCGTCAATGTTAGCGATGCCGATCACTAAAAAAAGAACCATGCGCAGCGACATGCTTGAAGCCTACGCAAGAGCCCTAACATCTGCGGCCACCAGCTCGCTTAATCAGCAAGTCGGCGCACTGCCAAGAGATCCTGACTGGATTACTGGACGAGGATAAATCATGCAAACGACGTTCACCTCTGGCGAACTCTCACCCTCCCTGCATGCTCGAGTCGACCTGGCTAAATACCAGACAGGACTCGCCACGGCGAATAACGCCATAGTGCATGCACACGGTGGCATTAGTAACCGATCTGGCTGGGAGTTTATCGCCGCGACCAAATCCGTCACAGGCAAAGTCCGACTAATTCCTTTTCGATTCAACACTGAAGTGGGTAATACTTACATACTTGAGTTCGGGCACTTGTACATGCGTGTCCATCGAAAGACTGCAGCAGGGGTCTATGATCCCGATGGCGTTGTTGAAATAGCATCACCATACACTGCGGCACAGCTTTCGGACTTTAAGTATGTGCAATCAGCCGATGTTATGTTCATTGCCGTTAAAGGATCGGCACCGCGTAAACTGTCGAGAACAAACGTTAACCATCTCGTCTGGGTCTTTAGCACCGTGGCATTTAATGCGGTCCCGGCCACAATAGCGGGCGTCACTAAAACGGCAGCTAACTTTACCGACAATGATCGCACACGCAAGTATCGAATAACGCAAGTTAACAATGACGGTCGTGAAAGTTTAGGCAGCACCGCCGTGGCACAAACGGTTGATACAAAGTGGCCGACCGATGCAAAAGTTACCCTGGCATGGACCACAACATCAGACGCTGCCTTCTCGTATTACAATATCTACTGCGCGCTTGAAGGCGATACCTTTGGCTTTTTAGGCACAGCAGAAACAAACGCCTTTGTCGATGACAACATAACACCCGACCTGGCATCGCCTTTAACTCGAGACAAATATAGCTTTTCAGCTTCAGCTGACTTCCCAAGCAACGTGGCCTTTCACGAACAACGATTATTGTTTGCCGGGTTGCAAGCCGAGCCCCAAGCCATCGTCGCTTCTAACACGGGTGACTTTGTAAGTTTCAGTTATACCCGGCCACGCGGGCTGTCTGATGCTTTTAAATTCCAAGTCGACTCAGGCGTCATCAACGAAGTGCGGCATGTGCTATCGATGAATGACTTAGTCGTCATGACAGCGGGTGCAAACTACCGAATCACCGACAATGGCGATGGCTTTGCGTTTGAAAACATCTCATCTAAACCCCAGGGCAATCGTGGCGCATCAAAGCTGACTCCACTGGTAGTGGGTAACACGCTGCTATACACCTTGCCTCGCGAAAAGTCCGTGCATGCTTTAACCTATTCTGAGCAGTCGCAAGGCTACGACGGACTCGAAGTGAGCATCATGGCAAAGCACATGCTGGACGGTCAGAAGATTGTCGACTGGACGTACCAACAAGAGCCAGACTCGATCGTCTGGTCAGTCATGAGCGACGGCACGTTGACCAGTTTAACTTATGTTCGGGAGCATGAAGTCTCAGGCTGGTGTCGGCACAATACCGCAGGCACTTTTGAAGCAATTGCATCCATCGAGGAAGGCGAACAAGACGCCGTGTACGCGGTTGTCAAACGCAACATAAATGGCTCAGACGTGCGGTACATCGAACGACTTCGCGAGCGTGAAGTTTTTGAAGCAAAAGACGCCTTCTTTGTCGACTCTGGCAAAACATACTCAGGTTCGGCCACGGCAACTATCACCGGGCTAGGACACCTGGAAGGTGAAACAGTCTCGATCCTGGCGGACGGCAACGTCGTTGTACAACAGGTCGTGGCCAGTGGCCAAATAACCCTACCCGCAGCAGCATCGCTAGTGCATGTAGGACTGCCCTATGTCACAACCATTGAAACCCTAGAGCCCCCAGAAGAATTCGGCAAACGTAAATCGGTCGCACTGTTACGCGCCAGGGTCTATCGATCACGCGGCATGTGGGTTGGACCTAATGCGAATCAGCTAACCGAGCTGCGTCAACGAGCGCAGGAACAGTACGGTGAAGCGATACCGCTATTTACCGGGCTGCTTGAAATTACTTTGGACCCGACTTGGGAGGAGCAAGGCAATCTTTATATTCAACAACGAGATCCGCTCCCCCTAACCTTGATAGCCGTAATACCTGACGTCGGATATGAATAACGTCAGCATCGTGCCAACGAGTTCATTTCATTTAGATGAGCTTGCAGACAATATGCGTCCTGCAGATCTCAAAGAGATTTGGTGTCTTTCAAAACGTAAAACGCGTGACACTTTACAAATGTCGGTTGATATTTCAGCCCGCGTTGATACCTGCCTGATCGATGGCTCAGTAGCCGCCGTCTGGGGGATCGCCCCCTTTGCAAGCTTTGGCATCCCCTGGATGCTTGGCACCCCACTCATTAACGCCCACCCCAAAGTTCTGATCGCAGAATCCAAGCGTCAATTGCGACTGATGCTGAATGACTACGACCATCTGCAACAATGGGTCGACATACGCAATAAAGCATCTGTCCGATGGCTTAAGAAGCTGGGGTTCACGTTCCACGAAGCCATCCCATACGGTATGGATGGCGAATTGTTTTACCCTTTTGAGTATCGAAAACATGTGTGATCCAGTAACAGGAATGATGGCAGCAGGAACGCTAATGAACTATCAAGCTTCCAACGCGCAAGCCAACGCAACGCAGCAAGTCGCTTTCAACAAAGCCAAGCAGATCGATTACCAGCGGTCACAAACAATTAAGAACGGCGAAATCCGACAACAACAAGTTTTTCAAGCCAATGCTGACCGCTCTAAAAGCGCAATGGTTCAGCTCGCAGGGTCCGGGATAGACGCAAGCGCAGGCTCATCTAACGACGTACTCGCAGACGTCATGTCAGCGGGGGCCATGGACTCAATGATCATCCGAGCTGACATCGATAACCAGCTTCACGGACTCGAATCTGCAAGTCAATCCGCGCTTACCCAAGGCGCGTTAGACAGTAGCTCGATCAAGAACAATGCCAATGCCTCGTTACTGACGAGCGGTGCGCAGACTGCGCATTATTACCAACAATATAAAACATAGGAATAATAAGATGGCAGTCATTCCTTACCGATCCACCCTGGCACCAGGTGCGGCACCTTCAACTGTTCAAAACATTAACGTGCCTGCTGATAATGCAATGGGCAATGCCCTCAAAGACATGGCAGTCATTGCAGACAAACACTACCAGAAGGTAGATGAAGTCAACGCGACGACTGCCTTTAATGAGTACCGAACGAAAGCCAACACCGTGCGTCAAGATTACACTCAGCAAAAAGGCTTAAATGCGTTTAATGGCCTTGAGCAATATCAAACGAGTTTAAAAGAAGCTCGCGAATTAAGTTTTAAAGGGGTCACAACTCCTCGAGCACAAAGAATGCTCACCAGTGCCATGGATAAAGCAGACGTCTCGTACCTGGACTCAGGGGCGTCTCACGCGGGGCAAGAGCTTAACACCGCACTCGACAATGAAGCTAAAACTCAAATAGCGTTAGAAACCGACGAGGCTGTTCATCTAAGACAAGACCAGATTAAGTTAGTTGAAGCTAGAAACAGGGCAATTGATATCATTAAGGCTACAGGTGTCCGCAACGGCGCAGGTCAGAATACCATCGACGCTGCAATACTGGGCGCAACTTCTAAACTGAATTCTCAAGTCGTGCGGGCTTTTATTGCTGACAAAGACTTCGATCGCGCCCGGGCTTTTTTTGACGAGCCTACAAACTCGTCGGGTATGACAGAAAAAGATAAAGCGGATCTCACTTCGCTACTCGACAAAGGCGAGATATTGTCAAAGCAACAGACCGCTTTTGACGCGTTGGTTGAGACTCACGGCGACGATCCTGATGCGTTAACAGCCGCAGCTAAACTGCTTGAAAAAGGTGAATTGCGCAGCGGGGTTGAAGGCATGGTCAAAACTCACATTGCGACTGCCAAGACCGCTGAAGCTGAAAACATAAGACAAATCAAAATAGCGGTAAATCAATTTATTAATGATGGAGGTGACCCCGATCAAATTCTAAATAACCCGGACTGGGCAACGTATTACAGCGTATCGGACATTAACACAATTAAAACCGACTTAGTGAAACAAGCGGGTTTTGGCGTTGACTATACAGAGTCACAGCAGATTTTTGTCGATATGCAGTTTACTTACGATAAGTTATCAAGAGCCGACAAAATATCGTTTTTAGATAACCTTGACGCCAAGGGCGTGCGGGATTTACACATCAATGACCAACAAAAAGTATTGGACTGGATGAGCTATGAAAGAAGTGTCGAACTTGATCAGAAAGAAACAGATTTAAACCCCAAGCAAGCAATGCTATCCGCCACTCGAGAGGTGGTTTCCGGTATCTTTGATGAGAACTTTCAGCCAGGGAAGGGCGATGCAAGCAAGATGCTATACGCAAAGAGAAAGAATCTATTAGACAAGATTCTGTCCGCTGTTGCCAACGAAGCCGAGTGGCAAAAAGACAACGTCGCGTTCAAAGAAAAAGTCCGAAAAATAACATCTGCTTTAATGCTCGAAGACGATGACAACTTTTTTCAGTCCGATGGCTACTTGTTTGAAAACCTGTACGGAGCAGACAGTGTGCTTAATAACGACGACGTGGCTCAAGACTTTTTTGAAGAGCTTGAGGGCGAAGATCCTGAAGGCATGAAGCAAATTCGCGAAGAACTAACCAGGGCGCTGTCAGAAAACAAGGTTGGTCTATCGGATGCAGAGCTAGAGGAAGCAGAAAACAAAACGCATATAAACCTAATGAAGATCTACTTGTTAAATCAAGGAATGGATATCAACAATGTCAACTAATCCGTATGAAGGTCTGGGCGATAAGCTTTTATCTAACCAATTAAATCAAGCTAACCCGGTTAAAGGTCTAGGCGATAAGGTTTTTGACAACACTCCAAAGCGTAGAAACTTAAGAGTAGAAAACTTACAGAAAGATGCCCTGCTTTTTGCAGCGGATACTGACCCTGATCAGCATGCACTCGATATCCAAAGAGGTGCTCAATTAAAAAAGCCTACTGCACTCATTGCGGCTGCACCCGAAGTCGCTAAGAAATTAGTCGAACGAGAAAAGATACAGCAGTACCAACGGTCCAATCAACCCGTCATCGAATGGGCATCAAAACCTGAGAATGCCCCCCTAGTTCATGACGACATGGACGCCTTGACTTATTTCGAGAACACATTGAAATCCATGGTCAATGCGGCAACCTCCGTGACCGACAGTTATCAGTACGCAACGGATGCTGTTCGCAGTATCCCGGCTGAACCTTTGACCCTCATGGGTGAAGAATTACAATCGATGGGGCAAGATCTCCGAAATGTCGCATCGACAGGCCCGGATATGTCTACTATCCCTAAAGCGTTAGTTTCCTCTGCCGCCTATGTTTTAAGCCCGCTAGGCTACCCCATCGAAGGGGCTGGCCTGATATTAGACACCGTGGGTGAAGCCCTCGAGGTGCCTGATGAAAGAAAAGGTTTTAACACGACTGCGGGCGGGACCGTAGGGCAGGTTTTTGCAACAATCTTTGCAGCACCCATTATGCTGCCCGTCTTTTTTGGATCGAGTTATCGGCAAGAAAAAAGCAAAGCAATTGACAACGGTGCGACTGAGAACGAAGCAGACGCTGTTGGTTTCCTCAGTGGAATTGCTGAGGTCGGCTCTGAGTATTTAGGCACAAATAAAATCATGAAGATGATGCCTAAAAACATGTCTAGTCGATTGATCAAAGACGCTATCGAAGTTATCGGCGCCTCGGGCATTGAAGTGCTAGAAGAGCTCGCAGCTGACTACGCCAAACAGCTCGCGCACATGGGAGTGTATGACCCCAACGCGGAATTTGATATATCGGGTGGGATGTCTTTTGTTGACGCTTCCGGGATGTTTACGGGCATAGCCGCAATGAGTGTGGTAGGCAAACGCAAATCCGCTGTCGATCAGAAAGAAGCTCAGACGCGAGAAGTAGAAAGCCTGCAAGAGGGGCTAACACGACTGCGCGAAGCCGCAGAAACTAGTCGAACGTTTGGGCGCAACAAAGAAGCGTTTGTTGACTTTGTTGAGAGCGTCAACCCCGATAAAGAAGATCCCAATGTGTACATCGACGCAGAGTCAGTGAACACCTTCTTCCAAAGCAATAACCAAGAAGCCGCCGAAATCTTTGAACAAATGGGCCTTGGCCTTGCGTTTGCTGAAGCGGTCCAAGAAGGCGGCGACGTCAGAGTACCCTTATCACAATTAATATCACTCAAAGACACGCAGAACTTTGGGTCATTGCTCGATGACGTGCGCTACAACATTGGCGACAACACGGCACGCGAGCTCAGAGAACAAAGCGACCCGGCAGAATCAGACCTAGTAGCCGAAGCAGATCGCCTATTTAAAGAAGGCGTGGTAACTGATGAAACCGCCAGCGTTGCCGAAGGTGCAGCCAAGCAGCTAAAAGACATGCTAGTCACAACAGGCCGATTCGAGGCAGACACCGCAGAACAATACGCATCGCTGCACAAAGCCTTTATCACTACGTTTGTAGGCCGTGGGTTTGCAACGAACGAGCAAATGAAAAAGTATTACAACCTCGAGGTTGTTGACCAGGCAGGTGTGCTACCCGAGGGTGTCACACTGAGCCAGAACATGGCTCGTATTCCTGAAGTGCAAGAAGCCGCACAAGCCTTTGCCAGGGGTGAGATCACCCGCAACCAGATGGCAGAAATTGTTGAACAGTTTAACCCCGTCACTGCCTATGAATCCGTGCCTGCAGTAGCCACATCCGATGAAATGCTCGGCGCTTTAAAACCTCAACAGATGGAAAAAGTCGGACTAGCGAGCACTATTGTGCAAGATCACCCGGTTGGTTTACGCCTGGATATACCTGCTTACACCACGCATGGCGTGTGGGTCCCAACGATCCATGAAAGGTTCCCTGGCAAAGGCGGTAAGAAAGTTATCGCGCATGAATCAGCTGCCGTTATCAATAATGTAACGTTTCCAAACACGGGTAACAAAGCACTTAATGTAGCCAAGGGAAATGCCAAGTCGCCGTTTGCTGTGATTGAAGGCACCTGGGATACAACAGACACAGCACAAGCTGAAGTCGAAGCTCAAGAAGCTCTAAACTCACCCGACTGGGTGCAAGTAGGGTTTGACCCAACCCGGCATTCGTACTTCTACGACCGCGCCAATTCTAACCAGGTAGTCAGTGCTGATCGAGTCATACAAGTTGGACCCCTAGTCCTGGCGCAAAACCCAGTCTATCGCGAGATTGATCCTAATCAAACAATAGGACAAGACGAAGTATTTTTCCAAGACCCCGAAAGTGAAACATTTCAAGCCGTCGCCAAGGGTCTGGACATGTCTGAGCCTTCGAGGCACGAACGTGCTCAAGGGATGGGGTTCGATACAGCCAACGTTAAATGGCATGCATCCCCTAATACTTTCGATGAGTTTGATTTGAATGCAGCCCGGTTGAATAGATCAACTAATGTTGAAGGTGTTTATTTCAGTCCAACCGAAACTACTGAATACGGCGAAGCTAAGCCCTACTTTATCAGAGTAAGTAACACCGCTGTCGGGGACGTTAAGCCGTCCCAAGCGATGCTCGATGAGTATGAAAAGCAACTGATTGAGAACGGTGTTTACCGTAACGAGGACTGGGTAAGAGAGGCTGTAGTACCTGAGTACGCTCAAACGTGGAGAATGAAATCGGACATATCAGGGACCATTAAGAGGAAGGTTCTAGAAGCTGGAGGGTACGATTCGTATCAAGACGGAGGAGACGTAGTGGTGTTCGACCCTAAGAACATCAGATCTACCAACGCGGCATTCGATCCAGACTTCGCGAATAGCTCGAACATTTTGCAGCAGACGGTATACCACGGATCCCCATATCGGTTTAGTAAATTCGACCATTCCAAAATGGGAACAGGTGAAGGCGCTCAGGCTTACGGATGGGGCACTTATATTGCTGAAAATAAGGATGTTGCCAACCAGTATAGAATTAATTTAGCTTACGACCCTAGTGAAATGAAGATTGGCGGTAAGCAAATTAATGAATATTACGACGACTTATCAAGAGTAGCGGATAGGTCAAAAGATAACGCAGTGGCGCAAGATGGATATGAAAAAGCAGGTTTAATAGAGCGCTTAATGAGTAATGAAACGCCACAGGAAGTAGAATCATGGGCTAACGGCCTAGGGCATGGCGACTGGTTTAGAAAGGAAATTAAACCTAATTTCCAAAGTTTTGGGTTTGATTACGAAGTAGACCTCCCAGACGAAAAGATAGCGCAGATGCTTGATTGGGATAAGCCTTTGAGTGAGCAGCCTGAGAGTGTTAGGAATGCTTTAAAACCATATCTTACGGGTGGTGGCTCACCAGACCCTGACCTTCAACGGCGAATAAATGTCATGGAAAGTAAGATAGCTATCAACCCATCTTTAGAGGAAGGGTATAGGACACGAATAAATAAACTCAAAGGTGAGCAATCGCCTAGCACGAGCATAACAGGGCAGCAGGTTATTAGTGACTTGTTCCCTGACCAGAAAACAGCTAGTAAAAAACTTAGTGAAGCTGGCATACCAGGCATCAAATACCTAGACGATAACAGTAGGTCCGAGGGTGAGGGCACTCGCAACTTTGTTGTGTTTGATGAGAATGACCTCACAGTGCTGACTGTTAATGGCGAGAAGGTGCAGAACACAACGTTCTATCAGACAGCCCCAGATAATAAGCACGGCGTGCCACGCTATTTCATCACTAGGACTGAGGGCGAGGTCAGTGGCAAGTCAAAGCTGCCCAAGGTGCTCCACGATAAGAATGTCGAGAAGCAATCAGAACTTCTTGATGAGCTAGCGGTAAACCACCCCGATCCTTTGAACTCAGTGGACGACTGGTACGCCCTCGAGCGCGAGATACTTGGGGATAACGAAACACCAGCAGCGCCACTTGATGCTTTGGACATGGCATCAGATGTCAGTGTTTGGGCAGACCGACACTCGAAACTGACGCCAGAGCAATTGGCAGCAGCATCGCAAGGCTTCGAGATAGTAGAAGAATTCTCCGAGCTGTATGCGTCTGGAGGGGCAGCCCCTCTGATCACAGGCAAGCTCATGCTGTGGGGCATGTTGTCCCGGAGGATGTCGACACACCCACATGAGTCTGCCTTCCTCGATGCCGTGAACAGCGGCCAGCTAGAGGAAATAGTGAACAGCGCGCTGGAGCGTGAGTGGACCGACGCCGACCTTTCAAAATACGCAGAGTGGGCAGGTAGTATCATCCCTGACTTCGCGCCGGGCAAGCAGGGCACCTCCAACATGAATGATTTTGGCAAGGACTTCTTGAGGAAGATGTCAAAGCGAATGCCTGATGGTCGATCCGCTCTCGAGCATTTGCACGACATGATTGCAGATCGAGACATCAGCAGTGCTGAAGTTCGTCGCAGGTTCTACGGGCTAGCAGGTAGTGTCGGCATTAAGAACAAAGTGCTCTCTTTTGTCCTGCTGTTATCAGGGCGCACCGACGTCATGGTCATGGACAGGATTCAGATCAACACGATGTGGGACGCGGGCCAGTATGGCAAGCTGATATATGATGACGTCGTTGGGCTCTTCGAGGATGCGCATGGACTGGCAAGGTACGAAGCGTTAGAGCGTAGCCTCCTGCTGCGGGTAGATGAGTTGTATGCTGCCCTTGGTCGGCCTGAAGATGCCAGCGTGAGCCGATACCACTGGGAATCATGGGTGCTTAACTCCGGGCAAGTTGTAGCCCACCCCACAATCCAAGGGTTGGTTGACTTCGCCAATGGCGAGGCTGATCCGTTCTATGACATTGGCGCCCCCGAGGGCAGATTCCACCAGTTTGCGTTTGGTTCGATCTACGCCCGTGACAGTGACAACCAGCCCTACATATCGTACAATAACAGTAAGGGGGAGTCTTTCCGTTTTGGTTTGGAAGACTTCAAGAAGATGCTGACCGAGGTTCGGAAGCCCGCGCAAGGTGTCATCCCTAAAGGTTTTTCCGTTAAAACATTCCGCGAAATAGGATACCCTTGGTATGAAGCCGAAGAAGTCAACAGAGAAAAACTCGACCAACTCATCGCAGAGTTCTCAGGCGGGCGCGAATCACCTCTTCGCGCGGTTGGCGCAAGCTCAAACCCCAATGTCCCCGGACAAGAAGAAACCCAAGCAGAAGGACTAACCCTCAATCAGGAAAAGGACGCGCCCAAGGGTTCGATTACATTTCCCGCAGCAGGCGTTGGCGAGAACACAACCTATATTAAGCTCATGCAAGGCGCAGATCTGTCTACGTTTCTGCATGAATCTGGGCACTTATTCCTTGAAATCGCTAAAGATCTAGCCGCACAGCCAGGCGCCAAACCACAACTCGTTGCCATGATGAAGACGCTGACCGACTGGTTTGGCACTACCGAAATAGGCACTGAGCAACACGAGAAATTCGCTCGAGGCTTTGAAGCCTACCTGCGCGAAGGCAAAGCCCCAAGCGTTGAATTGCAATCGGTGTTTGACCGTTTTATGGGCTGGCTGTTAGACATATACAAAGAGCTCAGACAGTTAAACGTTACCCTCAATAATGACGTGCGTGAAGTTATGGACCGCATGCTCGCAACCGAAGATGCAATTAATGAAGTAGAAGAAGTCGCAGGGTTTGGATTGATGTTTGAATCTGCTGAAGAGGCGGGTGTCTCCGAAGAAGAATTCCTCGACATGAAGATTGCAGCAGAACGAGCGCACAGCGAATCGCTGGCTGAAGTCCGCCAGAAGCAAATGGCTGAGCTTGAAAAAGAAAAGTCGCAATCGCAAAAAGCTGAGCGCAAAAAGCTAACTGAAGAAATCACTGCGAAGTACGAAGCTAAAAACGTTTACCGAATCCGACATCTGCTGATGTACGGCACGTTACCTGGCGGACAAGTACCGATTGGATTAGAGGGCGTTAAACTCAGCAAGCAGTGGCTGATCGAAAATATGGGTGACGAAAAAGACGCGACCTGGAAAAAGCTACCCAAAGGTAAGTTCGCCATGGTGAGCACGCAGGGCATGGATGTAGCACAGCTGGCATCTATGTTTGGTTATGCGTCGGGCGTCGAAATGATTAACGAATTAGTATCGGCACCAAAGTTAAAAGATATTGTTAACCCCCAGGTCCGCAAGATCATGTCTGAAAGGTATCAAAGCCTAACGCATAAAGACAACCTGACGCAGGAAGCGATGAAGGTAGTGGCCGATAAACAACGCAAGCGCGGCATCTACGCCGAGCTGCGCGTACTGGCGAGACGTGCGAGCGTCAAGCCAATCACCCAGCAAGCTCTGCGCGAGATCGCGAGAAGCCGGGTGGCCGCACTTAAGGTCCGTGACTTACAACCAAACAAACATTTGCAAGCCATGCGCAAGCACTCGCAAGAAGCAACAAGGGCGATGCTGGCGGGTGATCATGGCAATGCTTACAAGCACAAAGCACAACAACTTTTAAACCTGCATCTCTACAGCGTTACTCTTAAAATCAGAGATCAAGTGGCTAAAGATCGAAAGTATCTCACTAAGTTTGCAAAGCCAAGTGTGCGAAAGAAACTTGCACGCGACTACTTAGATCAGATCGACTCGATCCTCGAAGCCGTCAGTCTAAAACAAAACGTATCAGGAAAAGAGTTAGATCGAAGAAAGGCTTTTAGTGAATGGTATGACGAGCAAATGGCTGCGCACGGCAGCGTCGAGATGCCTAAAAAGTATCTTGAAAAGTTGCGAACTAACTTTAAGGACATGCCTGTACAAGAATTAATTACCCTGGTTGACAGCCTGCGCAACATTGAACACCTTGCCAAACTTAAGCAGCAGATCCTGGTCGGCAAGGAGTTGCGAGACTACAACGAAACGATGGATCAAGCCTATGCGACCGCGCTCGAGGTCAACCCCGAAATCTACGATCCAGATGCGTATAACAAACGCAGTCGGTACGAAGACTCCACCACACTTATGGACCCAACCCTGGTCAGCAAATTAAGAGCTGAGCATATCAAGATGGAGTTTTTGGCGGAGCAAATGGACGGCGATGTAAAAGGCGGGCTGTGGTGGAACTTATTGTTTAAGCCAATTGCTGATGCGGAGAACACCGAGCTTGCGATGATTCAAGAGCTTGGAACGCAACTCGGGGACATACTTAATAGTGAGACGTTTCAAAACCTCCAACGCGAATTGTCGTTCACCAGCGGCGATCACTGGAATAAGAACATGCTAGTGAGTGTTGCGCTCAACTGGGGCAACTCAGGTAACCGCACGTCACTCACTGAAGGGCTTGCTCGCAAGGGTGTTGACGCTGTCGATATCGAGCGTTTCCTCAATGACAATATGACAAAGAACGACTGGGACACCATCCAACAAGTTTGGGATCTTATAGACAGTTATTGGCCTGCAATAGCTGCTCTGCAGAAAAAGTTAACGGGTGTTGTGCCTGAGAAAGTAGAACGCAGCCCGGTAGAAACCCCCTTCGGTACTTACCCTGGCGGCTACTACCCACTGATCTTTGATCCTAAAAAAAGCTCGAAGGTCCAGGAGCGAACTAGTAAAACCGACGTTATGGAGAACCTGTCAGATAACTTCATCAAACCGACGACGCGTAAAGGTCACGCTATCGAGCGAGTGGGGTCGGGAGGTCTGCCCGTCAAATTAGACATTACTGTCATGACTAATCATCTTGCACAAGTGATACACGACATCGCGTTTCGCGAAGCTATCATTCAGACCGATCGGGTTATTCAAGACCAAAGGACCGTTGACGCAATTAAAAGAGTGGCGGGTGAGTATGTGTATGAAGACATGCGCCCCTGGCTTGGCAACGTTGCAGGGAGTGGACAACTCGCTACCGATGCGGGGTCAAAGCTGTTCAATGCCCTGCGCAAAAATACCACCATCGTAAATATGGCTTACAAATTATCAACCGCCATCGTTCAACCACTTGGCATGACGCAGTCTATTGAAATATTAGGGCTTGGCTGGGCGATGACCGGGATACAAGAGTTCTACGGCAACCCTGCACAGGTGTTTAAGAAAGCTGAAGAGGTAATGCAGAAGTCAATCTTTATGCGTAACCGAAAGACATCCTTTGATCGCGATGTAAATGATGCGATGCGAATGCTAACACATGGAACTAGTGTGCTAGAGCAAATCCAGAAGTGGGGTTTTGAACACATTGGATTTATGGACCTAACCATCTCAATGCCAACTTGGCTTGGGGCTTATCGAAAAGCCTTGTCAGAGAATAAATCGGAAAGCGATGCAGTGTCTGAAGCTGACAGTGTCGTGCGCATGACGCAGGGGAACGGGACGGCTAAAGACTTGGCGATGATTCAGCAAGGCGACGGTCGCAAGAAAAGCGCGACATTGTTTTATTCGGCGTTTTCAGCGATGTACAACTTGATGCGTAGACGTAGAAACATCTCACGTCGCGAAGAAGAAATCACAGTCAAGAAAGTGGCAATTAACTTACAAAGTTTGATTTACATGGTTGTAATGCCAGCAGTGCTCGGTGAGATTATCGCGGGCCGCTTTCCAGATGAAGACGAAGATGAAGATTACACATCCTGGATGGCTAAGCTAATAATCGCTTACCCCTTTATGACTGTCGTGCTAGTGCGAGATATTGCCAGCGCCCTATCGAGTAAATACGATTATCAAATGACGCCAATCGCGGGTGCTGTTACCGACATTCTTAACGCAACGGAAGCTGTTGCTGGGCTGACCACTGACCCCGCCGACGCGTTGGTTAGCGAAAGCTTTTATAAAACGATGGTGATGGGCGCGGGTTACTACTTCGGATTGCCATCGCGTCAAGCCTGGATCTTGCAAAATAACACAATGGATTTAATAAACGGCGAGTCACTTACATTCTTTGAATTCATCATGCTTAAAGAGCGTCGCGACTAATGCTGAACCTAACTACCCTCGGTGTAAACTAAAACTATGACAGTAGCTAACACATCAAATGTCGCGAAGTTTAACGGCAACTCGAGTACGACTTCATTTCCTTTTGCATTCGCGGTGTTCGCGACTACAGACGTCGTTGTAGTATTGACAAGTGCAACAGCGGTTGAAACTGTTCAAAGCGTTTCGACCCACTACACGGTCTCTATAAACGCCAACCAGGATAGTTCACCGGGTGGCGTTATTACGATGCTGACTGCTCCGGCAACTGGCAAAAAGCTTACAGTATTTCGGGACCTAGTTGCTAGCCAGGGAGTCGACCTGGCCAACCAGGGCACGTTCTACCCCGAGGTCATCGAGGACGGCTTCGATCGGCTGACAATGTTAGTCCAAGAGCTTGAAGAGCGGGTAGCCCGATCACCTATACTGCCAGTCTCGACAGGCGTAACAGGCAGCCTTGGTATAAGTGACCCGGTGGCTAACCAAACGCTGCAGTTCAATGCAACAGCAAATGGCATAGAAGCTAGTGGGTACAGCACGACATCCCTGGCGTCTAATGTTGCTGCAGCTCAAGCGTCCGAAGACAATGCATCCCAACATGAGGCTGATGCTTTAACTGCAAAGAATAACGCTGTAACTGCACAAGGTTTGTCCGAAGGTGCAAGAGATGCATCTATTACAGCAAAGAATGATTCAGTAACTGCAAAGAATGATTCAGTAACTGCAAAGAATGATTCAGTAACTGCAAAGAATGATTCTGAAACTGCACAAGGTTTATCCGAAGATGCAAGAGATGCGTCTATTACTGCAAAGAATACTTCAGTAACTGCAAAGAATGCTTCAGTAACTGCACAAGGTTTATCCGAAGATGCAAGAGATGCATCTATTACTGCAAAGAATGATTCGGTAACTGCAAAGAATGCTTCAGTAACTGCACAAGGTTTATCCGAAGATGCAAAAGGCGATTCGGAAACTGCAAGAGATGCAGCACAGGCAGCGGCAGCGAGTCTAGTAACGTCTTTAGACAACTTTGATGATAAATACCTTGGCGCTAAATCTTCCGAACCTAGCGTTGACAATGATGGTGAGGCTTTAGTTCTTGGCGCACTGTACTTTCTCACAGGCACAGGTATGCAAGTGTATGATGGATCGGTTTGGATTGCCGCAAGTTCATCAGGCACATCTTCTTTGTTTACTTACGAATACATCGCAACCGCAGGACAGACCTCGTTTTCAGGCGTAGATGTCAATGGTCAAACATTGTCGTACAGCGCAAACAACATACACGTAACCTATGGTGGCTTGGACATACCCGTAGCCGACTACGTAGCAACTAACGGTACGGCAGTGGTACTAGATGATGGAGCAGTCGTAGGGACAATCGTTCGCATAGTGGCCTTTAAATCGTTCACAGTTGCAGACACCTATACCAAAGCGCAGACTGATGCCAAGGTTGTGCAGGGCGAGGTCTTTTATGAGAACGCAATGGTTATAACTACAAATTACACCATCACCACTAACAAGAATGCTATGACAGCAGGGCCAATCACGGTCAACTCAGGGGTAACAGTAACAGTGCCTAACAACTCCACATGGACAATCGTATGAGTACAATTAAAGCAAACGATATTCAGAATACATCGGGCGGCATACCTACGGTCAAAGGTCAGAGGTTAATATGTACCGCGTGGGTTAGGCTAAATGGCACAGGAACAATAGCTATTAGTGATTCTGAGAATGTTTCAAGCATTACGGATTTAAGTACGGGTTACTACCGCGCTACCTTTGTTACTACAATGGCAACCACAAACTACTGTGCTACGGTAACAACCAATAACACAATGGCTCGTGAAATTACCTCTGCGTCTACCGCTGACCATATTGCCGTTCAAGCTGTGTACCCTACTGGCCTTGCTAACCAAAAGGCTGCACTAGATGTTTCATCATTATGTGTTCACATCTTCGGAGGTCAGTAACATGAGTACAATTAAAGCAAATACCCTCCTGCACTCAGATGGTACGTCAACGACTCAGCCCAGTATTCCAGCGTTAGATAAGCGCATGGCTAAGGCATTTATAACATGGAATATGGCGACTGTAAGCACAGGGACACTAAATGGTACGGGTGATGTTTACGGCTTTAGTAGTATTACTGATACCGCCGCTGGTAATCAACTTGTCAATTTTACAAATCCAATGCCTAACGGAAATTATGTCGCATTAATAACTGGCAATGCAGTACTTAACTGGATAGGTGTAGAGACTGCTATTCTTGGTACGTCAACAGCTTACGTCCATGTATATCACGCAGAAAATAGCACTACGGTTGACGCTACGCTCGTTTCGCTCGTCGTATTCGCAAATTAAGGTACAAACAAATGAAAATTATATATCAAGAAGCAGACGGAAATGTTTGTGTAATGACACCAGCACCCAATTGTCCACTTAGCGATAGGGAGACTGCGTTAAAGGATGTGCCAACGGGACTCAAGTTTAAGATCGTGGAGGACTCCTATGTACCGAGCGACAGAACATTTAGAAACGCATGGACGGTAGATGAGGCTGAGTTGACTGACGGGGTAGGTGACTAATGGCTACGACGATACGGGGCAATGATAACTGGGACAGCTCGCTTCCATCTAATGTTGTTTCTGCCACAAATGATACATTAGTTTCTATAGCCACAACGAGTTGGGTAGACATCGGGTTATCACTTTCGATTACTCTTGCTTCCACAGCAAGTAAAGTAAAACTGGAATATGCGATTCAAAACTTTCTTATAAACACCGCCAACACAGGAATTTCATTTAGACTTGTCCGAGACTCAACACCTCTTTTTACGGCTGGACATGGGTATTCAACTTATACCGGCACTGGATCAAATCATCTCACCACAAGTAATATAGAGATTGATTCTCCAGCCAGCACTGCCGCAATTACTTACAAAGTGCAGGCGCGTGGTCATAGTGCAACACTTGTAACAATTAGTAACGCTAGTTTATATCGCAACACACTGATTGCAACGGAGATATCAGGATGATAGATAAAGCAGATGCCATCCAAAGCCTACGCCCGTTAGCACAATGGGTATTACGTGGTGATGACCTTGAGTGGATGGATGAACTACAAGACGAGCCAACACCTGAAGCAATTGACGCAGAAGTAATACGACTACAAGCTGTCTATGACTCCTTAGAGTACTCGCGTTTACGCAAAGCCAAGTATGACTTACTGAATCAAGATGAGATGCGTTACGACGATCTTATGGCCTCAACTACTACGTGGCAAGATGCCATTGCTGCAATTAAACTGGAGTTTCCAAAGTGATTACAATAGACATGACAAAAGCAAAAGTTATTGCACACGATGTACGCAGAAGTGTACGCAATGCAGAATTTGCCCCACTCGACATCAAAGCTACGATACCTAGCGAAGCAGAAGCAGCGGAAGCAAGCCGTGCTGCTATTCGTGCAGCAGATGCAGACTTACAGATATCAATGGACGCTGCAACTACCGCTGATGAACTCAAGGCTTTAATGCCAGCACAGGAGTAGCAGATGACTAAATCAGCGACAAGAGAAACGGCTGACATCGCTAGTGTTGTTGGTCGTAAGAATCGTATTATCAACGGTAACTTTGACATCTGGCAACGTGCGCTAAGTCAGACGGCTACTGGTTATGGTAGTGATGACCGATGGTTAAATATGATAGTCGGGTCAACGCAAGTAGTCAGCCGCCAAGCGTTTACACTAGGTCAAACTGATGTACCAAATAACCCTAAGTATTACGCAAGAACCGTTGTTACTAGTGTGGCTGGTACTGGTAATTACGTAGTTAAAAGCCAGAAAATTGAAGGGGTAGAAACCTTTTCAGGAACTACAGCAACATTAAG
>TARA_R110000782_G_scaffold13976_24_pt1 | contig 28512 bp, 25 predicted proteins | sample TARA_R110000782 | Tara Oceans TARA_R110000782 (sample SAMEA4397859) | marine metagenome | biome: Polar Biome; feature: [SRF] surface water layer (ENVO:00010504); material: water (ENVO:00002006), including particulate matter (ENVO:01000060) such as... | depth 5 m | reverse complement strand
CCCCCCGCTCCAAACCCTGAGGCATCGGCAGGACCGCTCCCTCCCCCGACAGCGTGATCACCGGGTCTGTGATCGCTTCGGTCTGGGGGATGCCGGTTGCGATGAACCCGTCTGGGTCGCCGGTGTATCCGAGCCGTGCCAACGCCTTGTCCTGGCTGCGCCGCAGGATCTCCAGGTGATTCAGCCGCTCGCGTCGGCCGTCGATGTGGCCGTAGAGCATGGTGCAGTTGGAGTTCAGGCCCAGTTCGTGGGCGACGAGGTGGACGTCCAGCCACTCGTCCGAGCCGATCTTGGTCTTCCAGGCTTCCTTCTGGATGCGGTCGTCGAAGACCTCGGCCCCGCCGCCGGGCAGCGAGCCGAGCCCGGCCTCCTTGAGCCGCTCGAGCACCCAGCGGACGCCGGACTGCGGGTCGGTCTTCTTGTAGACCTTGGCGATGCGGGCGAGGTGGACGAGTTCCACGGCCGTGAAGGCCTTGAGGTGCAGGCCGGGCGCGACTTCGTGGATCGCGCGGAGCATGTCGGTGTAGTACTCGAACGGCAGGTAGGGGTTGAGCCCGCCGACGATGTGCATCTCGGTCGCGCCGAGTTCGACCGCCTTCTTGGCTTCGGACTGGATGTATTCGAGATCGCGGGTGTAGGCCCCGTCGTCGCCCTTCTTGCGGTAGAACTCGCAGAACTTGCACGACAGCGCGCACACGTTCGAGTAGTTCAGGTGCTTGTTGATGTTGTAGTACGCCACGTCGCCGTGCATCCGGCGGCGGACGAGGTCGGCCAGGGCGATCACGCCCCAGATGTCGCTCGTGCCGTACAGCACCGCGCCGTCGTCGAGGCTCAGGCGCTTGCCGGCGAGGACCTTGGCGCGGATGGGTTCCAGCCGCGGGTCGGCACCGGGGGCACGGTCGGGGGCGGCGGGCGTGGCGGAACTGAGCGCAGTCATCGTGGTCATGGCGCCCGAGTATAGCCAAACCTGCGGCAGGATTTCAAGAAATATTGAAAACTGATGCCGGCCCGCGTCGCGACCCGGGTCCACCGGCGTTCACGGCCCCATGAGCGTCCGCAGGTGGCCGATCATGGATCGCACCGCCGCCCCGCGGTGGCTGAGCCGGTTTTTCTCGGACTTGTCCAGTTCCGCCCCGGTCCGCTTGAAGTCGGGCCCGACCAGAAACAGCGGGTCATATCCGAACCCGCCCGGCCCGCGGGGGACCTCGCCCGGCAGGCCGATGCGGCCTTTGAAGGCCCCGCTGGAGGTGCCGAGGACTGTGGGGGTGTTTTCCTTGCTGGAGCGGGGGGCTTCCAGCCCCCCGATCGGGCGCAGCCCGATGTCCCCTCGCCACACGAACGGATAGTCCATCGCCTTCTCCACCAACCCAGCCCGCACGGGATTCTGCTGGATGTAGCGGTCCGTCTCATCCCCCTCTGCCGCCGTCCGGATGAGCCGATCGAAATACTCGCGCTGCCAGACCGCGCCGTTCCGTTCGCGCGCCTTGTTGAGCCGATTGGCTGTAAACGACTTGATCGAGTGAACGATCTCGAATCCTTGCGGATAGCGTCCGTCCGGTTGCCGCTCGGTCCGCAGGAGCAGGTGGACATGGTCGGGCATCACGCAAGCGGTGTGGAGGGTGTACCGGTCCGGATAACCGTGCAAACACGCATCGAGGATCGTCTTCCGCTCCTGTTCGGAGAACACGATGCCGGGTTCGGCCCTGAATGTCAGGAAGTAGGTGCCGCCCGGCACGTCCCAGTGGGGGAGTCGGCCGCCGGAGCGTTTGACGAGGCCGGCATCGGGCGTTGCCCGATCGGAGGGCTGGAAGCCCTCCGCTCCGTGGGAGGAAGATGAAAGCAACGTGGCACCCGCCAGGACCATCGTGCACACGAACCGGGCCGTCCGCTGTTCCGGCGGCACGCCCTCCAGTTCGGCCAGCAGCCGGGCGTTGTTGCGGGCGTCCCGTTCCTCGCGGCTCAGCCCGGCCGCCTCGCCATCGGTCCGCCCGTCGAAGGCGAAGTGACTGGAGATCACGCCGGGGCGTCCGCCGAGGGCGTCGACGATCAGGCCCGAGTCGTCCGCCAGACACAATCGCCCCGTGGCCTCGGCGTAGGCCAGGGCCTTGATGGTGGCGTTGGCCTCGAAGGTCGAGCCGGTCTCCTCGGGCTCGGGCGGGAGATCACCCACATCGGCCAGGCCCAGCACCGTGCAGCCCAGCGGGGCGAGCAAGGACCGCAACTCGGCGATCTTGCCGGGATTCTGCGTGGCGAGCACGACTTCGGGCATCGGGGTCGCTCCTGGGTCCGGCGAATCCCGCCCGTCGGGGCAAGGGGTTTCCGGGCCGGGGTTGCCCCGGCGGGCCGGGTGGGGATCATTGCCGCATATGAGCACGAAGTCCCTGTCCCGGAACGAGATCGCCCACTCCGCCGCCGACGCGCTCAAGGCGCTGTCGCCCGACCAGCTCGCCGGGCTCAAGTCCGTCGTGGGCTTCGACGGCTTCGTCGATTCGATCATCCACGTGGTCGACAAGCGCCGGTCGATGAAGCGGGACGATTTCCAGCGCATCCGCACCATCCCCGAGTTCGCCGCCCGCTGCGGCGCGGCCGCCGGGCGCAGCGCGAACCTGGAGATGGTCGTGCAGGACGTCCGCTTCGGCGGCAACGGGCCGCTGTTCTCCAGCGCGCTCGGGCGGCTCGGCTCGGAGGTCACCTACATCGGGGCGGTCAGTCTCCAGGACGACCCGACCACGGTCGACCCGATCTTCGAGCCGTTCGTCGAGCGGTGCAAAAAAGTCATCCCCATCTGCAGCCCGGGCCGGACCGACGCGCTGGAGTTCGAGGACGGCAAGATCATGTTCGGCAAGACCGAGCCCGTGCAGGCGGTGACATGGAGCCGCATCAAGGACATGGTCGGTCTGGACGCGTTGACCGAGATGTACGAGCAGGCCCGTCTGTTGTCCGTGGTGAACTGGACGCTCTCCGGCGGCGTCGAGGGGATCTGGGCCGGCCTGCGGGACGAGGTCTTCCCGCGGCTCTCCGGCGACACGGAGCGACGCATGTTCATCGATCTCTCCGACCCGGCCAAGCGCACCGACGACGACATCCGCGGCGCGATGGGCCTCGTCTCCAGCCTCCAGCCCCGCATGCCGATCACCCTGGGCCTGAACCTGGCCGAGTCCGGTCGCATCGCCAAGGTGATGGGCGTGGAGGCCTACGACGACGAGCACAACCGGAGCCTGGCCGAGATGGTCCCCGAGGCCGCCGACAAGATCCGCAAGCGCCTCGGGCTGGAGTGCGTGGTGATCCACCAGCACACCGGGGCGGGCGCGGCCGACGAATCGGGCGACAGCGGCTGGTTCACCGGCCCCTACACCCGGCGCCCGCGGATCTCCACCGGCGCGGGCGACCACTTCGGGGGCGGCTTCAGCTTCGCACGCGCCGCCGGGCTCGGGCTGCAGGAATCGCTGGCCGCCGCCTGCGGCGTCGCCGGCGCGTACGTCCGGGACGCCGCCAGCCCGAACCTCGACCGGCTCATCGGCTTCCTGCGCGACCTGCCCAACCCCGAGTGACGCCCGTCGGGGCGGCGTATCGTGGACCTATGGCAGCCAGCAACCCCGCAGCGCTCCTCAAGGACGCCGACGAAGCGATCGCGCGGAACGACCCCCGCGAGGCGATCCGGATCTACAAGACCTTCCTGTCCCAGCACCGCTCGCACCCGCGCGTGCTGCGCGTGCGTTCCCGCGTCGTGACGCTCTACACCCGCCTGGGCGAGTACGACGAGGCGGTCGCCGTCGGCGAGCGGGCCGGCGCGGGGGTCGAGAAGGACATCGATCTGCTCTACGCGATCGCCCAGGCCAACATGTACGGCGGGCGGCTGCGGCAAGCCACCGAGACACTCGAGCGCTGCCTCGCGGTCGACCCGGATCACGCCGCGTCGATCGCCCGCATGGCGGTCGTTCTGATGAGCCAGAAGCGGGCCGACGAGGCGCTGAAGACCGTGGAAGCGGCCTGGGCCCGCGGGATCGAGACATGGGATCTCGACCACGTGTTCGCCCAGCTCGCCCCCGGGGCCGCCCGGGTGGGCGAGGCGATCGATCGCCTCCGCGTCCGCGTGGACGAGCCCGGCCTGACTCCGGCGGCCCGCAGCGGCGTCTCGATGGCCCTGGCCACGCTGCTGGAGAAGGAGGGCGACTACGCCGGTTCCTGGGCCGCGGCCGTCCGCGCCAACCGGATCGTCCGCACCGGCTGGAACGCCGACCTGCACCGCCAGGGTCTCGACGAGACCATCGCCGCGTACTCAGCGGACGCGTTCGACGCCATGGCCCCGATCATGGAATCGGTCGAGCCCCGGGACCGGCTGGTGTTCGTCGTCGGCATGCCACGGTCGGGCACCACCCTCATCGACCAGGTGCTCTCGGCCCACCCGGGCGCGGAGAGCGTGGGCGAATCACGCTGCCTGGAACTCGCGGCCGCGTCCGTGCGTCTGGAAACGCCCGACCCCCGCGTCCTGGCGCGTCTGACTGGAGCCAAGCGCAGCGCCGCCGGGGCGGCTCTGCGGGCCTCGATGGGCGCGATCACGGGCACGGACGGTGTCCTGATCGACAAGACCCCCTTCAACGACCGCCGCGTCGGCGCCCTCGCGTCGTTCGCGCCCGGCGCCCGCATCATCATCACCCGACGCGACCCGCGCGACACCGCCCTGTCCTGCTTCTTCCGCAACTTCGCGAGCGGCATGGAGTGGTCCGCCGACATGGGATGGATCACCGAGATCATCCGCGAGCGTATGAGGCTGCATGCGCACTGGCTCGGCGTGCTCCCCGCCCACGCGCCTTGGGTGTCGGTCACACAGGCCCGGTACGAGTCGCTCGTGTCGGAGGCCGAGCCGCAGGCCCGCCGACTGGTCGAGTTCGCGGGGCTCCCCTGGGACGACGCCTGCCTGCGGTTCAGCGAGCGCAAGCGGATGCTGCCGACGCTCGAGCCTGGTCAGGCCGGGCAGGGTGTGTACACCGGTTCGGTGGCCCGCTGGCGCCGGTTCGAGCCGCACGCCGAGGGCGCGTTCGACGCCCTGCACGCGATCGCCGAGGAACTCGGGTACGAGCCCGCCTGACCCCCCGCGGGGTTCAGGGCTCCCGCCCGGTTGTCCCGCCCGGTGCGCCGTCCGCGCCCGCATCCGGTCCTTGGCGCGATCCGGGCGTGTACGAGATGGCCGCCTCCAGGGTCCGGTCCCGTCCGGTCCGCAGGTCGTCCCCGAGCCGCGGGACCGCCACGTCGGGCAGCAGCGATAGCGGGTCTGAGTCGGGCACCTTGGTCCAAAGCCGCGTCGAGTGGTACACGACCGTGCCGAGTTCCTGGAGCGGGAACGACCGGACCTCGCCGAACGAGTTGGGCTTCCCGCCGGTCGGCTGCCCGATCAGCACCGCCCCGATCCGCGACAGCGAGATCGCGTTGCCCATCCCGCTGCTGTAGGTGCCCGGCCCGATCAGGCACACGATCGATCCCGGCTCGCGGAACCGCTCCGTCACGGAGAGCGGGACCGTCAGCGGCAGGATCACCCCCTCGTTGCCCCCGGCGTTCTCGCGCAGGTCGATGACGATCCGGCGGGCGTCGAGTTCCGCGCACTTGGACAGGACGAAACGGGCGAACTCGGGGAAGGGAAAGCCCGGTGCGCTGGCGCACTTGTTGTACTGCACGTACATCACGCCGGAGTCGTCGAGAAACTCGGAGCGGTAGAACGAAGACGCCCCCTTCACCGCCAGCGGGACCTTGCCGTCGAGCCGCGACATCCAGGTCGCCCACCCGCCCCGCGCCTCCTCGGGCGACAGGGCCTCTGCGGTCACCGTTTCCTCCCCACCCTCGCCCCCGGGCGGCCGGACCCGGAGCCGGACGGTCTGCCGGTCCGGCGTCGCGCCGATCATCTCCAGCGCGGCCGGAATCGTCAGGAACACCGCCGCCTGGCGTCGGCGCCAGTGCTCGTTCTCCCACGCGAACAGCGTGGAGACACCCGCGATCGCCTCGTCGGCATCCAGCGGGCCGAACCCGACCACGCGAGCACCGATCAGGCGGTGGTGCGGCCCGTTCGCCGCGGCGATGAACACGCCGTCATCCATGACGGCAAACCGCGCCGGAAGCGTGGCCATGGCCGGCTCGATCGGGGGCAGCCGCACCGCCGTGTGTGAGTCCCCGCCGAGTGCCACCAGGCGCGAGAGTTCCAGCGCGAGCAACTGCTCGTCGAGGGCGGGAACGCGTTCGTTGAGTTTGTCCGCCGCCGTGTCCCAGTCGGGCGCGGTGATGCGGTGGAACCAATCCGGATGCCGCTCGGGCAGCTGCTCGTTGATCTCCCGCACCGCGGCCCGCCACACCGCCGAGCGCTCGGTCGCCGGGGGCGGACTCGCCTCAGCTCCCATCGTCAGGAACAGCGGGACGGCGGCGAACACGATCAGGGCGCGGACCATCCGCACAGTGTACCGCGCCCGTGCCCGGGTCCGGGCGGTCCTTACTGGCCTTGGGCCAGCGAGAACCCGGGCTTGCCGTCGAACATCTTGAGCGGCTGGAAGTCGGTGACCTCGAACTTCTCGCCCACCTTGGCGAGCAGGGCGAATGTGGGGGCCTGCCCGATCTTGCCCAGCATGGACGGGTCCTTGAGCTCGAAGCGGGCCCGGAAGTAGTCCACAATCTCGGTGTAGACCGAGCCGGACGGCCAGACCTGCGTGCCGCGGTTGGAAAGCAGCGTCAGCTTGAACGGGCCGAACTCGGTGATCTGCTGCAGCCGCTGGGCCAGCTCCATCGGGGAGATGGTCGTGCCGATGTAGATGTCCGCGCCGCACACGTGCGAAACGGTCGTCTCGTTGGTCCGGCGGAGGGTGTAGTTGGTCGGGCGGCTGGGCGGCACGAACGACACCGTGTCCTGGGTGCCCACCACGCGGGGCGTGCAGGTCGTCGGCATCTTGCCCAGGTGCTCGGCCACCGCCCCGGCGAACTCCATGGTCCGGACCGGGGGCTTCTCGCCCCGCACGTCGCCGGTGTGGATGCCGTCCTCGAGCGTGGCCAGCAGCGCGTTGTTGATGATCGCCGCCTGCTTGGCCAGCCCGATGTGCCGCAGCATGATCAGGCCCGAGAGCAGCAGCGAGGTCGGGTTGGCCACGCCCTTGCCCGCGATGTCCGGCGCGGTGCCGTGCACGGCCTCGAAGATCGCCATCCGCTCGCCGATGTTGGCCGAGGGCGCAAACCCCAGACCGCCCACCAGGCCCGCGGCCAGGTCGGACACGATGTCGCCCTGCAGGTTGGGCAGCACGATCATCTGGTACTTGTCCGGACGCAGCACGAGGTTCATGCACAGCGCGTCGATGATCACGTCGTTGGTGGCGATGTCCGGGTAGTCCGTGGCCGTGTTGCGGAAGCGGTCGAGGAACAGGCCGTCGGTCATCTTCATGATGTTGGCCTTGTGCGAGCAGGTGACCTCGGAGATCCCCAGCCGCTTGGCCGTCTCGAACGCGAAACGGTGCACCTGGTCGCAGCCCGGGGCCGAGATCAGACGCTTGCACTCGACCACGTCGGCGGTCAGCCGGTGCTCGATGCCCCCGTAGGTGTCCTCGACGTTCTCACGCACCACGTAGAAGTCCACGGGCACGCCCGCCTTGGAGAAGACGGTCTCAACGCCCGGCAGGCTCTGGAAGTGGCGGAGGTTGGCGAAGGCGGAGAACTTCTTGCGGAGGGTCACGTTGATCGACTTGCCGCCCCCGCCGATGGGCGTGCCCATCGGGCCCTTGAACAGCAGACCGGTCTGCTCGACCACGCTGATGGCCTCGTCGGAGATGCCCGACGAGTTGCCCTGCTTGAACACCCGCTCGCCCATGATCGCCTCGGCGAACTCGATGTGGTTCATCACGCCGGCGGCCTCGAAGATGTGGAGGACGGCCTCCATGATCTCGGGTCCGATCCCGTCGCCGGGGGTCAGGGCGATCTTGAGCTTCTTGGACATCTGGGTGTTTTCCGTTGTCTTGGTCGTGTTGCGGTGGGCGGTGAGCATGCCCGTCTCATCGGCACTCCGTGAGTCCGGGAAGAGCATCATTGGACACCCGGACGCGGATCTCAGCCCGGGCGCTGCGAACGGTCACCTCACGCCTTGGCCGACGCGCGGGTCAGCCGTTCCAGGATCGCCAGGTGGACGCCCAGCAGGGCCGGATCCGACGGTCGTGCGGGCAGTTCGACGACGATCCGCGCGGCCCCGGCCGCGTCGGCCTCGTGCAGCCGCGCATAGAGGGCCGCGGCGTACCCGGACGGGTCCGCCGGGATGGCCAGTGCGCGCCCCCCGTTTGGGTGATTCATCGCAGACCAGGTGATCAGCAGTTCGGAAGGCCCGATCCGACCGTCGGGCACCCGGATCAGCCGGACCGGTGTTCTCGGCTGGTAGTGCGGGCCTACCAGCCCGGGCGAGGCGGTCGGGCCGTCATCCGCGGGCCGGTCGGTCGCGTCGGACTCGTCCTGCGCGACCGCGCGACCGAGCACCGACGCGATCGCGTTCGACCCGATGACCCCGGGACGCAGCACCCGCGGGTGCGGGCCGGTCAGGTCGAGCACCGTCGATTCGATGCCCGCCCGGCACGCGCCGCCGTCGATGATCAGCAGGTCGGTGTCCCCGAACCCCGCGGCCGCGTGGTCGGCGGTGGTGGGGGAGACCCGCCCGGAGGGGTTGGCGCTGGGCCCGACGATCGGCACGCCCGACGCCTCGATCAGTGCCAGCGCGACGGGATGGTCCGGGCAGCGCACGCCCACCGTCGGGCCACCCGCGGTCACTGCGTCGGGCAGGTCCGGATGGCGGGGCAGCACCAGCGTCAGCGGGCCGGGCCAGAACGCGTCCGCGAGCCGGTCGGCGTCCCCGGTCCAGCCGTTCACGACCCGCCGGGCCATGGGCGTGCCGGACACGTGCACGATCAGCGGATTGCCCGGGGGGCGTCCCTTGAGCGAGAACACGCGGGCCACGGCGTCGGCGTCCATCGCGTTGGCGCCGAGCCCGTAGACCGTCTCGGTCGGGAATACCACCAGACCGCCCGCGAGCAGCTCGCGCACGCCGGCGGCGACGGCTTCGGGACCGGAGAGGATCCGGGGGGTGGGCATCGTGGGGTCCGCGGGGTCGCTGTTCAGCGTTGGAGCCGCTCGATCGAGTCATCGTGCTCGATCAGGATCTCGTCGGCCTCGTCGAGGAACAGGCCGTGGTCGACGACCCCGGGGATGGAGTTGAGCTCATCGCACAGGTCCAGCAGGTCTTCATCGCCCGACAGCGTCGCGTCGAGCACGAGGTTGCCGTTGTCGGTGATGAACATCTTGCCGTCCATGTCGCGTCGCAGCACGCCGTTGAGACCGATGTGGCGAAGCGCGTTGCGGGTCGATGACAGCCCGTAGGCCATCACCGCCACGGGCAGGGGGCACTTGGTGCCGATCTGCGGGCTGGCGACCTTGTCGGCGGAGACCATGAACACCGTCTTTTTGCTGGCCCAGCAGAGGATCCGCTCTCGGGTCATCGCCCCGCGGGAACCCTTCATGATCCGCATGGCCCGGTCGATCTCGTCCGCGCCGTCGATCAGGTAGTCGATCTCCTCGATCACGCCGAAGTCGACGACCTCGAGCCCCAGGGCCTTGGCCTCGCGCTCCGCCCGCTCCGAGGCGGCCACGCACTTGATCTTAAGACCCTCGCGCTTCACGCGGTCGGACAGGGCGTGGATGCCGCGCTGGGCGGTGCGCCCGGCGCCCAGGCCCACGAGCATACCGGCCGTGATGGGCCCGACGGCCATGGCCGCGAGCGTGTCGGGGCGCGACGCCGTCTCGGTGGTGGTGGGCTGGTCACTCAAAGCGGATCCCCTGTGCCAGAGCAAGGCTCTCTCCGAAGTTGATCGTGCAGGTCTGGCGTCGCATGTACGCCTTCCAGGAATCCGAGCCGGACTCGCGTCCGCCTCCCGTGTCCTTCTCTCCCCCGAACGCGCCGCCGATCTCCGCGCCGCTCGTTCCGAGGTTCACGTACGCCAAGCCGCAGTCGCTGCCCGCCCCGGACGGGTCCAGGAACCGCTCGGCCGATCGGGTAGAACCGGTGAAGATCGCGGAGCTGAGCCCCTGATCCACACCGTTCTGCATCGCGATCGCCTCTTCCAGAGTCCGGTAGGTAAACACGTAGAGGATCGGGGCGAAGGTTTCTTGTAGCGCGATGGGCAGCCGGTTGCTCGACGGCGCCCGGATAACGGTAGGCGTGACAAAGTGCCCGCCGCCGAGTTCGCCCGGCAGACGGGATTTTTCCACCCGCCCGCCGCCGGTCACAACCGTCCCGCCCTGTTCCCGGGCGGTCGCCACGGCCTTCTCGAACGCCCCGGCCGCCGCCTCGGTGATCAGCGGGCCCACCAGCGTCCCCTCCGCCAGCGGGTCGCCGATGCGGATCGTCTCGTAGGCCTTGGCCAAACGGGAAACGAACCCGTCCGCGATCGATTCGTGGATGATCAACCGGCGGGAGGTCGTGCACCGCTGGCCGCACGTCCCGACCGACCCGAACACGGTCGACTTGAGCGCCAGGTCCAGGTCGGCGTCGGGCGCGATGATCACGGCGTTGTTGCCGCCCAGTTCCAGCAGGCACTTGCCGAGCCGGCCCGCCACCACCGAGCCGACGTGCCGGCCCATGCGGCACGAACCGGTCGCGCTGATCAGGGGGTACCGTCGGTCGGCGATCATGGTCTCGCCCACCGCTGCGTCGGTGCCGATCACGTACTGGAAGACATTCTCGTGACCCATATCCGCCGCCACACGCGTCGCGATCTCGCTGGTCGCGATGGTGATCAGCGGCGTCAGCAGCGAGGGCTTCCACACGCACACGTCGCCGCACACCGCCGCCAGCATCGCGTTCCAGCCCCACACAGCGTTGGGGAAGTTGAACGCCGTGATGATGCCCACCGGGCCCAGCGGCAGCCACTGCTCCTTCATCGCGTGCAGCGGGCGCTCGCTCGGCATGGTCTTGCCGTAGAGCATGCGGGACTGACCGACCGCGAAATCGGCGATGTCGATCGTCTCCTGCACCTCGCCGATGCCCTCGGCCTTGATCTTGCCCATCTCCAGCGCGACCAGCGAGCCGAGGTCCTCGAGCACGTCGCGGTAGGCGTTGCCGATGCGACGCACGACCTCGCCCCGCTTGGGCGCGGGCACCCGGCGCCAGCGGTCGAAGGCGGACGCTGCCCGGGCGGTGATCCGCTCGAGGTCCTCGGCGGTGTCGAGCTTCACGCCCGCCAGCGGCTTGCCGGTCGCCGGGTTGAACGACACGACCACACCGTCATTTTCGGGCGTTTCGTGCCCCGAGGGATTGGAGATCACCCGGGGGTGCTTGTCGAGCCCGAGGCGGACGAGGATGTCGTGCATGAGCGGTCCCTTCGCGGAAGTCCGAGGCGGTTGGTCCGCCTTCAGGTTATTCCGCGTCGGGAGCCGGATCGACCACGTAGTCCATCGGGGCCTCGCCCGGCTCGAGCTGGTTCGCGTCGGGGACGATCAGGTCGATCCGCGACCGTTCGAGCGTCGTGCCCATCGCCGCGTACAGGTCCGCCAGCGCGGTGTTGTACGAGATGACGGCGGCCGCCTCGGCGATCTGCGCGCCGGCCAGCGACTCCTGCTGGTTCAGCTCGACGTTGAGCCGCTCGACGGTGTAGCCGAGGTTGGTCAGCTCTTTCTCGACGCCCAGCGTCCGCAGCGCCTCGCCCTGCGCGATCCGCGACAGCGTGCTCTGCTCGATCAGATCGTGGCTGGTGATCACGTTGTCCAGCGCCGTCTTCACGTCCAGCACGACACCCTGGACCGCACGCCGGTAGGAAACCACCGACTGCATCCGCTGCAGCCGCGCCCGCCGGAACGCGGCCTCGCCCGCGCGGTTGCCGATGGGCTGCTCGAAGGCGATGCCGATCAGCCATTCGTCGATGAACCGGTTGGACACCGAGTCTTCGTACGCGTTGCCGTAGGTGTCATCCAGGCCGAGCAGCCGCGCCTCCGCCTGCAGGTCCAGCCGGGGCTTGCGCAGGTTGCGGGCCACCTGCTCGCGGATCTGCGCATCGTCGATGGTCAGCAGGGCCTGGTCCAGCTCCGGACGCTCGGCCACCGCGGTGGTGATCGCGTCGAGCAGCGACACCGAGACCGACTCCGCCGTCGGACCGTCCGCGGGGATCAGCAGCGTCTCGGACCCGACGGGCAGGTCCGGGTCGTTGACCAGCTGCTTGAGGTTGTCGCTGGCGCGGCGCAGCGCCTGGCGGGCCCGGAGCACGTCCGCCCGGCGCCGTTCGACGCGGGCCACGGCATCGGCCACCTGGGCCTGGCGCGCGTCCTGGACACGCCTCGCCTTGATGTCGTCACGCACCTGCTCGCCGCGCTCCAAGAGCCGGGTGTAGATCACCAGCTCCTGGTACCGCTGCACGAGCGTCCAGTAGGCCCGTTCGGTCTCGGTCACCGTGTCGATCAGCTGGGCACGCAGGTCCGCCACCGACGACCGCTCGGCGTTGCGGGCCAGGCGGATCTCGGCGGTGTTGACGCTCTCGCCGAATCCCCGCAGCAGCGGCTGGCTCAGCTCGACCTCGAATCCCGCGTTCCGCGCGGGGTTGGGCGTCGGCTCGGACCCGAAGAACGACGTGCCCACGTTCGTCGACCCCAGCGTGTGCGTCAGGCCCAGCGAGCCGCCGGTCGTCAGCGTGCGGCGCAGCCCCGCGGCCGCGCTGAACACCTCGCTCTGCTCGCGGATCACGCCCGAGCCCGACCCGCCGAAGCCCTGGCTCGCCCGCGGCACCGACGAGTCCTGGTAGGTCGCGCTGCCGAAGAGCAGCCAGTCGAAGGCCGCCTCGGCCTCGACGATCGTCGCCTGGTTGATCGCCGGCGCGTACCGCGCAAACTCCGCGTTGAGGTTGTTCGCCACCGCCGTCTGGATCGCACGCTCGAGCGACACGCCCAGCGTCTGCGTGGGCAGGCCCATCAGGTTGTCGCCCGCCAGCGTCGCCAGCGGATCGACGCCCTCCGGCGTCCGGGCGGCCACCCGCGCCACGTCGGCGACGGTCGAGTACTCCTGCTCGATCTGGTCGAGATGCTCCGGGCGGATCTCCAGTTTGCTCGTGTCCGGGCTCGGCGAGCCCAACTCACGCGGCGATTCGGTCCCCTCCGACTGCGCGATCTCCCGCTGCAACGCGTTGAGCATCGACCGGCGCAGCTCGGCCTCGGTGTTCTGGGAAAGTTTCGAGCCGGCGCACCCGCCCGAGAGCAGGACGACCAACGCGGCGAACGGGGCGGTGCCGGCCATCGCCGGGCGGACGCGGGAGGGGGGAGTCTGCTTCATGTGCGGAAAACTAGGGGCGGGCGAACACCGTGTCAAAGCCGAACACAACATGTTTATTTACCCCACTCTGGGCGGACTGTCCGGACCATTCTGGATGTCTATCGGACCCTTCCGCTGCCCCGGGCCACCCCGGCGCCGCAAAATGACGAATCCGCCCAACACCCCGCACCGGGGCCCCCAGCCGAGACAGGGCGAATAGACTTCGCCTCTCAGACGCCCAAAGGAGGCCTCCGTGCTTCGCCAGATTGCCCTGATTGCCGTGTTCGCCGCCATGCCGGCCCTCACCTTCGCCCAGGACGTCCGTCAGATCGAGCCGACCTGGCGCGTTGTGACGCGCGACGGCGTTCCGCTCCGCTGCGGCCCGCAGTCGGTGTTCTACTCGGTCGCCGAGTTCAACACCGGGCGCATGCTGCTCGTCGACGGCGAGGCCGGCGATCAGGCCCGCGTCCGCTACCCGGACGACCTGACCGTGATGGTCCCCGCCGACGAGGCCCGCGCAGTCAACGACACCACCGTGGAACTGGTCCGCGCGTCCGCCCTGCGGGCCCCGTCCACGCTGCTGGGCCTGAGCGGAAGCTGGAAGGCACTGTTCGAGGCCGACCTGCCCGCCGGCACCCGCCTGACCGTCCGCGAAACCCTGAAGAACGACCGCGGCCAGGTCGTGGGGTACCGCGTGGTGGCCCCCGCCCCGCCGGTGGCGCCCGCTCCCGCCCGGGCCTTTGTCGCCCTCGACGCCCTGCGCGACGCGACCGACGCGGAGATCGCCAAGCACCTCGGAAGCCGCCCCGCGACCGAGCCGGTGATGACCGAGCCGGCGGTCCAGCCGCCCCCCGTCCAGCAGCCCGGCAACCAGCCCGCCCAGCCGGCCGCCGAACCCACAACCCAGCCCGCCACGCAGCAGCCGGCGGCGCAGCCCGAGTCCCGCCCGGCGACCGAGCCGGACACCTCGCTCATGGAACCCATGGTCGAGCCGACCGCGCCCGAGCCCGAGGCGAACGCGACGCAGATCCAGGCTTCCACGCTCGAGACACTGGAAGCGTCGTTCGCCGCCGCCCGGCAGCTCCCGCCCGAGCAGCTCGACGACGCGCTCGAGGAACTGCTCGCCGAGTTCGGGCGCACGCGGGCCGAGACCGACGACGACGAGCGTCTGGCCGCGCAGCTCGACATGCGGATCGAGTGGCTCAAGCTCCGGATCGCCACCCGAGACCAGCGGCGCGCGATCCAGGCCGCCCTGAGCACCGCGAACGAGCGTTCCGCTGCCCTGGACAACCAGGTCGCCACGTGGCGCAAGGGCCGGCCCTTCCAGCTGGTAGGACGCCTGGTGGTCAGCAACGTCTACAACGGCGAGCGCCTGCCCAAGATGTACCGCATCCAGACCGTCAGCCGCGTCGATGGCTCGCCCCGCACGCTCGGGTACGTCACGCCGGATGCCTCCCTCGACGGCAAGCTCGGCTCGGTCGTCGGCATCGTCGGCGAGCCCCGCTTCGACCCGCAGCTCCGCCTGGTCATCGTCCGACCGGACCAGGTCGATGTGATGCCGGAATGACCGGCACCGAGCGCGATCCGGCCCGAAGGGCTCCCCGCACGGCGTGCCGTTCGGGGCTCTCTGTCCGGTCCGACGCGTTCGATGCCGCGGCCGAGGTCGCCGACCGGCTCGCGGGCCAGACGCCCCCGGACCTGCTGATCGCCTTCTCCACCCCCGAGCACGCCGGACGGATGGGCACCGTGCAGGACGCGCTCCGCGACCGCACCAACGCCCGCCACGTCGTCGCCGTCACGGGCGAGGGCGTGCTCGCAGGCTCGAGCGAACGCGAGCGGGCCCCCGGCCTGGCCTGCCTGGCCCTGACGCTGCCGGGCGTGCGGGTCCACCCGTACTGGATCAACCTCCCGCCATCCAGCGACGCACCCGAAGACCGGGCCGCCTCGCTCGGCGAGCAGATCGGCGCGGGCGACGACCTCCGCGCCTCGTTCTTCTTTGCCGACCCGTTTTCCGTCCCCCTGGTCAACCTCATCCCCGATCTCTCCGCGGCCCGCACGCACCGCGTCGGTCCTTCGGGCCGCTCGGAGCCGGTGGGGACCGTCCTCGGCGGCATGGCGTCCGCCGGCGCGCAGCCCGGATCCAACACGCTGGTCTGCAACGGCGAGGTCCGCACCACCGGGTCGATGGGCGTCTCGCTGTCCGGACCCGTGCGGGTCGACGCCGTCGTTTCGCAGGGCTGCCGCCCCTTCGGCCCGCGCATGGTCATCACCAAGGCGCGCGGCAACCTCATCCTCGAACTCGGGGGCCGGCCCGCCGTCGAGGCCATCCGCGACGCCGTGCGCGCGCTCCCGGAAGCCGACCGCCAGCTTCTGGGCGGCTCGCTGCTCGTCGGCCGCGTGATCGACGACACCAAGAAGCACCTGGGCAGAGGCGACTACCTCGTCCGCGTGGTGCTCGGGGCCGACGAACAGTCCGGCGCCGTCGCCATCGCCGACCTCGTGCGGGCCGGCCAGACCGTGCGGCTGCACCTCCACGACGCCCGCACCGCCCGCGAGGACCTCTCGCTGCTCCTCGACGGCCAGCGCCTCTACGGGCGGCCGTCCGGCGCGCTGGTCTTTTCCTGCAACGGGCGCGGGTCCAAACTCTTCGGCGAGGGCGGCCACGACGCGGCGACCATCTGCCACGCCTTCGACCCCGCCCCCGACGGCCCCCGGGCCGCCAAGTCCGGTAAAGAAGTGGACCCGGAGTCCGGTATCCCCCTGGCGGGCTTCTTCGCGGCGGGGGAAATAGGCCCCATCGGCGAGCAGATCTTCCATCACGGGCATACCGCGGCTGTTGCACTCATCCGCGACCCCGACCCGGACGATCAGCCATGAGCGTGGAAGTCGAAGAACTCCTTTCCGAGTACGACGAGAAGGTCGCCCGCATGGCCCGGGCCCTCCGGGCGGTCGTCTGCACCGCGGCGCCGGACGCCGAGGAGTCCGTCCAGATCGGCTGGGCCACCATCGGCTACCGCATCGAGCACCACTTCATGGTCATCGTCCCCAGGGCCGACCACGTCCGCCTGCGGTTCGAGGCCGGCGTCGAACTGCCCGACCCCGACCGCATCCTCGAGCCGGGCGGCAAGCGCTGCACCAACCTGATCTTCCACGAGCCCGAAGAGATCGACTGGCTGCAGGTCTCGCGCTACGTGCAGAACGCCGCCGAGTTCGATCGCTGGGGCGAGATCGAACGCGTCGCCTGAATACTCAGTAACGCACTGTCAGACCTGCACCGGGTCCGGCTCGTCCGGGTCCGGATGGCTCAGGTCGCGGTCCTTCGGCGGTTTCGGCGGCCGCAGGAACAGCGAGGCCGCCGCCAGCGGAACGCCGCTCGCAGCGAACGCCAGCAGGATCGGCACATAGTCCTTGTCCGCCAGCACGTACGCCTTGCCGGCCATCCAAGGTCCGATGCCCGTGGCCGCGACGGAAGCCAGCGAGATCGTCCCCCGGATTGCACCGTGGTGCGTGCGCCCGAAGTACCGCGCGATCGCCGGGTTTCCGACCGCGACCGATACGGCCATCGAGAACCCGAAGATCCCCATGCCCGTGGCCATGGTCGCGATGACGCGTTCCTGCGGCACCCACCCGGCCACGCCCGCCAGGCACACCACGCACGCGACGAGCATCAGCAGCGGCCCGATCGGCATCAGGTGCCGCGGCTTGAACCGGTCCACCAGCCAACCGAGGGCGAGCATGCCCACGCCGAAGCAGATCGGCCACGGCTGGATCGCGATGGCCGTCTGCGCCTCCGTGCCCTCCAGCCCCGCGCCGCGGAGCATCTCCTGCATGTGGAACAGCAGGGCCGTGCCGATCAGCCCGTTGGCGCACATGATCGGCACCAGGATCCAGAACGCCCGCGTGCCCATCGCCTGCTTGCGCGTGAATGCCGGGTCGTTGAGGGGCGCGCGTCCGCCGTGCACGGTGTCGTGGGTCGCGTGCTCGATCGGATCGCCGTCGAGGTGCTGGCCGATGTCCTCGGGCTTGTTGCGGAACAGGAACAGCAACGCCGGCACCACCAGCGCCAGCACGAACCCCGCCAGGACAACCATGGCGGTCTGCCAGCCGAAGCGTTCGATGAGCCAGGCGGTGGGGCGGGGCATCAGCGCCGAGCCGCCCGCGAAGCCGGCGATCGCCAGGATCGAGTGCGTGGTTCCCAGGCGTCGCTCGAACCACATCGCGATCGCGTGCCCCGCCAGCATGCCCAGCGAACCCTGCCCCAGGAAGCGGATCAGGAAGAAGCACCCGGCGAGTTGGATCAGGCTGTGCGCCCGGGTGATCAGCAGCAGCGACGCGGCCAGCGCGACCACCACCACCGCGGTCACCTTCCGCAGCCCGTGCCGGTCGGCCATCCGCCCCACCCACGGCAGCGGGAACGCCGCCAGGATCGTCCCGATCGTGTACGCCCGGCTGAGCTGTTCGACGTTCAGACCGGCCGCGGTGCGGAACGAGTCGTTGAACAGCGACACCACCACGGTCTGCGAGGGCATCGTCGCCACCGCCATGGCGATCGCCACGCCGAGCATCACCCAGCCGTAAAAAAATCCGGTTCGCTTGCTTGTCACCGCGGAGGGTATCCCCGCCCGCCGCTCAGAGCAGACCCAGCGCCTTCGTGTCGTCCACCGGTTCGTCGAACGAGCAACTCCCGTAGCCGGTCGCGAACGACTCCCGCACGCGGCTCAGTTCCAGCAGGTTGATGGTGATGTCCCGCCAGCCCGCGTCGGTGTCGGTCAGGACGAAGGCCTTGGGGTCGGTCTCTCCGAGCACGCGGACCGCCGTGACTTCGTCGATGTCCGCCACCCGCACCAACGCGGCCGCGAGGAAGACGTTGAAGAATCCGTGCATGACCCCACGCGGCGGCTTGTCCTCGTAGGTCAGGTTCTGCTCGGCCCGCACCGGGTGGTGCAGGCCCGCGGTCGCCTTGAACGCCACGTCGGCCCGGTGGCAGGCCAGCAGGAACCGGGCGATGTCCTCGCACGACGGGAACAGCTCCGGCGTCACGCCGCCACAACGGATCTTGGCCAGCGCGTCGTTGCCGGCCAGCGCCGCGACGAACCCGCGCGGGTCGCCCCCGATGACCGTGCCCTTGGGGAACTCGAAACTCGGCGTGATGTCGTCGGGGATCAGGTCCAGGGCTTCGTCGATGTCGCCGGGCTCTTCCACCCGCATCTCGACCGCGTCGACCCGGGCCAGCCCGTGCTCCTCGTGGCGGTGGTGCTCGTTGAACTCGTCGATCACGCCCAGGCACTCGTCCAGGTCCTCGTCGATGATGGCCGAGACCGACCACGCCGGCAGGTCGTCGGCCATCTCGCGGTAGCCGCTGGTGGCGAACGTGCCGGGCATCAGCATCGCGCCGTGCTCGGTCAGGTCCATGAGTTTCGTGACCGGGCAGATGAACCGCGAGAGGAACCCCGCGTGCTCGGACCGCGTGTGCCGCGCGAAGTTCTCCACCGCCGGGCCCATGGCCAGCTTGCTCGGCGGGAACAGCCCCGCGTAGTCGATCAGTCCGTCCATCAGGGTCTCGACGGCCTTGGTCATGGCGCCTCCGTGGTTCGTCCGCGTGGTCTACTTGGCCAGCCGTGCGATCAGCCGCCACAGGTCGTGGGCCCCCAGCGATGAGCCCGTCCGCTCGTTGAACCGCTCGGCCAGCCGGTCGAATCCCTCGGTGTAGGGGAGCCTATCCCGCTGGCCGAGCGAGCCGGCGTGCTCGATCACGAGTTCTTCGAGCAGCGTCTCGTGCTCGGGATCGATCTTCGGCGGGTGGTCCGGCGCCCGGCCCAGTCGCGGCAACCGACCGGCCTTGCGCAGGCGCTGCAGCGAGTGCAGCGCCTCCCGCCGGTCGTCCACCTTCGCCAGCCCGCACAGCCGCTCGAACTCCGGCGTGTAGGGCAGGGCGTCCAGCGTGCGCCCGACCGTCTCGTACGCGTTGATCAGGGCCGTGACGTAGGAATCGAGCGTGACCGAGCCGGCGAACAGCGTCGCGGCCGGCTTCTCTTCCTCGTGCCCCCCGCCCGCGATCGGCGGCATGTCCCCCGCCGGCGAGCGGTCGCCCGAGTGCAGCACCGGCTCCCACGCCTGCATCAGCTCGATCGGGCGCTTGCCCGGCTCGAAATAGTCCACCAGGCACCGCTCGAACAATGCGTGCCGGCGTGCGTTGGAGATGCCCCCGTCGATGTGCCCGTACGGGACCAGGAACCGCCACTTCCGCGCCGGGTCCGCGTCGATCGAGTTGAAGATCGCCGCGGCGGTGGGGGCCGGCACGATGTCGTCCTTCATCGCCAGCTTGCACAGCGTCGGTCGACGGACCTTGGTCGCGTGCACCACCGCGTCGCACAGGCGCACGCGGTCGACCAGCTCGTCCCGCCGCGCCGCGTGGTGCGTCAGGATCTTGACGATGTCCCCCCCCGAGCCGCTGGCCCGGTGCGTCAGCCGCCAGTGCCAATCGCCCAGGCTCGGCAGCCCCAGGGCCACGCGGTCGATGAAGTGCGCCCGCGGCAGCCGGCCGGCCAGCTGCGCCGCCGCCATCACCGCCAGGCCGCCGCCAAGGGACTCCCCGTAGATCGAGATCGTCGGGTGGTCCGTCGGCTCCGGCTCGGCGTCCACGCCGTCGCCGCGACGACCGATGATCCAGTTGCGCAGCACCCGGCACGCGTGGAACACGTCCGCCACCCCGTGCGGCACGATCCACTCGTTGTGCGTCGGTGCGTCCAGCCCCCGCCCGACCCAGCCCGCGCCGACCGCGTCGGGCGTGCGCAGGTCGCCGGTCTCCCGCTGCGAGCCCGGGAAGCCCCGCAGCCGGATCGCGAACACCATCACGCCGGTGTCCGCCACCCGTCTCCACCGCGCGTCTTCGACTTCGCACGCCCGCGGGCTCGTGCCGTGCACGACCACCAGCCCCGCGCGGACCTTCATGCCCTTGGGCGGCAGCACCAGACGCCCGCCGATCCGCACGCCGCCCGCCGAGTCAAACTCGTGCGTCACGGTCGGGTCCGACGGGTCGTCGACCGTCCGCCGCCGGATCGCGGGCAGTTCCGATGTGACGGCGTTGTACCAGTGGTTCCAGAACACCGAGTGATCCGGCGCGGGCGTGGGGTCGCCCACGTGGGCGAAGGTCCGCACGCCGGGCAGGCCGAAATCGTCCGGTTCGATCATCCGCTCATCCGCCCGGCATGAACTCTTGGAAACCCTCTTCCAGCTTGCGGTCGGCGATCTTCCGCCGCTCGGCCTCCAGGCGGGCCTCCACCGCGTCCAGATCGATCCGCGCCGCCCAGAGCTGGCTGCTGGGCCGGTCCTCGCCGGCGACCTGCTCCCCGCGCTGTGCGGTCCACATCATCCACGCCCCGTCCGGCGTGAACACCGGCAGCCCGTCGAAGCCGCGGGCGTCGGTGATCCGGACCCGGGCCCGGTCGGCCGGGTCGTGATCGCCCGTCGCGTCGATCGCGAACACCTCGTAGTTGCCGTGGCTGACCTCGCTGGTGGCGTAGAACAACGCCGAGCCGTCGGGCGTGAAGAACGGCGCCCAGTTGACGTGCTCGTTGTCCGTGATCGGGATCTCCCGGGCGATGCCGGTCACCTTGCCGGATTCATCAAACGCGAGTTCGGAAACGTAGAGCTGCAGCGCCTTGTCGCCCCGCCGGTCGGAGCGGTAGCAGATCCGCGTGCCGTCCGGCGAGAAGAACGGCCCGCCGTCGTACCCCTCCTCGGCGATCAGTTCGGTGTGCGTCCCGTCCGTGGTGTCGTAGATCCACAGGTCGCCGTCGTCCGAGCCGGGCTTGAGCCGCGTGTACAGCACGTGCCGCCCGTCGGGCGACCAGGATGCCTCCGCGTCGTAGCCGTCGCGGGTCCAGAGCGGCGTGTTGTCGCTGACCGATCGCGCGATCACGCCGTTCACGGTTTGGACACCGCCGAAGTAGTACGACCCAAAGCCGCTGCCGCCGATGGTGTCGATCCCCACCGTGCAGGCGACAATCTCCATCTCGTTGGGAAACTGCCAAGTGTACCGCGAGGTCCCGCGCTGATACCCCGACGCGGCTTCCTCGTTGGGCGGCGTTGTGGTCGTTCCGAACAGGACGGTGTACTCGGTCCGCGGGGTGAACTGCGTCGGATGGAACCAGCCGCAGGTGTTCGAACTGCCCGGCTCGGAGAGCAGGGTCGGCGTGCCGAGCCCGGTGATGGCGCCCGACTGATCGCGTGCCACCGGCGCCACATACATCCCGTAGTGCCGGTCCGGCGCCCCATCCCCCTCCGGCCGCGGCGTGCCCTGGAAGATGATCAGGTTCCCGTCCGGCGAGAAGTAGCTCTCCCCGGCCTTGAGAAACTCCGTCTCGCTCGTCAACTGCACGAAGTCCGTCAGGCACCACGATTCCCGCTCCGCCCAGCCGCTGTCCCAGCCGGGATTCGGGCTCTCCGGCCCGCCCGCGCAGGCGGCGGCCAGCCCCGCCAGCGCCATCATCGCCGTTTTCATCGCCATGGCACCCTCCGTGCAACGCATAAAGTCCTTCAATGCCAGATCGTAGCGCCGAGCCACGCAACTCCCCAGCCCCCGCCAACGGCCCGCACCCGGTCCGCCGCGTCCACGACACGCCCGTTCCAGTCTTCGAATACGCCCCCCCGCAGGGCGATCTCCCGATCATCCACCGCGACGAGACCTTCGTCGTCGTCAACAAGCCCACGGGCCTGCTGGCCGTCCCCGGCATCGCCCCGGAGAAGCAGGACTGCGTCCGCTCCCGCGTGGCCGCGATGATCCCGGATGCCACCGGCCCGATGACCTGCCACCGCCTCGACCTGTCCACCTCCGGCGTCATGATCCTGGCCCTGGACCCCAAGACCCACCGCAACCTGTCCATCCAGTTCGAGTCCCGCCGGACCACCAAGCGCTACATCGCCCTGGTCGAGGGCCACCTGCCCGAATCGCCCGACGCCGGCGAGATCAACACCCCCATGCGCAAGGACATGGAACGCCGCCCCCTCATGCTCGTGGACTATTTCGACGGCAAGCCCTCCGTGACCCGCTGGAAGATCCTCGCCCGCGAGCGGTGGGAGGGCCACCCCGTCACCCGCGTCGAGCTCGAACCCCACACCGGGCGGACCCACCAGCTGCGGGTCCACGCCGCCCACCCCCGCATCGCCACGATCGGCCAGCCCGGCCCGGAGCACACCCCCGGCCTGAACGCCCCGATCCTCGGCGACGAGCTCTACGCCGGCCCCGACGCCCCGCCCGCACCCCGGCTCATGCTCCACGCGTCGATGCTCAGCATCCACCACCCCCAGACCGGCAAGCGGATGTCCTTCCGCGCCCCCGATCCCTTCTAGGGCCCCGGCAGGAGCACTCCGATGCCGGGAAACCACGTTCCCGATCTCGGTGGATAGCATCAATGGCCCCAAGTGCTTTCAGACGGGGCAGTTGCCAAGGAGTTGCCCGATCATGTCCCAGTCCGGTCCAAAGAACGATCCGCCCGCCCCCTGCAAGGTCGCCGCCACCGCCGACGCCATCCTCGACCAGTGCGACGGCTTCATCGGCGAGGTCCCCGCCGACCGCTATACCCGCGTGTCCGGCACGATCACCGGCGGCACGATCGGCAAGCACGCCCGCCACGTCCTGGACCACTTCCGCGCCGCCCTGACCACCCCCAGCTGCGACCCCATCGACTACGACCACCGCGAACGCGGCAGCCGCGTCGAGACCGACCCCGCCGCCGCCCGGGCCGAGATCTCCGAACTGCGCGCCATCGTCCGCGGTCTGGACGAGGACGCCATGGGCACCGCCGTCACCACCCGCGTGATGCTCACCGGCACCGGCGAGACCGCCGACCTCCGCTCCACCCTCGGACGCGAACTCTTCTTCGCCACCCACCACGCCATCCACCACCACGCGATGATGAAGGCCATCGGCCGCGAGTTCGGCGTCGAAGCCCCCGCAGGCTTCGGCACCGCCCCGTCCACCCTGAACTTCGAATCCGCGACAAAGGGCTAACCCACCGCTCTTGCGAGCCCCGAGCGTAAGCGACGGGGTTCTCCCCGCCGCCCAGAGCGCAAGCGCCGGGCTCCTTAGCCCTTCAAGCTTTCTCCACCAAACCGCCCCGCCCGCTCGTCCTGGAACCGCTCAACATAATCGATCGCCGCCCGAATCCCCTCCGAGTTCTTGAGATACCGGGTGGATCCATGCTTCGTCCAGAGCAGTTGATCGGCACTGGCCAGCCCCGCTTCTCTCAATCTCCGGGTGGCCCACGACTTGAAGTCATTCATGACTCTTTCGGGCGTCGCTTCTGCCTCGACGACCACATGCACATGATTCGTGCGGACCGAGATCGCTCCGATCGTCCAGCCCCGATGCCGTGCCACTTCTTGGATTGTGCGATCCACCGCCGCCCGCATCGAGGCATCCAACACCGTCGGCGGATGCTTGAGCCGAGCTCGATCGTCGTTCTGGATGATCGGGTCGGGCGCTTCTTCGCCGGAACCGCGGCCGAGTTCGATATTCCAACCCCGCTCATCGCCGCGGAGCCAGGTGCCGTAGGTGGTCCAGGTAATGAAGTAGATCATCCCGGCGGGAGCGTACCGGATCGTTGCCCTCGGTGGAAGACCCAGTGGATCTCGCTCACGCTCGATCAAGCCGCAAGACCCCGTCGCTCACGCTCCGGGCTCGCTGGAATCCCCAGCGCCCGCCATCTTGCGAGCCCTGAGCGTAAGCGATGGGGTTTCCCTGCCCTAAGCGTCAGCGCCGGGCGGGCCTCACGGAAAGCTCGGGGAACCCCGTCGCTCACGCTCGGGGCTCGTTGATTCACCCCGCCCCTACCCTCCCCCGGATGTGCACCGTCACCGTCATCCCGACCCCCGCCGGCCCGCGCCTCGTCCACTCGCGTGACGAGCAACGCACCCGCGCCCCGGCGATCGCGCCCGCATGGCGGGACCTGCCCTCCGGCCGCCGGGCCGTCTGGCCGACCGACCCCGACGCCGGCGGCACCTGGATCGCCGCCCGCGATGATGGCGCCGTCCTCGGCATCCTCAACTACAACATCCCCCCCAACGGACGCCCCGAGCCCGTCCATTCCCGCGGCATGGTCATCCCCGCCCTGATCGACGCCGGCGACGCCGCCCGCGCCATGGAGCGGCTCGCCGACCGCGACCTCGTCGCCACCGCTCCGTTCCGCCTCGTCGCGGTCGATCCCGACGGCCACGCCCTGCTGGCCGCCTGGGACGGCCTGACACTCGCCCCGATCGAGGTCCTCCGCCCACCGTTCTGCCTGGCCTCGTCCGGGCTGGGCGACGACCGCGTCCGCCCACGCCTGCCGCTCTTCGAGCGCCTCGTCGTCCCCGACCCCACCCCCAAGGTCCAGGACGCCTACCACCGCCACCGCTGGGACGAACGCCCGGAGATCTCCGTGCTGATGAGCCGGCGTGACGCGCGGACGGTCAGCATCACCACCGTCGAGCCCGACCCCGCCGCCGCCCCGTCGATCCGCGTGGAGACCCTCCCCGAGTCCGACCCCGCCCACGACCCCGTCGGCGCCCAACTGGCCCGCTCGTAGGCCCCACTTCATCTCCGCGTCTCTTCGTCTCTCCGTCTCTTCCCCGATACACTTGCCCGCCATGCCAGACTTCATCCGCGAGCATCTCACCAGCCAGCTCTTCGTCAGCCTCCATGTGATGGTGATCGTGATCCACATCATCCTCGGCACGGTCACGCTGTGCATCTATGGCGAGCGCAAGATCTCGGCCTACATCCAGGACCGCATCGGCCCCAACCGGGCCGGCTTCGACTTCGGCCTGCCCTTCCTCTTCTTCCTCAAGGGCTTCCTGGGCCTGGGCCAGGCACTCGCCGACGGGCTCAAGTTCTTCCTCAAGGAGGACTACCGCCCGACCAACGTCGACAAGGTCCTCTTCACCCTCGCCCCGGCCATCGTCATCATCCCCGCCTTCATCGGCTTCGTGATCATCCCCTGGGGCGGCGTGTGGGACATGCCCCTGCTCAACCTCCCCATCATCGGGGAGATCGGCGGCGAGAAGGTCCACGTCACCGGCGCCCACGTCAACGTCGGCGTTGTCTACCTCCTCGCGGTCGCCTCGCTCGGTGCCTACGGCATCACCCTCGGCGGCTGGGCCAGCAACAACAAGTACTCCTTCCTCGGCGGCCTCCGCGCCACCGCCCAGATGATCTCCTACGAGATCCCCCTCGGCCTGGCCCTGCTCGCCACCCTGCTCATCGCCGGCACCTTCATGCCCGACGGCATCGTCCGCTACCAGACCGACCACGGCTGGCTGCTCGCCTCCATGCCCACCGCCGCCGTCCTCTTCTACATCTGCGCCCTGGCCGAGGCCAACCGCGCTCCCTTCGACAACGCCGAGGCCGAGCAGGAACTCGTCGGCGGCTACCACACCGAGTACTCCTCGATGCGCTTCGCCCTCTTCTTCCTCGCCGAGTACAGCCACCTCATCACCGGCAGCGCCTTCTTCGCCCTGTTCTTCCTGGGCGGCTACCACCTCCCGGGCGTCGGCCTGACCGACCCGGAGAGCACCTCGATCTTCGCCGTGCTCGTCAAGTTCGCGGTCTTCTTTACCAAGGCCTGCCTGATGGTCCTCTTCGCCATGCTCATCCGCTGGACCCTGCCCCGCATGCGCTACGACCAAATCATGCAGCTCGGCTGGCAGAGCCTGATCCCCATGGGCCTCGTGCTCCTCGTGGTCATCTCGTTCATGGTCTACCTGGGCTGGACCTCGGTGCCCGCCCTGTTCCTGGCCAACTTCCTGGTCTTCGCCGCGGTCATCCTGGCCCAGCCGGTGCTGGCCAAGGCCTTCGGCCTCTCGACCGCCAACCGGCGCATCCCCATGTACGGCTCGCGTTTCGTCCCGGTCGAGGGCACCGCGGTCAACACCGCCCCGACCGACCCCATGGCCCTCGAAGACCGCCCCACCCAGGGCACCGTCTCGACCGCCTGACGACACCCGGTCAGCCGCCGACAGATTCCGCGCCCAATCCGCCGCGCACCCCTTGCCACGCCCCGGGCCCTCTGATACCTTGCCCCCACCGTGCCGACCGACGGCACGCCCACACGCTCCGGGGATTGGCGGGTGCCCTCGGTTCCGCGGTCGGCAGCAGCGCTGACTGGCCGCCACAGTGGCCAGCCGGGATCACTAAGGTCTGTGGCAAGGCAAGGAGGGGATGAATGCACGAGTTGCTTGCGTTCGCGATCATGGCTTCATCGCAGTTCTGTGGCATAGCACCAAGTTCTCCGATGAAGATTGAATCTGCAGCGCGATTGTTCGTGGACTCGGTGGTTGACGAGATTGTGCTGCAGACGACTGCGGAGGACAGCCTGATCGAGCCAGAGTTGGCCGATTGGATCGATGTATTGGCATCGCGCAACTCCGGCGTTCGCCCGGACATGGTTGTTTGGTCTCTCCGGACTAGCGAGGACCTGGCAAAGGTGGTGCGTGAAGACAGCCCGTCCGGGAGATTGGCCCTCAAAGTCGTACTTGATGTTGTCGTTGGGTGCCACGTGAGATCGTTGGGCAGACTTGCCGAATCGCATAAGACAACGCCCAAAGACCTCCCGTTGCCGCCGATGTACCCAGGCCGGGGGGGTGCGCTCGTTGGGCCTATTCCCACTCCGCAGACAAACTTTGACGATCCGGATGAGGTCAAGGCACATCGCGACTGGGAGAGGGCGTACAACGATGCGATCGCCGCTCAGGAGCGTCATCGCGAACTCGCCCAGCAGGTTGACACCGTTGAGCGAGAAATGCGAGTGATTGTTATAAATGCCTATGCCGCCTCCGAGAGGCAATCGCAGAACTTAATTCTCGAAGAACTGAGTCGCCATTCAAAGGAAACAGGATTTGATTACATGGAACGCTTAGAACTCAGTAGGTATCTAAAGCATAACGATTGATTCGGCCGCAGGCAGGAGTGTGCTTGCAGTCATCGGGCGAGACAATTTCAGAGATTGCGCCTACTGCATCGGCACCAGCCCGTTCGCCGGCACGCTGAGCACAATCGTCGGCAGCAGGTACGCCTGCCCCTCGTAGGCGTGCACCTGCCCCGACATCGCCCATGATCAAATAGCTTTCTGGAGACGTCTTTTTCTCGGAGGGCAAATGCAGGAAAGCGTATTTATCTGGCAGATTCCTTGGTACTACACGAGTCGCCGCAGCGACCAAGATGCTGGCGAAAGGCAATTTTTTAAGTACATCAGGCAAAAAAGCTTTATTCAAGCCGATGGCGAAATGTGGATTGAAAGGAATGGATTGAGTGTTTCGGTTCCGTTGCAGGCCAGCAACTCGAACTGCTGCAACCCTCTAAGTGACAACGGCCCCCCATGGGGCAATTTGGGGCCATGCGAATGGTAAAATCTGTACCTGTGATCGGGACTCTTGCTCTTGCTTGCGTACTTCTTGGTGTCGTCCAGGTGAAGGCTGGCGACACGAGTGAGTGGGATCGGGGTGATGATGCAGCAGTCTGTCGCGACTTTTCCGACGGGCTAGTCGCCAGGTTGGCGAGTGATTTTGACAAGCAGCAATCGTCGGGCAGGCGGACGCCTTCGATGAATCAGTTTCGACGTCAGTTTGTATGCTCGTCCGATGTGGTCGACGCATCCGTCCTTTTGCCGCAGATTCAAATGTCGCAGGCATTTCTTTCGCACGTGACACGACCAAGCGTTGTTCAGGAAGAGGCAATGAACGTGGTGGTTCAGTTCGGCTTGCGTCGGCATGCGGAACTGCGGCGGGAGATTGCGAGCGTCGAGTTTCCAGAAGGCCCAGATCACCTCTCCGAATTCCAGCCAAGACCCCAGCCCGGCGGCGCGACTGACGGCAGTTTCTCCGACTTCCGGAGCGAAGAAGAGAAGCTGGAGTACGAACGAAACTATCAGCTGATGCTGATCAGAAACGAGTTCAAGGTCTACAAGTTCTGGTTGGAGCAGGATCTCAGGGTCATCGAGCGAGACCTGTCGCGCTTATTGCTTGTGATCGACTCGGCATGTGACGTTGAGGGAAGGCAGATGCTTCGGCGCATGCTCCGGGAAGCAAGCCTTCCCGGCTTGGAGTACGTTGATCTGTTCGGATTGCCCAATATCGACGACTGACTGCGTGCAGTCTGCGTTCGACCGGCTGCCCTGATCCTGCCTTCGGCCAGCGGGATCTGATGCCTACCGCATCGGCAACACCCCCGTCACCGGCACCCG
>TARA_R110000782_G_scaffold57258_8_pt1 | contig 28701 bp, 18 predicted proteins | sample TARA_R110000782 | Tara Oceans TARA_R110000782 (sample SAMEA4397859) | marine metagenome | biome: Polar Biome; feature: [SRF] surface water layer (ENVO:00010504); material: water (ENVO:00002006), including particulate matter (ENVO:01000060) such as... | depth 5 m | reverse complement strand
CCACCCGCCGTCGCCAGGCCGATCGGCGCACCGCCTACGCCGCCAAGCTCCGCAAGGAAGCTCCCAAGGCCGAGGCCGCCGACAAGTCCGACTCCGCCGAGTGATCGGCGCGTCCGACGGGGCGTGAGCGCCCTCGCCAGCAGTTCCCAACACACCCCGGCCCCGCGCCGGGGTGTTTCTTTGATCCGGTTCTCCGCCGTGAGCCCCCTCCCGCGTTCTATCATCCGCCATGCTCGACGACCTCCAAGCGATCCAGACCGCCGGGCTCACCGAGCTCGAGTCCGCCACCGATACCGACGCCCTCGAGGCGTGGCGGATCGCCTACATCGGGCCCAAGGGCAAGCTTCGCGGGCTCATGCCCCAGATGAAGCAGGTCCCGCCCGATCAGAAGGCCGCGGTGGGGCAGCGCCTCAACGAGGTCAAGACCGCCCTCGAGTCCGCGTTCGCCGAGCGCCAGGCCGCGTCGGGCGCGGGTGCCGCCGACGCGACCCCCTCGGTGGACCTGACCGAGCCGGGCCTGGTCGATACCCGCCACCTCGGCAAACGCCACATCGTTCCCCGCGTGCGGGCCGAGCTCGTCGAGGTCTTCGCCCGCATGGGCTTCGACGTGGCCCAGGGCCCCGAACTCGAGGACGACGAGCACAACTTCGTCAAACTCAACATCCCCCCGGCCCACCCGGCCCGCGACCCGATCGACAACTTCTACGTCGACAACCCGAACGAGGTGGACTCGCCGCGGATGCTCCGCAGCCAGACCTCCACCGTGCAGATCCGAACGCTCGAGCGGATCGTGGCCGAGGGCTCCGGCCCGCCGATCAAGATTGTTTCGCCCGGACGCGTCTACCGCCCGGATACCGTCGACGCGACGCACTCGTTCATGTTCCACCAGATCGAGGGCCTCTACATCGACCGCGGCGTGACCATGAGCGATCTGAAGACCACGCTGCTCCAGTTCGCCCGTGCCTTCTTCGGCCACGACGCCGAGATCCGCCTGCGCCCGAGCTTCTTCCCATTCACCGAACCCAGCGCCGAGTTCGACATGAAGATCGCCCTCAAGCCCGGCGAGGAGCCCAGGTGGATCGAGCTGGGCGGCTGCGGCATGGTCGATCCGAACGTCCTGACCGCCTGCGGGATTGATCCCGAGGAGTGGACCGGCTTCGCCTTCGGCTTCGGCATCGAACGCATCGCCATGGGCAAGTACGGCATCCCTGATATCCGCATGCTCTTCGAGAACGACGTCCGTTTCCTCGAACGGGTCTGACCCCCACGGGCCGGTCTGTTCCCAACTCCCCCTCTCACACGCACGGGAGACATCATGATCGACGATCAGTACTCGGATGACGTCCCGCAGGACGCGGAGTTCCTGCCCCCGCCGCTCTGGCCCAAGGTGCTGGGCATCATCAGCATCATCCTTGGCGCCTTCGGATTTGTCTGCGGCGGACTCGGCCTGTTCATGGCCCCGGTCATGGGGGGCCTCGTCGGAGGTCAACTCAACGGAGCGCCGTTGCCCGACGCGTGGAAGGTCGGGCCGGCGGACATCGCCATCGGCGTCGTGGGCCTCGTGCTCTCTGGCGTGCTGCTCTTCGCCGGCATCCTGCTGGTCGGGCGTTCGCCGAAGTCCAGGGTTCTGCACCTGCTCTACGCCGTCCCCGCCATCCCGCTCAACGTGGTGTCCTACATCCATCAGATGAACAAGCAGGCCTCGCTCGAGCAATGGGCCGCCGACTACCCGGACAACCCCATCGCCCAGGGCATCAACCAGCAGGGGGCCAGCCAGATGTTCGGTCAGATCTGCGGGCTCTCGATGTTCGCGGTCCTGGGCCTGCTGTTCCCGCTGTTCATCTTCGTGTGGTTCGCGGCGATCAAGGTCCGCCCCGAACAGATCACGGGCACGCAGGACGGGGTGATCTGATCGCCGCGTCACCGTGCACCGCAGGGCACCGAGCGGCATCGGCGGAGGTCGGCCCGGCGAATACCCGAGCATGATGTCCGCTGACCCTTCGCCAACCCCCCGCTGGATGACCCGCTGGCTCATCGCCGCCGGTGTGTACAACCTCGTCTGGGGCGCCCTGACGGTGCTCTACCCGCCCTGGCTGTTCGAACTGACGGGGATGGCCCCGCCGAACTACCCGTTTATCTGGCAGTGCGTCGGCATGATCGTGGGGGTGTACGGCGTCGGCTATCTGGTTGCGTCCCGAGACCCCGCCAGGCACTGGCCCATCGTGCTGGTGGGCCTTATGGGCAAGATCTTCGGCCCGCTCGGCTATGCCGTGGGCGTGGCCCGTGGCGACGTGCCCGCGGCCTTCGGCTGGACCCTGCCCACCAACGACCTGATCTGGTGGGTCCCGTTCGCCCTCATGCTCTTCCACGCCTTCCGCGTCAACACCGCGCAGGCGACCGACGGCGAGCACCCCGACGTGCAGACGGCGCTGTCCGAGGCTTCCACCCAGCGTAGCAAGAGTATTGCGGATCTGTCGCGCGAGGGGACGGTGATGTTGGTGCTGCTCAGGCACACCGGCTGCACCTTCTGCCGCGAGACGGTCGCAGACCTGGCGGGCGTGCGCGAGCGCCTCGCGGCCGAGGGCGTGCGGCCTGTCCTGGTCCACCAAGGGTCGGACGCAGATCTGAAGCCCCTGCTCGATCGGCACGGGTGGGGCGACGCGGACCGGGTGAGCGATCCCGGCATGCGCTTGTACCGGGCGATGGAGTTGGGCCGCGGGTCGCCGGGCCAGTTGTTCGGGCCGGGGGTGTGGCTCGCCGGTCTGCGCGCCACGCTTCAGGGCCATCTGGTCGGCAAACTCGTCGGGGACGGGTTCCAGATGCCGGGCGTGTTCCTGATCCGCGACGCCCGCGTGGTCCGTTCGTACCGGCACAAGACCGCGGCGGACCGCCCGGACTACGCCGCTCTGGCCTGCGCGACGCCCGGGGCGGGGCCGTGAGCACCATGCAGAGCGTGCTGATCGCCCAGGCGCTGGCGTCCGGGGCGATGTGCGGGCTGATCTGGTTCGTGCAGGTGGTCCACTACCCGATGTTCGCCCGCGTGCCGGGCGAGCACTCCCGGTTGTACGCCCGCGAGCACCAGCAGCGGACGACCCTGGTGGTCGGCCCGCTGATGCTGCTGGAGATCGGCGCGGCGTTGACCATCGCGGTGAACCCGCCGCTGGGCATCGGGCGCGGTCTGTCGTTCTTCGGGCTCGGGCTGGTGCTGCTGGTCTGGCTGTCGACGGCGTTGGTACAGATGCCCATCCACGCCCGGCTTGAGCGCGACGGGCACGACCCGGACCTGATCCGGCGCCTGGTGCAGACGAACTGGGCCCGGACGGCGCTGTGGTCCGCCCGGGCCCTGATCTCGGTCTGGATGCTCGCCGTCGCGGCCTGAACCGCGCGGGGCACGCTGTTTACGGGCAGCCGTCGTTGTAGAGGCTGATGAACGCGGCGAGGTCGAAGAAGTTGAAGGTGCGGAACGGCGCGGCCAGGTCGGCGGCGGGGTCCTGCGTGTTGTAGGCGGCGATGAACGACGAGATGTCGAAGAAGTTCACCATGGCGTCGTTGTTGAAGTCGGCGTCGCAGAGATCGATGAACACCGACTCGCGGAGAACGCGGTGGTTGTCGGTGTCCTCGAAGGCGACCACGGTGACCTCGTGGAAGCCGTGGGTCAGTGTGGGATCGAGGACGCGGCGCCACTCGTTGCGGTCGTAGGGCGGGACCTGGTTGGAGGTGTTGGACAGGGCCACGGGGTCGGACCCCTGGGGCAGGTCCACGAAGATGTGGACCCTGCGGGTCGTGCGGTCGAGGCCCTTGACCACGAACTCGGGGCGTGCGTCCGTGAGGGTCTGACCGGCCTGGAGCAGTTCGATCTCGGGCGGGAGCCGGTCGATATAGACCACCTTGCGGACCTCACGGAAGATCGGCGTGGTGCCCGCGGGGCGGTGGCGGAACGCGATGACGCTGAGGTAGTGCAGGCCCTCGTCCATCTGCGTTGCGTCGATGGTCTGGCGGTAGAGGCCGGTCGACTCGCCGGAGTTGTAGAGCGGACGCTTGAAGGTCAGGAACTCCTCGTAACCGCCGAGCACGGGCGTGGTGTAGGGGAAATCGAGGACGCCGTTGCCGTTCCAGTCGCGGGTGCGCTGGTCCCAGGCGAACAGGGCGTTGTCGTCGGTGTTGAGATCGAGGGGGTCGCCCGCGGCGGTCTCGAGGCGGATCTCGAAGGAGTCCCCGGTGAGCACCGTGATGGGGTTGAGGCGTTGCAGGCTGTCGGGGAAGTTCGAGGGGTCGGGCTCGATGACGCCCTGGGCGCCGATGAAGGTGACCGCGGCATCGGGGAGCGCTTCGGCGTAGACGACGTAGCCGCGGCCGTGCTCGCTCGCGCCGGTGCGGTTGTTGGGCACGGTCAGCGTGACCTGGCCGTTGGCTCCAACGACGATTGTCTGCGGGATCTGTCCGCCCGCGTTCACGACGGGGTCGGCGGCCGTGCCGCTCATCTCGTGCAGGCGGGTGCCTTGCGGGTAGGAGGTGATGACGGTGACGGACTGCACGCCGGCGTCGAACCGGTCGTTGACGGCGACCAGGCAGTTGGCCAGCCCCCCGAACGCGCGCTGGTAGACGAGCAGATCGGCGAGGTTGGTGTTGAGCTGGAAGTACTGGCCGTACCCGACCTGGTTGCGCAGGCGGACCAGCGTGGTGACGGTGTCGTCGAGCGTCTGGGTGACGGGATCCCAGCCGAGGGCCTTGGGTGCACCCTCGCGCGGGAAGAAGCCGCTGGTGCGTGGGATGCCGCGCGCGTTGTGGTAGACCAGTGCGCGGCCCGGACGCATCAGCATGTAGGCGTGCATCTGGAAGCCCTGCTGGCGGGCGGTGGGGAGCGGGGGCATCGCGCCGCCGGTGCCGACCGAGCCGTTGTCGTGGCTGAAGACGTGATTGACGCCCATGGTGCCGTTGACGATGCCGTCATCGGCGACGTCGAGGTGGCCCGAATCGGTGCTGCTCTGGATGCTGGTCCAGGAGCCGAGGCCACCGCCGTTGAGCAGGTCGCGCAGCCGGGCGGCACCCTGCAGGTCGAGGGCGTCGCGGTTGGCGAAGCTGTCCTTGCGGGTGTAGTTGCCCAGGATGTCCGAGTTGCCGGTCACGTTCTCGCCGAAGGTGAACGGGTTGACCCGGCGCCCGTCCGGCGTGATGCGGGACAGATGGATCGAACTGTCAAAGAACCGATCCCAGAACCACGTCGGCGCGTGCTTGGAGGCGTCGAGCCGGAACCCGTCCACCCCGATCTCCTGGATCATCCACTGGGACCAGCGCATCAGCAGGCCGGTGCCGTTGTCGGTCACGGCGTCACCGGCGGATGGGTCCGAGTTGTTGAATGGGTACCGCGTGAAGCTCTGCGATCCCGGGTTGCGGCCGGTGCCGGGATTGGTAAAGGAATCGGGCGTGAGCGCAAGGTCCGGGTAGAAGCGGGCGTTGGCGGGGTCGGGCGTGTTCCAGACCGAGCCCCCAGGGATGTTCAGCGGGTTGCCCGCCTCGACCGGCTGGCGGATGAACTGGTTGTTGGACTGGTGCGCGATGTCGATCAGCGCGACGAGGTCGCCGTTGACCAGGTCGTAGTTGGATCCGCCGGGGTTCTCCGACTGGAGGTAGCCTTGGGCATTGCCGCCGTTGAAATCGCCCCAGTCGTCGGTGGGGCGTTTGTCGCGCGGCGGGTCCTCGCGCGGGATCCAGAAGCCCGGCCAACCGCCCTGGGAGAGGAAGAAGTCCGATTCGGTCCGGCCGGAGTTGTGGTTGAGGATGGTGTCGATATAGACCTCGGCGCCGGAACGCTGGAGTTCCTTGACCATGGCCCGGAAGGTGTCCTCCGTGCCGTAGGTGGTCCGGGCCCGGTTGCTGGCGAAGGTGAACAGGGGGGGCTTGCCCAGATCGAACCGGTCGAACGGGTCGTACCCCGGGCTGTGGAACGCGGCGGTCTTGGAGACCGGGGGCAGCCACACGGCGTCGTAGCCGGCCAAGAAGAAGTCCGGGACGCGCCGCTCGATGCGGTCCCATTCGGCTTCGAACCACTGCAGGTAGTTCTGCTTGTTCTGTGCGGTGGCGGAGCCTGCGGCGGCGGCCACCAGGCCGCAGGTGAACCACAGGCGCAGACGCGTGTTCCGTGTCCGTCGGGGCATGAATCGGTCTCCCTCATCGGGGCTCTCGTGGAACCCTTGTGATCCCTCATTATGACCCCAAGACGGGCATCCGTGAACCCTCTTTCGCGGGAAATGGCCCGAATCGAGGGGAATTCCAGCGATCGGAGGGTGTGCGTCCGGGAACTCGGACGCCCCGGCGGCCCGAAGCCGGATAAAGTCCGCGAAAGTGGATCCCCGGAGGCGGGGGTCGCCGAGGGAGCCCAAAAGATGTTCGATCGTGCCCAGACCGTTCCGGCCGCCGTGGTGGCCGCCTTTCTCGTGAGTTGGACGATGCCCGCGAACGCCCAGATCGTGGCCGATCGGATCCAGGAGGGGATCATCCGCTTCGACGCCTCGTCGGAGGCCGCCGCGGCCAGGCGCCCCTCGTTCGCGTTCGCGCGCCAGTTCGAGTCCGAAGGCTCCATCCGTCCGGGCTCGTCGGCGGTGCGCCCGGAGTTCTCGCGTGACGACGTCACCGGTCGGTTCGTGGCCTCGATCAGGACCGAGCCGGGCACCAGCCTGTACGGCACGGGCCAGTGCGCGGGCCCGCTGCTCCGCAACGGGTTCGTGACCGAGGCCTGGAACCTCGACGCGTTCGGCTATGGGCTGGGAGATCCGAACCTGTACACCGCGCATCCCTGGGTGCTCGCGGTGCGGGCGGACGGCACCTCGTACGGGGTGCTGGCCGACACGACCGAGCGGTGCGAGATGGACCTGCGCGACGGCATCACCTTCCGCGCGGTGAACTATCAGTTCCCCGTGGTGGTCATCGAGGGCGAGACCCCGCAGGAAGTGATGAAGGGGCTCGCCCGCCTGACCGGATCGATCGAGATGCCGCCGAAGTGGGCGGTGGGATACCACCAGTGCCGGTATTCGTACAACCCGGACTCGCGCGTGCGCGAAGTGGCCCAGGAGTTCCGCGACCGGAAGCTGCCCGCCGATGTCATCTGGATGGACATCGACTACATGGACGGGTATCGGGTGTTCACGTTCGACGACGAGCAGTTCCCCGATCCGTCGGGGCTCAACGCGTGGCTGGACGAACTGGGCTTCTCGAACGTCTGGATGATCGATCCGGGCGTGAAGAAAGAGGAGGGGTACGCGGTCTACGACTCGGGCACCGAGCACGATGTTTGGACGCGTAACGCCGAGGGCGAGGTCTACAACGGCGAGGTCTGGCCGGGCGTGTGCGTCTTCCCGGATTACTTCCGCGCCGATGTGCGTCGCTGGTGGGCCGGTCTTTACAAGGAGTTCATGGCCTTGGGCATCGACGGCGTGTGGAACGACATGAACGAGCCGGCGGTGTTCAACGTCTCCACGAAGACCATGCCCGAGGACAACGTCCACATGGCGGACGAGGCGTTGGGCGGCGAGGGCACGCACGCGCGATACCACAACGTCTACGGCATGATGATGATCCGTGCGACCCGCGAGGGCGTGCTGGCCGCCAACCCCGAAAAACGACCGTTCGTGCTCAGCCGGGCGAACTACATCGGCGGGCACCGGTACGGGGCCACCTGGACCGGCGACAACAGCGCCAACTGGGATCACCTGGAGATGTCCATCCCGATGACGCTGAATCTCTCGCTCTCGGGCCAGCCGTTCTGCGGCCCGGACATCGGCGGCTTTGCCTACAACGGCGACGGCGAGTTGTTCGCCCGCTGGATGGGCTACGGGGCGCTGCTGCCGTTCAGCCGCGGGCACACGGCCAAGGGCAACATCGACAAGGAGCCGTGGGCGTTCGGACCGGAGGTCGAGGCGACGTGCCGGCGGGCTCTGGAGCGCCGGTACCGGCTGATGCCCTACCTGTATACGCAGTTCTGGGTCAGCTCGCAGACGGGCCTGCCGATCGCGGCACCGACATTCTTCGCGGATCCGGCGGATCCCGCGCTGCGGAGTGAGGACGACTCGTTCCTGCTCGGCGAGGACCTGCTGGTGGCCGCCCGGGTCACGCCCGAGGCCGACCGCGTGACGGTGCTGCCGGCGCCCGTGCGCGGTGTGCCCTGGGCGAAGTTCGATTTTCCGTCCTTCGACGGCGGGCGGGACTCGAAGGACATCAATCAGCCCGACCTGTACGTGCGCCCCGGCGCGATCGTCGCGGCGGCGCCCGTCACGCAGCACTTCGGCGACCGGCCCGACGCACGCGACGAGCTGCATCTGATCGTCCACCTCGACGCCGAGGGCAGCGCGGAGGGCACCCTGTATGAAGATGCCGGCGAGGGCTGGGGCTTCAAGCAGGGCGAGTATCTGCTGACGACCTACCGGGCCAAGACCCGGCGGGACGGGTCGGTGATCGTCACCGTGGCGGACGCGGAGGGCGAGATGGCCCGACCGGGCCGGACGGTCAAGGTCCGACTGCTGACACCCGACGGTGAGCTGGAGATGTGGGGCGTGGACGGTCAGCAGACCGTGATCATCCGGCCGTGATCGACGCAGGTTCGGTCGTCCGCTGATAACGTTTTTCGAACGCACGCCCCGGTTCAGGCCGGGGCGTTCTTTGCGCGGGCTGATTCGCGGGTCGCCAGCGTCAGGATGTTGGCCTGGGTCATGTCCTGGCCGATCAGTTCGCCCTGGATGCGGCCCTCGGCCATCACCAGGATGCGGTCGGACAGGGCGAGCAGTTCGGGCATCTCGCTGGAGACGAGCAGGACGGCCAGGCCGGCGTTGGCGGCTTCCTGCACGAGCCGGTAGACCTCGGCCTTCGTGCCCACGTCGATACCGCGGGTCGGCTCGTCGAGCAGCAGGACGCGGGTGGAGTCCCGCATCCAGCGGGCGATGAGCAGCTTCTGCTGGTTCCCGCCGGAGAGTTCGCCGGGGCCGGTCTGCCGCAGGGTGGCGGTCTTGATCTGGAAGCGCTGGACACGGGACTGGACTTCGGCGAGTTCGGCTTGCAGGTCACGCACGCCGGAGGTGGCCAGGTCCGGCATGATCGGGGCGATGATGTTCTCGTCGATGGCGAGGTTGAAGAACAGGCCCTGCTGGCGCCGGTCCTCGGGGACGTAGCCGAGCCCGGCGTCGATGGCGGCGCGGCAGCCCTTGCCGCCGATGTCCACGCCGTTGATCTCGACCGAGCCAGCCGCGTTGGGATCGAGCCCGAAGATGGCGTCGAGCAGCTCGGAGCGGCCGGCGCCGACCAGGCCGCCGACACCAACCACCTCGCCCGCGCGGACCTCCAGCGAGGCGTGGTTGATGCGCCCCGGCGAGTGCAGATTGCGGACGCGGAGGCGCACCGGGGCGTTCTCGTCGACCTCGTGGGTCACGCCGGAGGATTCGGCCAGCGCTTCGGCGGCCTTGGCGTTGGGGGTGCTCAGGCGGCGTCCGATCATCTGCTCGACCAACGTGGGTTCGTCGATGTCGGCGACCACCGAGGTGGCGACGTACTTGCCGTCCCGCAGCACGCTCACGCGGTCGCAGCACGCGAAGATCTCGCTCATCCGGTGCGAGACATAGATCACCGTCACACCCGACGCGGCGAGATCACGGGCGATGTTGAGCAGGCGGTCGGTTTCGGTGATGGAGAGCGAGCTGGTGGGCTCGTCGAAGACGATGATCTTGGCGCCGCCGTGGGGCCCCTCGTCGTCCAGGGCCGCGGCGATCTGGCAGATCTGGCGCTGGCCGCAGCTGAAGGCGCCGAGGGGGCGTCGGACGTCGATGGAGGGTTCGAGTCTGTGGATGAGGCGGGCGGCCCGTTCCTGCATGGCTTTGAAATCGACGGTCAGGCCTTTGCGGGGGATCGCGTGCAGGCAGAGGTTCTCGGCGACGGACAGGTTGGGGCACTGCGCCAGTTCCTGGTGGACGATGCGCACGCCGGCGGCGAAGGCGTCGTCGAGCGAGCCGGGAGCGAGCGTGCGCGGTCCCTTGTCGGTCTCGATGGTGACCGTGCCGGTGTCCTGGGCGTGCAGGCCGGCGATGACCTTGCCCAGGGTGCTCTTGCCCGCGCCGTTCTCGCCCATCAGGGCGTGGACTTCGCCCTTGGCGAACTCCACGGTGACGTCGTCGAGCGCCTGGGTGATGCCGAAGCGCTTGGAGATGCTCGTGGCCCGCAGCAGGACGGGCTTGTCGGCGGGTGGAGTAGGGGCGGCCATGAAACGGCGACGGGCGCTCTCGCGCCCGCGGCCGGGTGTTTGATCGGGGTCAGTCGTTGGCGAGCCAGGTGGCCCAGTTCTCGCCGTAGGCCTCGACGTTGTCGGGCGTGACGACCTGGAAGTCGGCGTAGACCATGGGCGAATCGGGCTCGCGGGAGAAGTGGAGCTTGTCGACGATCATCTCGACTGATTTCTCGCCCCAGCCGAAGTAGGGCTGGCCGACGAGGACCTGGACCTGGCCCTTCTTGACGTACTCGAGGGGCAGGGGCAGGGGGTCCATGGAGACCACTTTGGCGTTCTGATAGATGCCGTCGAGGGCGTTGTCGGTGTAGAGCGGCCATCCGCCGACCAGGGCCCAGCCGGTGATGTCGGGGTTGGCCGTCTGGACCTGCTGCATTTTGGCGGCGGCCTCGGTGGCCGTCTCGGGGGTGAAGTTGTAGACGTCTTTGATGCTGATACCGGGGAACTCGGCCGCGGCCTCGCGCACGCCGCGGACGCGGTTGGACAGGTTGCTGGCGGCGGGGTTGCCGGTCAGCACGGCGACGACGCCCTGCTCGTTCATCACGGCGGCGAGCTGGCGCATGACCTCTTTGCCGGCTTCCATGTCGTCGACGCCGTAGTAGGCCATGCGTCCGGAGTCGGGCGCGTCGGAATCGAACGTGACGACGACGACGCCCTTGTCCACCGCGGCCTTGAGGGCGTTGTTGAGCACGTTGGCGTCGGAGACCGAGATGGCGATGCCGTCCACGCCGGAGGCGACGAGCTGCTCGACGTACTGGGCCTGGACCTGCGCATCCTCCTGCGGTGGGGTGCGCCATTCGACGTTGACGGTCACGCCCTCGAGTTCTTCGCTGAGGCGCTTGCCTGCGGCGATGGCGCCCGTGCGTGCGGCCTGGAACACGGGCTGGCCGTTGCTCTTGGCGATGACGCCGATGGTGTAGGTGATCTCGGGAGCGGCGGTCTGCGGGCCCTTGGGCGCGGCGGTGGACGGGCTGCTCGATTCGGACTCGGAGCATCCGGAGAGGGCCAGGCCGGCGCCGATCGCCAGGGACAAGACGGGTTTGATCCAGAGGTTCTGCACGGTGTTCTCCCTGCGTTTAGCCTTTCCGGGCGGAGAGGCGTTGCTTGGTCTGGTCGATGACGACGGCGACGATGATCGCGGCGCCCATGACGATCTGATTGTAGTTTGGGTCGACGCCGAGGATGATCATGGCGTTGTTGATCAGCTGGATGACGACGGCCCCCAAGACGGCCCCCAGGGCCGTGCCCCGCCCGCCCATGAGCGACGCGCCGCCGATCACCGTGGCCGCGATGACCTGCAGCTCGTATGCGTTGCCGGCGTTGGTCTCGGCGGCGCCCAGGTAGCCCAGGTAGACGCACGCGGACAGCCCGGCGAGCGCGCCCATGATGGTATAGACGATGATCTTGACACGCCCCACGGGGATGCCCGCGTACTTGGCGGCGGTCTCGTTGCCGCCGATGGCGAACACGCGCCGGCCGAACACGGTGCGCGAGAGCGTGAACCAGCCCGCGGCCGCGACGATGAGCATGACGATGACCGGCACGGGCTGGACGCCGAAGAACTCGGCCTTGAAGAAACCGCTGGTGAGCGCCTGCGGGAAGCCGCCGATGGACTGGGTGTTGAAGAACTCGCTGGGCAGCACGATGGTCAGGCCGCGGAGGGCGGCCATCATGCCCAGCGTGATGACGAACGGGTGCACGCGCAGTCCCACCGTCATGGAGCCGTTGGCCAGCCCGCACAGCGCCCCCACGCCCACGCACACCGCCAGCGCCAGCGGCACGGCGACGAACCAGCCGACGTCGGGCGGCAGCGCGGAGACGGCCATCGCGCCCACGATCGCGGAGAGGCCGTAGATCGAGCCGACCGAGAGGTCGATGCCCGCCAGGATGATCACGCCGGTCATGCCCACGGCCATGATGGCAAAGAAGCTGGCGTCCTTGGCGACCAGGACGAGGTTCTCTCGGTTGAGAAACGCGTTGGTCTTGACCTGGCCGAAGAGCGTGCGTCGGGAGGCGTCGTAGCGCCAGCCGTCCGCGGCGTTGTAGCGTCGCTCGCTGCCGCCTTCACTGACGACGAAACCCGAGATCGCGGTGCGTGCGAGCACGCCGGGCGGGTGCTCTTCGCCATTCAGGTCGAGCACGCGGACCTCGGCTCCGGCCGCGACCGGCACGGGGACGTTGCGCTGGATCGGTCGCGCCATCCCGTACAGCGTGAGGCCGAGGCCCATGAGGAGGATAACGAGCACGAGGCCCGACTCCTGGTGGCCGAAGAGGCCCCGGAGCCATCCTCGTCGTGGCGGTTCGGCGGTGGGTCGTGCGGGCGGTGTGGGGTCTGTCACGAGGCCGTCCTGCAAGTGGGGAGGGAAAGCACGACCCCCACGGAGGGGTTCTTGATGGGAGGCGGCGGCGGTGGCCGCGTCAGTCGATGGTTCGCATGTACCGGCTGCGGTTGGGATTGCGCAGGTTGATGCTCTTGGTTTCTTTCTTGAGTTCGTCGCGCAGGTCGCCGGTGGCCTGGCGGTAGTCGGCGAAAAACGTCCGCTGCGGGTTCACCGAGATGAACTCGACGTGCCCGTCGGAGAACACGAAGTAGCCGCCCTCATCGCCGTGGTTGTCCACGTCGCCGTACCCGGTCTGGGGGTTGAAGCCGACCTGGTTGAGGGTGGCCTGCGGCTCGGTGCCGGGGGCGTCGTTGTACCAGTTGTAGCCGTAGAAAGCGTTGAGCGCGATGTCGTTGGTGTTCGTCTCATCGCCCCAGATGACCGGGGGGACGAGCACGTCGGGATCGATCGGGCGGAGCCCGGCGAAATAGAGGTAGCTGACGTTATAGGTGATGACGTCCTCTTCCCGGGCGGGCGCCTCGGGGATCTTGCTGGTCCCCTGGCTGTAGCGTTTGATGGCGGGGTCGCCGGTGAAGCCGAAGTAGCGGTCCTCGCGGTCCCGCGTGCAGGTCAGCACCTCGAGCGACTCCATGTAGCCCCGCATCACGGGCACGTCGCTGCCGCTGGCGTAGGTGCCGATGCCGGTCACGGGGTTGCCGAGGTAGCCGCGGTCGCCGTTGGGCGCGCCGGTGCCGGACCACTGGGCATCACCGACCTGGAAGAGGCTGAACAGCCCGGCGACGCCGCCGGCGGTGTGCTGGCGGTCGATGACCTGCTCGCGGGACAGGGTGGGACCGGTGGGTGACTGGACGGGGATGATGGGGAACCAGTCGCGGAAGTCATTGCCGTAGATCAGCATGGCCGCGCCGACGGACCGGTTGTTGGCAGAGCAGCGGAGATTCTGGGCGGTGACGCGGGCCTTGCCGATGGCCGGCAGCAGGATGCCGATCAGCAGGGCGATGATCGCGATCACGACCAGCAGTTCAATGAGCGTAAAGGCGCCCTGAAGGCGGCCGCCGCGGTACCGTCGAAGCATGTTTTCCCTCATCGCCGGTCAGACCGGCTGTATGGTGTTGGCCGCGTTAGCGGCCTGTCCCGGTTCGCAGTCTAACGGAAGCAACCCTCCGAGGTCAACCGAATGTGCTTTCGCACCCTGTTCCTTCCATTGCTGGCCGTTCTCCTTCCGGTGGGGCCTGCCCGATCAGCAGACGCGGATTCGGTCCCCCGGCGGGTCGAAACCCGCCTGGTGAGTCGGGATCCGGGCATTCTGGAGATCCGGGCGGTCCTCGCGCGCGGCGGACACGGTGAGGTCCGAGTCTTTCTGCCGTCGGACGAGCCCGACGCGGCGGCGGACAGGGATGGGGCCTTCCGTGTGCCGCTGAGGCCCGTTTCTGGGGGCGACAGTGTTCAATCGGCTCGGTTCGAGTTGCCCGGACGCGCGGCGCTCGGGGCAGGAACGCGTCCCGGCGTGCGGATCGAGTTGTGGTCGGACGACGGCACGGGTTGGGAGCTGGTCGAAGGGCACGTGATGACGCTCGGGCCCGCCGGGGCCGAGTCCGTGCCGGACTGGGCCAAGGGGATTGTGTGGTATCAGGTATTCCCGGAGCGGTTCCGGAACGGGAACGCCTCCAACGACCCGCACGCATGGGATCGCACCGTGCTGGCCTGGGACGCGCCCTTCCGCACGGTCTCGACCGAGGAGATCGAGATGCACTGGAACCGGCGTCTGGTCGATCCGCGGGCGTTCCCGACCGACCCCGGGCGTTGGGGTGGGGGCTGGGGTGCGCTCGGGCAGGTGATCTTCCAGCGCCGGTATGGAGGCGATCTGCAGGGGGTGGTCGAGCGGCTGGACCACATCGCGGCGCTGGGTGCGGGTGGCCTGTATCTCTGCCCGGTGTTCGAGGGCCGCTCGCTTCACAAGTACGACGCGTCGGACCACCGGCACATCGATCCGACGCTGGGGGACCCCGGCGTCCCGGGCACGCCGGATCGGTCCGGCGAGGACCCGCTCGACGAGACGACGTGGGGGTGGGAGCCGGGGGACACGTATCTGGTGGACGTGATTTTGCCGGCGGCGCGGGAGCGCGGCCTGCGCGTGATTCTCGACGGCGTCTGGAACCACGTCGGGCGGGATCACTTCGCGTTCCAAGACGTGCTCGAGCGCGGGCGGGATTCGGCATTCGCCGACTGGTTCAAGGTCGAGTTCGACGACGAGGGTCGCGTGCTGCGTTATGAAGCGTGGGACCGGCCCAACGGGGCGCTGCCGGAGTTCCGCCAGACGCGGGAGGGGGATCTGGCGCCCGGGCCGAAGGCCCATGTATTCGCGGTGACACGGCGATGGATGGACCCCGACGGCGATGGGGACCCCTCGGACGGCGTGGACGGCTGGCGTCTGGACGTGGCCGCGGAAGTGGGGCGGGCGTTCTGGCGGGACTGGCGGGCGCACGTCCGCTCCATCAACCCGGATGCCGTGCTCATCGGCGAGATCTGGGATGACGCGGAGCTGTGGTTCAACGGCGTCGCGTTCGACGCACAGATGAACTATCCGCTGGCATACCCGATCGCCGACTGGCTCGCGATCGGGCAACGCGGGACGGACGCGGCGGCGATGGCCGAGCGGATCCGCGGCGTGATCGATCACCACCCCGCCCACGATGCCGCCCAGATGACGCTGATCGCCTCGCACGACACGGAGCGAGGCGCTTCGTTGATGCAGAATGACACGGCGAGGGCGTACGACTCGGGAGCGACGCCCTGGCTGGCCGGATCCACGTACGACGCCGGGCCGGTCGGCGACGACGCGAAGCGACGCCTGCTGGCGGCGTTCGCGCTGCTGACCGCCCTGCCGGGCTCGCCGATGGTCTACAACGGCGACGAGTTCGCGATGGCGGGAGCGGACGATCCGGACAACCGACGCCCCATCCCGTGGCCGGACGGTTCGGCAACAGACGGCGCGGATCAGGAGTTTCTCGGCTCGCTGCGGGCGATTCTGAAGCTGCGGACCGACCCGCGACTTGCCGACCTGCTCCGGTTCGGATTGCTGGAGATCGGGGCGATCGATGCGGACCGCGTGCTGGTGCGCCGGGTGCTGGGCGGGCGGATGTTGGAGGTCGGGGTGGCTCGAACGGGGGAACCGGCGCTGGGTCAGGTCCCGGACGGGTGGGAGGCCGACGACAATGGGGTGATTGCCTCGGGGCGGGAAGGCTCGGTTTCTGTCTTGGTTTGGCGGCTGCTTCTGGCCGAATCCGGCCGATAACGGGGGTTTTCGGTCGGTGGGCGGGCGGGAATCGCTGATTTCGCTCTGGCTTGCGGAAACGGTTTTCGCTATGCTGTCCGTTGTGGCACACTCCGAGCGTGGCGTGGGCCACCGTTGACACGATCCGGCGGGTAACACCGCCTCAATGCCAGATGAGGGAGACCAAGATGAAGATCCGTCAGACCGTTTCCGCGGTGTCGCTGTGCGCCATCGCGGGCACCGCCGTCGCGCAGCCCACTGTGGATGGTGTGTTTGACCCCGGCACCGAGGGCGCGTTCTACAGCGACATCCAGTGGTTCAACAACAACGCCACCGGGTTCGGTGACAACCAGGCCGGCGATTTCACCGGGGGTAACTTCGGCAACCCCGAGGTGGTCGACACCGGCGTCGAGATCAGAATCCCCCTGGCCGCCCTGGGCCTGAGCGGCAACGAGACCATCCGCATCGCGGGCTGGGTCAACTCGGGTGACCGCACCTTCAAGAGCAATCAGATCATCGGCCAGCTGCCGGTCGACACGGGCAACCTCGGCGGCCCGGGCAACTTCAACGACGCCCCGCTGGACGGCACCACGCAGCACGTCAGCGTTGACCTGAGCGCCATCGCCACCGGCACCCGCACCGTGGACGGCTCGGTGGACGGCGGCGTCGGCGGCACCAGCTACACCCGCGTGTTCCTCCAGCAGAACTACACCGGCTTCGGCAACGAGACCGACGGCACCGTGGACGGCTCGGGCCCCAACGGCGGCGGCTCCGAGATCGACGCCGTGTTCATGGCCAAGGACGCGACCCACCTGTACATCGTGCTCGCGGGCAACCTCGAGACCAACGGCAACGCGATGGATGTCTACATCGACACGGGCGCGGGCGGCCTCGGCACGCTCGCCGGCGTGAGCGGAGCGGGCGGCTTCATCCCCGGCGGTCAGTCGGGCCAGGTCTTCGACACGGGCTTCACCGCCAACTACGTCCTCTCCGTGGACACCTTCGACGACGACGCGGACGGCGGCACCATCAACGTGCCCCGCGTCCACTTCGGCAACCTGTCCGGCAGCGTCCTGCTGGCCGGCAACATCGCCGGCTACGGCGCGGGCAGCGCGGGCCTGCTGGTCAACGGCGACGGGTCGGCCCCTGCGATCTCGCTGGGGTTTGACAACTCCAACGTGGACGGCGTCGAGGGCAACCCCGCGCAGCCCACCCCGGTCGCGCCCGACATGGACTGGGCCTACGGCTCCGAGCTGAACAATGTTCGCTCCTACATCGACACGGCCAACAACCGGCTGTACGTCTTCATCGCGGGCAACATGGAGAACAACTACAACAAGTTCCAGCTGTTCTTCGACGCCCAGCCCGGCGGACAGAACGTGCTGCTGAACACCAACGTCGACATCTCGTTCAACGCCCTGAACAATCAGGCGGGCACGACCTTCGACGCCGGCTTCGAGCCCGACTACTGGATGAACGTCAACAACGGCGTCGACGGCGGCACCGGCGACCTGGTCCGCTTCACCGACGCGGCGACGCTCCGCACGAACGGCGCCAACTTCGATCCGTTCTTCGGCGTCATCACCGACTACGGCTCCTACGACGGCGGCGAGGTCAGCGCCAACCCGGTGCTGCTCTTCGACGGCCCGCGCCTGGACATCCAGGACGGCTCGCTGGGCAGCCTCTTCGCCGAGTACGCCCCGCGCCTGACCGCGGACGATCCGACCAACCCGATCCCCGGGCTGATCAACGCGGCGGTCAACAACTCCAACGTGGCCGGCGTGACCGACTCGACCGCCGACCCCGCGGCGGTGCAGGCCGTCAACACCGGCATCGAGATCTCGATCGACCTCGACGAACTGGGCTGGGACGGTGTGCAGGACATCCTGATGGCCGGCTGGATCACCAACGCCGGTTTCGATTTCGTGTCCAACCAGGTCCTCGGCGGCCTGCCGGACGGTTCGGCCAACGTCGGCCCGCGTGACAGTGACGGCGACGGCATCGTCGACCTGGATTGGAACAGCATCCCCGGCGACCAGTTCATCAACCTGTCCGCCCCCGGCGTGCAGCCCTGCCTGGCCGACTTCAACAACGACGGCAACGTCAACTTCTTCGACATCTCCACCTTCATCGCCGCGTACAACGCGCAGAGCCCGTCGGCGGATATCGCGGCCCCGTTCGGCACCTTCAACTTCTTCGACATCGCGGCGTTCATCTCCGCGTACAACGCCGGCTGCCCCTGATGCCGGGTTGTTGACCTTCTGATTCGGAACCAAGGCCGCCCGCGTGAGAACGCGGGCGGCTTCTTTTCTGCCGGCGTATGATCCGAAAACAACCGGAGATCGAGCATGCAATCCATCCTCTCCCGAGCTTTCCTCGCTTGCACCCTCGCGGCCGCGCTGGTGACCAACGCCTGCGCCGCGTCCGATGCGGCCGCAACGGCCTCGGAGCCCGACATGGTCCAGCCCGAAACACTTCCCCAGGGGTTCGTGCTCGTGGTCGAAGACAAGACGCGCACCGCTACGCCCGACCAGCCGATCTATTTCGCGTCGAGCATCAACGGCTGGAACCCGGCCGATCCCGAGTTTGTGCTCTCGCCCCGATCGGACACCCGCTGGCAGATCGTGATCGACAAGATCCCGGCCAACACCACCATCGCCTTCAAGATGACCATGGGCGGGTGGGACCGGGAAGAGCTCGACGGCTCCGGCCAGCCCATCGACAACCGCTCGCTGCCCAAGATCGACCGGTCGAAGCTCGCCCCGGGCGAGCGTCCGGTGGTCGAGATCAGCGTGCCCGAGTTCCGCACGCCCGTCGCGCTCTCCGAGCAGGTCCGCCACTCCGGGCCCTACCGCAAGCTCGACGTCACCGGCACGGTGCGGCGCATCCCGGTCCGCGGCGGCGCGGGCGGGGCCGAGGCGATGTCCCGAGACCTGCTCGTCTGGCTGCCCCCGGGCTACGAGGACGCGGCCAACGCGGGCCGGGCGTACCCGGTGCTCTACATGCTCGATGGGCAGAACATGTTCGAGGCGCTGCCCGGGCTCCCCGGTGAGTGGGGGGCGGACGAGACCGCGACCGAGCTGATCGAGGCGGGCCGGATCGAGCCACTGATCATCGTCGGGATCCCGCACGCCGGCGAGCACCGCCTGCGTGAGTACCTGCCCTTCGGGCAGATCCAGGGACAGAGCGGCGACGGTGAGGCCTTCGTCGCGTGGATGCGGCGCGAGGTCATGCCCCGGGTCGAGCGGGCGTTCCGTGTTGAGTCCGGCCCCCAGCACACGGGCATCGGCGGCGCGTCGCTCGGCGGCGCGATCGCCCTGTACGCGTCCACCCGCCACCCGGACGTGTTCGGGAAGGCGATCGTCGAGTCGCTGCCGCTGCTGGCCGACAACGGCGTCGGAGCGCGGGCGTACCTGGACTCGGTGTCGGCCTGGCCGTCGCGCGTGTTCGTGGGGATGGGCGGGCGCGAGGTGGGCAACGGTGAACGCGACACGGACCGCAACGCGATGTACCGCGATTGGGCTAAGGAGATCGACCGGCGGCTCGCGGACGCGGGGTTGAGCGAGCGGGACCGCAGGCTCCAGATCGACGCGGACGCGAACCACAACGAGCTCGCGTGGGCGGCCCGTTTCCCTGAAGCGCTCGAGTTCCTCTTCCCCGCCCAGGACTGACGGCGGACCGGTCGCGGTCAGACCTTGATCACGATCTGGTTCCGCCACAGCCACCAGCAGAACAGCCACCACATCCCCAGCCAGGTGAGCACGAACACCCAGCCGCCCCAGACCATGGCCCACCACGGGCCCGCGCCCAAACGGGCGGCCCCGTGTTCGACCCAGTTGATGAACCCGCCGGCCATAGCGCCCGAGTGTCCGTTGGGGTGGACGATCTGCCACTTGGCAAAGATCACCTTGAAGCTCAACTCGGCTCCGACATACAGGGCCAACGCGTTGAGGCCGAACACCCGAAAGGCCCGGCACGAGGTGATCTTCCAGACATCGGTGAGCAGGTAGAAGGCAGCGAGCAGCACCGCCCCGGTCCCCGCGGCCAGCAGGCAGTAGGACGGAGAGAAGAACCACTTGCTGAACGGCTGGGTGATCGGCCCGAGCCATCCGCCGCCTTCGGGGCGGTAGCCGGCCTGCAAGAGATACGACACAAGCGTGACCAATACGCCGAGGCCCAGCAGTCTGACGGCCCGGCGGAGCTTGGAAAGGCGGTCAGTGGTGATCAGTTCGGTGCACCAGCCGCCCATGACCGCGACCGCCGCCAGCGGCAGGAACTGCTGGGCCATGCCGAACCAACCGAGAACGAACACGCCCAGCCGCGGCTTGTCATCCGCTCGCAGGGCGGCCTTGGTGTGCTCAAGGTGGAGCAGTCTCTTGATATCGTCCATATGGGTGAAGGTGCCCGTGCCGGTGAATTCGCCGCCCAGCACGCGGGGGCCGAGGTTGGCCGCCTGCATCGCGGCGCGAGCGGAATCGGCCTGGATCGCCAGCGGCAGCGCGAGTTTGGCAAGGAGGATGCCCACCACCGCACACACCTGCGCCCATCGGGGCAGCAGGTAGATACACACCGCGACAAAGTAGCCGGCGCCGATCAGTTGCAGGATGTTCCAACTGAACCAGTCGGTCCAGATCAGCGGTCTGTCCGTGGCCGAGCCCGCGACGGTCAGCAGCACGCCGAGCAGGTAGATGACCAGTCCACGCCGGGCGGCCGAGAGGACCTTGGCGGCTGTGCTCATCGAACGGCCCCGTCCCGACCGCATCGAGAGCGGGATGGCGCAGCCGGCGATGAACAGGAACCAGGGAAAGACCAGATCGGTGAAGGTCGCGCCCTGCTCCGGACTGTTCCATTCGACATGGAAGAACTGGGGGTGGAAGACCTGCCGATTCCAGGTCATGTTGACGAAGAGCATGGCCGCGATGTCGAAGCCGCGGAACGCATCGAGGCAGAGCAGCCGCTCACGGGCCGTGGGCTTCGGATCGATCCCGGGGTGCGTCACGCGTTGGTCCCCGCGGGGAGGGGGACCGATCGGGTTGTCATGCCCGGCAGGACGAGGTCGATGGCGGGCTGTTGCTCGCGGATGACAGTGGCGATCGCCCCGTCGACAAGCACCTCGGCCGGCAGCGGCTGGTCGTTGTAGGTGCTCGCCATGGTCATGCCGTACGCCCCGGCGGTGAACACCGCGAGGCGGTCACCCCGGCGGACCTCGGGCAGGCGGATGCCTCGGGCCAGAAAGTCCCCCGACTCGCACACAGGACCGACCACATCGCACGGTTCGGTGTCGGTTGGAGGCGCTCCGAAGTGTCGGCCATGTGGCTCCAGGCCGGGTTCGACGCGGGTCGGCCAGACGAAGTGTCTGGCCCCGTAGAGCGAGGGACGGATCAGGGCGTTCATCCCCGCGTCGCAGATCACGAAGCGGCGTCCACCCTGACATTTGACATGTCGGACGGTGACCAGCAGCACGCCCGCGTTGGCCATGATGGTGCGGCCGGGTTCGAGGGCGATGTGCACCCCGCGCGCGACGAGCGGGCGGAGGGCGGGCACGATCGCGTCGGCGAACACGGTGAAGGCGGGGGTCTGGCCGGTCTCGTAGTCGGCGCCGATCCCGCCGCCGAGGTCCAGGTGCGTGATACGGGTGCCATCCTCCTCGACCCGGTCGATCAGGGCCGCAAGCCGCTCGACGGCCTGCAGGTAGGGTGCCGGGGTGTAGATCGGCGAACCGAGATGCACATGAAAGCCGGCAATCTCCACGGCCTCGTGCCTGCGATATTCGGCGCAGAGATCCGCGGCCTGTTCGGCTGGCACACCGAACTTATCGCTGGCGCGTCCGGTGGTGGTGTGGTCGTGGGCGCCGGCGTTGATGTCCGGATTGATGCGGATCGCGACACGGGCGCGGACGCCGAGGTCGGCCGCGATGGCGGCGATGCGTTCGAGTTCGGACCGGGACTCGGTGTTGAGCACGCCCACGGGTCCGCGGGCGGCGGGGTCGTCGGCCTGCAGCTCAGTCGAGTGCCGGCGGAGCGGGCTGAACCGGCCGTCCAAGGCAGCGCGGATCTCTTCGTCCGATTTGCCCACCCCCGCGAAGACCACCTTGGCCATCGGGCAGCCCGCCAGCCAGGCCCGCTCGAGTTCGATGCCGGAGACCACGTCCATCCCCATGCCCGCACCCGCGAGTTCGCGGAGTACGGAGATGTTGGAACAGGCCTTCACGGCGTAGCACAGCAGCGGGTCGATCTCGGCGAACGCGGCCCGGAAGCGGGTCACGTGGTCGTGCATGGTCCGCTGCGAATAGACATACAGCGGCGTGCCGAGGGCTTCAGCGAGGGTGTCGGCGGCGATACCCTCCGCGTGCAGACGCCCCGAGATGTAGTTGAAATGGTCCATGCGGGCGTCCTCGGAAGATTATAGAATATTCGGCCTTCCGTGGAGCCACGCATGCGAGTTGACGCCCAAATCTTCCGTCCCCGATTCGAATCGCTTTGCCGGGAGGTCCTGTCGCCGGCGATCTATCCGGACGCCGAGCCGCTGGAAGTGGCCGCCTGGGCCGCGTCCGAGCGGTTCGCCATCGATGCCGCCCGTTCGGCCCGGTTCGAGCCCGTGCGTCTGCCCCACGCGTGGGGCCCGGTGTGGTCCACCACTTGGTTTCGGCTGACGGGCTCGCTTCCGCCGCGGTTCGCGGGCAAGCGGGTCCATCTGCGGTTCGATCCCGGCACGGAGGCGACGGTGTGGGTCGGGGGCGATCCGGTCCGGGGCTTGGACGAGAACCGCGATTCGGTCGATCTTGGTCTTCTGAATGTGGATAACTCGGTCGAGGTGTTGATCGAGGCGGCCTGCAATCACCCGTTCGGGGACCAAGTGTTCCCGTGGGACAGCCGCGAGCGGGGTGAGAAGTGGAAATCAGCCACACCTGGGCTCATCACCCGCGCCGAACTCGCCGTGTTCGACGAGACGGTGTGGAGTCTGCACCGGCGGATGCTCTTTGCCACGCAGTTGCTCGGTGAGTTGGAGCCGGAATCGGTCCGGGCGCAGGACCTCTATGCCTGCCTCCGGCACGCGGCCGACGCGATCGACGACGCGGATGTGGCGGGGTCGGCGGGCGCGGCGCTGGCGATCGTGAACGAGGGTCTGGCCCGTCCGGCGGGGGGCGCGACGCCGCGGCTGATCTGCGTGGCGCACGCGCACATCGATACGGCGTGGCTCTGGACGCTGGCGGAAACGCGTCGGAAGGTGGTTCGGTCGTGGACGAACACGCTGGAGCTGATGGACCGGGATCCGGGCCTGCACTTCATGTGTTCGCAACCGCAGCAGTACAAATGGCTCGAGTCCGATGTCCCCGCCGTGTTCGAGCGGATCCGGGCGCGGGTCGCGGAGGGACGATGGGAGCCTGTCGGATCGATGTGGGTCGAGCCGGACGCCTTGGTGCCTTCGGGCGAGGCGCTCGTGCGGCAGATGTTGCACGGGATCCGCTACTTCGAGGACCGATTCGGCGAACGAGGAGCGCAGCGGGTGGTGTATCTCCCGGATACATTCGGCTTTCCCGCCTGCCTGCCGACGATCATGCGGGCGTGCGGCGCGGACGTCTTCATCACCAACAAGATCTCATGGAATCAGGCCAACACCTTCCCGCACACCTCGTTCCGCTGGCGGGGGCTGGACGGATCGGAGGTGCTGGCCCACAACACGCCGGGCGGAGACTACAACGCCACGCTCACACCGAAAGAACTGCGCAAAGCCACGGCCAATGTGCGCGGGCGTGACGCGGCGGGCCTGACCGGACCGGGCGTGGCGTTGCAGCCGTTCGGATTCGGTGACGGGGGCGGCGGGCCGACGGCGGACATGCTCGATCGGGCCCACGCGGCCGAGGACTGCGAGGGACTCCCCCGCGCGACACTCGGGTCGGTGGCGGGGTTCCTCCAAGGACTTGAAGAAGAGGACCGGCGAGCGGGCGGGCTTCCGGTGTGGTGCGGGCCGTTGGATCTGGAACTGCACCGTGGCGTGCTGACGACGCACGCCTGGTTGAAACAAGCCAACCGCGCGGCCGAGCGGGAGTTGCGAACGGCGGAGTTGCTGGCCTTCGGTGGTGAGGATCGGTCCGAAGATGGCCGAACCCAGCAACGGCTCGAAGAGGCATGGGAGTTGACGCTGCTCAACCAGTTCCACGACATCCTGCCGGGATCCTCGATCGGGCCGGTGTACGACGATGCCCGCGCGGACCATGCGCGGGTCCAGACCATCGCGCGGGAAGTGCAGCAGGAGGCGGTGGCGCAGGGAAACGGATCGTTCGTCCTGAACACCGCGACGGCCCGTCGCCGGGTGGTGGTCGAAGACGGGCAGAAGCTGCGGCTTTTCTCAGCACCGGCGTTCGGCCTGCACGCGGCAGAGGAGTCTCGCCCAGATCATCCGGTGCGGGTTGAGGGAAGCCGGATTTCCAACGGGTTGGTGTCGTTCGAGGTGGACGATGCGGGCCGCATTGGCCACCTGGCATACGCGGGCGGGCCGGATTTGGCCGCCGATCGGGGGCTCAATGCGTTGCGGCTGTACCGCGATCTCCCGATGAACTGGGACGCGTGGGACATCGATCTGGATTACGAACGCAATCTGGTCTGGACCAATGACACGCCCGCATCGGTCGAAGTGATCCGGTCCGACCCCCTGCGGGCTGAGGTTCGCGTGCGGCACACCATGGGCGCAAGTTCGGCGTACACCCAGATCTTCCGACTCGACGCGGGCTCCCCGGTGGTGGAGGTCATCACGGAAATCGACTGGCGGGAGCGGCACCGGATGCTGCGGGTGGAGAGCACGCCGCCGGTGTCGTGCGAGCGGGTGACCGTGGGCACGCAGTTCGGGTTCGTGACGCGTCCGACGCACCGGAACACGAGTTGGGACCGTTTCGCGTTCGAGTTCGCGTGTCATCGGTGGATGGACGCGTCGCAGCCGGGACGCGGGCTGGCGGTGCTGACCGATGCGGTCTACGGGCGGTCGGCCCACGGGGGGACGCTGGGCATGTCGCTCCTGCGGTCACCGACGCACCCGGACCCGCAGGCGGACCAAGGCCCGAACACGCTGCGATACGGGTACCTCCCGCACGGGGGCGACTGGCGGGGGGCCGACGTGGACGTGTACGCCGAAGCGTTCGGTGTACCTGTTCGGGTGGTCCGGGCGGCTGGCGGCATCGCGCCCGTCGGCGTCGATGTGGACGCGGGTGCCCGCGTGGAGATTGCCGCGTTCAAGCGGGCCGCGGAAGGCTCGGGCCGGGTGCTCCGTTTGGTCGAAACGCGGGGGATGCACACGGAGGCGACGGTCGCGTTCGCGGCCGCCGGGCGGGTGCGGCGGGTCGATGCCATCGAGCGAGCGGTCGAGGGGGCCGGGTGGGACGATGCGAGTTCGGTTCGGATTGCGTTCCGGCCGTTCGAGATCGTCACGCTGCTGGCGGAATGAAACGGGGTAGTCACAGATCCCAGGGCCAGCGGACCGGCATGCCCTGATCGACCGCAGACGCACGGATGGCTTCGACCTGCGTGTGGTCATCGCAGACCGCGTGCGGCTCGGTCTTGTGGTTGACGCACCACGCCGCGGTCAGTCCGGCGGCCTCGCCGATGGCCCACTCGACGGGGTGCAGGCGGGTGCAGCCGTTGACCACATGCGAGACGCCCAGCGCTTTGCCCGCGCTGAGCACGTTGCGGACTCGGATCGGGACGAGTGACGCCAGCGGGATCTGGAACGGGCACGCGGGGACATACACGTTGTTGCGGCCGGCGCAGGAGGGGTGCAGGTCGATCGGGTAGTGGCCGATGGCGATCGAATCGGAGAAGACCTCGCCGGAACCCCACTTGGTGGCGTCCTGATTCGGGCGGCCCTCCTGTTGACGCTGCTCGGTGCCGACGTGGGCTTCGGTCAGCATGGTGCGGGCGTGGAGGCGTCGAGGTTCGCGGATGTAAGCGGCCATGGCGAATCCGTCATCCGTGCCGAGTTCGTCGCCGCGGAGCTTGAGGCCGGGGTATCCGGTGCCCCCGTCGTGGCGGGGGGCGTCGGTCTGCATCCAATAGAAGAGGCATCGGGACTGCTCGCGGGCGGCGGCGTAGGCCTGGGCCCGGTCGGCGTGCGGGATGCCCAGCAAGGGGTGCAGCCAGTGGTCCATCTGCACCCAGTTGACCAGGCAGACGTCCGGGTGCTCGGCGGCGTGGGCCTCGGCGTGGGCGGCGCGGTCCACGATGCGTCGGTAACGCCAGAGTTCCCACTGGCCTTGCTCGGGCTCGTCGGGCCACGGGACCATCGGCAGGTGGCGGCCTTCCCGCCCGGTGTGGGTTGGCACGGTCCAACTGAAGAGGGGTCCGGTCCACCGCGGGGCCATGTCGGGGACGAACGATTTCCAGAACGCGTAGTCCGACGGGCGGGCAATGGTGTGGTCCTCGCCCGGGCGATGCTCCATCGCGAAGCACCAGGAGAAGGCCTGTTGGTCGCGCTCATCGTGATTGACACCCGCGCGGAGATCGGTCCGGGCGTGGAGCTCGTTGAAGACGTGCTGGGACTCGGCGCCGATCAAGGACTCGACCCGGCCGAGTTCGAGCACATCCCCGAGGTCTGTGGCGTCGAGGACCAGATCGGCCTCGACGGCGAACCGTTCCCCGGTGTCTCGGGCGGTGAAAATCACCCGGGTGATCCGGTCGGCGTCGTGTTCCACGCGGAACAGGTCCGCGTTGGTGCGCACTTGGATGGAACTCCCGAATGGTGGGGCCGCGAGCATCTGCCGGAGGCACGACTCAAAAACGCGGGGCTCGGCGCAGAGGCGGCTGACCCAGCCGCGGCCGGGGTTCATCTTCGGGTTGTCCCGTATCTCGGGGATCAACGGTCGGTTCGAGCGGTACCAGTCACGGACGCGTCGGCGGAGGTCCGCGTAGGACGCGGTGCATCCTACGAACCCGGCGGGTGCGTGGGGTCCGTTGGCGTCGACCCAGGGGTTCTCGTCGGGGGGCACGGCCTGGGTGGTGAGCTGGCCGCCGACCCACGCCGTGGGTTCGGTGACGAGGCAGCGGACGCCGTTGCGGGCGCAGGCGAGGGCGGCGGCGACGCCGCCGGTGGAGGCACCCACGATCAGGACCGGGACACGGACGGTTTCCAACGGGTCAGCCTTTCACCGCGCCGCCGAAGAGTTCGGGCTTGAGCCAGCGCTGGACGGTCAGGAAGAAGATGATGATCGGGACGATCGCGAGCACCGATGCGGCGTAGGCGACACGGGGGTTGGTGGCGAAGACGCCGAGCATGCGGTTGATGGCCACGGGGAGGGTGAACTTGTCCTCGGACTGGAGGATGATGAGCGGCCAGAGCAGGTCGGACCAGGCTCCGATGACGCTGAAGAGGGCGAGCAGCGCCAGGGAGGGCATGGCCAGGGGGATCATCACCGACCACCAGATGCGCAGCGAGGTGGCGCCGTCGATCCACGCAGCCTCCTCGAGATCGCGCGGGATGGCAAGGAATGCCTGGCGGCACAGGAAGATCCCGAATGCCGAGACCGAGAAGGGGATGACCGCGCCGGCCAGGGTGTCGTAGAGGCCCATGCCGGCCGCGATCTTGAACATGGGGACCACGATGACCTGCTCGGGGATCATGGTGGTGGCCAGGACGAGGACGAAGACCACCTCGCGTCCTCGGAATGTGAGGCGGGCCAGGGGGTAGGCCGCGAGTGCGGCGAGGATGACATTCAGACCGGCACGGGCGAGCGTGACGAGGACGGAGTTGAACGCGGCGATGCCCAGCCCGCCCTCGCGGATGACTTGTTCGAAGTTGTCGGTGGTCCAGGGGCCGGAGAGCGAGTTGAGGTCGGCCTCGGTGGACTGGAACGCGCCGACGATCAGCCAGATCGCCGGGCCGATGGCGAGCACGACGAAGAGTGCCGCGGCCGCGTACGCCGCGATGGTCCAGCCGGTCGTTCCGCTGTGGTTCTTCATGCCCTGCCTCCGGAGGAAAGGCGGAGGTTGATGAGGCTGAAGGTGAGGATGACAGCGAAGAGGATCACGCCGGCGGCGCAGGCGGCGCCGAAAGCGCCTTGCTCGAAGGCGAGGTCGTAGATGTAGGGCACAGCGGTCTGCTGATCGACGGGCACGCCGCGGACGGTGACGAAGAGTTCATCGAAGACCTTCAGGGCCGAGATGGACGAGATCACCAGCACGAGGGCGATGGTGGGGCGAAGGCTTGGGAGCGTGACATGAAGGAAGGTGCCCACGGGTCCGGCCCCGTCGATGGCGGCGGCTTCCTTCGTGGACGCGGGGACCTGCATGAGCCCGGCCAGAAAGATCATCATGTAGAAGCCGAAGCCCTTCCATGCGGTGACCATCATGGCGCTGAACAGGGTGAAGGGATGCTCGGTGAGCCAGCGGATGCTGGTATCGCGCCCGGTCCAGCCGAGGGTCAGGGCGAGGGCCTGGTTGAGCAGGCCGTTGTCCTCATTGAGGACAAGGCGCCAGGCGATGGCGGCGACGATGGTGGGGGTGACCACGGGGAGGAACAGGAGGATGCGGAGCGGCTTGCCCCCCTGGATTCCCGAGTCGATCACCATGGCGGCGGAGAGCGACAGGATGATCAGCACCGGCGTGACAAGGAGGTAAATGAACGAGTTGGCGATGGCACGCCAGAAGATGGGGTCGGCGACCAATGCTGCGTAGTTGGCCAGGCCCACGAACTCGGGATCGGTGAACGCGGAATAGCGGGTGGTCGAGTAGTAGACGACCTGAACCGCTGAGCCGAGAAAGAACACGCCGAGCACGCACAGGGCGGGCGCGAGGAAGAGCCAGGGGGTCCATGCACGGTGGGCTCGCAGGTTCGGAGGA
>TARA_R110000782_G_scaffold93566_2_pt1 | contig 28814 bp, 24 predicted proteins | sample TARA_R110000782 | Tara Oceans TARA_R110000782 (sample SAMEA4397859) | marine metagenome | biome: Polar Biome; feature: [SRF] surface water layer (ENVO:00010504); material: water (ENVO:00002006), including particulate matter (ENVO:01000060) such as... | depth 5 m | reverse complement strand
CATAATCAAGGTCTTCATCATCTAATCTACGAGTGCCACCGAGGCGTTGCGACTTGATACTATCCCAGATTGGGAGATTGGGGAACCACTCGGGCATTGGAATGGTAGTGAGGTCATCGGTGTCAGAGAACTCATAGTGCCCCTCCTCTTTGACCCAAACAAGAAATCTCTGCCAGACATTCGGACCAGACCAGGAATAATTGTCACCCCCCTCCCAATCGTCACCAGCGAAGAAGGCGTATCCATAAACCGCCTTCTGAGGAGACACATTGGAGTAAATCATCTCTGCGTCTTTCAGACCATTCTTCCACTTTTCTGACACGTTGCCCCAGACGAGTTGGTCAAAGTCATAGGCGTGATGTTCCATCTTGGTGCCGAACTCGGTTTGGACCTCAACCATCGTAGATTTTGTGTGCTTGCTTTCTAACTGAAACGCTCCATTCTGCAGAACGTGATACCACCACTTCGTAACGGCATCCATATTGGTCTCCATCTGCTGAGTGACGAAATCAGTGATGGGGATGTCCTTGTGATTAAATCCAGTCAAGTCTCGGTTAAAGAGATACTTGGCGAATGCCTGGACCTTGTCCTGATGAATGCCAGCGTGTGTCTTGCCAGAAATCGCCTGGAAATACTCACGATGCCTGGCAGTGGTTGCCCGACCTGCCCAAGTGTTTGCTAACTCTAATCCATAGGAACGCCTGTCTCCATCCTTACAACTCAGAGGTCGCTTCTCATTGGATGACAGACAGATGGCAGTAGTATTCTTAATCTTAATCTGTGCCCTATACTTCTCCTCAATCCAAATCTCCTCCTCGGTAATGATACATTTGAGAGCATTGCCTGCTTTTGTATCACCTCCCCAAACAATCTCATCTCCGTTGATGAGTAGGCGACCTTCTAAAACTGAATTGTTCTTGCCAATGATGCGGTCTAATGAGTTAATCTGAGCATAAAGGCGGTTTCCAAGGATGTTTCGCATAAAGTCAAAGACAATGCCCTTGCCTCCTCCCTCCTTGGACTTGACAGCGAGCATCACTCCAATCTTAATCCAAGGGCGTTGCAAAATCCAAGCAAACCAGTTCATCGTGTAGTCAAACAGGATGGGATTGCCCTTACACCAGATGAAACGGATATGTTCTATGAGCGGGGCAATTTCTATTTCTGCTTCTTCCATAGTGATATGATTGAGACTTTCCTGAGGAACTTGGAAACCTTGGAACAGGTTGTAAATCCGCTTGGAAGCGAAGGGCGAAGGGTCAAAATTAACAGAGCAGACATTTTTACGCTCACAACTCTTCTTCCACATCTGAAAGGGAGAAATAAACTTTATCTTTCCAGCGTCATCTTCCGTCTTGATATCATAACACTCAAAAATAGTGGAACAATCAGGTGCTTTTTTCATACAGAAGGAGGCATAGTCGCTATCATCATTCGGGTCATCAAAGACATACTCGGATGAGCGAGTAGAAAAACAGAGAAAGGAGTTCATATAGGTGATGACACCTGACCGACCAGATTGGTCGTAAATCTCTTGGTAAATGTGAGTGCCAGAATAGTCATCCTCATTCGCCCAACTTCTAAGACTTTTCCAAGTCAGTGGATTTTCCTGCTCTGAAAAACCACTCCACTTGTCTAACAGGACAGATGCTGTCCGCTTGCTATGGTCGCTACCAGGAACAGACACCTCAGGGTCTGCTCGGACCCATTGACACCAAACATCAAAACCTCTGTCCTTATCGGCAAAGTTGTTCCAGCAGACGATGCCGACATTTACATATTCAGAGTAATGATAACGAGACTTCTTTGTCTCATCACCAGGACAATCTACTTTTCTAAGGCGTTCCAAGTAACTTTGGAACTTCTCAATTGGCAACTCAGTGGAACTGCTAAGGATGGCATTGGTCGCCTCCTTGTCTTGTTTGGAGAGTTGCCCATCTTTCATCTTGTCTCGTCCAAAGAGTTTGTCTTCGTCCAAGAACTCTTTAAACTCTGAGAAAGGAACTTCATAGATGTCATTGGAACCATTGGTCAGGATTGCTTGCGAACGCTCCACGATGTTGGAGGCGGACGGATGACGGCGACCAATGATATCAACTTCTCCCATCAAACTCTGGTCTTGGGCACATTTGAGACCAGAGGAGAACAAGGGCATATCACGAATGTAAATATAAAAATGATACCCCTTCGCCGTCTTGGTGTAAGGAGTATCCTGTTCTAATAGATGACAGAAGAGTGGATTAGGTGGGATGATTGTGCCATTGTCCATTGTGACTTCCTCGGTCTGGCATCTCTCTGCTGTATCAAAATCAATCACGTAGAGGTCTTTGGCGTGTTTGAGATAAATAGAGAAACACAACTCAGCATCTTTGGCACCTTTTTCGGCGAATGTTTTGATGTGCCAAGGTGAGAGTTGCTCCATTCCACGCCCAGGGTCTTCACCATTGCCACTCTTACGAGGAATGGTAGTGGCAATCTGCTCGGCGGAAGCAGAAGGACGCTCATTGATGTATTCTTTCTTCTTGGTAGGTGACATAAGAGCAGGGACAACCCACGTCTTACGCCACATACCCTTGCCAGCAGGTAAGTTCTCTTTTTCCAGACGGAGGACAAACTCTTTAATTTCGGTGATGGGCATTCTTTGTATATAGATATACTTTGTTTCTTGACTTTAAACTCTTTGACTTTTATTCTTGTTCTATTCTTATTCTATGGGCAGGTTGCTTAGATATACTGCATATGCACGTGGATTAGCGGGCATTGGTGCATTCCACACCAATACCCGCTAAGCAACGCAAACATAGATTTTTTACAAAGGATGATTTATTAATTTACACGATTACACTTGTCTGCTCTACTTCTCGCCGGCGTGCTTACGCAGTGCCCGTTCCAGACGGCGACGCTCGTGCCTGGGGAGGCGACCCTGCTTGACCATCTCATCGGCATACTCGGAAGGATTGAGACCCGTGGGATGGGTGCTGATGCCCTCTGGCAGAGTGTCTTGGTCGGTTGGGTCGTGGTCACATTGTATCATCTCACAACCACCAATCTTGCCATCTGGAGAAAGAGACTTTAACAGATGGGCAGGTCCCGAGATTGCCCAACCAAACATCTCGCTGTCAGAGATGACCTTGGTTTTCAGGAGACACATAATATTCTGTGCCCAGAGCGTTCGCCACTTGTCCAACAACTGGTTGGCGTCCTCATCAGGGAAGATGTCCCCGAAGAGACGCTTAGCACACACCAAGAGTTGGGCAACCCGGTCTCCGTGGGAGGCATTTTCCTTGTAGGATGATTTGACGTCTGCTTCCCAGGCGTTCATCTGTGCTTCGTTACGCTTGTTCTGTTCCCGAAGAGTGATGCCCGCTTTGCAGCCACGGATGAGGGAGTGAGACCAGGTTGCCTTGTCCCCCTTAAAGTCGGAGAGTTTGTCATACACAAGTGGAGCAGGGAACGGAGTTCCCTTCCAGTAGGCGGTGACTTGTATTTTGGTGCCACCCCAGTCAATCGCTCTCTGCTCACGGAAGGCGGGGGAGGGGTTCTTGGTGGATTGGTTCGGAGAGCAGTTGTTCATATCTGTGTCAGTTGTTAGTTCTTTATGTATTTTCTATAAGTCTATTTGCTGGTTGGTTTGTTACTGCATATGCATCTGGATTAGCGGGCATTTGTGCATTTGGAACCTGCCACCCCTGCCAGGGGTAAATTACTAAATATAGGATTATAATTTTATTTTTCATTTTCATTAGTGGATTTCCTCCTCAGAGGTATGGGAGGTCTGGTCGTCCTCTCTGGCGACAGGTGTTCTGCTTTTTGGAGGAACAAGTGTTTCTTCCAACCTAATCATATCTGGTCGCCCGTGAATGTTCGCCTCAGCAACTGGTCCCAGGTTTTCTTCTTCTTCCTCCTTCGGGACAACGTCTTTAAGTGCCGAAGTCTCATCAAGTGGTGGCGGTTCTCGCGAACAATCAAAAATATAACATTTATCAGAGCATCCAATACGACACTTGCATAAGCAACGAGACTGCCATATCACTAATAATAATGAACCAATCGCTCCCATAGTTAGCACAAAAGACCCTGCCAGTTGGTCAATACTCATCGGTTCCACATCAACTATCGTCATTTATAAATTAATAGAAATTAATTTTAATTAAACTTTAAACTTTACAAGAAGTGTGATAATCTCTCCGAGTTGGGTATCTGTCAAACCACACTTTGGCATCACTTGTGACATATCAACCATATTCTCAATCGTGTTGGCGTGCTCCTCTTTGAGAACCTCAATCTCCTTCTTTAATGAGATATTGTCATTGCGAAGTTGGAGTGCCTCATCAATCGTTGGCAGAATTGCTGTAATGTCTTCTGTCTCTTCCTCTTCACCGAGAGGAGGGTTCGCCTCTAAATAATTGTCCAAGTTCTCCACGACCATTAAGTCCTCAGCATCTGGCATCTCAAATCCAGGAACTTCTACGGGAAAGAGATATGTATTTTTTACCTTAATAAGTTTATCACTGCCAATATTCCCTGTCGCCATCATCACAGCATCTTCCAGAACCTTCACGTCGGAGTAAGTCCCATTAATTTTGACAAGTGTTCCAATCTTAAACTTTTTATACTTTCCACCAGTAATCTTGTATTTATCACCAACTTTGAGTGGCACATCTGAGATGATACCTCCTAAGACATCCAGTTTCTTTTCATTTGCGATTTGGTCAAGGAGTTTATCCGTCACATCAAGACCATTTGCCACATCTTCCGTAATTGAGACATCCAGAGCATTCGTATTTCCGTGACTTCCACCACCAACTCCAAAAAGGTCATCATCATTCATCATTCCTTCCATCTGTATATTTATACTAACTCACTTCTTTTTTAAATCATTTTAAACTTATGGGTCGGTGTCGTCTTTTATGTGTAAATAGTTTAAAGAAGAAGAGAATAATATATGCAAAGAACTATGGAGACCCTCCTTAAACAATCTATTAATGACTGGAAAACAACTCGTGGATTACCCCCGTATGCTGACAAAACTATCGCAAAATACATTACCGACATCCGCAAACTTGCTCCCCCTAATTATGAAAATATGCTCTGGGCAAACGATACTGAAATGGTTGCTGAAAAACTTAAAGACTATAAATACACAACGCAACGGAATTATTACAATTCTCTTCTTATCGGTCTTTATGCTTCGGGAATGGATAAGGGGACAGGAGTGGCACAAATCTATGAGGGAAAACGGGACCTACTTAATTCCGAATATGATAAGATGAAAGGACAGAATACACCTTCTCAACAGGTAATCCTGCAGAATGTGAGTGCCGAAACTCTTGACAAGATGCTAAATGAGATGAAGAAAGACCTGAAAACCCGACAAACTCATATGGCATATGTTTTATTTAACATTTACAAGTATTATCAATTTCGTAATGATGTCGCAGGAATGGAAATCTATGTTAATGAACTCTTTGAGGAAATTGATGCTGAGGAACGTTCCAAAACAAATTACATCGTGCTCGGAAGACCCGCAGAAAGTATGTCATTTGTTCTTAATCAATATAAAACATCATCCAAATACGGAGAGAAAACCATTGAGATTGAGAACAATGAACTCGCTAATATCCTGAGGGCGTGGATTAAATACAAAGTCAAGGGAGATATTAATGTAATTAAAGATGGAGTTGTTTTTCTCTTTGATTGGGCGACCGGAACTCCTCTGACACGAAACGATATCTCACATATCCTCTCCGATTTTTCACTGAAATACACTGGACACAGCATCTCAACCACGCTTCTCAGGAAGGTCTATGGAAACATTCCAGTTGATGTGAATGATGCGTCTGATGAGGAAATCAAGGCAGTTATCAAACAAGCGTCAAACTCTGGACATTCGGTTCAGATGAAAGGTGCGGTTTATTCCAAATAAATAAATATAAAGTAGTATAAAAAAAGAATGAAAGGATTTATTTACGGCATCTTTAATAATGAAGACAAAATCTGTTACATCGGAAGCACTATTCAGTCATATCCAAAAAAGAGATTTTATCGCCATCGTGATGATATGAAAAAGTCAGAACTATTCGCCAAAGACTGCGAATGGAAAATATTGGGTGAAAAAGAATATGAATATCGTTATGAATTAAGAAGAGAGGAGAATGACTTGATGTTGGATTACCGAGGCAACGATGATTGGAAATGTATTAATATAAATCTCGCTTTTGTTCCAGACGATATGAAGAAATCTGCTCAGAAGGCACACTACGCCAAATATTGTGCGACGGAGAAAGGCAAAGAAGCACGAAAATGGCAAAATTATCGGCGTGTGAATAGAAAGAAAATATGTAATGCAATAAATGCCAAGGGACAGCAAACCGCTCTATAAACCTTTTAAGAGTAAAGTAAAAGGAAAGAAATACTCCGTTTATGTTAAAGGTTCTTCGGGCAATCCAAGATTAATTCATTTTGGAGCAAAGGGAATGGATGATTGGAAGTCAGGAACAGCAACCGCTGCACAACGAAAATCATACAAAGCACGAGCATCTGGAATAAAGAATAAATCAGGAGCATTGACCTATAAAGACAAAAACACTGCTAACTATTGGTCATATCATTATTTGTGGTAATTTATTTTTATTTATTTTTTTATTTTATTTATTTTAGTTATAAATACAACAATGCCCACAATGTCATACGCCTCCGCTGTCGCCAATCCCAAAGGAAAGAAGGCACCTAAATTACCTTCTGGAAACAAAGACGCCCTCGCTCCATCAGTAGCAAAGGCAAAAAAGAAACCGAAGAAGAAGTCAGGATTTGTAAGAGTGCCTAAAACCACAGGGAAACCAGGGTCAGATTGGACGCTCACTGACATTCGTGGATATGTTCGCCGAAAGAAACTAAATAAACCCGAGATTAAAATTGGGATGACAAAAGCACAACTTATTGCTGGTCTGAAAAAGCACGGACATTGGAGGACTTAACCTCGTTAAACTTCGTGATGCTTTGCTAATCAAAGGACAAAACATATTCACCCTCTGCTTTCACCATCCGAGCAAGACCATTTGCTTTTATTCGGTTCTTTCTATCTAATCTCTGCTGACAACGATACGTCATCACTAACTCTATTTTTCCATTGATAAAACTACACTTGTTCAGTAGTTTTATTGCTCTCCTTATTGTTGGGAGGTCGCCATACTTACGGATGACATCAGCATCCTCTAAGACATCATCCATTGTTGCATAAGTGGTGGAACCGATGCAATATCCAGCAATCTGACAGAAAAAGATTATCTTTTTCGCCTTGTCAATTATTAAGTCTTTCTCCTTTATCGTCAAAACCTGTTTTGGAGAACTATTCTTTAAATACTCCCTTAAATCATCTAAATCCTCAATGTCAAAATATTCCTTGTCAGATGTCAAAGAACCAATTGTCCGCAAATGTAAATCCAAGAGAGCACACAAACTATCTTTATTAAGTTCTTTGTAATTATCAATTGCTTCGCCAAAATCAAAAATATCTATGATTTCTATTAAGTCCTTCTTCGTATGAGTTTTGTGGATGACCATTTAAACGAGGAACATATTTTATTATTGGAGATTAAACCAAATGCACGCAAAATATCCCCTGCCATACCTGGCAGGGGATATCGCTTCTATTCTACTAATGAAAATGAATATAATATTTTATTATCTAATTTTAGTTATTTACCCCTGGCAGGGGTGGCAGACAGATTATCGCCAGATATAGACATAGTCCTTCTTCTTGCCAGATTGCTGACCCATCTGTTGGAGAAAGTCAATCTTTTCTACGCATTCAGGATACTCATACTTGCCAACAAGTGTATTGTAAATCTTCTCGCTAACATTAATAGCAACAGGGCAACCATCCTTGACAAAGTTGAGACACGTGTTTATCATAGGGATGAGAAATCCAATGAAGTAATCATCATCATCCACAAACTCAACCATCTCCTCATAAACTTCCAGATTGGAATAGGGAGGTGAAGTGAAAGCGAAATCATACTGGTAGTCAGGTATCCATTCCAAGCAAGAACAAGTGTTAATTGTTCCTTGACCCTCAGGGATATTCAGGACAGAAAGCATCGTATCAGCATACACCTTGACCTTTGGGTTTGTGTCACAACCGACGTAACGGCGACCAGCACTCAGAGTGCCCAGAATGCGACCGCCCCATCCAGCACAAGGGTCAAAGATGGTTGCCCCTGGTTCAGTAAATCGCTGAACCAAGTGTTTCGCAGTGGATGGTTTAAAAAATGTAATCGCCTTGTTTAGTTCATAGGCGTCTCGGACGGAGGGCGGTTTGCCCTTGCGTCGGTCCATCTTACAGACTCGCTCCCAATACTTGGCAGGGTCGGTGGCATAGGTCTCCATCAAGGTCTTGCCTCCCTTGTAGCGAGTTGCCAGGAGACCTTCCCAATAAAAACAATAGACCAATGGATTGCCACAAAAGGAGTTCCGGTTCTGTGTGGCGTCGTAGGCACAAAGTGCCTTGTAAGACTTCTCTATTGATGTGATGGACATAAAAAACTCGGTCAAACCGAGTTCCCTGTAAAACGCCTCGGGCGACAGGATTGCGAGTGGCGTGCCCTTGCCAAACGTCTCAGTCTCTTGACCGAGGATGAAGCATTTGTGTTTGTCTCCCTTGACATACGGCATATCTCTTCTCTTACTTTACTTAGTTGTTTTCTGTTTATATAGTTTTATGGGTGTTAGCAAGTGCACGCTTACGCAGTTAGGTAGTTATTGCATATGCACCTTGATTAGCGGGCATTGGTGCATTTGGTGCATTATTCATTTTTTGCTTCTCTCCTTGTTTTTCTTCTCTAATCCTCTCTTTTTGCCAACTTCTTTAAGTGGGTCCATCTTCGGATTGCTTTTGCTGTCTAACTTCTTCTTCTTCTTCTTCTTCTTGTCATCGTGGTAATCCTCAAAGACATCTTTTGGTTTTACCTTTTTCTCTTTCTCAACTCCGAGCATAATATCAAACTGCTGTATTGGGTCAGGAACACCACTGCTGTCATTGGGATTATGAAAGAACGTGATTGACTTAACTTGCTTCGCTTTCTTGCTGTCACCTATCCTCTTTCCCTTATTTACCATTATTATTTTTACATAGAAATTAAAATAAATATAAATACTATAAAATGAGTTTGCTAATATGTTCCAATATTCAGGATGAATACGCTTCCTATGATGCTCTTGACCCAGGACATCGTCTCAACATTCCGACAGGTGTTCAGAACCCAGGGTCATTCCAAAACCATCTTAGAAATCCGATGAAAATTGCCCCTAACTCAGAGGTCGCTGTTGCCTCTGTCAAAATTAATAGATTACCTATTTATGATATCAAACCCAATAATAAGTTTTTCTACAACCTGGGCACTGCTCTGGAAGATGCGAACGGAAATGCGGTTCTGAAACAATCACAGACATTAAGTATTCCTCAACCTGTTATTATTCCAGAAGGAGTTTATACCCAAAATGATTTCAGAGATGAATTGTCCAGAACTTTAAAAGAAGTCCAAAATCATCCATCCTATTGGAACCAAGTTATCGTTAGCGATAAACACCCTCTGGTTGCTCCCTTAGATATTTGGCAGGGATATGATTTTTCTATGAAATCTCTTACCAAACCGACTGATAATTATGCCGATAAAATGACTGATTGGCGTGGTTATGATGATAGAACCTCAGAATTACCAGTGGCAGGCGAATGGTCTGTTGTGACCGAAGGAGCATCAAAGACTTGCACAATTACTAAACTAAATGCCACGGAGACAGATGTATTAACCTCAGCATCAGTTATTAATACAAATTGTCCTATGGATTTAGTTAATGGACAAGTAAGTATCGCCCTCTTTAACGATACGACCCAAGCAAATAGTGTCTCTTTCGCCTTCACAAGACCGAAACTTTATAAAGACACTCCCAATCCATTCCTTATTAGTGACGGCAATGAAAACACTGGATATCCTATTTCAGATATTCCTTACGGAGATTACAGAGTTAGTTGGGTTACCGACGAGGTCAATGAAAGCAACAATGCTCTTGTTCTCACACAATCAGTTTGGGATGCTGAGAATGGCGGAACAATTCTAAAAGAGATATCCTATTGGTTGGCATATCCAGCAGGCGATAATGGCGTGACTAACCCCGTAAAGGCACAAATTGATAGTGATGACATTGTGGAGGAGGGTTCTACGACAAAAACTGGTTTCTTCGGAACATTCCAAGTAAGTTTTATCGGTTCTGGAATACTATTAAAGATGGGATATAACACCGCTGCAAATGGGGCATCAACCATCTCCTACAAGATAATCTGTGACACTACTGGGACAACTGCCGTAAATCGGGCGAAACCAGAATATGTATGGACACCAATAAATCAGAATAAATGGGCATTGTATTTATCGCTAAGTATGGAAGTAAAAGACCACGCTGTCAAAATCACAAATATGGTTTGGAATGAAGACGAAGTCCATAAACATCTCACTAATCCTTATCTTTTCGGAACTGAAACAAAAGTCGGTTCCAGTTGGTGGTCTCGCTGTCTTCAGAGCATAGAGGGCGGTAGAAATGGATTGGACATAGAATTGGCAAGACTGGTGGAATGGAGAGAAAATCAACAGATGAAAGCATCGTTAGGAAGCACAGGAATAAAGTGGGAAGACCTCACTGCCGATAGTGATGCCGTGGCATTGTCCAGAGCATTTGTATTAAATACGCCACGTGACAGACGTGAAGAAGTGTCGGGACTTTATTATCCAGCGTCAGGAGCAAATATGGGAATGAAATTAGGATTTCCTTATTGGGACGCAATATCCAGTGCCCAAGTCGGAATAAAACAGAACCTCGCCGGAGGGGTTAAAGTCAATCCGACCGCTGTATGGATAATCGGAAGTGCTAAGACACCCGAACTCGCTGTTCATTCAGCATTTGTTAAAGTTCCTTCATTAACTGCACAAAGTTTTAATTTCTGTAAATCAATTCCAAGTCAGATTTTATATCATATGCCACGATTTGATAACTCGGGAAGACAATACGGCGACCTCTTTTTTGAGTGTGCCGAGAAAACATATATTGATATGAAAAATATAGACTTTCTAAATCTAAATGCCTTAGATGTAATGATAGTGGATAAAGATGAGCGAGTTGTCAAGGACCTCACAGGCGATACAACCATCACCCTCCATATTCGTCACAAAACAGATAGATATTAATAGAGAATATAGAAATAATAGAGTTTTTTTTCTTCTATTTTTTTCTATTTACTTCTATAAATGTCCGAAAGTCTATTAGATATCCAGATGCCCCCCGTTCCTGATGAAATTGAGGTCCAAGAAGTCGCAGAAGAAGAACAAGTGGAATATGAGCAGGAGGAAGAGGAAGAGGAAGAAGAACAAGTGGAGGTTAATAAATACATTCCTGATGAAGAAGTATTTAATGCTCCCAAAGTTGCCAAAGTAAAGAGGAAATGTTCTGATAAACAACTGAAACACTTGGAAAATATTAGAAAGAAAGCACTGGCGAAGAAACAAGAAAATAAAAAGTTTTTGGAAGACCAGAAGGCGAAACAGCAGAGATTTGCTCGCTCAGAAGGACCAAAAAAGGTCCGAAAAGTCGTTAGAAAGAAGGTCTATGTTCCACCACCAGAAGAGGAAGAAGTGGAATATATTTATGAAGAGGAAGAACCAGTGCCCCTTGCCCGGCAACCTCCTCCTCAGCAACAGCAACAGCAGATGAGCGGTTACAATCTCACACCTGCTCAGATTAAACAATTACAGAGAGATGCGATTATGGATTATGAAGTGATTAGAAAGGAAAGGAAACAGCAAGAACGTCTCCAAGAACAACAGCATTACGTAGAACAGCAACAGCGGAAAATGATGAAACAGATGGGTCAGCACGATAGCGACCCCTGGTCCGCCTGTTTTGACTAATCTATTTTTTTAATCTATTTTTATTTGTGTGACATATGTATAAATAATGTCAGGACGTGGAACTATTAAGGCAGGAACTTTTGGGGGTCGTCGTTATCGTGAAAAGGTTGTCGCAACCGAAACAGAGAATAAACAGCGTGAGAAGGACTTAAAGAAATCAAGAAAATCGGACAAAAAGAAGGTAATACCAGGATTTAAACCTCAGTTTATTCGTGCTCCTGGTGAATTGGCGGTCGCTGGATTAAATCCAGAGGGAGCGACTGACCCAAATTACTCTAATGCATTGCCTAAGAGATTTCAGAGTGCTCGGAGCACCACTAACAGAGCAGTAAAACCAGGTGTCATTCAGAGTGCCTCAGCAGTAAATCTACAATATCCGTTAGGTAGAGGAAATCAGGGAGATGGGATGGGACAAAGAGCAAGAGATATTCAGTCAGTTGTCAATACTATGCCGTTACAAGAAGACAAGTCTTTTAATTTACTAATTAGACAACAGCAACAGGCACGTGAATTGGCGATTAGAGGAGTTGATGAGGAAGAATATGATGAAGCAGGTTTCTCCGCCTTGGCAAGAGATGGTGGAGCAGATTTAGACCAAGGAACAGGTGGCGAACAAGTGTTTGCCGAAGCAGGGGCAATTGACGATGAAGGAAATGTGGAATATGGTGCGGAGGGATTAGAATTATTTGATGCTGATGTCCCCGATTGGATGACAGATGCTCTGCCCGAAGAAGGTGATTTAGTAATACAAGATGCCGAAGATGATTTTGAGTTGGAAGAATTACCATCACGAGATGCCGTTAGAGATGCTCCGCCGGAACCAAAGGCACAAGTGTCATTAGCAGAGATGGTTAGACAGAAGAAGGCAGAGAGAGAAGCGAGGGCATCTCAATTTACTGGTGCCCCGGAGGCGGGTGGTTCTGGTATGTTTCCAAAAGGAGCAAATCGTTCTACCAAATTATTAGATAATGTTTATCCATTGGATAGATACCAAAGAACTAAACCAACAAAGAAAAATCCAACAGGAGATATTAAGTTTAGTGCAAAGTTATTGGATAAAGATGGTCCTAATGAAAGAAAAGCAATGATACCAACTGAACAATACAAGGCACTTGCAGAAGGAAGAATATATGACACGAGACCAGGAATGCCCGCCGTGGATGTTGAGACTGGCAAAAGGTCCAGAGTAAAAGAAGCAGATATGAGAAGACAAGGTTATGATAGTCAGAAGAAGGTTTCAGGTGACCAGTTCCAGATGGAGGAAAAAGACCCAAAAACTCGCAAATTAACTGGTAAAATTGTCACCAGACAATTAACAATTGCGAAGAGAAGCAAACCTATTTCAGAGGTGTGGGGATTAGATAAAAAAGGTATGTCCAGAGATGGAAATGAAGCATACAGAGACCCTTACGAAGGTCGCAGAGCAGTCGCCAAACAACCAGGCAAAGATGCCAGTAAAAAGAGAGAAGCAGAAACAAAACACGCTTTATATATTAAATCGCAGAGAGATTTAGACCCAAATTATGTGCCACGTGGATATGATGGATTTAAGTATGGAGCAGGAGCATCTGATTGGGACAAAAAAGCAAATAAAGATGCACGATTAAGTAACGCTGGGAATTACAAGGCACAGAACGAAAATGGTGTCCAATTAACTTCCGATGATTTTGGTGTCTCTTCTAAACTCGGAGATGGTATGTCAGATGATGATTATATTTTAATGAAAAGAAGGCAAGCACAATTACCTCAGCACAATGCCAATAGACTAATTCCAGCATTTCCAGGTGCGAGCAGTATTGTTGCTCCCGCTGCATCCATAGATTGGATGGGAATAAGCAATCCGCCAATGAGAAGTCTAATCTCTCAGTCGGACCAGAAGTTTATTGAGAGAGCAAGAGGGGCGGGAGTAAAGAAAAGTCGCTTTAAGAAGTCACCTCAATTTACAAATATGACAACTATTTCGCCCGAGGATATCGCTAAGATGACAGATGACCAACTGACAACTGCTTTTATGGGAGGGACAGGAAGCACAGGACCTGCTGTGAATACACCAGAGGGAGTGTCAGATGGTTATGAGATGTATAGACCAGGGATGGGAGATGAATTATCTAAGACTGGACTGGCAAGGTTCGGGGCACAACGCTTAGGAGGAGAGGGAAGTGCTCAGATGAGAGCAAAAATCAATCGGATGTCACCTCAGCATATCTATGATGGGACACCTGGACAATAACTGCCACCCCTGGTAGGGGTAAATAACTAAAATAAAGAGAAAATATTTATTAATCCTTTTTTAATAGTCAAATACACTATGACACCCCTGCCACCCCTACCACAAAGAAAAGGAGTTAAAATCTCATAATAAAATTAAATCTATCATTATAGATATGGACAAATCACATCAAATACTGACCAAAAAGGGTCCAGGAAGAAAACTCAAAAAAGCAGGAGCACCAGACCCAAAAGCAGAAGATGAGGAGAGTTCAGACGAAGAAGTCTTTGACGATGAAATGGAAGCACCTTCCATTTTAAAAGTTAAAGACCCTCCTGCTGAAAAGACGAAACCATTACATCCTCACCTACCACAACCCCCTGCACTTTTATTGATGATAAGTCCGATTCGCACAGGAAAAAGCACGATAATTAATAATCTTTTACTTAATTCTCAGTTCTTTGGTCAAGATTTTTTTGATGAGGTGATGTGTATTTCGCCAACGATTTATAATGACAAAACAAGTCGCTTCCTTAAAAAAGCATTTGATTGCTACGATGAATATGATGATGCGATTATTGATGGATTAATAGAGAAGCAAGAAGCATACGAAGACCCACAAGACAGACCAGATATTGCATTAATTTTAGATGATGTCATTGGAGTAATCCGTAGGGAGGCGAAGGTCAATCATCTGGCATCCCGATTTCGCCATTACAATATCAAATTACTATTAATGTCGTGTCAAAATTACAGAAAAGTAAGTCCAATCATTAGGTCTAATTGCACAAATATGATTATTGGTTCTCCCTTTCCAAATATGAAAGAGTTGGGCAAAATTGCAGAAGAGATAGGGGACCAGTTCTCTGGACCCGAAAACTTCTTAAAAATCTATTACACAGCAACTCCTGAAAAATATGATTTCTTATATTTAGATTTACAGAGTAATCCTCCACTCGCATATCGCAATTTTGATGAAGTCATCGCAGTAGGAGGACAACAAAGAGAAGTGTTGGACGCCGATTTTGGGGATGTCGCTTCCAAACAAGCGGAAGTGGCAAACGCTGGACCGAAACAACAATATTAATTCTATTTTTATTTTAGTAGATGTATATATAAATATGGATATCGCGGAAAGTCTCAATCAATCGTCATCGGCGAATAACTATGCTTCTGCTTTTAACGGGAGAGCAGACCAAGCAAATCAGAAAGCGACAGCAAAATACAATACAACTATCGGATTGGCAAAAGCAAAGGCAACCACATTCGGAACTATTGACAAGGGTTCGGCAGTTGGTCAAGGAGTAGCATTCGGTTTAACTGGTGCCAAAGAGGTTGGTTCTGCTCGTAATTTTGATAGTGATATTGCTGGATTTGGACAAGGCAAAGGTGTCGGTGGTTATTTAAGAAGTCAAGGTCAAATCATCAAAGGCAGAATGGGACAAGGAAGTCTAAGGACACAGCAAGCGTTGGGTGTTATTGACCAAAATGAATATAAAGACGCAGTAAATAATCCATCCAAATTAGGTCTAAGTCAAACTATTGACGCACGAACCAACTTTGCGAGGACTGGAAATCTGGATGCTGGGAGAACAAGTGTTCCTGGAAAAGACACAAGTGGAATTGAGTTCGGGTCAAAAGATTTAGACACTGGTAAAGTTGTCAAGGCAGACGCAGAAGGAGCATCAATTGTTAAGGCAAGTGGTGGTCTTTTAGGAGCATCTGGTAAAGCAGAGACAGGGTTAGCATCTTCTGGAATACAGAAACTTGGTGGTTTTATTACCGATTTACCAACCTCTCGTTTGGGAGCAGTTGCCGATGTTGGTGGAAAAGTTCTGGGAGGTCTGGGAGCAGTAAAGGGTGTCTATGATTTAGCAAGTGGTGATGACAAAACGGAGGGTGAAAAACTCGGTTCAGTTGGCGATATTGTCTCTGGCGGATTAGATGCTCTCTCTGTGGCGATGCCAGTTCTCGCTCCCGTGGCTGCAGCTGCAGCAGGGGTCTCCGCTATCGGTGATTATTTCGCTGGAAAAGACGAACAAGCAGATACAGACAAAACCGCATCGGGAAAATTGGCGTCAAGCACACAATCTGGAATACAAGTCGGTTCATTAAGTTCTTCTGGAAAAGTTGCTTCACAATCTCTTTCTGGATATTAACGGAGTTTTTCTATGTTTTTTTTATTTTTTTATTTTGTAACTCATATTATAAAATGAGTTTTTGGAGTGCAGATGAGAAGATACCAGTTCAGCAAACGAAAGTCGCCATTCCAGCGGAACACGGATTAGAATATACAGCAGGTCAGAAGATTGTTATTCACATTCCTCCGACTATCAAGTATTTCCAACCGAAGGAGAGTTATTTAAGATTTGACGTAGAACTCAATAATACTATTGCTAATTCGGTGAAATTACAACTGGATGGTGAGACAGGTGCACAAGTTTTAATACGCGATATTCGCATTATGAGCGGAGGGGCGGGTTCAGTTTTATTGGAGGAAATCCAAAATTATAATGTGATTACTGCACTGAAATACGACTACGAGACTAATGACGCTATTAAGTCAAAGCGAGCATTGACCGAAGGTTCTTCGTGTTATAATCCGACACAACGCTCAACATTTGGAGCAACTAAGACAATTATGAATAACACGAGACACTCTCAATACACGACCCCTTATTTTGGCGAAGGAGCACTTCCTCACACGAGGACCAAGACGCTTGATGGTGGAAAAGTCTGGGGCGAAACTGGTAATGTCAGTCAGGGTTCTCAGTATAACGATGTCAAATGTCTATTGCCTCTTCACACTGGTATTTTCCAGTCTCCTAAGGTGTTTCCAACACTTCTAACGGAAGGTCTAAAAATAGAGATTTTATTGGAGGATGCCGATATGGTATATCGTATCCCCGATGTCATCCATCCCAATCGTCGTAAAACACTTGGTCTCCAATTCCACTCTCTGACTGGTAAGGACAACGAGGTTGCGGGTGCTGGCAGATGGGCTGCAGGTGGCAAGACTGGTGTTGGTGCTCTGTCGGTAGCGTATTTCACCAGAGCAAATAATCAGATTGATTTAGAAAATTGCCCCGTAGTCATTGGGCAGAAAATCCAATTATATAAAGACGTTGGTTCTTACGATGGTCAGTGGGATGCAGCAGGCAAAATTGAGAAGCGAGCATCTCTTTCTAAATCAGTGATAATTGAGGGGATACAATACACGGCTGCAGGTGGTGATGCGACTTCTGTTGGTGGCACTGCGGGTCTTCTCAAACTGACCTTTTCCCTTGGTGAAATCGTCAATGAAGGAGATAATCCGATAGATAGAACTTGGTTCGTGGCAGACGATAGTGTCCTGGATACGGCGGTCACTACTGCCATACCTTCCTCGGCAGTTATTAATCTAAATTACAAAGTCAAAAATACTGAATTAATATTACAGACACTCACTATGCCAGGTGGTTACACTCAGAAACTTATGGGGATGATGAGTTCGGGAGGGGCAATGAATTATGATTTCCTTTCCTACACGAATTACAAATATTCGCAACTGGCAGGCGACAGAGTTATGAATATGCGTTTGCCACTAAATCAAACTAAGGCAAAGGCGATTTTATGCATCCCCACAGATGCAGAGGTCTATTCCACGAGACAGATGCTGACTGGCGAGAACTCTACCAATGGCGTGGATTTCCAGACAACTGCTAAATATCCCGATGCTTCTATGCCTTCTGATTATGTTTATGTTGAGACCACAGATTATTACGATAGGGGCAATGTTTCCAATCGCTCTGGATTAGTTGGAATTGCTGATGAGGCATCAAATTATCAGTTCTTCTACAACGGACAATTAAATCCTTCCCGACAGGTTGATTTGACGAAAATATCACGCCGTCGGGGTGTTCAGCAACAGCATCTCATTGAGTTAGAGAAGGCACTTGCGATGGGCGGAATAAATCCTCTGTCCTTTATGAAGTTCAGGGAGAGTTTCTGTATCGGACGTGCCCTCGCTCTCCAACAGGGAGTTTATAACACTGCTGGTCGTGACTTTAATTTGCAAGTTAATTACCAGTTACCGACTGCTCCGAGAAAGGCGAAACTTTGGAACAATTATGTCGCACATATTCGGAGACTTGTTGTTCAGGGAGATAGCGTAGTGGTTCAGATATAAAGTAAAGTAAAGACTTGATTTTTCTATTAATTAGTTTTTTTTCCAAAATTATAATAAAATACAAATTATAAAATATGAGTTCCGTTCCCACTACCAATCTTCACATCACGCCGTCCAATGTTTTAAGTTCAGGTCGCATTTCCTATGTTTCTGGAAATCCCGTAATTCAGTTCATAATCGGAGAGCAGGCACGAGGTCTTTTAGGTTCCTCTGTCCGTCTCTGTGGTAATCTATCAATGTTTCAGGATAGTGCCCGAACTGCTCTCAGTGGCGAAACTCTGAATATCAATCCTCGCCTCGGTGCATACGGAATGATTGACCAATTAGTTATTAAATCTCAGAAGACACACGCTGTCATAGAGCACATTAGGCACTATTCTCGTATGATGGCAAGTTTCCTTCCTTACACCGCCAATTTAGAAGACAATATGGGTCACCAGTCTGAGAGTGCTTTGACTATGCCCAATATGGATTTAATGAGAAAATCTGTCGTAGAAATCCCGTCGGTAAATACGACTAAAAATAACTTCTGTATGCATCTCCCTTGTGGTCTGTTTAACGGAACTTCGGCAATTCCTCTTGACACTACGGGTGGTCTATTAATAGAAATCCATTTAGCACCTGACAGCAATTTCCTCTTTGACAGCACTGGTGCTTCTACGACCTATCCCAGTGCTTTCTATGAGTTAAGTGATGTATTCCTTGCTGCAGAAGCAGAGGTTGCCACTCCGTCTCCTGGTCCGGGAACGTTTGAGTATAATTCGGTGTCATCGTATTTCACTTCCTTTAATTCCACGAATGCCATTATCAATTTTAATCTGGGTCTAAGTAATGTCCTCTCAGTCTTTGCCAATCTAATTCCCGCCTCTCACATTAATAACATTGGTTTTGATGGTATGGCGACTTTGCCACCGACGAATAGTAACGGCAAACCTGGTTCAGTTTCTCAGTGTATTCTGACACGTGGAGGTGAAAAGTTCCCATTAGAATACAATGTTGATACAATCCAGACGGGCGATACGACCTTTTTTGACCAGAGAACTCTTGATAGTCAATTGACCCGAGAAGGTATGTCCGCTGTTCGGAAGTTTGCGAAGATGTCCCGAACTCTCGCCAATCCGACAAATACTTTTATTAAGAATTATGGAACAAGTGGAGGTGCTGTGAATACACAGATTAATGAAAATGACATTATGGATGGAGGAAGTTGCTTCATTTTAGGTGTAAATTACGATGCAATTTCCAACCAAGGAGTATCATTTGCCACGCAGAATTGGGGTATGAACCTCACCACCAATCTCGTCACTGATTTCCCGCACGCAGTTTTCCTCTTTGTTCATTCTAAAAATACACTTGTATTTGACGGACAGGGCGGAATGCAGGTGATGTCTTAACTGCCACCCCTGCCACCCCTGCCATAGTCTTTTTTCTATTTTTATTTATTTTTAGTAAATATATTTTGTAATGATTAAGTATAAAATATGAGTGCTTCTACCAATCCTAACGAGAGTTCGCAAATGACTGCCCCTTCTGGCGGAGGCGGAGGTAGCAGTGGCGGAGTTCCAGATTTAATGAAAATTGGTTCTATTCCAGTCAATACTGTGCAGGAGGTTGAGACCGCCATTCTGGAACCAGTTGTTCGCAGTGATACATTTGCCCGATTTGTTCTTCCAAATAAAGGTCTTCTTCATTCCCATTCTAAGGTTGAGATTGGATTAACTAATTCTGCTCAGGAAGCGATTATTCCAGTCGGAATTGGTGCATATGCATTCATCCGTCGGGTTGCTTTAAAAATTGGAAATCAGACAATCTGCGAAATTGACGATTTTAACCATTATTATGCATACAGGTCTCTTTTTGTTGCGAATGAAAATCAGAAAGAGCGAGAACAGATGACTACGGGTCGTGCTGTTTCTCATCAGTTTGCCTATCAGAACCGCACTGCTGTGGCGACCGATGGTGCTGCAGACACTCTCTCGGGTGGTGGTGAGAGTAATGCTATTGCTTCGGGTCTCGGTTTGGATAATGGGCGTGATAGTTCCCAGGAGAAGGGTGAGGGAGATTTGGGTGCTGGTATTCTGGACGGAACTAATTATTATGAACCGAACACTTGGCAACTGACCAAACAACCTAATGCGATGGATACCAACCTGTATCAGTTGTCTCTCTCGGAATTGTGCCCCTTCCTCCGCCATAATCAGATACCACTTTATTTAATTAAAGAGCAGGTCGCCTTAGAACTAACTTTCTCGGGTGTTGGTGATGCTAACTTCTCATCAGAACGTGTTGCTCTGGAAGCGGGGCAGACCCAGAAGACTGGATTTCCGATTAATACTACGGATTTACGGATGATTTCAGACCACATCTTTTATCCTCAGGAACTTATGCTCCAATATGCTCAGGCGAACTCTGTTCTGAACTTCACTTATGCTGATTATCGTTTGTCAAAGTATTCGGTTGCTCAGGCGGATGCCAAAAAGCAGATGATTAGAAATGTTGGTGGAGCAGGCAGAATTGTTAATAAACTAATTTGGGGTATTCAGAATGAAGGAACTGGTGGGACCGAAGACAACCTCCTCAATGCTTACTCCTCGTATGCTTGTGCCAAGGATTACACGCCTGGACACGGGGCGAATACCTCTCAGAATGGCACAGCGACATTTAATATTAAATACAATGATACATTTGAGTTTCCAATTGATGTCAAAAATCCTGCTCGTCATTTTCATAATGTCAATCAGGCGGAGGGAATGGTTCCTTTCGTGACCCGAGAAGAATATTCTAATGAGGGTGAAAGTCTAACTACTCGTAAGTTCTTGGGTCGTGTTCAGAATACTGAGTTAGATGGTCGTTTCTTCCACTTGTCGCAACGTCTCACATCTCAGGAACGTATTAATAGTCGTGGAATAGAACTTTATTTCAGATACGATGGTCTCCCGACTGCTCCTGGCACTGAATACACCCAACGTGTATTCTTGGAAGTTATGAGAACGGCAACTATTCAGAATGGATACACTGAATGTTACTTCGCCTAAGCAAATAGTCAAGTTTTAATATCATCTTTTTTTTAATAGTATATAACAATATACTATGAGCGAACCTTATACTGATACCTACATCATAGATTGTAATAGGACATCATCAATAGAAGCAGACGCAGGAACGAATGAAAATCCCGCTTTTTTTACTAATAATCAAGGACAAGGATTAAAGTTAAATAGAGGCGATAAAGTCCAAATACATAGTGCCTTCATCAATGAAATCGGAAATACGGATGGAACGATTGAGTTTAAGGGCGAGACTATTAAAGACACTCACCAAAGAGAAATAACGTATGAATTGACAGAGACTGAGGATTTTTTGACAAATCAGTTTCCATTAGATAATGTATTTAGTAAAAACACAGATGCTCCTTGGACAGCAGGCGGACCCGAAACTACTTTGGACAAGCAATGGGAGTTTGGAGAAATACAAGGAGGACAACAGCAACAAATCCTCCAACCATATGGTTTTTCTCGTTGTGATGTAGTAAATACAACAAAGACATATGTTCTCAAAGATAACGAGATGAATATTCAGGTAGGTTATTATAAAACTGGAAATGGTGAAAATTATATGCATTTACCTCGTAGATTTGATTGTTTTAGTGGAAGAGCGTTTGGAGCATCTAATTCTCCTTTTGACTTAGGAGGAAGCACACCAGTAACAACCAAGAAAGTTAGCACTCGGTTTAGCAACGAAGAGACACTCGCTTGGGCATACAAGGGGATGCAGTGGGCACAGGCACCGATGACCCAAATACACGAAAATTGGAAGGCAAATGGGTCAGTAGGTTCTGTCCAACCCGAGAGTAATATTCAGGCAGGATATGCTGATGGAGGATGGAATGGAAATATTACTCGTGATGTCCGTGTCCAAAGTCAAGTTCCCGAAGATTGGGATTTTTACCAAAGAGGAGAGAGAATAAAGAATGAGACATTAGACGCTACAAAGGACCCTTTTGCCCAAGGTATCGCAACAAAATCATTAAACTCTCTCGGAACTACGAAGAGATATCGTTGGGCAAATGATAATAGTAGATATCAAATCTTTAAGAAGGAAAGAACATATTTCTCAACTGCTCCTCAATTCGTGGAGTTCTTGACCGAAGAACAAAGAGGAGACGCTATTAATATAAGTCTGTTGGCGGGGTCAAAGACTAATGATTTCTTAGGATATATCAATGCTGCAGCGACAGAGGGGGGACACTCTCCTCATCCTGGATACGGGAAAACTGACGGAACTGCCAGTAATTACTATTGGAATACAAGAGACCCCGCAATTACAGGGAATTGGGTTCCGTATTATGAAATAAAAAACATCAAAATTGACGCTGGATTTAAAGCACCTGAGGACATCGCAGAAGAAGTTAGCAGAGTATTAAATAAGACAGGAGAGGTTGAGGAAATCTATGGCAGAATTGGAAACATTGGAACTATTCCCGCCTCTGCCACTGAACTCGGGGCGAGGCACGCCATTGTTGGACTAAAAAAAGATGGTGAATTGTTTAAGAGTTTTTATTCCACAAATCACGCTCATTTTAATTCAGCAAATGCCAAACAATATTTTACCGAAGATGCTGGCAAATCAACCGAGTTTCCAGAGAAGCACTCGGCAAATATCAAATATATGAGTGCGTATCATTATTTAGGCGTAAAACGACCCGAATTATGGATTACTGGAAGAAAGTTCTGTGAGACATCTATGGGTGTTATCGCAGTGGCGGGACACACTTGGGGCGAGGTTCCAGAGTTTATTATTCATCCGAAAAGACCAGCAATAACACTTGCGGGGCAGTTAGGAGCAGACATTTGCACAAATATTCCGTGGTCAGAGAGACACTTGTTAAAAGATTTTGTTGTTTCGCAAGGTGTTTATCCCGAATTATTTGACTATCCTTACTCACAGATGAAAGAACCAGGGTCTTTTTATGCATCTAAGTCAGAGGTTTCTTCCACAGAGTTTCAGATGGGAAATAGTCAAACTGGTGAAAGACTTGCTGGTTTTATTCATTACAATCTTCTTCCAGACGACAGCAAATTATGGAGATTTGGTCAGTCTTCTGCTGCAGACGGACCACAAAAAGCAGGTGGAAGAAGATTAGGAAATGATGGATATGAATATCAGAAAGATACTGATAGCGATGCGATTATTCCTGGTGCCGAGACTGCGACAGGATATGCTCTCAACCCTACCGAGGTTCCAAACGCCCCTCCCAATCAAGCACAAAAACACGTCCCCGTCCCTGTTCCGTTTTGGGAATATGGGTCCCACGCCCATCTCTCAGGAAATCTTCCTTTTTATGATTTATCTTCTGTCCCTCTTTGGTTCTTTTACGACCAAAGCAGAGCAGAGACTGATGGAGGTGGAAATGCTCTTGATTGTGATGACCTAAACCTCTGTTATGGTTTTATGAAAATATACAATCCCTACAAAGAAGGAGATAGTGCTGATATCGCTGACAATTTAGATTTTATTGCTTTCTCAACGGAGAGAATTGGTGGTATTCCAGACTTTTTCTTTCAGACTGGTGGAAATCCTAACTCAACGACGTATCTAAATACTATTAGTTCCACACACAAAATCGGAGTAGATAGGCACTTCTCAGCATATGGCACGAAATGTATTATTCCTTACTCGGGAGATTTAAATGCGACGCAACCAGATTTGGCACAGACCAAAGTTGGAAAAGAGAATAGTGATATCGCATTCGTCGGACAACCAGGGGCAATGCCTGTTCCTTCTGGGGATGTTGTTGGCACAGCGAAATTGGAAGAGACATATGGATACAATTTATCTACTTATATTGGAGCAAATGCCATTGCTCTCAATTACGATGGAGACACTCAAAAAAGATTTAATTTTAGTGACTTGCATACTCCTGAATATATTGGTAATAATTACAATGCTGGAAGCACTGCTGGCGACCCTATCGCTGATGACCAGAGTAATCAAGTTTATAAAATTAACAAGAGATTATCAGGGGCAAACTTTTGTCCTGAAATGATGCCTTACAATACCGATGTCACAACAGATGTCGCAGACCCAAAGAACCCTCTTGCGACAATCAAGATTGCTTCTTCTAATTGGAACTTGACACAATGGCGAGCAATATTTGATGCGAGTTCTGGTGTCTTATTTAAGTCATTCGGAGGGACAGACGCAATCAAGAAACATTGGCACAAAACACTCTGGGGCATTCTCGGTTTCTCTTATGAACAATTTAATTTCCAATATGTTGATAATAAAAACACCAATTACAAAAGTCGGTCAAATCTAAATACAAGAATAAATCCAGAAAATCAAGGACAAACTCCCGATATTTTCACGAATGCCTTAGTCAAGACATCAGATGTGTCGCTGTTTAGGACAAATATGTATGGTGCTCAGTTATTCACTCAGCAGGGTGTTTCATCAGGTGGGAGATGGCATTGTGGTTTATTAGACAATGGCAAAATTACAAATACTGATGCTCAGAACATTAATAATCCCGCCATCTCTGTTTCGGCGACATCAATAGGTATTAAGGCAGACAGACAACCGACAAAGATGTTGCGACCCTATTATTTAATAAAATCCAATATCATTGGCGATATGAAATACATTGGTTCAGGTCATTCCACGGATGGAGGACAGAAGTTACCAATTATCGGCGTAGTTAATAAAGAGAATGGATTTGGAGATTATTATTTCCAAACAGACCAAAAAGCGGTTTTCACCATCACAAGTGACGTGACATTAACCGAAATACAAACAAGTATCCACGACCCAGATATGTCGCACAGCAGAGTTGATAAGAACTCAGCGGTCTTGTATATGGTAACGAAACAGAACAATAATAACTTAAATATAATTGAGACATTATTACAAGACAAGGTCATACCCCCAACAGCGTTAGAACCACCAGTAATGACAGATGCACAATACAATACTTATTTTAATAGCATTATTAATACAGAGGCGGAGCAAGTCGCGAGTAACCAAGGTTTTGTCCAATCACATTATGACCAAGGAGGAGAGATGGTTAATCCTGTTCCTGATGAGGTGAGGGCACGTGGGGTGGAGAGTTACTTAGGAATGCGACAGGGAGAAAATCCCTCTCGTATTATTGGGTCAGCAAGAGAAGGAATTAGTGAAGGTGATGAAGTCCATAATATACCTCAGGGAACTCTGACGAGAACACAAGCAAGAAATCTGGAAGCATTCCGAGGTATTCAGGAGAGAGCAAGAGCAGATATGAATAGGCGATTTGTTCCAAGTGGAAGAAGCAATCCAGAACAATCTGGCGAAATGCCAGGATGGTATCAGCAAGCATTAGCAAATGCTGGGGAAGAGGTTAGAAATGACAGCACATTAACATCGCAAGTATCCACGACAACTGCTACATCAGAGAGTTCGGTAGTCACTGCTCCATCAGACCCACAATCCGCTCCCTCTCAACCAGAACCAGAGCAACCATAGGTGGCAGACCTGTGAGGAGGAAATCAACTAATTTATATTAATAAATAAAATTATATCTTATATTTAGTTATTTACCCCTGGCAGGGGTGGCAGGTCAAGATGATGCGTCAGATAGAACTTCATATTCCTCATCAGAGGAGTGGTCGGACAAAATAGGGTCTATTAGGTCTTCTATTTCTATTTTGACAATTCCTATTTCTTTATTTATCTTTTTATCGGCGATTTTGATTAACATATCAAAAACTTCCAGTTCTTTCTTGGTCAATTTCTTCTTGATGCTCTCAATCTCAATTATGTTCTCCAAAGACAGAGGTTCCATTTACTTGCTCAGTAGATTTTATTTTACGAAATAAAACATATTCCTTACATCTTCTCTTATATTTAGTAGTAATAAACTCTTGATAGCGAAGGAGAGGTTCCTTCTCTGAACTTACAGGATGATATGAATATCTATTACTGATTGACCGAGTTTGCCAATCATTCTTTTCAGGACTTCTTCCAAACTTGTATCCATTCACACAATAAACCATCCTGCCTTTATTTAATAGATTTTCCATAACTTTTAGTATCGTCTCATCATCCAGATGTTGGATGACATCCTTAATGATTATCAAATCGTATTCTTCCTCAATTCCATCCAAGACATTTTGATGCTTAAACTTTTTATTATCGGTTTCATATTTGTCCTTGTTTTTATCAATGACAGATTTTACAATATCTACTCCGAGATATTTTCCATCAAAGTTCAGATGTTTCATTATCTCCCAGTCTCCACATCCGACATCAAGAATAGTGTTAATTTTATTATGAAGGACTAATTCCTCAATGCTTCGTAAGTATATTTTATTATCGGCAGAGAGATGACTACCCGAACCAGAACCTCCCCAGATATTTTTGTCATATATTTTACTGAACTTTGCTTCCATTTTAATATATGTTTGATATTTTTTGGCGAGATGGAACTTGGTTCCAAATGCACAAATCCACGCTAATCCATATGCATATGCAGTAACAAACCAACAAGCAACCAAAACTAACAAAAAACTCAACAACTATGACCGACACCTGCCCTGTGTGCTACGATGAGAACGCCGACATCGTGGTCTGCTGGAACTCTCACTCGCTCTGCTCCAACTGCTACAAGACGATGATGGCGTCCGAGCGTGGTTCCAACCAGAATTGTGCCGAATGCCGTGTGCCGATGTTTCGCTGGGCAGAGGACGGGACGCTGGACCCAGTCGCCCCGCCTCCCCCGCCTCCTGTGATGCGTGGCGGGGACCCTGCCCCCGAGGGGTCCGCGATTGGTGACATCATCGCCAATGGCAGAGGTCTGTTCTTTGAGGTCATCCAATACCCCAACGGGTTTCCACCCGTCCTTCGCCGAGTGGGTGACCCAAACCCTCGCGTCCGCCCTGCCCAGGACCCCGCCACCTCTCAGGCTGCACTTCGTGCTCGCAGGGCACAGCGAGAGGCACGAGCAGTCGCCCAGCGTCTCAGAGCAAATGCTCGGGCACTTCGGGCAGAGGATGCCCCTGTTCGCCGTCGTGTCAGAGGAGGAGCGGTCGCAGGGACCCGCCGTGTCAGGCACTGCTCCTGCTGTCGCTCCACCGACCACGACCGCCGGACCTGCCCCGTGTTCCGCCTCGCAAACTCGCCCGCCCAATAAAATTATCAAAATCAAAAAAAATCTATTAGTGTAAATTAGTGTAAAAAAAATCTATGTATGTTGCTTAGCGGGTATTGGTGTGGAATGCACCAATGCCCGCTAAACGACGTGCATATGCAATAACTAACCAACCAGCAACGCGACTTTGCTAAAATACACTACACTACACAACTCTCCACAACTCTCTCCACGACAATGCCCAATGGTGTCAAGAAGACTGGCGGTTCTGCCCACGCCAACGGGGTCCGGAACCGACTTTCTCAGGACTGGCAGGCGAAGATGAACGCCAAGGACGCCGAGCACCAGTTGGAGGTCAAGGACCTCAACCTCATCGTGACTTCCTATCGGGACGTGATGGACCAGATTGACGCCGAGGTCCCTGCTCTCAAAGAGTGCGACGGAGGCACGATTGAGGGTCTCGTGGATTGGGTCAAGGAGAAGAACGCCACTACCCCCTACGAGATGGACGCCGATGTCATCGGGGTCATCGCGGGATTGGAGGAGAAGAACTACCAGGGCGAGATTCGCTACGCAAAATACAAGAAGGCGGTTGAGCAGGAGCGACGTGTCGCTTACGAGGAGGAGAAGAAGCACGCCCTGAACGCCAAGGTGGCACTCAGGAAGATGGTGACCAACTGCGAGATTTTCCGCACCCGAGTGGAAGTCTTGGAGGAAGAGAAGAAGGGCATTGTTCCGTTGATGGCAGTGATTGCCAGCGTGATGGGAACCGAGGATGGCAAACCCGAGACCCCCCAGGGGTTGGAGGAACTCCTCATCACCTTCCAAGAGTTCGCCGACTACAAGAAGGTCAAGATTGACACGGAGAAGTGTAGGAAGCGGGCAGAGGAGATTGACGACGCATTTGACGACCTCAACTTCTTTGACTGCTGTGAGGAGGTGAATGGCGTGGTGGAGGTGTATTAAAAGTCAGTAGAGTAGAAATCAATAAAACTATCAAAAGTATCAAAATCTAAAAAAATCTATGAGTGTCACGATTAGCGGGTGTTTGAGTGTTCCGTCCCAATGGACTGGAATGCACAAATGCCCGCTAATCGGCGTGCATATGCAGTAACAAACCAACCAGCAACCAAAACTCTCAAAACTCTCAAACTCTCAAACTTCTTGTGCCTGTTCATTCGGCAAGAACCACTCTCAACTCTACCAACTCACGATGTCATCCATCACCTCCCCTCGCTACTGCCTCACCATTGCCCCTGCCACCACCTTCGCCGACGCCTCGTGTGGTGGCGACTTGCCCCTCGGCGACATTTGGGGCGAGATGCCCGAGACCTTCACCCACGACGACCTCCGCGT